>Ga0326728_10020782_pt1 | contig 12461 bp, 11 predicted proteins | sample MB3enrmetagenome_FD_207602 | JGI IMG/M metagenome (GOLD analysis project Ga0326728, IMG submission 207602) | Lab enriched peat soil microbial communities from McLean, Ithaca, NY, United States - MB31MN | ecosystem: Environmental > Terrestrial > Soil > Wetlands > Peat | place: USA: New York...
CGCCGACTTCCGCGAGGCGAGCTCCACGGTCATCGAGGGCCCGTACGACCTCTCGCTCGTCGAGGGGTCGGTCACCACCGAGCACGATGCGAAGCGGATCCTGGAGATCCGTACGCAGTCCAAGGTGCTCGTGACCATCGGGGCCTGCGCCACGGCCGGCGGGATCCAGGCGCTTCGGAACTTCGGCGACGTGGAGGAGTTCCGAGCGGCCGTCTACGCGCGCCCCGAGTACATCTCGACGTTGGCCACCTCCACGCCGATCCGGGACCATGTGCCGGTCGACTTCGAGCTGCGGGGCTGCCCCATCAGCAAGGAGCAGCTCATCGAGGTCGTCAGCGCCTACCTCACCCACCGGGCCCCGAACGTCCCGACGGAGAGCGTCTGCCTGCAATGCAAGCGCCGGGGCAACGTCTGCGTCGTGGTCGCCCACGGGACCCCGTGCCTCGGGCCGGTGACGCAAGCCGGTTGCGGCGCGATCTGCCCGGCCTACCATCGGGGCTGCTACGGCTGCTTCGGACCCCAGGACACCGCGAACACGGAGTCGCTCTCGCATCGGTTCTCGGAGCTCGGCATGGACCCCACCGCGCGCCTGAGGATGTTCCGTACCTACAACGCCTGGAGTCCGCCCTTCCGCGCGGCCTCGGAGGCCGCCGCCAAAGCTCAGGAGACGGCATGAAGGAACGCACGATCGCCGTGGAGTATCTCGCCCGGGTCGAAGGCGAAGGCGCCGTCAAGCTGCGGATCCGCAACCGGGCCGTCGAGAACGTGGAGCTCCGGATCTTCGAGCCCCCGCGTTTCTTCGAAGGGTTCCTGCGCGGGAGATCCTACGCGGAGGCCCCGGATATCACGGCCCGGATCTGCGGCATCTGCCCGGTCGCCTACCAGATGAGCTCCTGCCACGCCATGGAGCGGGCGCTCGGCATCACCGTCGACGGGCAGCTGCGGGAGCTCCGCCGGCTCCTGTACTGCGGGGAGTGGATCGAGAGCCACGCGCTCCACATCTATCTCCTCCACGCGCCGGATTTCCTCGGCTTCCCCGACGCCATCACCCTCGCCAAGAAGCACCCGGAGCCGGTGAAGCACGGCCTCGAGCTCAAGAAGGTCGGCAATTCGCTCATGACGGTCCTCGGGGGCCGCGAGATCCACCCCGTGAACGTCCGGGTCGGCGGCTTCTACCGCTGCCCGGAGCCCGAGGAGCTCCTCGCGATGCGGCCGAAGCTGGTCCGCGCCCTCGAGCTCGCCGAGGAGACCGTCCGGTTCGTCTCGGGCCTCAAGTTCCCGGAAGTCGAGGAGGATTACGAGTTCGTCGCCCTCCGCCACCCGAAGGAGTACCCCCTCAACGAGGGGGAGATCGTCTCGAACCGCGGGCTCAAGGTCGACAACGGCCGCTGGGACGAGGTGTTCGAGGAGGTCCAGGTCCCGTACAGCAACGCCTACCAGGTCGTGCGCAAGGGGCACGGACCGTACCTGGTCGGGCCCCTCGCCCGATACGCGTTGAACCACGACCGCCTCTCCCCTCGCGCGCTCGCGCTCGCCCGCGAGGTGGGGCTCGGGCCGATCGTCCGCAACCCGTACAAGAGCATCATCGTGCGGGCCGTCGAGACCGTGTACGCCTGCGAGGAGGCGATCCGGATCATCGACCACTACGAGCTCCCCGAACGCCCGTTCGTCCCGCCGCCGGCGACGATCGTCGGCGGTGTCGGAGGCGCCGCGACCGAGGCGCCCCGGGGGATCCTGTTCCACCGCTACCGACTGGGCAAGAACGGCACCATCGAGGAGGCCCGCATCGTGGCCCCGACGACCCAGAACCTGAAGCGCATGGAGGAGGACCTCCGCCACGTCGCCGAGCAGTTCATCGACCTCGACGACGCCGGGCTCACGGACCTTTGCGAACGCTCGGTCCGCAACCACGACCCGTGCATCTCCTGCGCCACCCACTTCCTCAAGCTCGAGGTGGAACGGAGCTAGCCCCGTGTCCTCCCTGCCCCTCGTCATCGGCCTCGGCACCGAAGAGCGGTGCGACGACGGGGTGGGGCTCTACGCCGTGCGGGCGCTTCGGGAACGGCTGAAGGGTTCGGCCCGGGTCGTCGAGTGCCACGGGGACGCGACCGAGCTCCTGGAGCTGTGGACGAAGGAGCGGATGGTGGTCGTCATCGACGCCATACGCTCCGGCCGCACGGCCGGCTCGGTGCTCCGCATCGACGTCCAGGCCGACCCGCTGCCGACGTGGCCGGCGCCCACCTCCAGCCACGCGCTCTCCCTCACGGAAGCCGTCGAGCTGGGCCAGGCGCTCGGACAGATGCCGCGGCGTCTCATCGTCTACGGGGTCGAGGCGGCCTCCTTCGAACCGGGACGGGCGCTCACCCCCGCCGTCGCGGAGGGAGGCCGGGAGGTCGTGGGACGCGTCGCCGCCGAGCTCACCGCCCTTTCCGAGGGCTCGGGAGGCGTCGCCCATGCATGAGGAGGCGATGGTCCGCGACCTTCGAGCCAAGTTCGTCGAGCTCGGTCGGGAGCGCCCTTCGGAACGGATCGTCCGGGTCTCGATGTGGGTCGGCGCGCTGAGCCACCTGACCGCCCCCGAGCTCTCCTCGTTGTGGGAGAAGGTGACCGAGGGCACCCCGGCCGAGGGGGCTCAACTCTCCGTGGATGCTTCCGGCGACCTCCACGACCCCCGGGCGCAAGGGATCGTGCTCCGCGACGTGACGTTCCGGGGGGGACCGTGAAGCCCCCCGGCCCGCTCCATCCCGAAACCCCTTTTACGCCGGACGGGGTGGAGCCGCCGACGGGGGAGGTCCGACCATGTGCTTGACCATTCCGGGTCGCTTGGAGAGCATCGACTCCGACGACCCGATCGCGCGCACCGGGGTGGTGGACTATACCGGGCTCAAGCGCACCGTGAAGCTCCTGTACCTCCCCGAGGCGAAGGTCGGCGACTACGTGATCGTTCAAGCCGGCTTCGCCACGACGCGCGTCGAGGAGGGGGAAGCCCGCGAAGCGCTCGAATACGCTCGCCAGATCAACGAGGTCGTGCGGACGGGGGTCCGCCCGGCGACCTCGGAGCGACTTGAAGGAGCCTGAATCGGGTGGACCCCCAGGGAAGAATCATGACCGAGAACAACGCGAACTCTGCGAGCCTCGTCGGACCCGGATTGTTGCTCGTCGTCGCGACCGCGATCATCAGCGGCGTGTCGACGTTCGTCAACCTCTATGCGGTGAAGGGCACGAACTCGGATGCGTTCGTGACGGTCCGGAACCTGGCCGTCGCGCTCCTCCTCGTCCCCATCGCGATCCTGGGCGCCCGCTCGGCGCATCTCAAGCTCCGGGGGTACGATTACGGCCGCTTGCTCGCCATCGGGTTCATCGGAGGGGCGGTCCCGTTCCTCCTGTTCTTCCACGGCCTGCAGCTCGCCACCCAGGCCGGGGGCGGCGCCACGGCCTCCTTCTTCTATCGCACGCTGTTCCTCATGGCGACCGTCCTCGGCGTCGTCGCGCTCGGGGAGCGGTTCAACGCGCGCGTCGCCATCGCCGCGGGCCTCCTCCTCGCGGGCAACCTCCTTTTGCTCTCGCTCACCACGCCCATCCTCAACGACGGCACCATCTACGTGATCGCCGCGACCGCCCTGTGGGCGGTGGAGTACTCCGTCTCCAAGTGGACGCTCCGGGACCTTCCCTCCTCGACCGTCGCCCTCGGGCGGATGGGCTTCGGCGCCATCTTCCTCGTCGGCTATCTGGGCCTCACCGCCCAGGTCAGCGCCGTCGGGGCCCTCTCCGGCGCCCAGTGGGAGTGGGTGGGGATCAGCGCCGTGCTGCTGTTCGCGTTCGTCGCGACCTGGTATGCGGGCTTGAAGCGCGTGGACCTGAGCACCGCCGCCGCGGTCCTGGTCGCGGGATTCCCGATCACCTGGATGCTCACGGTCACCGTGCAGGGAAGCTCCATCTCCGTCGATGCCGCCCTCGGCGCGGCCGCGGTCGTCGCGGGCGTGGTCCTGGCCATCGGAACGGGGCTGCTCCGAGCCACGGCCAGCTATCTCGCCTCGGCCGTCGGTTCCCGACGGCCGGGCTCGGCCTAAGATGGACGGGGTCGCCCTCGGCGCCCGCTTCAGCCTCGCCACGAACCGGCTGAACTACTGCGGGCCGGCGGACGCCGAGCCCGCGCTCTACCGGGCCATCACCGAGGGGACCCACCTCGCCGAGGCCGGGGAGGCGCTGCTGCGCTTCGAGGCGCTGCAACCGTACCTGGAGCTCATCGGGGAGAAGCACGGGCTCTCCCCCCTCGACGAGCGCGTCGTGGAGGCGTACTGGATTGGCAACGAGCTGTTGGAGGCTTTCGACCGCTCCGACCTCCGTGCCCTCCTGGAGAAGCTCGTGCGCCGGGGCCTTCCCCGCTCCATCGCCCGACGCCTCGCCGAGCACCTGCCCGAGGGGGCGATCCCGCACCACGTCTTCCACGTGAGCTTCGTCGGGGTCGGAGCCGTCACCGGCCACGTCGAGACGACCCTCGCGAACATGGAGGCGTGCCGACCGGCCTCAGCCGAGGTGACCGCCGTGAAGGGGACCCGGCTCACGCTGCGCCATCCCACGCTCCGGAACGAGGGCGGGAGCTTGCAGCTCGGGCCGCCGAGCGAGCGCGAGCTCCCGTTCGACCCGCGGGTGCTGCCGGGCGTGGCCGTCGGGGACTCGGTGGCGCTCCACTGGAACTGGCCCGCCCTCCGCCTCAGCCCGGCACAGCGCGAGGCGCTGGAACGGTACACCGCCCGATCGCTCTTGGCGGCGAACCGGGCGCTTCCGTCGCTCCGGGTCCTCGAAGAGCCCACAGGTTAATGGGGAGGAGCCGCTCCGGCTCCCCGGAGCTGCTCATGACCCCGGGAGAGGTCGCCGGGTTCCTCGCTCGAGCGGAAGAACGCCTGCTGGAGCTCTCCATCGACAGCCAGCGGGCGGAATGGGTGCACGCCACCTTCATCACCGAGGACACCGCCGCCCTCGCCTCGCGCGCCTACGCCCGGCTCATCCAGGAGACCGTGGAGCTCGTGAAGTCCGCCGAGCGGTTCCGCTCCGCGGCGTTGTCGGAGGAGGAGGCGCGCAAGCTGCACCTGCTCCGAACCTCGCTCCCGCTGGTAGCGCCCGCCGACCCGAAGGAAGGCGAGGAGCTCACCGGCCTCGTGAACTCCCTGCAAGACGTCTACGCGAAGGGGAAGGTGACGCTCCCCGGGTACGCCGAGCCGCTCGACCTCGAGGGGCTCGCGCGGCTCCTCGCGCAGGGCCGCGACCCCGTCGAGCTCCATCGGGCCTGGGCGGGTTGGCACGCGGTGGCCCGCCCGATGCGCGGTACGTTCGGTCGGTACGTGGAGCTCGCGAACCGCGGCGCGCGGGAGGTCGGGTTCGAGGACCTGGGCGCCCTCTGGCGGTCGAAGTACGACATGTCCCCCGCGGCGTTCGTCGCGGAGACCGAGCGCCTCTGGAGGGAGGTCGAGCCGCTCTACCGAGCGCTGCATGCGTTCGTCCGCCGGCGACTCGTCGGGCTGTACGGGGCGGAGGTCGTGCCGCCCGCCGGTCCGATCCCCGCCCACCTGCTCGGCAACATGTGGGCCCAGTCCTGGGAGAACCTCTACCCCCTGCTCGCCCCCCCGGACCCCGAGGGCGGCGAGGACCTCACAAGCATCCTCGTCGGCCGCCGGACGACGCCCCGGCAGATGGTGGAGCACGCGGAGCGGTTCTTCACCTCCCTGGGGCTCCCCGCGCTCCCGCCGACGTTCTGGGAGCGTTCGATGTTCCAGCGCCCGCGCGACCGCGAGGTCGTCTGCCACGCGAGCGCCTGGGACATCGATTTCGTGGAGGACCTCCGCGTGAAGATGTGCCTCGAGGTCACCGCTGAGGATTTCCGGACGGTCCACCACGAGCTCGGGCACGACTACTATTATCGCGCCTACGCGGGTCAACCGTTCCTGTTCCGCGACAGCGCCCACGACGGGTTCCACGAGGCGATCGGGGACACGATCTCGCTGTCGGTGACGCCCGAGTACCTCCGGAAGATCGGGCTGTTCGCCCGAGGAGCCTCCCCCGCCCAGGACCTCGGATACCTCCTCCACCGCGCCCTCGAAGGCGTCGCCTTCCTGCCGTTCGGCCTCCTCATCGACGCCTGGCGATGGCGCGTCTTCGACGGGTCGGTCGGGCCGAGGGAGTACAACCGGAGCTGGTGGGAGTACCGGCGGCGCTACCAGGGGGTCGCTCCCGACGGAGCGCGCGGCGAGGACGGGTTCGACGCGGGGGCGAAGTACCACGTGGCGGCCAACGTCCCGTACATGCGGTACTTCCTCGCCGGGATCCTCCAGTACCAGTTCCACCGGGCGCTCGCCCGGAGCATCGGTTGGGAGGGGCCGCTCCATCGGTGCTCGGTCTACGGCCGCCCCGAGGCCGGGGCTCGGCTCCAGGCGCTCCTTCAGCTCGGGGCGAGCCGCCCCTGGCCGGACGCGCTCGAGGCGATGACGGGGGAGCGAAGGATGGATGCCTCGGCGTTGCTCGACTACTTCGCCCCCCTCAAATCCTGGCTGGACGAGCAGAACCGGGACGCCCCGGTCGGCTGGTGAGCTCACCGACAACCAGTCGCGAGGATTACACCCGCGGGCCTGCGTTGCTGCGGGGGGGACAGTACGTAGATAGCGGTCGCCGGAGTGAAACACTCTCCCACGATCATGGCGAAGGCAGCGGTGCTCGGCGCCGGCGGGTACCTGGGGGGAGAGCTTCTTCGGTTGCTGTCCCAGCACCCCGGGTTCACCCTCACTCAGGTGGTCTCGACGAGCCAGGCGGGCAGATCCCTCCCCGAGATGTACCCGAACCTCCCGTACCCCTCGGAGCTCGTCGCCCTCGCGAGCGCGGACTCCGTGGACGCCGACGTGGCGTTCCTGGCCCAACCCGCCGGGGAGGCGATGAAGGTCGTCCCCGGCCTCCTCGATCGGGGGATCAAGGTCGTCGACCTCGGGCCGGATTACCGCCTACCGGACCCGGCCGTCTACGCGACGACCTACGGCTCCCCGCACACCGACGTCGAGCACCTGGCGGAGGCGGTGTACGGTCTCCCCGAGCTCAACGCCGAGCGGATCCGACTCTCCCGTCTCGTCGCCAACCCCGGATGCTTCCCCACCGCTTCGCTCCTCGCGCTCGCCCCCCTCCATCGCGCGGGGGAGCTCCGCGGGCCGGTCGTCATCGATGCGAAGAGCGGGACCTCCGGCGCGGGCCAGGGGTTCTCGGCGACGACGCATCATCCGGAGGCGGCGCTCACGGTCCACCCGTACGGGACCCCCACGCACCGTCACGTCCCCGAGATGCGCTCGGCCCTGGAGGCGGTCGGGGGCCCGGCGCCCTCGCTCGTCTTCGTCCCCCACCTCGTGCCCGTCGTCCGGGGCATCCTCTGCTCGATCTACCCCACGCCCTCGGAGGGCGCGAAGGTCGACGGGTGGGCCGACCGATTGCGGGCCGCCTACCCCTCGAGCCCGTTCGTCCACGTCGGGGGAACCCCCCGCCTCCCTTGGGCGACCGGCACGAACCATTGCTATCTCTCGGTCCAGAGCGCCGGCGGCGCGCCGGTGCTGTTCAGCGTGATCGACAACCTCGGCAAGGGCGGCGCGGCCCAGGCGCTCCAGAACGCGAACCTCATGTTCGGCTGGCCGGCCGAGACCGGCCTCGCGCTGGCGGGGTTCGGGGTCTGAGCCACGATGGAGGTCGTTCCGGGCGGGGTCACCTACCCCCGGGGTTTCACGGCCGCCGGCGTGGCGTGCGGCATCAAGCGCTCCGGCCGCTCCGACGTCGCGCTCATCCTCTCGGACCGGGACGCCCTCGCCGCCGGGCTCTTCACGACCAACGTCGTGAAGGCGGCGCCGGTCCTCCTCGGAGCAGAGCTCCTGCGCCACCATCCCGGGAACGTCCGGGGCATCCTGACGGTGAGCGGCGTCGCCAACGCCCTCACCGGTCCGCAAGGGGTCGCCGACAACCGGCTCCTCCTGAGCCGGACCGAGGAGGCGCTCCACCTCCCCGCCGAGAGCCTGCTCCCGGCGTGCACCGGGGTCATCGGGCCCCCCCTGCCCGTCGGGAAGGTCCTCGCGGGATTGCCGGCGCTCTCGCGCCAGATGCGACGCGGGCGCGAACCGGACCGACATGCCGCCCACGCGATCCTCACCACGGACACCCACGCGAAGATGGTGGCGGTGCGGGGCCGCCTCGCCGATGGCACGCTCGTCCGGCTCGGGGGCGTCGCCAAGGGGAGCGGCATGATCGCCCCGCGCCTCGCCGCGCCGCACGCGACCACGCTCGCCTTCCTCACGACGGACGCCCGGGTCCGACCGGGCACCCTCGGCCGCCTCCTCAGCCATGCCGTCGACCGCACCTTCAACATGGTGAGCGTCGACGGGGACACTTCGACGAACGACACCGTCTACCTCCTCGCCAACGGGGCGGCGGGCGGGGGCTACGCGGAGAACGACCCGACGTTCCGGTCGATGGTCGCCACGGCCCTCGAGCGGCTCGCCCGGGCGGTGGCCCGCGACGGCGAGGGCGCGACCAAGCTCATCACCGTCACCGTCCAGGGCGCCCGCACGGCGAGCGACGCCCGCTCGGCCGCGCGAGCGGTCGTGGGCTCCACGCTCGTGAAGGCGGCGATCTTCGGGGCGGACCCGAACGTCGGCCGCATCGCCTGCGCCCTCGGCTACTCCGGCGCTCGGGTCGACCCGGAGCGCATGGACGTCTCGCTCGTCACCAGCCGGCAGGAGGTCCCGCTCATCGTCGCGGGCCGGCCCGCGGCGGGGCTGGAGAACGGCCACGGTCGACGCGTCCGGGAGCTCCTATTGCGCCTTGACGAGGTCCCGCTCCAGATCCGCCTCCACGCCGGACGCGCCTCGGCGACGGCGTGGGGCTGCGACCTCTCGTACTCCTACGTGCAGATCAACGCCGCCTATCACACGTGACCCGTTCCGAACCATGACCCCCCATCCCCCCCCGTTGAACCCGGTCGTCCTGAAGGTCGGCGGACGCGAGCTCGCCATCGGTCCGGAGCTCGAGCAGCTCGCGCGGCTCGTCGCCGGCCTGGAATCCCGAGGGCGTCGGGTCGTGGTCGTTCATGGGGGCGGCGAGGAGGTCACCGACCGGGCCGAGGCCCTGGGGCTCCGCACGACCCGGCATCGCGGGCTCCGCGTCACCTCCGCGCCGATGCTGGAGGTGGTCGTCGAGGTGCTCGCCGGTCGAGTGAACACGCGCCTTGTTGCGGCGCTCGGGAAGGTCGGCGTGCCCGCCGTCGGGCTCAGCGGGGCCGACTCCCGCCTCCTCACCGTCCGCCCCGCCGGGGAGCCGGCCGGGGCGCTCGGGTTCGTGGGCGTGCCGCACGAGGTGCACCCCGGAGCCCTCGCGGCGGTGCTCACCGCGGGGCTCACGCCGGTCGTCGCTCCCCTCGGCGTGGACGCCCACGGACAGGTCCACAACGTGAACGCGGACCTCGCGGCGAGCGCGCTCGCCGCCGCCCTCGGGGCCGAGCTGTACCTGGTCACCGACGTCCCCGGCGTGCGCGACCGCTCCGGCCGCGTCCGCGCCACGCTCAACGTCACCGAGGCCCGCCGCCTCGTCGAGAGCGGGGCCGCCACCGACGGCATGATCCCGAAGCTGGAGGCGGTGTGGTCGGCGCTCGCCGAGGGCGCTCCGGGCGCCTGGATCGGCCCGCTGAGCGGACTCTCTCCGGAAGGCCCCAAGGCCGGCGCGGGTACCACCCTTCGGCTCTCCCCGAACCGCCCGGGGACCGTTCCTCTCCTCCTCCCTCCGTTCGCTTCGGGAAGGGGGAGCTGAAGTACCATGGACGCAAGCAAGCCGCGCCTCAACCAAGTGGTCCTCGCCTATTCCGGTGGACTCGACACCTCGGTCGCCATCCCGTGGATCCGGGAGCAGTACGGGGCCGAGGTCGTCACGCTCACGGTGAACGTCGGCCAGCAGGGGGAGCTCAACGGGGCCCTCGCCCGGGCCCGGGCGAACGGGGCCGTCGACGCGCGCCTCGTCGACCTGAGGGAACCGTTCGTCACCGAGTTCCTGTGGCCGGCGGTGCAGGCGAACGCGCTGTACCAGGGCCTCTATCCCTTGTCGACCTCCCTCGCGCGCCCGCTCATCGCGCGCACCCTGGTGGAGACCGCCCGGTCGACCGGCTCCGACGCCGTCGCCCACGGCTGCACCGGCAAGGGGAACGACCAGGTCCGGTTCGACGTCGCCGTCCACACCCTCGGACCGCAGCTCCGGGTCATCGCGCCGGTCCGGGAATGGAACATGAACCGCACCGACGAGATCGCCTACGCCCGCGCCCACGGCCTCCAGATCCGGGTCACCCCCGAGAGCCCGTACTCCGTCGACGAGAACCTCTGGGGGCGCTCCATCGAGGGCGGCCGCCTGGAGAGCGCGGCGGAGCCCGCCCCCGAAGAGGTGTTCGATTGGACGAGCCACCCGAGCGAGTGGCCCGAGGAGCCGGAGCTCCTGACCGTCGAGTTCGACCGGGGACTCCCCGTGAAGGTCGACGGGGCCCCGCTCGACCCGGTGACCCTCGTCGAGACGATGAACCGCCGGGCCGGGGCCCACGGGGTGGGCCGGATCGACCATGTCGAGGACCGGGTGGTCGGGATCAAGTCCCGCGAGACCTACGAATGCCCCGGAGCGGTGGCGCTCCTCACGGCGCACCAGGCGCTGGAGGCGCTCGTGCTCCCCCGCGACCTCCTCCAGTTCAAATCCGGGGTCGACCGGCGGTTCAGCGACCTCGTCTACGAGGGGCTCTGGTTCTCCCCGCTCCGCGAAGCGCTCGCGGCGTTCGTCCGCTCCACCCAGGAGGTCGTGACCGGCACCGTGACGCTTCGGCTGTTCAAGGGGAGCGCCCGGGCCATCGCGCGGAGCTCGGAGTACTCCCTGCTCTCGCACGAGCTCGCCACCTACGGCCACGGCAGCACCTTCCCCCAGGAGCTCGCCGTTGGCTTCATCCACCTGTACGGTCTCCCCAATCAACTGGCCCACGCCAAGGCGCTGAGCGCCCGAGCGGGCCGCCAGGAGGAAGGACCTCGTGCTCCGGGAGCGATTCGGCCGACCGCTTGACCGGTCGGCGCTCGCGCTCTCGGAATCCACCGCCGAGGACCTCGAGATCCTCCCCGCGGACCTGTGGGGTTCCCGGGTGCACGCCCGGATGCTCGGGGAGGCGGGACTCCTTCCCGCCGCGAGCGTCCGCCGCCTGGACCGGGCGCTCCGCGAACTGGAGGCGGAGGCCGCCCTCGGGCGGTTCCATCTCGACCCGCGCTTCGAGGACGTCCACCTCAACGTGGAGGCCGAGCTCACGCGCCGCCTCGGAGCGGACGGCGAGCGGTTGCACACCGGACGGAGCCGCAACGACCAGGTCGCGACGGACCTCGCGGTCTACCTGCGGGGGGCGCTCCTCGACCTCGAAGAGGGGCTCGGCGAGCTCCTCGAGGCGCTCGTCGAGCGGGCGCGCTCCGATGCGGGCCAGGTCGTGGTCCCGGGGTGGACCCACCAGCAGCCCGCGCAGCGGGTGTACGTCGGCCAGATCCTCGGGACCCACGCGCTCCGGTTCCAGCGGGACCTCGCCCGGCTGAGCTCGGTCCGGGCCCGGCTCACCGACTGCCCCCTCGGGAGCGGGGCCCTGGCGGGCAGCTCGCTCCCCCTCGACCGGGAACGGACGGCGCACCTCCTCGGGTTCGAGCGGCCGGGGCGCTCCTCCCTCGACGGGGTCTCCGACCGGGACGCGCCCACCGAGACGCTCGCGGCCCTCGCGCTCTTCGGGGTCCATGCGAGCTCGCTCGCCGAGGAGCTCGTCCTCGGCTCGATGCCGGAGCTCGGACGGGTCCGCCTCGCCGACCCGTTCGTCACGACGAGCTCGCTCATGCCCCACAAGCGCAACCCCGACCTCGCCGAGCTCCTCCGGGCGGAGGCGGCGCCGGCGATCGGGAGGCTCGTCTCCGCGCTCACCCTCCTCAAAGGCCTCCCGCTCGCCTACAATCGGGACCTCCAGGTAGGTAAGCCCCTGCTGTTCGCCGGGGTCGCCCGCGCCCGGCTCCTGCTCGACCTCCTCCCTCCGATGGTCGCGACCGCGGAGTTCCGGCCCGGCCGGGTCGACCTCGGGTCGGAGGAGGCCGAGACCGGTTCGGTCGAGCTCGTGGACCGGCTCGTCGAGGCGGGCGTGCCGTTCCGCGCGGCCCATCGACGGGTGGCGCGGTTCCTGACGGCCCTGGAACGCCGTGGAGAGACGCTCCGGGAACTCCCCCCCTCGCTCCTAAACCGAAGGTTCCCGGAGCTGAAAGGTCGGCCGTTCCGGCCGGCTTCCCCGACCGAGGAGCCCGAGCGCCGTCGGACCGTCGGCGGGAGCGCGTGGCGCGAGGTGGAAGGGCTTCTGAGGGAGGTCGACCGGAGCCGACGAAGCGCCGACCGAGCGGTGGTCGCCGAAC
>Ga0326728_10020783_pt1 | contig 12460 bp, 6 predicted proteins | sample MB3enrmetagenome_FD_207602 | JGI IMG/M metagenome (GOLD analysis project Ga0326728, IMG submission 207602) | Lab enriched peat soil microbial communities from McLean, Ithaca, NY, United States - MB31MN | ecosystem: Environmental > Terrestrial > Soil > Wetlands > Peat | place: USA: New York...
TTATCCTTCGCTATCTCTTCAGGCTTGCCGTCCGCGATCTTGATGCCGTAATCGAGGACGACGACGCGGTCGCAGATGTCGAATACCGCATCCACCTTGTGCTCGACCCACAAGATGGAGATTTTCCGTTCGTCCCTCACTTTCTTGATGAGATGGAGGATCGTCTCCGTCTCAGAGGGATTGAGGCCGGCCATGGGCTCGTCGAGGAGCGTCACTACCGGCATGGAGGCGAGGGCCATTGCCACCTCGAGGAGGCGCCGGTCGGACAAGGTCATCTCGGCAGTCACTGTATTGCTCTTTTCGGCCAACCCCACCAGCTCCAGTGCCTCCGCCGCCCTCTTGCGAGCGCCCTCGCTCCTGTGCACGTGGCCGAAGGTTGCGCTCACCATGACACTCTGAAGGGCGGTCATGCTCAGGAAGGTCCTGATGAGCTGAAAAGTCCTTGCGATCCCAAGATGGCATATCTTGTGAGGAGAAAGACCGGTGATCCTATTCCCCTCCAGGTAGACGTCCCCGAGGGTCGGCCGGTAGATGGCGGTGATTATGCTGAATAGGGTGGATTTGCCGGCTCCGTTGGGACCTATGAGCCCCACGATCTCCTGTTGATCCAGGCGGAGATCGATGCCCTGCAGGACCTGGAGCCCCCCAAATCTCTTGGAGATGTTAGCAAGCCTGAGGACAACGCTGTCGCTACTCACTCGAGCCTACCCGTGCCGATGGATCTGACGGACTGATTATCGTATCTCCAAACGGGGATCTATCCCCGCACCGATTCATCGCGTATGACAATTGGCTTGTGTCTCCACCGCATTGCTCGGCATCTTCCCTGGCGAGAAATTGGGCCTGCGGCAAAAGAAGCATTTGACAAACCACATCAGACATTTGTCCCTCACAGATGCCGCCAGAGATGATGAACCGCTCCAGACCATATCCACAAACTCGTCTGGTTTAGTTGCGTAGCATGAGGCCGCTTCTCAGACTGGGCAAAGAATGGCGCTCATCGCTTATCCCAAGGTGGCGTCGGTTTGACCTTATACTTTGTGAGCTCAAGCGGAAAGATGGCCTCCTGTTTTCCGTTCCACCACTGGAAGTCTGCTAAAAGGAAAAGGGCGATTCCGTCCTTATCATACTTGATCTTGCCCATCACTGTGTCGAAGGTGTGATCCAGCACTGCCTGTCTGACTTTTGCCCCGTCGAGAGTCCCGGCCTTCTCGATCGCGTCGAAAAGGATCTGTGCGTTCGCGTAAAAGACGCCGGTGGTGATTGAATAGTTCCCGAACTGTTTATGCCAAGCCTCACCCAGTTCCTTGGCACCCTTGAAGGGGAAATCCATTGACCAGAAACCGTCAGCCAAGACGTAGTCGGCGTCCTTTCCCATGGCCTTGTAAAAATCGGGCGACCACGTCCCCTTGAAGCCTTGGAACCACTTAAAGTTGTACTGGTTTTCATGCGACTGGCGGATAAAGGTGACGATCATGGGCGTGTCGGCCAGACAGAGGATGGCATCGACGCCCGCTTCCTTGACTTTCAGCACCTGGGAGGTGAAATCCTTTGCCCCTACGGTCAGGGTTTCCCTCTCTGCGAACTTGTACCCGAACTTCCCACCGATAGCTTCCCAGCCATCCCCTATTGTCTTGCCGTCGAAGCTGTCTTCAACAACTACCGCCGGCTTCTTAGGACGTTGATCTTCGGGGAGGGCCTGCCAAACTCTAAAGGTCATCTCGGCACCCACGAAAGGTTCGTACCAAAACATGGTAGGCCATGTGAAGTGCTGTTCCTTGAACTGCTCGGGAAAGGTGCTGCAGCTCTGGTAGTAGAACTTGTACTTCTCGGCCGTCACCATCGCGGGAATCGTCAGTACGCCTGTCTGGCCGCCGAGGATCATATCGACCTTGTCTCGCTTGATCAGCCGCTCGACAACGGCAGCAGACTTGCTGGGATCCGACTCGTCGTCGACAATGATGAGACGCACGGGAAGTTTCTTGTTGTATTCTTTTACGAAAATGCCGCCAGCCCTATTAATTTCGCCCACGGCGCGTTCATAGGCCCACCTCTGATGAATCACAGTCGCCGCCTGGACGCCGCTCAGGGAAAGGTGCGTGCCGATAACGATCTCCTTTCTGTCTTGCGCCGCCTGAGCGGCCTGGACCGCAAGAGCTAACGATGTGACAAAACATAAACACCCAAGCCAGAGCATGGTTTGAATCATCCTTCTCATCTCATTGCCCTCCTTTTTGAAATTGCCCCTATCTGGTCTCTTGCGTCAGCGAAGCGAGTCCCAGCCTTCCGTTTCGGCGACGCCCGGAGGACGCCGCAGTCCTCAGACTTCACTCATCCATCGTGGCCGTAAGATTGCCCGATCGGAAAAAGGGGTGTGCAAGATTCGTGCGACGAAAGCGACCAGCGTAGAATGGCGAGTGGCTGGAACGAGATAGTGAACAGAGATCGCCCCGTTTGCGGATTCGTATCAACTAAACTTGATGGCGGACGCGATCCCTAACGGTGACGAGTAGGGCTTGAAGCGTTGTTACAAATCCATCAAGATAGATTGATGGATTAAGAAATGTTGATCTTATGATGGGGATTGCTACGGGTGAACGGCAGTCGGCATGATCCACACCCCGCTATGTTCCCCGTTTGAGGCGTTGATTGAGCGCTTGGGGGGTTATGCCGAGCATAAGGGCTGCAACCCGCTGGTTGTTTTTTGCCCTCGCCATGGCCTCGTTGATGAGACCCGAGACGGTCTCCTTCAAGGTGGGAAACCTCTCCATCTGGGCCAGCCAGGGTTTGATGGAAGGCCGTGAAAGCTGAAGTGAGGGATTTGCCGACTTCCCGTCATTCTCCATACACGCTCGGAAGGATGCCATGGAAAGCCTGTTCGACTGACTCATTCCAACTGCGTCGAACACCATCGATCTTAGCTCCCTCACATTGCCAGGAAAGCTATGACTCTGAAGAAGCGAGAGGAGTTCTTGCGGATAAGTGGGCCTCCTCTTGCCAAATTCCCGTGCCGCTGCCTCCAGGAAGTGATCGAGTAGGAGTGGAATATCATCGACCCTTTCCCTCAAGGGAGGAACATGGAGGTGGTGCGTGCGAAGCCGATAATAGAGATCCTCGCGAAAGCGGCCTTCCTTCACCAACGCCGAAAGGTCCCTGTGGGTGGCAAAGAGGAAACGAGCGCTTGCCGGCTTCGCCACGTCGGATCCGAGAGGATAATACTCATGCGTGTCGAGAAGGCGGAGAAGCTTCACCTGGGAGAAGAGGCTCAGGTCTCCGATTTCGTCGAGAAACATGGTGCCTCCTGCTGCCCTTTCGATCTGCCCGCTTCGCACGGTCACCGCATCGGTGAAAGCTCCTCTCACGTGGCCAAAGAGGGTATCGGAGAAGACGTTATCGTCGAGTCCCGCCGAGTTGACCGCAACTAGGCTCCCCTGACGACCGCTAGCTTCGTGAATCGCTTCAGCGATCAGTTCTTTCCCGACCCCGGTTTCTCCGGTTATGAGAATTGGATGATTTCCCTTCGCCACGGCCTCGCAATACCGGAACAAGGCCCTCATCTTGGGTGATTGGGTGATGATCTTCACGAAGCTATGAGGCTGTTCCAGAGAATCGGAGAAGATGCGCCTGGTCAGTTCGGCATTTTCGCGCCTCAACTGGCGGACCTCGACAGCCCTGCGTAAGGACGGGAGAAGACGCTCCCTGTTGACGGGCTTCAACACGTAATCAAAGGCCCCCTTCTGCATACACCGCACCGCGGTATCGACCTCATTGATGCCGGTCACCATTATTACGGGGATCTGGGGAAATCGCTCGGCTGCCTTTGAGAGAATGTCCTCACCTGAAAGATCGGGCATGATCAGGTCGAGGAGCATAAGTTCGACATCATTCCCTTCAAGGATGTCGCTGACCTTCAGACTATCCGAACAGGAGATGACGTTGTTGAATCCCCCGGAACGAAGGGTCATCTCGAAGCTCTGGATGGCATGGACTTCGTCATCAACAATGAGTATCGGGCTCTGCGGATTTTTCTCCTTGCCGAAGGCCATCTACTCTCCTTCTATTTCCGGCTGCCGGGAGTATGAGGCGTGCCTCCGTTCCCTTTCCGGGTTCTGATTTGAACTCCAGTCGTCCGTTGTGCTCCTTTACGATGCTCGCGCAGACCGATAAGCCCAGCCCCGTCCCTCCGTTATGCGATTTCGTGGTGAAGAAGGGCTCAAAGATGTGGTCCATGTGTTCGGGGCTTATTCCCACTCCTTCATCGACAACTGACACCACGACCTCCTTTTTCCGGAGATCATGGGCCGTGCTTATACGGATAGACTTGCCTTGGTCAACGAGGGCCTGACAGGCGTTCTGGATCAGGTTGACCATTACCTGTTCCAATCTCTGTGGGTTCCCCATGACGGGGGGAAGACTCTCAAGGGGCTCTACGACGATAGATCGGGTCGACTTTTTGATCTCGTGGGACAAGAGCCACACTGAAGCGGCAACCACTTCATTCATGTTCACCGGTTGAGGCTTGTCGGGGGTGTCCCTTCTCGCGTAATTCTTCATGTTCATCACGATCTGCCTAATTCGCTCCGAACCGCTCTCGATGCCGTCAAACAGGCGAAGCACGCTGTTTCTCATCTCCGAATAGGGCATATTCGCAACGGTGAAATCCTCGCACTCTGCATAGTATTTCTCCAGAATTGGAGAAATGTCCTTCCACGCCTGCCTCAGGATTGGCGTGTTCATCATGATAAAGTTGTTGGGGTTGTTTATTTCGTGGGCAATGCCCGATGCCAACACGCCCAGGGACGCCATCTTGTCGGCCTCCAGGAGCTGTCGCTTTCGGAGATCTGCTTCCTCCTCCGCTTTTCTCTTGTCCGTGATGTCGATTCCGATCGAGACGACGTGCATTCCACTCTCGTCGCCGTCTCCCATAAGACTGTTCGACCAGGAGATAAGGTGTTTTTCGCCATCGCGGCCTAGCCAATAACCCTCAAAAGAAGAAGGGGGTGTTTTCCCGGCCGAGAGAGGATAGCCCCGCCTCATCTCCGCTCTGTCCTTGGGATGTGTAACTAGGTCAAGGATGGAACGCCCCGACACCTCCTTAAAGGTATGGCCGATAAGCCTCTCGCAGGCCCTGTTAAACCGCACGATGCGGCCCTCCCTGTCCAGGACCATCACCAAGGGTCCCGCGTTGTTGAGGACGGCATTGGTAAAGTTCCGCTCTTCCGTTAGTTTTTCTTCCGCCTGCTTGCGCTGGATCTCGACGGCAAGACGGTTGGCCACGGCCTGGAGTCCATCGATCATGAGGTTGCTCTCGAGCCGCTGCTTGAAGTCTACGAGGATAATAGCCCCCGTCACGGAGTCTTCAATAGCGAAAGGCACTGCAAGAACCGTCTCTGCACCCGCATCCTTGAGACCAAACCCTGTAAACTCCGTTGCCTTGCTAAGCCCCGTTACGTTGAAGACTTTTCGCTGTTCGATGGCTTTCCAGGAAAAATGGTTGTGCGGAGAATGACCGGCCAACCTGGGGGAAAACGAGCCTGAGAAATCTATTTCACCCAGGTTGGCAATCTCATTTCGTTTCTCATCATACAAGACGATGTAACCGACTGGATAATCGAACCTTTCTGCTACTTTCTTGATGATTTCGTTGCAGATGTCCTCAAGGCCCTTGGAAGAGTGGAAGATCTCGGAGATGAGATTTAAAACCTCGGTCACGCCGTATCGGTTTCGCAAGTAAGAGACATCCTGAGCGATAAGGAACCTCCCCGCAGCCTTAGCACCGCGGCACGATATGGGGTAGGTACGGGTGTAAAAGAGCCTTCCCCCGTATACGTGACTTTCGAAGACCTCAACGTTCTCGGACGAGAGCCCCTTTATCACTGGGCAACCATTGCACGGCACCTTCAGCTTGCATGCCGCCTCGAAGAAGTTTCTCCTCACCATCTCTTCGGGTTTCGCCCCTGCATCTTCAGCGGCCGCGCGGTTGGTCCACAGGATATTCAATTGTTCGTCATAGCAGGTGACGAATTCAGGAATGGCGTTGAGAAAAGACTCAAAGAGTGCGGCTTTTTCTTCCAACTTCATAGATAGGAATGATCATAGCAAACACATTGTTTTTCGTCAAATCAACGCAGTGCCGTCGAAATCCCTTTTTCTACCTGCGACAGAAAGGATCACGACTGAGCAGCATGTCGGTGTGGAAAGGGTGCCACATAGAATCAATATCTTCACCCAAGTCGAGGGCATAGAATTGCCACCTGAGGCCTGAGAGGTCTCTCACGGCAAAAAGAGTGAACTGTGGGCAAAAACAAAACCGGATGACCGTGACCGTGGATAGCCCATCCTTTCGAGGTTGAGTTGGTCGGTGATGCAGACGGTCTGGCTTCTTCCTCCTCAGTTCGAGGGGTCGATGCCACGAAGATTCAGGTAGACAATGGCAAGATCGAGCGTATCCTAGAATCTATGCCTGAAAGGCTACTTATGTCTCTTTCTATTAAAACCAGGGGCTATAGAACCTCTAAGTCCAGCCGGCTCTCCGGAAGTTTTGACGAGTGCTATTTCTAGGGTTGCCACCATACCGATGAGGTCACGATACGAATCCTGGTACCTCTCGGAGCAAGTCGGTCCAGCGATAGACGAAAAAGATCGGGAAAGCTTTTGACCATCTTCGTCTATCAGTCTAGCGTGTGCTTTCCACGATGTCATTTCCCTCAAAGGCGAAATTTTGGGCGCATACGTAACGATCAGGGTTGTATACGGCTATCCTTTGCCGCGCTACCCTTTTGGAGTCGGTCGTCTCAGATTCACCATATTCAGCGCAGCTCTTTCACGAAGAGCATGCCGTATCTTCTCCTGCAGGCATCGCGACGGCTTTTTGCCACGATACGGTTAGAAAGGGCACGGACTGCATTCTCGAGCCTCTTCGATCTCACCGTGAAGTTCTCAAGGACCAAGCCGTCTACGCCTCATGGACCACCGCCTGAGGGCGCGCATCCTCTGCCTGGACGAGCTGGGATATGTGATGCCGACGAAGGAGCAGGCCGATAACCGGGATGTCGATCTTTTCGATGTTCTCTCTGTCCGCTGCAATGTGGTAGAGCGAAGATTACCATGCCAAAGGCGGCATGAATAATAGGATAGGTTAAGGCAACGACTACAGGAAGGAGCCCGCTGGTACGGATCAGCGTCGATTTGTCAAGATTACGCTCCCACCGCTGCTGTTACGTTACACCGGCAGTAGCGTGTCCCACCCACACCACCGCGCAGCCCAAATAGAGACCACCCTGTCTTTTCAAAATCTAGAGGCGGCCCTCCCGCCTGCTATGTTGCAGGCCGCCGATCCAATAGCCCGTGAGGTCCTCTAAATCCCGGAATTGGCGACCATGGTTCAATTCCGGGGGGCTCTGGACGGTGCGCATGAAGGGATCGTGAGGTGTGGATGCAATCTGAGCCGGGTTGGCCGCAGATAATACATGGGGACACCCCTCCGAAAGCAAAGCAGCGAGAGGAGTGTCCCCACACGAGGCCGTCCGGCGAAGAGGGGGCCAAATATCGCGATCGCTTCATGCGGACCGTCCGTACCTGCATGTCGACCCCAAGCCTTCTCTCCGTGCGCCCAAGGAATGGGCCTCTGCCCGCCTGTCAGTCCACGCTAGCGAGCCGCTCCCTGCCCCTCCCCGGGCTGGAATCTCTTGAGGGTGAGGGAGAGTGAGACCACTGTCACGGAGCTCAGGGCCATTGCGAGCCCCGCCCACTCCGGCTTCATGGTGATGTGAAAGAGCGGGTAGAGCGCGCCGGAGGCTGCCGGTATGAGAGCCAGATTGTAGGCGAAAGCCCAGAAGATGTTCTGCTTGATCCGGGTCATTACCTTGCGGGCGAGGCGGATGGCAATCGCCGCATCCATCAGATCGTCCCTTATGAGCACTATCTCCCCGCTCTCGATGGCGACGTCGGTCCCGCTCCCTATGGCGATTCCCACGTCCGCCTGGGCCAGGGCAGGGGCGTCGTTGATTCCGTCCCCGACGAAGGCCACCACTTCACCGGACGCCTGGAGCTTCTTGATCTCGCGGGCCTTGTCCTGGGGCAGCACTTCCGCGGCCACACGATCGATGCCCGCCTCTGCAGCCAGGGCCCGGGCCGTTCTTTCGTTGTCGCCCGTTATCATCATGACGCCGAGCCCCATGGCTTTGAACGCCGCGATCGCCGCAGGGGTCGTCGCTTTCAGCGCATCCGCTACGGCCAGCGCCCCTGCGACGCTTCCATCGAAGGCCGCAAGGATGACGGTCTTTCCCTGGCCCTCCCACTCCTCTATGCGACGGTCCAGCTCCGGAGGACGGGCGAGGTACTCTTCTTCGAAGAGGAGCCTGCTGCCCACTATCGCCCGCCGGCCGTCCACCTCCCCGGTAATGCCCTTTCCGCCGAGGGTGTCGAAGCTGGTCGTCTCTGCCAATTCGACGCCCATCTCTTCGGCTTTCGCGATGACGGCCTTGCCGATGGGATGCTGCGAATTCCTCTCCAGGGCTGCGACGAGCCGCACCAAGGTCCGCTCGTCGAACCTTAAGGGAAGCACGTCCGTGACCTCGGGTGCGCCCCTGGTGAGGGTGCCTGTCTTGTCGAGGGCCACGCACGTGATCTTTTCGGACGTCTCGAGGGCCTCTCCGTTTTTGATCAGGATCCCCAGCTCCGCTCCCCGTCCCAAGCCCACGGTGACGGCCGTCGGGGTCGCGAGGCCGAGGGCGCAGGGACAGGCGACGACGAGCACGGAGATGAGCGCGGTAAGGGCAAACAAAAGTGTCGACCCAACCACAACATACCAGATTATGAAGACAAGGAGCGCAACAGCGAGGACCACCGGGATGAAATAGCCCACCACCGCGTCCGCGAGCCGCTGGACCGGGGGCTTCGAGCCCTGGGCCTCTTCCACGAGCCGGACGATCTGGGCCAGGACCGTGTCCCTACCCACCTTGCGGGCCTTGAGCCGGAGCACGCTGTTCTGGTTGAGGGTTCCGCCGACCAGTCCGCTCCCTTTTTCCTTGAGCACGGGCATGGGCTCCCCGGTGATCATCGATTCATCCACGTAGCTTTGGCCTTCCATGACCTCTCCGTCGACCGGCACCCGTTCTCCAGGCCTCACGAGCACGATGTCGTCGACCTGCACGTCCTGGATGGGGATCTCCACCTCGCCGTCCAGCGTCACTTTCGTTGCAATTCTAGGCTGGAGGCCCATGAGCCTCTTGATTGCGGTCCCCGTCCTGCCCTTGGCCTTGGCTTCCAGGTAGCGTCCCATGGACAGGAAGGCTGCGAGGAGGATGGCGCTGTCATAGAACATGAATTCCCGCGAGAGGATGAGGCGGAAGGTGCCCAGAACGCTCGCCGTAAAGGAGACGCCGATGCCCATGGCGTACATGACGTCCATGTTGAGGCTCCTGTGCCTGAGAGCGCGCCAGGCCGCGATGAAAATCGGGCTGGAGACGTAGAAGAAGACGGGCGTCGACACGACGAACAGAACATAGGCAAGGGATGAATGATGAAAGTCGATGGGCAGATACATGAGGACCATAAGGGGAATGCCCACCACGAAGCCTGCCAGCACCCGTCTCATCCGGGCCCGCAGCTCCCGCGTCCTGAGCTTCTCTTCCTCGTCCTGCCCCAGTTCTCCCTCCATGCCGAAATACTGGTAGCCGGCGTCCTCGATGGCCTTTCGCATGTCGGCCGGCATGGTGATGCGCGGGTTGTACGTGACGTGCGCCTTTTCAGCCGCGAGGTTTACGCTTGCGCTCACGACACCGGGAAGTCGCGTCAGGGTCTCCTCGATGGTCCGGCTGCACATGACACACGTCATGCCCCCGACTTTTATGGTCGCTTTCTCGTCGATCACCTCGTATCCGGCGTCGCGCACCGCTTTTTCCAGGTCGGGGAGCCTGACCGTCTCCTGATTATACTCAACGACGGCTGTCTCGCTGCCGAGGTTTACCCTCGCCTCGGAGACCCCGGGCACTTCCGTGAGCGCGTTCTCCACGCTCTTCACGCACATGGCACACGTCATGCCCGCGATCTTCATATCCGCTCTAGCCTTCTCCATTATCCGTCATCCACCTTTTTCGATAGGTCCTTCAGGTCCATCTAGTGCCATGCCAATCCCCCAATGTCGACTGAACCTGACGGGCTATAGAAAGCCGGGAAAGAACAGGCTTCGGGTCCACATGCAGGTCCGGCCGGTCCGCATGAAGGAATCGCGATATTTGGCGCCCTCTTCGCCGGACAGCCTCGTGTGGGGACACTCCTCTCGCTGCTTTGCCTTCGGAGGGGTATCCCCATGTATTATCCTCGGCAAGCACGGCTCAGATTGCATCCAAATCTCACGATCCCTCCATGCGGACCGTCCATTCGCCGCCGGAATTGAACCAATGGTCGCCAATTCCGGCATATAGAGGACGCTTGAGCGGCTACTGGATCGGCGGCCTGCCGGTATACCAGGCGGGAGGGCCGCCTCTAGATTTTGAAAAGACAAGGTAGTCTTTATGCGGGCTTCGCGGCAGTGCGGGATTGATAGGGCATGTCCATAAGGCGGTCCCGTCCTTATCTCGTCGTGCATAGTCCGAGGACGGCTTAGAAAAGCTCGCGACGAATCCTGCACGAATAACGAAGCCCCCTTAGCGTCAGCGTGGGGGTTGGGGGGAGTGAGGGCTGGAATGAGGAGCGATGCTTTTCTTACCGCGAGGCGAGCACGCACGAGGTAAGGATGGGACCGCCTGCCGGTAGGGGAAAAGGACTCTCCTACGTCTGTTGCATCTTCGAACAAGATAGACTCCTAATTCATCGCAACGAAATCTGCGCAACACTGCGCATCCGAGGTGACACTAGTATAGTTTGAACCCTCCGCCTTGTAAAGCAAGGGTCGGGTCAACCTTGGATGCCCTTTGCGACCCATGCAATAATAGCGAGGTCTGCGCCGTCTTTCCATGTGAAGGGCATTAGCCAGCGGTGCGGGGTAATGGTTTTTTGCCTTGACAGCGAAGGCCCGTCCGGTGTTTATTTACCTACCGGTAAGTAGATAGATCCTACCGGATAACCTTCTCGTGAGCGAAGCGAGGGTGAGCGGGAAGGCTCCGGTGGCTTATGCCACTGGAGGGGGTGCTGAACCCCAATAAAGGAGGCGTCAGTCTGAAGGAGCGACAAAAAAGGAAGCAGTCCGAATCACCGAAGGGGCAGGTAAGGACGCTCATGCTGAATAGCGCGGGGTATCTTTTCAGCACGAAGGGATATACGGGAACCACGGTCCGCGAGATAGTCGCTTCTGCAGGCGTGAGCAAGCCTGTCCTCTACTACTACTTCGGGAGCAAGAAGGGGATCTACTTTGAGTTGATGCGTGGCCCGTTCGAGAAGTTCGATCTCCTTCTTTTGGATTCTTTGCAGCGCAAGGGGAGCGCACGCGAGAAGCTGCTCGATCTGTGCGAGCGTGTCTACGCGCTCTTCTGCGAGAACATAGAGGCGGTGCGCATCATGTACTCCATCTACTACGGCCCGCCCCAAGGGGCGCCATTCATCGATTTCGATGTAGGTCACGCAAGGTTCCAGGATGCCCTGCGGGTTCTCATCCGGGAGGGGTCGAGAAACGGTGAGTTCAGAGCCGTCAATGTGGACGACGCGATGTGGGCCATAGCGGGCGCCCTCAATGTGGCAGTGGAGGTCAGGCTGAGGAGCGCCGAAGATATCTTGGGCCGCGACGGGCTCACGAGGATCCTGAAGATAATCCTTTCCGGCATCGAGGCTTCAGTCTGACAAGGGGGAAACATGCTAGGGAGAAGGTCTGCGTGGTTGGTATTTCTCGTCATTCCAGGGGTTCTGGCCCTCGGGTGCTCGCGTGAGAAGAGTGCAACCGCTGCGCGCGTGGGCAAGCCCGCAGTGGCGGTCGAAGCGGTCAGGATCGCTCAGTCCGACGCGATCGAAGAGGTAGACGTTGTCGGCTCCCTTTCAGCGAAGTTTCAGACGGACGTGAAGCCGGAGTTTGCGGGCACGGTGACCGACGTGTACGTCACTGAGTGGGTGAAGGTGGCTAAAGGGACGCCGCTGGCGCAGCTCGACCGTCGGGAGCTCGAATCGATGCTGCGCAAGACGGAGGCAGCCGTCGAGGCCGCGAAAGCCAACGTTCTCCAGGCCCAGGTCGCGAGGAACCGGTCGGAGCGGGAGTATGAGCGTGTGCTCAAGCTCAAGGAAGCGGGGCTCGTGACGCAGCAGAATGTCGATGATGCGACGACGGAGAAGGAAGCATCCGCTGCGCGAGTGTCCGCAGCAGAGGCCCAGCTGAAGGCGAGCCAGGACGATTGCCGCCAGATGGAGACGCATTTTTCCAAGGCCCTCATGCGGTCTCCCATGAACGGCGTAGTCTCTCTGCGCAACGTCAACGTGGGTGATCTGGTGGGGGATGTGGCGGGGAACAAAGTGCTCTTTCACATCGTGGACA
>Ga0326728_10020784_pt1 | contig 12459 bp, 9 predicted proteins | sample MB3enrmetagenome_FD_207602 | JGI IMG/M metagenome (GOLD analysis project Ga0326728, IMG submission 207602) | Lab enriched peat soil microbial communities from McLean, Ithaca, NY, United States - MB31MN | ecosystem: Environmental > Terrestrial > Soil > Wetlands > Peat | place: USA: New York...
TGATGTTCAGCCGGGCGCCGATTTCCTTGTTGCTGTAACCCCAGGCCAGGAGGATCAGGACGTCCTGTTCCCGATCGCTCAACGGCGCGCCGCCGCCTGCTTTGCCGCCCCCCGCCATCTGCCGGGCCAGCGCCTTGCTGGCCAGCCCGCCCTCGTAATGCACACCGCCCCGGGCGACCGCGTTGATGGCCTTGACCAGTTCCTCGCCTGCCGAGCGTTTCAGAACGTAACCGGCAGCCCCGGCCTTGCACAATTGCCGCAGATAACTCTCGTCCTCGTTGGCGGTGAGGGCCACGACCTTGATCTGCGGACAAGCGGTTTTGAGCTTTTCGGTGGCCTGCAATCCGTTCAATTTCGGCATGGAAAGGTCCATGATGACCACGTCCGGCTGGAGTTCGAGAGCCCTGGCCACGGCCTCCTCGCCGTTGGCGGCTTCAGCCAGCACGCGCATGTTGGATTGGCTGTTGAGCAGGTGGCGCAAGCCCTCGCGGACCATTCGATGGTCGTCGGCCAGGAGGATGCGCAGCTTCTTCATCGCCTTAATGTTTGCGGGTCACCGCGCTCTTCCATGGCACGCGCACGAACACCGTCGTGCCGCCCTGCAAGCTCGATTCAAAATCGATGGTTCCGCCGGCCAGCCGGATGCGTTCCTGCATCCCCAACAAGCCCAGTTTCTCCTGCGTTCCCGTCTGCAACACGGCCTGGGTGTCGAACCCCACCCCGTCGTCTTCCACAATCAAGGAAAGATGATCGGCGCGCCGTTCCAGCAGAACGCTGACGCGCCGGGCGCCGGCGTGCCGGAGCACGTTGGTCAGGGCCTCCTGGGCGACGCGATAGAGCGGGCCTTCCAACTCCAAGGGCAGCCGCTTCTTCTCCATGCCGTTGCTGTGGAAATCGAGCCGCACGCCGCTGTCGGCCGACCATTCGGCGGTGTAGCGCCGGAGGGCGGCCTCCAGTCCCAGATCATCCAACACCCCGGGATGCAACTCCCAAGCCAGCCGATGTATGTCGCGCATCAAGCCGTCCGCCAGCCGCTCCAGCTTCTGCACGCCCTTCTGCACTTCCGGAGCGAAAGGACAATCGCCTTCCGCCAGCTTTTTCTCACGTTCCGCCGACTTGCGCCCCGGTTTCTCGCCCATTTTGCGGGGAGCCCGCCCTGGCGCTTTTGCCCGGAGGCCGCCCGGCTCCGCCAACGTCATCTCCGACACATAGGGACATTGTTTCTGCAACGCTTGCAGGCCGAGCTTCAACGCGGTCAGGTCCTGCCCCAGCCGGTCGTGCAATTCGCGCGAAATTCGGCCCCGTTCCAATTCCTCCGCCGCGTTGAGGCGCCGCAGCACTTGTTGACGCGAATCCTCGGCCTGCTGGCGGCGCGCGATTTCCGACTGCATGGCGAGGTTGGCTTTGGACAGCTCGGCGGTCCGCTCCTGAATTCGGTCTTCCAACTGATCGCGTTCCCGCTCTAATTCCATCTCCAGGCGTTTGCGCTCAATGGCATAACGGACAGCCCGGCACACCCGGCGCAGGTAACCGGGGCTTTTGGTCAGGTAATCCTGGATGCCTTGCCGCAACGCGTCCAGCGCGACCGTTTCGTCATCCACGCCGGTCATCACCACGATGGGCAGGTCGGGGGATTGGGCCCGCGCGCGCAGAAAGGTGTCGCGGCCCGAACTGTCGGGCAGCGACAAGTCCAGCAGCAGGACATCGAACGCCCCGCGCCGCAATTGTTCCAGCCCCTCCTCCAATCGCTCCGCATGCGCGACCTCAAACCTGTTCCCACCGTCGCAGCTCAGCGCCTCTTGCAACAGCGCCGCGTCCGACGGGCTATCCTCCACAAGCAGGATTTTGAGAACGGGGACCGCGGACGAAGCATTCATGGCTCACCCCCCTTTGGGAGGCAGCTTGACCACGGTGAGCCAGAAATCCTCGATGGCTTTGACCACGCTGATGAATTGCCGGAAATCCACCGGTTTGTTGATGTAACAATTGGCATTGAGGGCATAGGCGCGCAACACGTCCTGCTCGGCGCGCGAGGTTGTCAACACCACCACTGGAATCGTCCTGAGGTCCCCGTCCGCCTTGATCTCCGCCAGCACTTCCCGCCCGTCCTTGCGCGGCAAATTCAAGTCCAGCAGGATCAAATCGGGCCGCGGCGCGGCGGCGTATTCGCCCTGGCGGCGCAAAAACTCCATGACCTTCACTCCATCATCCACGATGCTGAGGTGGTTCAGGACCTTGCCCTTCTGCAGCGCCTCCACCGTCAAATCCGTGTCGCTGGGGCTGTCCTCCGCCAGCAGGATTTCAATCGGCTGGCCGAGGATCGAACTATAGGCACTCATAGTGATTTTTGCGGAAACCGGGACGGCGGCGCCACAGCGTGGCCGCAAGGAACCTGTTCCCATGTTGTCTAATGCTCAGAGTAGAAGCTTGTTAGACAAAGTAAAGTAAAATGTGGAGCCGATCCCCGGCTCCGACTCCACCCAGAGTCTGCCGCCATGCCGCTCCACGATCTTTTTGCAGATAGCCAGCCCGATGCCCGTGCCGGGGTAGCGCTTGCGGGTGTGCAGGCGCTGGAAGATTTGGAAAATCCTCTCGAAATATTGCGACTCAATGCCGATGCCGTTGTCGGCCACGGCGAAGAGCCAGTGGCCGGATTGGGGCCGGGCGGTGATCCGGATTTCGGGGGGCCGGTCACTATGGAACTTGAGGGCGTTGCTGATCAGGTTCTGGAAAAGCAGGGTGATTTGGCTGCCATCCACTTCGAGCATGGGCAGGGAATCGCGCGTGACGGTGGCGCCGCATTCGCGGATGCGGGGCCCGAGGTTGTGCAGCGCCACGTCCAGGACGGCGTTCAAGTCGGTGGCCTGAAAGGCCTTGGCGCGCGAGCCGACCCGGGACAGTTCCAAGAGATCGTTGATCAAGGCGTGCATGCGCTCGGCCCCCTCGATCGCGCCGGCGACGTGCTGCCGGCCCTTCTCGTCCAGTTTGTCGCGGAAGCGCTCCTCGATGAGGCTGATGTAGCCCGCCACCGCCCGCAGCGGCTCCTGCAAATCGTGGGAAGCGACGTAGGCGAACTGCTGCAACTCCGCGTTCGAGTCCAGCAGCTCCTTGGCCATGCGCACCAATTCCGCCTGGGCCTGCCGGCGCTCCAGGGCCATGGCCACCTGGTCGGCCACGGCTTTCATGAGCGACAATTCGTCCTCCGTAAATCGCGCCCGATGGCGCGTGCCGAAGGAAAGCGTGCCCAGCACCCGTCCTTGCGCAATGAGCGGATGACAGGCGTAAGCCTGGACGCCAAAGGATTTGACCAGCTCGGTGCGCGGGTCGGGCGTGGCCGGAATGTTTTCGGCCACGATGCGGCAGCCGTCGCGCGCGACACAGCCGCACACCGCCACCCCAAAATCCAGCCACTCGACCTTGCTCATCTCCTCCGCCGGAATGCCCCAGCACGCGTTCAAATGCAACTTCCCCTTCGCCTCGTCCACCAGGTAGTTGAAGAAGACCTGGCAATCCAGGAATTCGAGCAGTTTCCGGCACAGCGCGTTCACGGTCTGCTGGGGCGACTCGCTGCGCAGCAATTCGACGGCGTTCTCGGCCAGCAGATTGAGCCGGGCGTTGCTGCGGCGCAACGCTTCTTCGGCCTGTTTGCGCGCGCTCACGTCCTGCTTGACGGCCACAAAATGAGTGATCTCCCCGCCCGCTGACTTCACCGGCGTGATGGTCATCTCCTCGGTGTAAACGCTGCCGTCCTTGCGTTTGTTCACGATCTCGCCCTGCCAGACGCGCCCGTCGAGAATGGTCTCCCACAACTCCTTGAAAAACGCTGCGTCCTGCCGGCCGGATTTCAACAGCCGGGGGTTCTGCCCGATGGCCTCCGCTGCGCTGTAGCCGGTCAGACGCGTGAACGCGTCGTTGACCCACTGGATGGCGCCGTCCCGCCCGGTGATGACCAGGCCGTTGGCCGCCGATTGCAGGAGGGTGAATTGCAGTTGCAGGCGTTCCTGGCTTTCCCGCAAAGCCGCCTCCGCCTGCTTGCGCTCGGTAATGTCGCGGATGATTTTCGATGCGCCCGTGATTTCGCCCGCGCTGTTGCGCAGGGGCGAGACAGTGACGGAGACCTCGATCCGGCGCCCATCCTTCGCCAGCCGCACCGTGTCGTAATTGTTGACTTGCTCGCCCTGCTTGATTTGCTCCAGAATCCTTTCCTCCTCAGCCACGCGTTCGGGCGGCAGCAGCAAGGAGATGGGTTTGCCGATAATTTCATCGGCCCGATAACCCAGGATGCGTTCGGCGGTCGCGTTCCAACTCCGGATGGTTCCGTTCAAGTCCTTGGAAACGATGGCGTCGTTGGAGGTCTCCACAATCGCGCCCAGCAGCGCTTTCGCCCCGGCCTCCTGCACGCGCGCCGCCTCCACGCCGGTCGCAATCTCCGCCCGCCGCGCCCGCGCCTGCGCCCGATGCATCGCTTCCACCGTCCCGTTGATCATCACGCAGCTCAGCAGAAAAATCCCCATGCCCAACATATCCGCCGGGTCCCGGATGCTGAATTGATGCAACGGGGGAATGAAAAAATAGTCAACCAAAGCGGCGGAAAGAATGGTGGACAACAAGCCCGGCCCAAGCCCCCCATAGAGCGAGGCAAGGATGACGGCAGGGTAGAACGTTAAAAAGACGTTGCGCAGTTCCAGAGTTTGCAGGAACCACTGACGGACCAGCAAGGCCCCGACAGTCAGCGCGACCGCCACGGCATACCGCAGCCACGCCGGATGGCGCTTGCTCATAAGCTCCTTCGGCAAGGCGATCCGCCCGTCACCCGCCCCGCGCGGAGGGTTTCCGCGGCCTCCGGCTTCGGCAACTACCGCGGGCTTCATGAGGCCGATTGTATAGCAAAGCCCTCAGGGATACAAGCTGAACCGATCTCATCATTGAAGCTGCAGCTCCTCATGAACCAGGCGCCGTTGCGAACCACCCTCGAATCGACTCGGCGCCGGTTGGGTGGACAGCCCGATGTCCCATTGGAACATCGCATGGCGCCGGGCGGCGCGCAGGCGCGCCAGCAATTCGCCCATGCCAAAGGGTTTGGGCACATAATCGTCGGCCCCGTTGTCCAGGGCCGCCGCCTCATGCGCCCCGGCGTCGCACCCCGACAGAACGACGATGGGCGCCTGGCTCAAATCGCGCAACACCTTGAGCACGGTCATCCCGTCCATGTCCGGCAGACAAAGCTCCAGCAGAACAACATCCGGGCGGCGCTGCACCGCGAGGTCGATCCCTTTCCGGCCGCCAGCCGCCTCCAGGACGATGTAGCCCTCGGCCTCCAGGCAGAGTTGCAGGCGGCGGCGGGTGGGTATGTCCGGTTCAATCATCAGCGCTTTGGGTCTCATAAGAAATGGCCGTTTCATTCGGTTTCGTTGTAGCCTGCGGATGATGTCCGATCCGCCCTTTTCGCGGAAGTCGGGGAGACGACACTTCATGTGTCGGGGAATTCCCCGACACCGCCCGGCATGGAAGCGCGCCGTCTCCTTCGGCATTAAAAAATGCGCGCTCTCCTCCGCAAAAAAAACACTCAACACCGGTTTCTCGATGTTGAGTGTTCCCAACCTAACTGCTCGTCCTCACTGCAACCCTTGCAGCTCTCCCTGCATGGTTCTAATCAGCACGGCAACAACCTTCGTACTGTTCAGCCTATGACTCTCACCTGCGCCAAAGGTTAGACCGTGGAGGCGTCACTCGAACAGTCGGGAAGAACGGCAATCTTGAGTCAGGGGTTTCCCCGACAGCCCCATGCCCCGCTCCGCCCGTGAAGCGGTGGACGCATCTTGCGGAAAAAAAGACAGGAATTGCTTTCCAACGCGACGGAATCAGGTTAAATGTTTTCCATGACAGATCCGGCTTCCAGCGCCGAGCGTGTGTACAAGGGGATTCCCGTTTCCGCCGGAATCGCCCAGGGGAAGATCTTTGTCCTGAGCAAGCTCAAATCCACCATCCCCAGATACGAGGTGCCGGAGGCGGAATTGCCGCAGCAGATCCAGCGCCTGCAACAGGCCCTGGTCCTGACCCGCCAGCAAATCGTCGGGATCCAGAACAAGGTCAGTCAAGCAATGAATGCCAAGGACGCCAGCATCTTCGACGCCCATTTGCTGGTCCTGGAAGACCCCACCCTCGTGGACTCGGTCACCGCCCTGGTCCATGCCAACAAAATCAACATCGAGGCCGCTTTCCAGGAGTTCGCCGACAAATACGCCGCCACCTTGAGCGCCATTGACGACGCTTACCTGCGCGAACGGGCCACCGACATGCGCGACGTCACCTCGCGCATCATGGCCAATTTGCTGGGCCACCGCCCCCACGTGGAATTGCAGGATTTGCGCGAACCCTGCATCGTCATCAGTGAGGACCTCTCCCCCTCTGAAGTCGCCCTGCTGGACAAGAAGATCATCCTGGGGTTTGCCACCGACGTCGGGAGCAAAACCTCCCACGCCGCCATCATGGCCCGCTCCTTGCAGGTGCCGGCCGTCGTCGCCCTCAAGGACGCCAGCCAGAAGATCAAGACCGGCACCCATGCGCTGCTCGACGGCTACAACGGCTCCATCATCGTCAATCCCACCGACCAGACCCGGTTCGAATACGGCCAGATGGTCCGGCGCCAGGCCTCCATCGAGGAGAAGCTGCGCGAAATCCAAAATCTGCCCGCCATCACCCTCGATGGCAAAAGCATCACGATTTCCGCCAACATCGAGAAGGCCGGCGACTGCGAGGCCGTCAGGACCTTTGGCGCCGAAGGAGTCGGCTTGTTCCGCACGGAATATCTGTTCATCAACCGCGATTCCCTGCCGACGGAGGAGGAACAATACCAGTCCTACCGGCGCGTCGCCGCCGACTTGAAGCCGGCCCCCGTCATCATCCGCACGCTGGACCTGGGCGGCGACAAGTTTTTGTCGCACCTGCAGATTCCGCAGGAAATGAATCCCTTTTTGGGTTGGCGCGCCATCCGCTTCTGCCTGGAGGAAAAGGACATCTTTCGCGCCCAGCTCCGGGCCATTCTCCGGGCCAGCGCCGCGGGCAACGTCAAAATCATGTACCCGATGATTTCCTGCTATGCCGAGGTCGAAAAAGCCAATGCCCTGGTCGAGGAATGCAAAGGCGAATTGCGCGCCGAAAAAGTGCCCTTCGATGAACACATCGAAATCGGCGCCATGATTGAAATCCCCTCCGCCGCCATCGCCGCCGACACCCTGGCCGGCCACGTCAGTTTCTTCAGCTTGGGCACCAACGATCTGATCCAGTATTCCCTGGCTGTGGACCGCTTGAACGAACGCATCGCCCATCTCTACGAACCCACCCACCCCGCCGTGGTGCGCCTGATCAAACTGACCGTGGACGCGGCCAATCGCCACGGCATCTGGTGCGGCCTCTGCGGCGAAATGGCCGGCGATCCTTACATGACCCCCCTCTTGCTCGGCCTGGGCGTCAACGAACTGAGCATTGCCCCCTCTTTTGTGCCCCGCATCAAGTTCCTCATCCGCCGGTTGAAAATGGCGGAAGCCACGGAACTGGCCGAGTTCGCCTTGCGCTGCCCGTCGGGCAGTGAAATCATGGATCGTTCCGAGGCGCTGGCCAAAAAGGTTGCGCCCAGCCTCTTTGAGAATCAGGACAAAATCCCATGAAGGTGCTCATCCTGGCCGCCGGTTACGCCACACGGCTTTATCCCCTGACGCTGACGCAGCCCAAACCTCTCCTTCCGGTCGCCGGGCAGCCCATGATCGATTATGTCCTGGACAACCTGGCCCCCATTGGCGGGATCGACCGCGTCTATGTCGTGACCAACGCCAAGTTCGCCGCCCAATTCCAGGACTGGTCCGCCCACTACCGCGCCACCAAGGCCAAGCTCGACTTCACCATCGTCAACGACGGCTCCACCGACGACAGCAATAAACTGGGCGCCATCGGGGACCTGCACCTGGTCATCACCCGCGAAAAGGTCGAAGACGACCTGCTGGTGGTGGCGGGGGATAATTTGTTCAGCGAAAGCCTGCAGGATTTCGGCCGCTATTGCCGCGAAAAACAGGCGCCGGTCCTGGCCGTCTATGATGTGGGCAACTTGCAGGAAATCACCAAGTATAATTCCATTTCCATTGATCCGTCGGGCAAAATCACCTTCTTTGAGGAAAAGCCCAAACATCCCACCAGCACCCTCACCGGCATCGCCCTGTATTTCTATCCCAAATCGAGCCTGCCCTTGATCCGCCAGTACGTGGCCGATGGAAACAATCCCGACCAGCCGGGGCGCCTGGTGCAATGGCTCTACCGGCGCGCGCCCGTCTATACCTGGCGGGTCCCGGGCATTTGGTTTGACATCGGGTCGAAGGAAAGCCTCGACGAAGCCAACGCCATCTTCGCCCGGCTCCGGTCCAAGCCGGCCGCTGGTTGATTCAGGACACCTGCGCGGTCGCGGCGCGCAAGGACGCTGCCGGCATGGCCGCTTGTCTGACGCCGGCGGGCGGGTTCCGGCTCAGCCAGTTCAAAAGGGCATTGATCTTCTCCTGCGTGTATTCGCCCATCAGGCAAATCTGGATCCAGTTGCGCCGCCGCAGATAATCGCTGTTGTAACTGAGCATCAGCCCCGCCCCCTGCAGTTTCTGGCCGTAGTCCGATGAATTCTGCCCGGCGGGCAAAACAATGGTCACCACCCCCGGCATGGCCTCGGCGTCGCTGGCCAGCACGTGGAACCCCATCTCGCGCAAGCGCGCCCGCAATCGGATCGAGGCTTCCTCCACCGCCTTGAATTTCCTGTCCCAATCCGGCTGCTTGATGGCGGCGTCCAGGGCTTGCATCAGGTTGGAGGAATGCGTAAAGGCGATGCCCTGGTGCTCGGCATACCAGCCCAGGTCCAAATAGCGCGGCAGGTCCGTGTTGGAGGCGATGGCATGACTGTAATAGACCATGCACAACCCCGGATACCCCGCCAACCCCTTGCCGCTGGCCCCCGACGCCAGGTAAATCCGTTCCAGGTTCACCGGCACCAGCCCAATGGAACTGATGCAATCGGCGCAGACCTTGATGCCCCGCTTCGCGCACATCGTTTGCAGGACAGGCAGCGGATTGAGCATGCCCGTTGATGTCTCGGAATGAACGCACCACAGCCATCCCGGCGCCCGGGAACGCGACAGAAACTGCTGCACCACGTCCAGATCGAAAGCCTGGCCCCAGGGAAACTTCAGGGTGTCAAAGGTCAGCCCAAAGCGCGTGGCGTGGTCGATCAGGCGGTCCCCAAATTCGCCGTTGCTCAGGATCAGCCCCGGCTTCTTCTCCAGCGTCAACTGCGCCGCCACCGCGTCATTGGCCAGCGTCCCCGACCCCAGCAGGATTTGCACGTGACAGGAACGGACCAACTGGCAAAGCCGGCCCCGCGTCTTCTGAAAGTCCGCAATAAAGAAATCCGACCGGTGCGACTCCGGCGCCCGCTCAAAGGCCCGGCGCACCGCCAGCGGGATGGTGACCGGGCCGGGCAGGAAACTGACGGGCCGGTGCGGCCGCAGCGGTTGGCGCAGAAATATTTCCGCCTGCTTCTCAAATTGCTCCAGGGTCAAATACATCGGCTGAAACGTCGCCTCTCCCTTGCCCACCAGCGGGCCAAACGGCACAAAGCCCAGGTGCCGGTAGAGCCGCTGCTGCCGGGTCGTCCCGGAAATGACGCCCAAATCGTAGCCGTGCTCCACCCCAAACTGCCACATCAACGCCGTCAAACCCCGGAACACCTGCCCGTTGCGGAACTCCTTCTCCACCGACAGCAGCCGGATTTCGCAGGCCCGCCGCCCCGGCGGCAGATACGAGTCCAGATTGGGCAGCTTCTGGTCCAGGGAAAACGGCCGCCGGCCCCGCGCCGCCACCATCCCCACGACCTGGTTCCCGCACAGGCACACCAGGTAGGTGTTTTCCGCGTGGAATTTATCCACCAGGCGCGGAGTGCTGGAGGCTTGATGCTGGGGAATTTCCTCCACGAACGTCTTGTAATTGAGTTGGTGAACCTGCTCCAACTCCCAATCCTCGGTTGCGACTTTGAATTGCAAGGGATGTGCGCTCATAGTTCTATGCGGAATGCCTCACTGTTCGGCGATTAAGACACATCATGACTCACAGGGTGCAACATTTTTGCCCTGGCTGTCAATGCAATCTCCCCCTCAAAATTGCCCTTTTTTGCTTTAAACCATGCCATAAATCTTTGGCCGCCGAATATACTCCACCCTCCATCCGGAGTGTACCGGCACACGTTCATACAGGGGAAACTTTCCCGTTTAAAGCCTAAAATCCAAAGATTTGCGCCAAAAACCGCCTCCCCCATCCCCCAAAAAATGAGTTCAGCATGAACTTTTTCCCGGATGAATCTCTTTCTTGATGGACAGCCCCCTCCAACCGGGGCATGTTACTGCCGTGTCATTCGGCCTGGCCGCCACAGGGGCAGGTCAAATGTCTCGGATTATGACGATAAAGAAGAACGTTGCCAGGCGCGTGAACCCCATCTTCACACCCTTGGTCCTCCCGCCGGCTCTTTGCCCCATGCGGCTGGGGCTTGCCCTCGCCGGCTTGCTCTTCATGGCCAGTTGCGCCACGGCCCCGAAACCGCTGCCCCCGCTCAAAAACGCATACAAAAGGGATTTTCTCATCGGCGTCGCCATCAATCGAAGGCAGTACACCGGGCGGGACGTCCGCGGGGATCAGATCATTAAGTCCAATTTTGACTCCATTTCGCCGGAAAACGTCCTGAAGTGGGATTCCGTCCATCCCAAGCCGGACATCTACGCTTTCGACGGGCCGGATTTGTATGTCAAATTCGGCGAAGACAACCACATGGTCATTGTGGGTCATACCCTGGTCTGGCACGCCCAGACGCCGCGCTGGGTCTTCCAGGATACCAACGGCCGGCCTGTGGACCGGGAAAGGCTGTTGCGGCGCCTGCACGACCACATCCAGACCGTCGTCGGCTGCTACAAAGGCCGCATTAAAATCTGGGACGTCGTCAACGAAGCCCTGAACGAAGACGGCACATTGCGCCAATCGCCCTGGCTGAAGATCATTGGCGAGGACTACATCGCCAAAGCCTTTCAATGGGCGCACGAGGCCGACCCCGAGGCGGTCCTGCGTTACAACGATTACGGCCTGGAACAGGGACCCAAACGCAGGGGCGCCATTGCCCTCATCAGAAAGCTTCAGGCCCAAGGCGTGCCGGTCACGGCCATTGGCTTGCAGGGTCATGGCAATTTGAACTGGCCTACCGCCGCGACCATGGACCAAACCATCACCGAACTGGCCACGCTCAATCTGCCGGTGATGATCACTGAAATGGACATTGACTGTTCGCTGAGGGGGCAGAGGAACACGAGCGCGGACCTGGCGGCCAACGCCAGGATGCAGAATGAAAACAGTTCGGCGGCGGGAGGGCTTCCCATCGAGGTGCAGCAAAAGTTGGCCGATCGTTACTCGGAGCTGTTCGGAGTCTTCCTGAAGCACAAGGACGTGGTGAGGTTGGTGACTCTTTGGGGTGTGACCGACGCCGATTCATGGCGGATGTGGGGCAGCCCGCTGTTGTTCGACAGGAGTGGCCGGCCCAAACCGGCCTATGCCGCGGTGGTGAGAGCGGCGGAGCAGTAGTCGAGGCCGCGTTTCGGGCCGCCAGGATCAACCGCCTTCGAGAATGGCGACGGCGGCGGCGTGTTGGGCGGTATGACTGAGGCTCAGATGAACGACACGCCCTCCCCGTTCCCGCAGGAGGGTTTGGCCTTTGCCGTGGAGGACAACATAAGGTTCCCCGGACTGCTTGCGGCATATTTCCATGTCCTGCCAGCCCAATTGCCGTCCGATGCCGGTGCCGAAGGCCTTGGAGATGGCTTCCTTGCCGGCAAAGCGCGCCGCCAGATAGGGGCCGGGGGATTTGTGCGAGAGGCAGTAGGCCAGTTCGGCGGGGCGGAGGATTCGTTGCAGGAATCGGGCGCCGAACTTTTCGCGGGCAGCTTCAACGCGCTGCACTTCAATGATGTCAATGCCGGAACCGAGTATCAAAGGAGCGGGGCCAGGTTCAAGACGGGCCGGCTTCTTCCCGAATCATTAGCGTCTTGTTCGGGGAGCGCGACCGTCCCGGTCGCATCCGTCGGCGTCTCGCCGACGGAAGGTCGTCCAAAACCGGCCCGCCATTTAGGTGAATTCCCAACCATATCGCTAATGATTCAGGGGTTCTTCCATGGCCAGCAGCATCTCGCGCACGGCGGTGGCCAGGCCAACCACCAGGGCGCGGCTGATAATGCTGTGCCCGATGTTCAGTTCGACCAAATGAGGCACCTGGCGCAGCACGGGAACGTTGCGGTAATTCAGGCCATGACCGGCGTTGACTCGCAGGCCTGACTCATGGGCTTGCTTCGCCGCCGCGGCCAGGCGTTCCACTTCCGCCGCCCGTTCGCGCTTGCG
>Ga0326728_10020786_pt1 | contig 12459 bp, 15 predicted proteins | sample MB3enrmetagenome_FD_207602 | JGI IMG/M metagenome (GOLD analysis project Ga0326728, IMG submission 207602) | Lab enriched peat soil microbial communities from McLean, Ithaca, NY, United States - MB31MN | ecosystem: Environmental > Terrestrial > Soil > Wetlands > Peat | place: USA: New York...
TACCTCGTTTTGGCGAAAACGGACCCTTCCGCTGGGACAAAGGGGATATCGTTCTTCTTCGTGCCCTTCAAGAATACCGCTGGTCTGACTCCAAGTTACCTCGAGGAAATGGGACGAAGAGGCATGTCTGCCGGCGGATTCCTAATGAAAGACGTTCACGTGCCCGCCGAAAATAGGCTTGGCGAAGAGAACAAGGGCTTTTACTACGCTATGGAAGGCTTCGACTTTGCCCGCGCCATCATTGCACTCGTCTGCTGCGGTGCAGCAATGGCCGCGTTAGATTCAGGAATGGACTATATCAAACAGCGCAGAGCGTTCAAACAACCCATTGGACGTTTCGAGGGCATTCAATTCAAACTCGCCGAAGATTACACCCGCGTGGATGCCACCCGTCTTCTGGCCTACAGAGCGCTCTGGATGTACGATCAAGAACAGAGAAACAAGACGTTTGGCCGATTTGAGGTCACGAAAGCCATCGCAGAGGCCAAGATGTTAGCCCCGGTGACAGCCTTCGAAGTCATAAATGATGTATTGCAGTGGTTCGGAGCCTTCGGATACACACTGGACTGCCCGCTTGAGATGGGACTCCGGGGCGTGCGATCCTACATGTTGGCAGAAGGGTCAACTGAAATTATGAAGATCATCGTAGCACGGCAACTTCTCGGGAAAGAGTTCGCCGCGAGCCAGTAACCCACTTTCCTTTGAACTCTTAAATAGCAAACGTAGTTCTGGTTGCGCTAAAAGCCCAAATGAGACGGACAGTGCCGACCATTGCGTCCTATTGCAATCGTAACATTAGCTATCTTCCTTATGTCCACTCTATATGTTCCCGCCTCAGCATCTAACATCACCGTAAACATTCAGGGGCGGCAAGTGCACGCTTCAATTTCTCTATCATTGGTTCAAAATATCACGGCGCTACCTAGCATCACGACGACGGTAGACTCCGCTGCACAATCAAACTTATCCGCAGCTTTCGATCAAGGCCTACGCCGCGCCAATCCTAGTGCAGCCTCTTCTGGCCTGACTGTTGGAATAACCTCAACGAAAGCCGCGCTTAATCTTACATGTACTATGGACGTGTCGGGTGTTTCGCAGAGAAATGGAGACATCGTCTCTGTCAACATGACGTGGTTGGCGTTCAATGTGACCTCGGATCTGCGAGCGGAAAACCTTAGCTACAATACGATTGGGAGCCGCTACTTCAGACCGGTGGTCGCATTTTACGCAAACGCAAGTCAGTTCATCGGTCGCCCCAACGCAACGATCGCTGGCGCAACGTTCTTCGTAAACGGGACATCATTCAACCCGACGCAGGCCCTGAACTATGCAGGCAACTTCACAATGATCGATTTCAGTGGACTCAACCCTACGCTAGATCAGTGGAACCGAACCTACACCCTTAGCAACAATACGACGACCTGGCGATACTCACCACCACAACTATTCAATTTCGATATGAGAATTCAACGCAAGAACGTGACCGCGGACTACGTGGCTAATTACGGCTACCGCGCCGTGATCTCAGTCCCAGGATTGAGTCGCGCCCAAGGACATACGATTATTGTCGATATTGGAAGCGGCGAAATGGAATGGGTGATGGCGGCGATAGTGATCTTGGCAGTCTTCTCAGCCATTAGCGTGCAGGTCTCGTATAGGAACAGAAAGAAGAGATTTGGGAAGTTTCAGAGAAGATAGAGGTCAGCCTCGGACTCTCTCTTTAGCGACCTTCTCAAGTTCAGCAACGTCGAAAACTCCCTTGAAATGCTCCTTAAGGATGCCAATGTAGAGAGCGACCTCATCGTCGCTCATGTACTGAAACATGTAATTACCTCGATATGGGGAAGGCTCGCCGTCCCGCGAAATGTACTCGATATGCATCAGTGGATCACCTCGCTTGATTGTAATGGGTTGCCGGCTGTTGTTCAAGTTCACAAGTTCGAGTGCAAGCCGGCCGACGAATCCGCTGTGAACCTTTGCCGCGTTGAGAAATGAGAGCCCCATTCTTCCGTACTTGCTCTTGGCCGTGAGATGGGATACGTAGTTTGGAGGGGTGAAGACTACCTCGTAGGATATGACGTTTCGATGTTCCAGATAATGTAGAGTCGTTTCGTCTCGGACGGTTAGGACGTAGCCGTCTCCGTCCAACAATGCGTAATCGAATGGGTGTATGCACTTGTAGGTTTGAATTAGTTTAGTGATTTGTTCTCTTCCCGCAACGCCCAAGGCAACATTCCCCAACAGGTACCGGATGGTTTAGTATTTCTGCATTCGCTTTGATCCGAATCAGCTGGTTTTGGTCGCACTCATGATCGCTGTGTAGTACTGCGAGTTAGCTATCATTTGCTGCTGAGAGAATAGGGTAATCAAAATGTTTGTGCCTTTGCCTGTGCCTACTGTGAAATCCAGGGTCCCGTCAACCTCTGGAGACGCGATCCCCAAAGGTGCTGTCGTTTTGTTGAAGACCCAGGTTACGTTCGAGACCTGTATCCTGATTGAGTCGTAGTCGCCGGAAGGAATCTGGCCAGTTCCAATAAGTTTTGCGGAGCTTTCAAGCGAGACCAAATCCACACTTACAGATTGGTTGAAGACCACCTTCCATCCCTCCCCGGTCGCCTGGCCCTTTTGGTGTGCCCAAACACTGTCAATAGTTATGTAGACGTGATCAGCTTTGTTTATTCCAGCCGACTGTAATGAAACGGAGACAGCTCCCACCGATACGGAAGGGTAGACTAGTATAACTACTAAGATAACCGCTGAGACTGCAGCCACGACTTGCTTCGAGTTCACTGTAAATCAGGGCGGCCCTATACCGACCGTTTTCTTATAAGTATCCTTGTCGGGGGACTCCGAAGGTGCTAGAGTGTTGGAACTAGCAGCGATTGCAGCTGGCCAACCACGAACTGACTTAGTATATCTCCATGATATGAGCTCACGACGTGGAAAATGCACAGTTCTCAAAGTTGTCCCCGAAAAACGAACTCATGCGTACCTGATTCTTGACCGTACGATCTTTCACCCGAAGGGAGGAGGACAGCCGTCGGACCGAGGGTCGATTCGCTCCTCTGACTATCAGATAGTTGTGAAGAAGGCGATCTACCACAACGGCGTCGTAGTTCACTGGGGAAAACTAAGCCTTGGGATACCATCAGAAGGTGCGGCTACATGCGAAATTGATTGGGAGTACAGGCATTTGGTCATGCGTAGGCACACCGCTGCGCACTTGCTCGACCACTGCCTAGCTAAAGTTACCTTGAGCAGAGTACAGACGACAGACTCGTGGTTAGACGACCCCTGTTATGTAGGGTACGCAGGTGCACCACCCGACACGCAAACTCTACGAAAAGCTGAGGAGCTGGCCAACCAAATGATAGCTGCCGGCGGGCAGGTAAGGATTGAGTTTCTGAATCCCGAGGAAGCAAGAACCCTCCTTCAGAACGCGCCGAACTACGAACGACTTCCCGATCTGGCTGAAGTCAGAACCGTTACCATCGAAGGTTGTCAACCCATTCCTTGCGGCGGAACCCATGTTTCGGATCTAGCTGAGATCGGCAGAGTATCCATTTTGAGAGGTGAACAAATGCCCACTGAGTCGTTTCGTCTACATTTCTCTGTTGAGCCTAGCGCTTCCTCGACTTAGCCTTACGGATCCTCCTCTTTGTGCGTCCGAACCTCTTGAGCACGGTCGGGGCGGCTCGTTCCACCAGCAACCGCTTGCCGGATACTCTCACGTATAGCCTCAATGATCCCTTCGCGAAAGGGAAGTTTGAATCCGTCGTAAGCTTGGTCGGGAGGTATATTCGAGGCGACTCGTACACCCGTCCATCTGGCATCCTCTTTTTCGTTACCACGAAACTAGCAACGGCTTCCTTCAATCCTTACCACTTCGGGTTCAATTTCGGATCCAATTTCTGACGGAAAACGTGTTTAGTTGTTACATCCATCAACTAGTCAATTTTCAGTAGGCATCAACCCCGTTTAAGCCGCTCATGCGATAACGTTTAAAGCGGAAGTGACACGTCGGCTGAAATCGAGTAGGCAAGCGTCATGATACATGTGAACATATTTGTTACCAGTATGTCGGCTGAGCGGTTCTGGGAGATTGATCGCCCAATGCCGCCCCAGGTCCAAATTGGAGTGAACATAAACATGTTGGATATAGATCAAAAATCAGATGGAACCCTCGACGCGCCTTTCGTTTTTACAGTGAACTTCACGCCATCAATCGCGCAGATCAGTATCAAGGGAAAGGCAAAGATTTCAGGGGATGCGGAGGACACCAAGAAGATTCTCGACGAGCATAAGGCGCAGAAGGCCCCACCGGTTCAACTCGTGCAGGCTGTTTCAAATGCGGCGATGGCCGACGCGATTTTGATTTCAAGGAGCCTCAACGTTCCGCCACCGTTGCCACCAATCCCACAACAATCCCAGCCGCTCACGGCGACCAAGCCAGATTCAAGGTACACGGCTTAGATCCAAAAAAGTGGAGAGATCGCTAACACTCCAATAAATTGGATGTCAGCTGGCTTTCTTCGCAACAAGATAGTTGTCCCAGTAAGATGCCAGGTCTCGCAGTCGGTTCGCGAACTGCACACTGAGCTTCGTAGGCTCGTTCCTGTACTTCTTCTCTAACAAACCACTACGAAGCATCGCCTTGTATGTGTCGCTGAGCGTCTGGGCGCTTACCTTGATCCGCTCAACCACTTTATGGTGAAGATCCCTAAGATACATCGGTCTCCTTTCTTCAACGAGAATCTGGATGATCGCTTTCGCAACACCCTGTTTCTTTATGCTGTGTGGGAAGAGTATCGTACAGAAACTGTCTAGATCAACAATCTGATTGAGAGTCGAGTGTTTGTCGATCTTTGGGAAAACCCACACCCATCTCCTTTGTCTCTCCGCATAGTAATCTTCCCTGGGGATCCTTCCTATCCTGGGACGATCAAGTATAGTCAATGTTCGAGGTCTGTTCGCCATAGAGGTTCAACAACTAAAGGAGACGCGGGAGAAGAAAGCAGTTCAGAACACAAAGCCAGACAGAACTCCACGACCTCGATTGTTGGATTTGCTGAAAACAATTCAATTCTGATACATATCGGGAAAGGGAGCTTTCAGGCATACCGCCGTAATCTCTGATCGATCTAAGAATTGGTACATCGCTGCGGTAAAGAAGCCCCATCTCCCATCACAGAAGAAAAACGAGACGTGAATTCTGTAACACGTCAGAATAGGGAGGTTTTGAGGTTGTCCTTTCACCAACTTTTGGCTAGCATACCCCTAGGTTTCCGATGTAGAAATCATCATCCAGAACGGCTTCGAAAGTTTCAACCGCTAAGCGCTAGGATCGCACCACTCTCGCATTACGTAGGTTGCTGGCGAAAACTTCGGTAACGTATTCGAAAATTACGACTCCATCAACCTGATGTCGGTTGAAGAGCTCGGATACTTTCGTCATCATCTGATCGAATAAGGGCTGCCCGGGCAACGGTGCATATGATCCCGACAACAATCTACCAACCAGTCCCTCGTAATCTAATTTCTGAGAATTGTCCAGCTTGACAGTCCGGTAATCTCCTAGGAAACTTCTAAGCGTTTGATCGCTCACGTCTTGATGCCGCACTCGTCGACTATCGGGAAGCCAACTAACCAGCTCTTCATAAGCCTGAAGGAAGTCTGTGGACGTCTTGCGTGTGTTCCAGATCAAGACGACCCATCCATTATTTTGTAGAATTCGACGAAACTCCGCCCTAGTAGGTTCTGGGTTAAACCAATGAAAGGACTGGGCTGCGGTGATGAAATCTACACTCCCATTTTCGAGCGTTGTTGATTCAGCGGAGCCACTGATGCTCCTGAAGTCCTTGTATTTTGCCAGATTCATCTCAGCAACTCGCCGCATATCCTCATTCGGTTCCACCCCGAACACTCTATTCCCGTTCTCCAGCAAGAGCTCCGATAGTATGCCAGTTCCTGAACCGACATCTGCTACGACTGAATCTATCGAGAAGGATAGCTCCCGCTCCAAGTAACGAAGAAGCGAAACTGGGTAACCCGGGCGATACCGCGAATAATACTCAGCACGTTTGGAGAACCGATTCTTTCGATCCATTTCCAAGACCGATACCAACCCTAGATCAGGTAATGATCGGTTCTCGCAGGCTATGTGTCCAATAGGAAGAGTTTCCGCTCTGAATCTAATTTTCTCACTAAATTCATGCCTTCGTACACGAGCAGCGTAACTTCGAAGGTGGCGCTGACAATGCAGCCGGGCATCAGGTGACCGCCATAGGCGTTGCCTTCTTTGTCCGCAATTGCTATGTGAGCGTGAATGAACGGTTCACCCTCCTTCAAGCTCACGTTCCCAACACACGACAGAACTTCCAACGGACCGTCGTAGGAGACTGTAGAGTACTCATCATTCTCGGCCAAGAAACCTACGCACGCCTTCTCAACGGCACCTAGAGCTGTGAAGCTTGCAGCGGTAATTCCGTTCACACGCGCGAGCTGACTCAATCGATCCAAAACGTCGTCGCCTACACGAAAACGTTCAATCATCACCTTGACGAGCCTTCCCTCTTTCATTAAAGTCGACCGGATGAACGAATGTGCCTGCAGATATTAATGCCAACGGAAGCAGCCGCTCTTGAACTGCTCGAAACGTTTAGTCGATCCAAGAAATCGAATCGCGAAGATCTGGCGATACTCACAGAAATCGTTGATTCTCCGCTTTGCTTTCGTCTTTTGGTAGAGACGGAAAATCGGGTTCAAATAGAACCGGATTTTCAGACGGAATTTGAATGCGTCTGATTAAGGGACGCGAGAAAAAAGAGGGGAAGGAAAGAAAAAAGAGAAAAAAAGAAAAATTGGACGAAAGCGGCTCCCGAGGCAGGGAAAGGCGTCCGGCTGGACGTGAGGGTACGGGAGCGCCGGTTTGAGTAGCCAACGGTTCCGGAGAAGCGTTGTAGGGTGCGGAGGGTCGGGGGGTTGGGAGAGTTAGGGTGTACTTTCGGTGCACCGTCCCGGACCGCTAGGACCGTCAAGTCACTTGGTCGGCGCCTGTGAAACGAGTGCTAGAAGGGAATATTACTTGGGTTATTCAATAACGCCCACGGGAGGAGCATAGGGCCCATACGGAGTCACAGGCCGTACGAGCAATTCGAGGAGTCTAACTAGCCAGGAGTTGTATCGCATGGAGAAAACCAGTCGGTGTGTAATTTGCGGCCAGGAAATGCAGTATGTTTTCGGCCGCCCCCGAAAGCTGTGCGGTAACAAATCCTGCTACCTAGAGTGGAAGAGGAGAAGGTATTCGAACCTCCAGGTGATTGCCAGGAGCCGCCGACTGTCCGCCGCAGATTTTGAATACGCTGAACCATTGTGCACTTGTGGAAGCGACAAATTCGCCTGGACCATGGACGGAGTTTTCTGCTTGGAGTGCGGGTTACAGGAACCCCTGTTCTCGCTAGAAACCTGGGTACCCGCCGAGTTTGCGCCTAAGCCGCTTTGCACATGCAGCCAGATATGCAAGCAAACGCCAGCCTACAAGCTATGGGCTTACGTGTGATCCGGACTTTCTGCCCACTTAAACGCGTATTATATGAAGTTCTAGGCAAGTTTTCTGCGGGAGGCAACTCCCTATACCACAGTCCATTTTTCAAACGCTATTGGATGCAAATTGGCGTTGCATGGGGATCGATGATTGAACTTAGCTGACGAGTCTACCCTCTCGATCGATCTTGCCGCGCCTTATCCTAGTCGATGATATCGGCCTCCTGTCGTCAGCGAGGATTAGGTCTATGGGATCAATCGCTAGAGGTTTCAGCCCGTTGATTCTTCTCTTGGCCTGCTGACGACGAGTGCGTCGATCCCGGAGACTTCCACCGTCGGCCCAAATCGGTCATGAAGCGGAACAATCCGCGCGCGGGGTAATACTCCCCAGGTTGCCAGGAGTCGTTCCAGGTCTCTCTTTCTCTTAGCGTAAGGATCGAGCTTGTGGGGCTTGTGTAACGACCTAGCGAATTCATCGCTCGTGATACCGATCATAACCTTACGACCCACGGCGAAAGCTTGTCTCAACAGTTTTCTGTGCCCACGGTGCAACGCATCGAAGGTCCCTCCCATTGCAACGATTCGGTACATCTTTTGGGACCTATCCATGATTCTTACTGGCCTCCTGAATTACCGTCCAGCGCTCTCTGGATTGGGGCCACGTTTAGAACATAGAGATTTAGTGCTTTGCATCAGTTACCAAGAAGTCGAACGCCTCGGTTGTCAATAGGGACCGCGAACACTTTCGCAGCGGGAAACGCTTTTTTCACTGACTGCATTATTCTTCCCACTTTCCGATCACTAGCGACGCCATGAACAGCTTCGCCGATCATGTTCTGTGCAGCGCCCGTGGCTCCCGATGAAACCATAATCGAAATCAGTCGTGTAACGGTCGTTGTCTCAAAACCTGTTTCTCGACCGAACTTCCGGGATTCCGCGAGGAAAGTCGACAATGTTGAATTCTGACGAACAGCGTCCATGGTACGTTTGGCAGACGCATTTACGCTCATCCCAACGTCAGCTTTGACGAGAGTCTCCGAGGTTGGGATCGGGCCTATGTAGGCACAAATTATGGAATGCTTTTCCGGAAATAGTAGCCTATCGACAAGCCCTATCCCAGGCGCGCCCGGCTCTGTGACCAAGACGAAACCTCCCGTAAGCAATGCTGCAGCCGTTCCTAGTCCTGTGTGATTTACTACGTCCGCCACGTGTGTGATCCTGCCAAGTTCATTCAAGGTAACAGGGATATCGGCTGCGTCCGATACGGCCAGACAGGAAGCCAATGTTCCGGCAGCGCTTGTGCCGAACCCTGCAGCAATCGGGCATGCCACTTTCAGATCAATGGCGACGTCCAGTGTGATGCCTTGCGTTTTCAGGAGTTGTTCGATTGCCGAGCGGGTCGTATGGGCTTCAGGGGCTGGCTTTGAGTTGATCTTAATCTTGATCGTAGTCTCGGCACTTTTCCGAACGATGGCGCGAGAAGTTGCACCTCGAGGAATTGCGAATCCGCCCCCGCGCGCCCCGATTCTGGCCGGATTAGTGAGTGGGGTACCGGATGAGTCTACATTGCAGACCTCGAAGAAGCTCGAGATTCCAGCTGGGCAGAATGCCTCCGAAACTCGCAACGGTACCGCCCGACGCTACTAATGTTTCTGCGTATTGAGTTCAAGTGCCCGCAGGCTGGGAAAGGCCGCTCGGCAGGCTGCGGCAACGGGCGGAGTCAATATGACCATGAACGGAATCTCGGTGAAATAGCTTGAAGCCGCAACGAGATAAACGAAGGCGCCCGCCAGAGGCTTAGTGCCAAGACCAACCGCTACAGGAAGCCCAAAAATGGTGCTGTAAGCAACAATTCCTATGCCTATAATTCCCGTTCCAATTCCGAGACCGATCGAAGCTGCAACCTCAAAATCTGCCCATTTATTTCGTACGATTATGAGGAAGATGATGGCGAGAACGACAATCAGTCCTGCGAGGCCTAAGTAGGAAGTCGACGACCCAATCGTAGATGCTCCAAAGAGAAAGTACAAACCGAGAACTAACGCCACAGCGTAAAGCGGTTGAATCACTAGACTCGCCGAAACCAAAACGCGTCTCAATACTCCCTTCCATTCATGGCTTGTTAGCCACCCTATTACGAAGAACCCAATGAAATTAGACGGGACACCAACGAGGAGACTTAGGAGCGCATCATGATGTCCGTAGATAACATCGGCGAGAAATATCCCGATTGCGGCACCCACCCCTCCAACCCACGGCCCAAATAGTATGCTGAAAGCAGCAGGGGCGAAAACTTGTGGCCAAAACCTAACTCCAAAGATCATTAGTGGAAAAACTGTCCACAGGGCGCCTATTGCCGCGTATAAAGCAGCATTCACAGCCGTTAGCGTCAATCGCAGGGACAAAGAATTCGATCTTTTCAACCGCAGTCGATATGAGAGCAACCTTACCCCCTATTCTAATCTTGTCCTATTCTGTTGGATACAGTGCGCAAATAAGTAGCTGCGGCCTAACGAAACGTTAAGATACCTACCGCGGGCTGGCTTGCACCCGGTAGCCCGGTGGTGTAGTGGTCAAACCACGCACATGGGACTATGCATAGCATTGGCGCCAGAAAACTGCCAATAGACGGCTCTGGATCCCCTCACCAAAGGAGAAACCTGCCGACGGGAGACACCAAAAACGTCCCGAATTCGAATCTCCCCCGGGCTACCAACAGTCCTTGTTAATTACTTGGAGTTGGTTACCTGGCTAAGATAACCGACATGTCCAGTGGTCATTGCACCTTTCGGTGCATTAGCCCATCACACTGACAGAATCGCGGTCTGTAGCGTTCAGATTCTGGCGCGGCGTCGTCTTCTGAAGTTCTTGATCTTCCAGAAGCCCATTGAATCACGATAATATTCCATGACTTCCAATTATCTCACCATCAGAATCCTAATCGCTTCGCCACTTAGGGATTCTACGCTACCAGAGCGGATGATTTCAACGGTAGGCATCGGAATTTAGTGGCTGAATTGCAAATTCCTAGCAAACCTACACAATCCGGCACGCATAGTTTGATAGACGGATCTAAAAAATCACGAACACTTGAAGCTCGATCGTAAAATTGTTTGAAGGGTTTCAATAAATTCTGAGCACGCTATTATAGCAAGAAAGGCAGATTCAATACCGAAAGCCTGCTTCTCGACGCAATTTAGAAAGTTGTTGAAAACCATCAAGAAATTTCGTTAGGCCTCCTCGTCTTAGGTGCTGAGCCTCTCATCGCAAGTGATCATCGGCTCATTCAACCATCCCCCCTCATAGCTTCCTCTGACTCATCGGAAGTTGCTTATTCGAGTCCTAGCCCTATTTTGCATCTGAGAGGTGACTAGTGCAAGGCAGGTAAGAGAAGTAGGGGAGCTAAGAAAGCGTGGACGGCTAGTAGAGATAGGAAGGTGGCGAAAGAACGCGAGAAGAAAAAAGAACGCAAAGCCGCCCTATTTTGACGACAATCTAGTCGAACCGAGAGGAAGGAACAGGTTCAGGAATTGAAGTTCGCGATACGAATGCTGCGAGACGCATAAGGACTCAAAGTCGTACAACACGCATAGTCAATGCTAGACGGAGTTAAACGCCGAAAAAGAGGATTAGGGCTCGGGGATAAGGGTCCCAAAACGGAGAACGCAGATGGCCTATAGAGCTGGATTGCGGAGAATATTCTATCAAGACACCGATCGTTCTAATTGGGATGGGACAAATCCGCGGCCATTGTTGACCGATGTGTGGTACCCTGCCGTGGACACGGCAGTCGAGGATGACGTTTCTATCGGCCCTCCGAACACGCCATTCTTCATTGCAGGCAAAGCTGCGCGAGACGCTGAGTTTGTGTCCGCGCCAGCATCATTTCCGCTGGTACTGTTGTCGCACGGAACGGGCGGCATGTCTCTGCAATTGGGATGGTTGGCCTCCTACTTGGCTTCTGAAGGCTACATCGTCGCAGGCATCAATCATCATGGCAATAACGCATTGGAGCCATACACAACACAGGGTTTCTTGCGTTATTGGGAACGGGCAAAGGACCTAACGGCCGTGCTAAATCAACTTCTGATTGACCCGAACCTTGGTGCACGGATCAATCAGGACGAGATTGGGGCGGCCGGTTTCTCATTAGGCGGTTATACGGTGATAGCGATTGCCGGCGGCATCACTAGTGTTCGACTGTTGATCGAGGCGTTTGAAAACTCGGGGCGCGACCTCTTCAAAGAAATTCCTGAATTTCCAGACCCTACGGCACTTGTAAGAGAATTCAAGTCTCTTGATCGATATGCCGCTGTTGCCGATGCTTCCTACTGTGATAACCGAGTCAAATCTATCTTCGCGATCGCCCCTGCTCTCGGCGAGGCATTCTCTCCAGAAGGTCTATCTCCAATCCGAATTCCCGTAAAGATCGTCGTTGGTGAAGCGGATCAAACTGCTCCTGCCACTGCGAACGCTTCGTACCTTGCGAAGCATATCAAACGGGCAGAATTGGCTATTCTCGAGAATGTGGGGCACTATACTTTTCTCGCGGAGGCAACCGAAGCAGGAAAACAAGAATTTCCAATATTCTGCCTAGATGCGCCCGGGGTAAGTCGCGGAGCCGTCCATCATGTGGTCGCCGGGTGGGCAAGAGAATTCTTCGAGAAAACCCTCAACACCAAGTAAAATTTATCGCTCATAATTGCTGTTGTCCTTGCTGCCTACGGGCTACAATCGGATTAGATGTTTCTACTACCCTTGCCGCCAAAAAGGAATCTTGCGCCTCTGGTTTGGAGGTGTTCAATAGTTCGGTCTGAAGATCAAGTCTCCTCTCCAACTCCATAAGTCGTTTGTGTTGACCAAATATCATCGACATCAGTAACGGGACCGCTTTGACGGGTGAGGCCATTGTGCTCG
>Ga0326728_10020787_pt1 | contig 12458 bp, 10 predicted proteins | sample MB3enrmetagenome_FD_207602 | JGI IMG/M metagenome (GOLD analysis project Ga0326728, IMG submission 207602) | Lab enriched peat soil microbial communities from McLean, Ithaca, NY, United States - MB31MN | ecosystem: Environmental > Terrestrial > Soil > Wetlands > Peat | place: USA: New York...
TGACCTTTGGCGATGAAATTTCGATTAATACCATCGCTGCCGCTTTCCGGAACAAGCCCCAGTTGCTTTTTGGCACTAAAGAAGCGGAAGTGCCGTCCTGCGGCGCCCGCACCTCGGATTCATTTTGCGGGACGCTATCCATTTCTTCCGGCCTGCACCGCCGCAAAATTCCATTTATCTTTGCCGGTTTGGTATATCCGGAGGAAAAAGAATTCCAGCAATATATCTCCGATTTTGTCGGAACCTGCTCCGTCGTTAAAGAATTCATCGGTGCAAAAATCGGTCTGGTTGGCCCCCGCCCGGAACCCTTTGAAACATGTATTTACAATGAAGATGCCATGATTAAGCAATTCAATCAGCGCGTAGTTCCGACCGGCGTCAGTGACTTGTTATTGAGAAGCGGCGGCCTTAAAAAAGGCGACCCGGCGCTCGTGAAAATTGCGAAAGAAATGGCTGCCGAAACCGACATGACAAACTCCGGCGCAGAAACCGGCGAAAAACTGGCACGTGTCGAATTTGCTTTAAAGAGCTTCGCCGCCGAGAAAGGCCTCTCCGCCATGGCTATACAGTGTTATTCGGCGATGGAAATGCTTTTCGGTGTCGTCCCCTGTTATGTCATGGGCAGAATAACCACCGCCGGCATTATGGCTTCCTGTGAAACCGACCTCTACGGCGCACTGTCTATGCTCATCCAATATAAAGCGGCTTTATCCGCCACCCCTCCTCATTTTATGGATTGGACGCTAAAACACCCTGAAGAGAAAGATACATTCCTCGCCTGGCATTGCGGCAACGGCCCGGTCTGCCTTTCCGGTCAAAAAGGTAAAATCCCCATCACCTGTCATTACATGGGTCCGGACATGGGCACCGTCCATTTTCAATTGAAATCCGGGGTTGTCACCTTATCCAGTCTCCAGGAGGATAACGGCCATTTCAAGATGTTCGTGGCTAACGGTAAATCCGTCAAACTGGACGGCACAATGAAAGGTTCCTGGAGCTGGGTAAAAGTGCCGGACTTGGACAAATTGTACCGCACTCTGATTACCGGCGGCTTTGTCCATCATGCCAGTTTGATTCACGGCGATTATGCTCAATCAATCACCGATGCCTGTACCATCATGGGAATTGAAGTTGTAACGGTCTGATATCTGAATTCGGACAAGGAGCTTAGAAAAAATGGCAGCTGTCAATCGCGTATTCACGGTGGATGGAAAACCATTTTTCCCTCTCGGCGGCCAGTCCTGTAATTCCAGCGGTTATAACGACACAGAATCCGAGACCGCTTTCAAAGTAATCAAAATGTTACACGGTAACACGCTGGAAATCCCCGTCTATTGGGACAATATTGAACCGAAAGAAGGCACTTTTGACTTTACTGCCGTCGATGCTCTTATCAGCCGCGCCCGGCGCCACGGCATCAAATTAATCCTTTTATGGTTTGCTACCTGGAAAAACGGGAATATGGACTATGCCCCGTCCTGGGTTAAAACCGACCCGCAGCGTTTTCAGCGGGTAATCACCATCACCGGCAGCGATATCTGGAACCTTTCTTCGCATTGCAAAGCTAACCTCGAAGCCGATAAAAAGGCATTTACGGCTCTTTGTAAGCATTTAAAAACCAAAGACGGTAATGACCGCACAGTAATTGCGCTTCAGGTGGAAAACGAACCCGGCATTATCGGCAGCGACCGCGACTATAGTCCCGCAGCTCAGACTGTTTATGATAGTAAGGTGTCGGCTAAATTAATCGCCGCCATGAAAGCCGCCGGTAAAGGTAAAATTTACGACATCTGGCAGGAATCCGGCGGCAAAAAATCCGGCACCTGGCCCGAACTTTTCGGCTGGGAAGCCGGTGAGTTGATGACTGCCTGGAGTATTGCGGGTTACATTGATGCTGTCGCAGCGGCCGGTAAAGCTATTTACGATATTCCGATGTACATTAACGTCTGGATGATGGAGCAGCCGTGGTGGCCGATTCCCGGTGAAAGTTATCCCTCTGGCGGCGCGGTCAGTAAAGTGCTGGATATTTACAAGTGGTTCACCCCGCATATCGACATTATCGCGCCGGATAATTACGCGGATGATTCCGCCGGTTACAAAGCCAACAGCATCGCTTATTCCCGCGACGATAATCCCTATTTTACGCCAGAAACCGCCGGCGACCAGAACATGTTCCGCGGTATCGCCGATTACAACCTCATCGGGAATTTCTTTTTCGGCATCGAATACATCGTTAACCCGGAAGGTTCCATCCGTCCGGAATATCAATCGCTGGTAGATAACTTCCATTGTGTGGCCTCAGCTATCCCTCTGCTTTTGAAATATCAGGGCACGGGTAAAATCCACGCTGTTATCCAGGAATATAAACTTTTGACGCAGCGGCTGGATTTGGACGGTTACATGGGCATTGTGGATTTCGGGGAGAAAAATGCCCGTTGGGGTGGCAAGGACTGGCGGCATAATTCCGGCTGGATGTGGAATGAGCAGCCCCAGATGAATCGGGGCCGCGGTTTTGTGGTACAAGCCTCCAGAAATGAATTCTACCTCGCCGGCGTCAATTGCCGTTTGTTCCTCCGGCATAAGCCCACCCTCGACAATATGAAAATCCCGTTGTTGGTTTCCGATTGGGCCACCAAGATTTTCGGTTATATCGTAAGCGTTGATGAAGGCAACTTCGATAATAATGGCGAATTCGTGGCTGACCGGCGCCGCAATGGCGATGAGATCTTCCGCCGCGGTTTGTGGGTGGAACCGGATATCGGTGTCCTCCACGTCATCACCTGCGATTGATTTTTCAAACTTTTAAATCAGTACCGGTAATTAAAAGGGCAACTAATTTTAGTTGAAACTTTTCCTTTAGTGAAAGAGAGAAACAGAGGGATTTATTTTCTTTAAATTTTATTCAGGCATGACTTATTGGAAGTTATGAAGACTATTATTTCAAGGGTCTGAAAGGGGATTGTAATGACACGAACACGCGAACTTTTTGATGCCGGCTGGAAATTTTTAAATGCTGATATCCCGGGCGCCGAATTATCGAATTTTGACGATTCTGCCTGGCGCACTCTGGATTTGCCGCATGACTGGAGTATCGAAGGCCCGTTTGCCGAGAATAACATTTCCGGTCAGTCCCTCGCCTATTTGCCAGGCGGAGTCGGCTGGTACCGTAAATCGTTTAAGCTTTCCAAAGCAGACAAAGGCCAAAGAATCTTCATCGATTTTGACGGGGTCTTCCGTTTTTCCGATGTCTGGATTAACGGGCAGCATCTCGGATTTTTCCCCGACGGCTATACCAGTTTTCACTATGAATTAACGCCCCATCTTGTTTTTAACCGGCAGAATATACTCGCTGTCCGCGTTGATAACTCGCAGCAGCCTAACTCGCGCTGGTACACCGGCTCCGGCATTTATAGGCACACCTGGCTTACCAAAACATCCCCTGCCTATATTGTAAAAGACACTACGTATATTCAAACCCCGGTTGCCAAAGCTTCGGAAGCTTCTTTATATATACAGACAAAAATCAGAAATGAATTTTCCGCCGTCGGCGGCTTTCTGCTGAATGTCGAAATCCTGGACGCTGCAGGCAATAAAGTGGCCGAAAACTATGACGCCCGCTTTGTCGACCCCGGTCATGATGAACGTTTTCATGTTTCAATGTGGTTAAATACCGTCAACCTGTGGGATATCACCAACCCTTATCTCTATACCGCTCTTTTTAGTGTTTATTCCGGTGAAGAAATTAATCCTGAAAAACTGTTGGACCAAATTGAAATCCCGTTCGGTGTCCGTTCTATCGAATTCACTACCAACGACGGTTTCTTCCTTAACGGCCGCCGGGTCAAAATTCAAGGGTTGGCGCTGCATCATGACGCCGGTCTTCTCGGGGCCGCCGTCCCGGAGAAAGTCTGGGAAAGGCGCCTGCTCAAACTACGCGAAATGGGCTGCAACGCCATCCGTAACGCGCATTCCGCCGCTGCCCCGGAGTTGCTGGATTTGTGCGACCGGCTCGGATTGATGGTCTTTGATGAATTCCACGATGAATGGCAAATTTCCTGGGAAAAGAACCATTCCAATATCCATTTTAAAAAATCCAAAACTAATGATTCACGTTACGGCGCCAGTCAGTATTTCGATGAATGGGGTTTTAAAAACACCGCCGCCACCATACGCCGCGACCGTAACCACCCTTCCGTTATCATCTGGGGCATCGGCAATGAAATTTACGAGCAGGGGCAAAACGGCGGTTACGTGATTGCTCTCGGCGCCATACCGATATTGGTATTCCCCGTGAACATGATACCTTGTCTGATTGTCCAGGTGTAGGTTAATACCGGGGTTAATTGCACAGTCCATCCTGAGGCAACTTCGCCGCCGAAGTACTGTTCCGGTACGCCTTCATACAGGTTAAAGGCAAATGCGCCGTTAGCGCCCGGCCCAAGACCGTATTTTGCGATGTCACCGGTGAGCAGCCATTCCATGTAGGGGTTGCCCCAGCGGGCTCCAGAACCAAGGTCTGAAGTCATCATGTGGTCCCACCCGGTCGGGTCCTGGTTGCCCGAACTGATGAACAGGGTTAAGGTGCCACCGTAGGTGGGTGCGCTCAGCGAGCCGGGGTTAATTGTTCCCGTCGTTGAGGTGGAGGCGGTGGTTGTGGTCGTCGATACGACCGCGGAGGTAGTTGTGGTTGTCGACGCTACCGTCGATGTTGTGGTTGCTGTCGATGTTGTGGTTGTTGTCGGTGCTGACGTTGTCGTCGTCGTCGTCGTAGCGCTGCCGCAGGACGATAACAAAATAGCGGTTACGAGCACGCAGCTTAACACTAACCACGCAATCTTGCTTCGCATCTCTTCTCTCCTTCTTTTATTTTTTTATCCAAATTTTTGATTTTTTTAAATATATACCTTATCAGCCGTTTTGTCAATCTGCCTTAATAACATCCGACGGTATGTTTGAGCGGTTGCTGATTTTCTCCAGGCTCTTCTTGGATAAACCGTATCGTCCGATCCCGCCTCTGAGTCTCGGGTCCAGAATGTCTCTGACCGCGTCGCCGAACATATTCACTCCCCAGACCACCACGCTCAACACCAAACCCGGCCATAACACCATCCACGGAGACTGGAACATATACGTGCGCGCGCTGCCGCTAAGTAATGCCCCCAAACTGGCAGATGGCGGGGGAATACCATATCCTAGGAAGCTGAGACTGGCCTCGGTCAGAATGACCGCCGGCATACGTGTCGAAAATTCGATGATTATCGGCGCCATGATATTCGGCACGATGTGTCGCCGGATAACATCCCATGTCGGCGCGCCGATTGCCACCGCTGATTGTATGTACAGGTTTTCTTTAATCCCGATTACCGCGCTTCTGATTACCCTTGAACCGCCGATACCCATTTGTACGCCGAGAACAAGAATAATGTTAATCATCGACGGATGGATTATTGAAATAATCACCATCAAAATAATTAATGCAGGAAAACACATCACGGCGTCCACAAACCTTTGCAAAACCAGGTCGAATTTTCCGCCGATATATCCGCTCAAAACACCGATAACTATTTCTACCACTGTAGCTATCAAAGTGGCTGCTAAACCAACCACCAGTGAAATGCGGGCGCCGTAAATCACGCGGCTTAGAATATCACGTCCTAACCAGTCGGTCCCCATCCAGAATTTAAAGGAGGGTCCTTCCATCGCATTTAAACCGTGTATTACGTTCGGGCCGTAAGGCGCCAGCAGCGGGGCGAAAATACCCACTATCAGTAATAGCACCGTGATAATCCCCCCGATTAAACCCATCGGTTTCTCCCGGATTAGCCGGACAAAGAAATCCGCGATGCCGGAGCGTTTTTTTTCTGTTTTAATTTTTGTTGTTGTATCTGCCATTTTATTATCTGTCTTGTTTTATTATTTTCTAATTATAATGCACCCTGGGGTCGAGCATACCGTAGGTCAGGTCTGTTGCAAGATTGATTATTACGATTGCCACGGCGTAAAGCAGCACTATCGAACTGACCAATGTATAATCCCTTTGGCCTATTGCGTTGATGAAAAGCTGCCCCATCCCCGGCAGTTGGAAGATATTCTCGATAATCACCGACCCGCCCACCAGCAGCGGTATTTGCGACCCGATGATGGTGATAATCGGGAGAAGCGCATTCTTTAGGGCATGCCTCAAGACAACTACTCTTTCTTGCAGCCCTTTAGACCAGGCCGTCCTGATATAGTCCTGCCTTAAGACTTCCAGCATCATCGTACGGGTCATTCTCATCGTCAACCCGGCCATGGAAATGCCCAGCACGATGGACGGAATAATGAACATCTGTAAATTGCCCAGCGGGTCTTTGGTAAACTCAATCAGTTTTATTGACGGCATATAATGCCACCAGATGGACGGGAATACAATCACCAGCGTCGCCAGGAAAAAATTCGGCACGGAAATCGCCAATATCGCAAAAGTCCGTGCAAAAAAATCTCCGACTGAATCCTGCCGGATGGCTGAATAGATGCCGATTGGTATGGCGATCAGTTGCGCGATTATTAGTGCAAGTATACCCAGTTCGACGGTTACCGGCCACCGGGCATCTACATCCTGTACTACCGGCTCGTTGGTAATCATGGATTTACCCAGATTGCCGTGTACAATAATCTGTCCCATCCAGATGCCGTACTGTTCCAGCATCGGCTTATCCAGTCCGAGTTCATGCCGCACCTGCTGCAGGTCTGCTTTGGTTTGAAACTCGTAGGACGAGACAATGTAATCTACCACGCTGCCCGGAATCAACCGGATGCTGGTAAAAACAATCAGACTCACGATGAAAAGGGTCGGAATAATTAGCAGTAATCTTCTTAGTATGTATGAGCGCATTTTGTTAGCTACCTGTTTTTATTAAACTAAAAAATGATACCATGTCTACACATGTGTGTCAACATTAATGAGGTCATTTGGCAAGAATAATTGCTCTCGTTGAAAGTAAATATGATTTTATATCTGATTTCATACCGAATTTATTATTTAAAATTTTCATCTTCTATTTTAGCCAGCGCTTTCAACGCCGCCGCCCTTTTCTGTTTGCCGCTTTCGGTTGCGTCTTCCGCAAATTTCCTGCTCAACCAAAGGTCGACGGCTTTTTTCGCGCGCGTTTCGGAAATAACTTTCGCGCCCATTGCCAGTATATTGCAATCGTTCACCAAGCGGCACATTTCCGCGGTAAATTCGCACTCACACAAACCGCAGCGGATGCCTTTAAATTTATTCGCAGTCAGAGAAACGCCCATCCCGCTGCCGCAAAAGATAATCGCCCGGTCGGTCACTCCGGTTTGGATTGCTTTTGCCGCTTTTGAGCCCACTTCATAATAATCAATAAAGTGGTCGGGCGAATCGGTCCCGAGGTCTAAAACTTCATATCCTTCGATTAGCAGATGTTCTTTAATCGCCTGCTTTAAAGGAAACCCAAATGGGTCCGCCGCTAATACAATTTTGCTGGACATCTCGGCTCCTTATTTTATGCTACGAACACATTATAACTTATTTTGGGATGACAAATCTATTGTAGTGTTTATTAAACAACTCCGTCACATATTATCCCTGGTGTTTCCGGTCGTATTCACGCCGGTTTTCCAAATTTTACAATGGGTTTACATATCGTCATTATGCTACAATTAAAAAAACGAAAGGTCTCTCCGTTTGCAGATCTATTATTGATAAAGCCGGGGTGGAAGGGATATAATTCTTTTCAAAACCGTTTCCGCTAAATTACGTCCGTTTCGCTAAGATGAATTTGCCGGATTTTAAATTAACACAACATTAATTAAACATGAACATGGAGTGAATCAATGTACGAATTTAAAAAACTTTTCCAACCAATAAAAATCGGGACAATGGAGCTAAAAAACAGAATCGCCTTCGGCGAACAGGCCCCTCAAGCCTCGCATGGCTATATAACCCAGGCTACCGAAGATTTTTACGTCGAAAGGGCCCGGGGCGGCTGTGGTCTGGTCATGGTCGGTGGTATTTGTCCCGATATCTCCGGTTGGGGCACGGAGTCCATGGCCCGCATTGACGATGATAAATATATCCCCAAACTGGCCAAAATGGGCCGGCGCATGCGGGAAGTTGCTCCCGACGTTAAAATCGGGATTCAGATAATGCACGAAGGCCGGGCGATGCGTCCCGATGAAGCCGGCGCCGCTAAAAATCTGAAACCCGTGGCGCCCTCGCCGGTTAAGTTTAAATTTGGCGTGGTTCCTCACGAATTGACCGTTGCCGAAATCAAACACATGGAAAACCAGTTTGTTGAAGCCGCCCGCCGTGTCAAAGACGCCGGCTATGATTGTGTTGAGATTCACGGCGCTCACGGCTATCTCATCGGCTCTTTTATGTCCCCCTATACCAATCGCAGGACCGATGAATACGGCGGCAGCATCGAAAATTGCGCGCGCTTTGCCTGTGAAATTATACGAGGCATTAAAAACAGGTGCGGTAAAGACTTTCCGGTTCTCATTAAAGTGAACGCACTGGACCGTCTCGATAAAAAAGAAGCTCCGGTACAACTGACGCCTGAAATTATCGCCGCCATTGCCCCGTATCTGGTGAAAGCCGGCGTGGATGAAATTCATCTTTCCGGCGGCACACATGAAGCGCCCATGTGGTCAGCTGTCGGCCCCTATTACGTTCCTCAAGCCGCTTTCGCGGATTATGCCGCTCAATTAAAGAAAGGTGTGAAAATCCCGGTCGGCGTCATCAACCGGATTAACGACCCGATTTTAGCTGATAAATTGATTATCGCCGGTAAAGTAGATTTAGTCTGGATGATGCGGCCGCTGGTAGCTGACCCCGAACTACCGAAAAAAGCCGAAGAAGGACGCCTCGATGAAATCCGAACCTGTATTGCCTGCAACACCTGTCATGACATCCTTTGCCAGGGTTGGTTCCACGAGACACGCTGTGCGGTTAACCCCGATGCCTGGCGCGAGGGTGTCGCCCACCTTGAGCCTTCGTTAAGAAAGAGAAAGGTTCTGGTCGTCGGCGGCGGTCCGGCCGGCATGGAAGCCGCCCGTATCAGTGCGCTTATCGGTCATGATGTATCCCTCTGGGAAAAAGACAGCAAACTCGGTGGTTTGCTGAATCTGGCTGCCATCCCTCCGCTTAAAGGCGAAATCATGAGCATTCCCCGTTATTATGCGGCACAATTTAAAAAACTCGGCGTCAAAGTTGAGTTGAACAAAGAAGCCACTCCCGCTCTCGTCAAACAGATGAGACCGGATGTCATCATCATCGCCAGCGGCTCCAGCACTTTCTTCCCGCCTATTCCCGGTATTGATAAGAGCATTGTCTCCGATGCCCGCAAAGTTTTAGAAGGTACGGTGAAAACCGGTGATGATGTCGTCGTCATCGGCGGCGGCGAAGTGGGCATCGAAACCGCGGAATTCCTCGGCGCGCAGGGTAAAAAAGTTACCCTGGTCGAAATTCTCCCTGCAATCGGCGAACTGATGGTGAAAGATGTAATTGATTACGTTATCGACCAGCTCGTGCAGCATAAAGTGGAAATTTTAACCGGCACCAAAGTCGAAGAAATCACCGCGGACGGCATCCTCGTTTCCAGTAAAGAACAGCCAAAACGGGTAATCAAAGCCGATAATGTGATTATTGCCACCGGCGCCAAACCGGACAAAACGGCGCAGAACGCGCTGCAGGGCCTGGCCCGTGAAGTTTATCTCGCCGGGGATTGTCTGGTACCGAGCAATATCAGAGTGGCAATCCATCAGGGCAACATGACCGCCCGGATGCTTTACTAGCAACAATTTAACCGCTGCATTTCATATTGCGCTGTTAGGCCGGAGTGCCCTCGAAAAATCTGCGCGGATTATCCACACAGATGCTGTGAATTGTTTTTTCGGAAACTCCCAGCTCTCGTAGTTTTGGCAGCACGAATTTGTTAATATACAAGAAACCGTAGGGGTTATCCGTTTCCAGTTTCTTTTTCGCCGCCTCAGGCAGCGTATCGAAAAAGGTTGAGACCAGGAAAGCGTCATGTCCCAATAAAATACGGTCCGCATATCCGGCATCAATTAAATCTTTAATCGTTTTTACCCGTCCTTCCGGACTGACGCGGGCCAATGGTGGCACGTGGATTCCCGGTAATCTGTCCATCCCCAGATAACACCCCTGTTTAATCACCCATTCCAGGTATTCCATATCCTTCGTATCTGTTGAGTGATCGAGTTTCACCCGCCGCAAATCAACCCCTTCTTCTTTGAGAATCTCGATTTGCTGCCTGCCGATCTGGTCTGGTGAGTATGAATGCAGCATTATCGGTACGCCGGTTAACAACTGTGCTCTCGCCACCCCACGCAATAACAATGCGCCGTTAGGGGTGACTCCCCCAAAATCTGCTGCCGATTTTAAAATACCGGCTTTAATACTGGTACCTTCGATGCCTTCCCGCACTTCACGGGCAAAAATTCGGGCATATTGGTCTGCAGTAAAGTTCCCCAAATATGGCGGCAATTCACCATACCAGCCGCTGCAGCAGATAATATTTACCCCGCTTAACTGCGATACTTCCGCCAGTATTTTTACCGACCTGCCCAGGTCAAACGTGTCGGCGTCCACTATTGTGTTGATTCCGGCTTGCCTGGCCGCGGTCAGTCCCATGATAATACGCTCTTTATAATTTTTTCCTAATAATTCCGGATATACTTGCGGGATACCGCCGGCAGCCCCCAGTATATGGTCGTGCATGAGCGCCAGGCCGATTTTGGAAGTATCCAGCGGCCCGAGTACAGTATTAACAGTTTTCAAGTCTGCCTCCTGTTATATCATTCCACCCAGGTTATATTACCCGTAATTATATATCATAAATCATGGGCGTTGATAATAATTTTACAGAACACTAAAAATATTACTAATCCTTATTGACACTAAATTAATGCTATGATAAAGTATCGTCAATTATCTACGCAAAATAATCAAAACAAATATAGACGGAGGTCGAAAATGAAAAATAAGGTTGCCTGGTTGGTTTTCAGTTTATTTATTGTAAGCGCTATGCTCCTCGCTTCATGCGGCTCTTCGGGTAATTCGTCCACCACCTCATCAGGTAGTTCATCCACCACATCCGCGACAACAGCCCCGGATGCATCAACCCTTACTGTCACTTACGGCAGTGTCACGCGGACCTATTCAATGGCAGATATGCAAACTTTTGTAGCCCAGATGGGTTATGGCGGGTCTCGTAACCAGGACGGCTCGATTAATACAACACCATATTATTTCTACCAGGGGGTTGCCCTTGCAGATATCATCAAAGGGCCCAAAAACTCTCCCGGAGTTGAGCCGGACGGCCTAACCGCCGGGCAAAGTGTTCAGATTACCGGCGCTGACGGTTATTCCGTTACCTTTACTTATGACCAGGTCATGAATGGCAACTTCCCCACCTATAGTCTAAGTGGCAGTCCAACGACTCCGGCCGCGACTACTGCTACTGTACCGATGATTGCTCTACTTTATTGGATTAATGGCAATGACCTCGATGCTGCAACCGGTCCTTTTGAAATGGGTATCATCTACGGGCAGACACTTCTGACCGACGCTAATTATTGGGTCAAGATGGTTTACAAAATTGATGTCATCCCGGCATCCTAGCAATCCGTTTTCATACCGGTTATTAATAGGAGGCAGAATGTGACGAGAAATGGTTCATGGTTTTTCCTGAGTTGCTTGGCAGTATGCGCTGTATTGTTTGCCTCGTGCGGTTCTGCGAACAGCACTTCCGGCACAACCACAAATGCCACATCCGGTTCTACCACAACTACCGGTGCCAACGGAGTTGTACTCACCGTAACTTACGGCAGTGTCGTGCAAACACTTACCATTAATCAGGTTGAGGCCCTTACTCCGATGCAGGATATGGGCGGTCAGAAAAGTACCAACGGCACCGTCGCTATTTACCAGGGTGCCAAATTGACCGATGTCATTAAAGGGACAGGGTCATTCCCTGGAGTTGAGCCGGGCGGTCTTGTCGCAGGACAAAGCGTGACCGTTACCGGCGCCGGCGGGAAATCTGTTACCTTTACTTATGACCAGATAACTAACGGCGGTTTCACCACTTACGATGCCAGCGGCAACGTGACCACTCCTGCCGCGAGCCTTGCCAGTACGCCTGTAATTGGTATTGCCTATATGGTCAGCGGCAATATGCTGTCCAACGGCTCCCCCGGCCCGCTCGAATTGGGTATCCTTTTCGGGCAGCCGCTGTTCACTGATTCTTCTTATTGGATACCCTCCGTATATCAGATTACTGTTACGGGACCATAAAATTACCCTGTTAGCCGCGGTCTATTCGGTCTGTAAAAAAAGATACCCGACATTAAAAATACAGAATGCCGGGTATCTTTTTAATTTGGTTGGGTTATTTCTTCAGCATTTTGATATCTATCTGGACGCGTTT
>Ga0326728_10020788_pt1 | contig 12458 bp, 8 predicted proteins | sample MB3enrmetagenome_FD_207602 | JGI IMG/M metagenome (GOLD analysis project Ga0326728, IMG submission 207602) | Lab enriched peat soil microbial communities from McLean, Ithaca, NY, United States - MB31MN | ecosystem: Environmental > Terrestrial > Soil > Wetlands > Peat | place: USA: New York...
ATCTTCTCCAAGGGCGGGCGCAGGGACTCTCGCCGCGCGCACTGATTCTGGTGCATATTATTCCCAATTTGGCGCCCCAACTCTGGTCTCTGGCCACCCTCTCCATCGTGACCGCGTTGGGGGCTCTGGTTCCGGTGGAAGTGATCTTCACCGTGCCGGGAGTGGGGCAACTGGCCTGGTCGGCGGTGATGAACCGCGATCTGCCCGTGCTGGTGGCCGTCAGCCTGCTGATGGCCCTGGTGGTGGGACTGGCGGGCATGCTTTCGGTGCGCAGCCTGACCCTGGAGGAGGCGTGATGAGACGCATCCCCGCGGCCCTGTTGCTGCTGCTCATCCTCGCTGCCGGGCTGGGCCTCTCCCGCGGCGATTACGCAGTGCAGGATCGCGACGCCATCATGGCCCCGTCCAGCCCGCAGCATTGGGCGGGAAGCGACGAACTGGGCCGCGACCGCCTGGTGCGCGTGGCCGCAGCGCTGCTGATCGGCCTGGCGGGCGCGGCCGCGGCCGCCGCCGTCACCACCGCCATCGCCGCCGGCTTCGGCTTGCTGGCCGCTTTCAGCCCGGCCTGGCTGGCGGCGCTGTTGATGTTTGTCAGCGATGTATTTCTCTCTCTTCCCTGGCTCTTTCTATTGATGATGGCGCGCTCCATGCTGCCCCTGACCGCCTCCCCGCTGCAGACGGCGCTGACCACGTTTCTGGTGCTGGCCGCGCTGGGCTGGCCGGCCTGCGCCCGCGCCATCTATCGCGGCGCGACCGAACTGCGCCGCAGGGAATGGATGATCCAGGGCATCGCCAGTGGACTGAGGACGCGGCAACTGATCAGCCTGCACCTGCTGCCTCATCTGCGCCCACTGCTTCTGCCCCAATTTCTTATCTGCATCCCGGCCTTTATCGTGGCTGAGGCCAATCTGGGCGCGCTGGGGCTGGGCGTGGGTGAGCCGCTGCCCTCCTGGGGCGCGATGCTGCTGGAACTGGACAACTCCGCCCTGCTGGCCCAGTCGCACTGGGTCTATCTGCCCATTGTGCTGCTGGTCGTCGTGCTGCTGATTCTCGAATCCCTGGCCCTGGAGGCCGAAAGCGATGCGTAATCGTCTGTTCTTCCTGCCTGTTTCCGCATTCTTGATGGTCCTTGCGGCGATCCCTGCCCTGGGCCAGGCGGCCTCCCGCCAGCCCGGCGAGCTTGTCTGGGCAATCCACTACGATCCCAAAACCTTCGATCCCGTCAAAGTCGATGATGAGAGTTCGGAACGCGTGCGCTATCTGACCGGCGGGGTGCTGGTGCGCTTCAATCGCCAGACCCAGGCGCTGGATCCGCAACTGGCGGAAAGCTATCGCCTTTCCCCGCAAGGCACGACCCTGGACTTCAAGCTGCGCGAGGGGCTGCGCTTCTCCGATGGATCGCCGCTGACCTCGGCCGATGTTGCCTGGTCGTTGCGGCGGTTGCTGGCTCCCGCCACCCAGGCGCCGGTGGCCGAGGAGTTTGTCGCTCCGGCCCAGGTCACGGTGGAGACGCCCGACCGCCTGAGCGTGCGCGTTCATCTGCCCAAGCCGGTCGCGGGGGTAGCCAAGATCTTCGACGAGATTGCCATCGAGCCCGCCAACCGCCCCAGCGAAGGCCGCGTTACCGCCGGGCCCTTCACCGTGGCGGAGTACCAGCGCGGCCAGTTTCTGCGCCTGGCCCGCAATCCCAACTATTGGCGGCGCGACCAGGCTGGCGTCAAGCTGCCCTACGCTGCCAGCCTGCGCCTGGACATTCTCAACAACCGCGAACAGGAGATCGCCCTTTTCCTGCGTGGCGAGTTCGACCTGATCGACGGCCTCTCCCCCGACTACTTCGCGATTCTGTCGAAAAAGGCGCCGCAGTCGGTGCGCGATCTGGGCGCTTCGCTGAACACCGAGCAGCTCTGGTTCAACCAATCAGCGCTGGCCGCGCTGCCCGATTACGAGAAGGCCTGGTTTATGAACCGGGGCTTCCGGGTTGCCGTCTCCCAGGCGATTCGCCGTGCCGACCTGGCCCGCATCGCCTACGACGGCCACGCCACCCCCGCCTACGGCTTCATATCACCGGCCAACACCATCTGGCACAACAAGGAGATGAAGGCGCCCCAGGAGAACCCCGCCGAGGCCGGCCGGCTGCTGGCGGCTTCAGGCTTTCATCGCAGCGGCAATCTGCTCTACGATGCCGCCGGCCGCGCGGTGAAGTTCTCCATCCTCACCAACGCCGGCAACCCCATGCGCCAGAAGATGGCGGCGATGATCCAGCAGGATCTGGCGACGCTGGGGATGCAGGTCACGGTTGTCTCTCTGGATTTTCCCGCGCTCATCGAGCGTCTGATGCACAAGCAGGATTATGAGGCTTGCCTGCTGGGCACCGCCAATGCCGAGCCCGATCCCAGTTCCATGATCAATCTCTGGCTGAGTTCCTCTCCCAACCATCAATGGAACCCCTCCCAGAAGACGCCGGCCACCCCTTGGGAGGCGGAGATCGACAAGCTCATGCAGCGCCAGGCCTCCTCCAGCCTGCAAAAGGAGCGCAAGGCGGCCGTGGACCGGGTGCAGCAGATCGTCGCCGACCAGCAGCCTTTTATCTATCTGGTTTATCCCAATGTTCTGCAAGCGGTTTCGCCGCTCCTGCGCGGCGTCCAGCCGGCCATCCTCTCGCCCGGTCTGGTGTGGAATATCGAGTCCATTCGCCGTACCGGAGGAGCACATTGAGCGCCCCGCTGCTCCAGGTCAACCTGCGCGCGGAGTACGGCAAGCGTTGCGTGCTGCGCGAGGTGCGCTTCGACCTCCATGCCGGCGAGGCGCTGGGCATGGTCGGCACCAGCGGCGCGGGCAAGACCACACTGGTCATGTCCCTGCTCGGCTTGCTGGCATGGCGGGGCGGAAAGGCCACCGGCGAAGTCTTTTTGGATGGCGTCAATCTCCTCACCTTGCCGGCAGCCCAGGCGCGGCTGCTGCGGGGCCGTCGCATCGCCCTGATTCCGCAGAGCCCCATGACCGCGCTCAACCCCGCGGTCTCGCTGCGCCGCCATTTCCAAGAGGCTTGGCGCGCGCATGAGCCGCGCGGCGCAAAAGCCCTGCAGAATCGCATTGACCAGCTGATGGAGGAGGTGCAGCTTCCCGCCGGCGAGGAGAGCTTTTTGTCGAGAAAGCCCGGCCAAATCAGCGTCGGTCAGGCGCAGCGGGTGCTGATTGCCTTGGCCCTGCTGCATCGTCCCGCGTTGCTGGTCGCCGATGAGCCCACCAGCGCCCTGGACCCTGTCACCCAGGCCGAGATCGTCCGCCTCCTCCAGCAGTTGACCCGCAGCCACGGCACGGCACTGCTCTACATCTCTCACGACCTGCTTTCGGTCTTGCAGTTGTGCGACCGGCTGGCGGTGCTCGACCAGGGCGTCATCGTCGAATCCATTCCCGTGGCGCAGATCGAGCAGGCCCGGCATCCGGAAACGCTGGCGCTGCTGGCTTCGCTGCCCGTTCCCATCGCATTGCTGCTGGCGCATTCTCGCGCCCGCCTGAATCTTTCTCCCAAGATGACAGTTTCGTCTTCAGTCTCATAGGAAAGCCGGTTTCATTCTGGATTCCATGGGGATGACGACCAGGCGTAATTATCAGAACCGAAACCATAGTAACCATTCGAGAAAGGGCCATAGTACCGTTGAGCCGATTTTTCGCCGTCTTTATTTGGAGGTAAAGCGTCCGTTGTGTAGATTATTGACGCAGTAATTACCGCCGAACGGAATTTCCAGCGCCTTGGTTACTAAAGAATGCTCATTATAAATATTTCATTAATCTTCATCCCGAACTTTTCCGAAACTGTCAGTGGGGGCAATCTCGATTACCTCCAGGCTTGTTTAATTTTGGTGTTCAAGGAAAGCGGGCCAAGCATGAAGAGTAAGCAGATTAGAAGTGCCACTTGGGGCAGGAACATTCTCCTTTCGTGTCTGCTAGCTTTTGTTTGCAGCCTGGCCTTTGCGGGCCAGAACGGCAAGATCGCCAGCGAGCTGTCCGGTAACCAATCGAGCAATCAAGTCAACGTCATTATTCAGTTCAACCAGATTCCCACCGCCAGCCACCATCGCAAAGTGACGAATCGGGGCGGCAGTATCAACCGCGATCTGGGCAATTTCAAGGGTGGGGCCTACAGGATTCCGGCCTCGGAGCTGGCCGCGCTGGCGAACGACCCCGATGTGACTCACATCTCGGTGGATCATCCGCTGCAGGGCACGGCCTCTACCATTCCCATCGACTATCACACCGACACTGTCAACGCGCCGGGCGCCTGGAGCCAAGGCTTTACCGGCGCCGGCATTGGCGTGGCATTGATCGACAGCGGGATCGCCAACGTGGCCGACTTGACGGCCAAGAACATCGTCTATAGCCAGGACTTTACCGGCTTGGGCAGCACCGTCGACCAGTACGGCCACGGCACTCACGTGGCGGGCATCCTAGCCGGCAACGGAGCGAGTTCCCCTTCATCGACCAGCTTTTACACCTTCAAGGGTGTTGCTCCGAACGTGAACATCGTCAACCTGCGCGTACTCGACGAGAACGGCTCGGGCACCGACAGCGAAGTGATCGCAGCCATTCAGAAAGCGATCGCGCTGAAGAGCACTTACAACATCCGCGTCATCAACCTCTCCCTGGGCCGTCCGGTCTACGAGAGCTATGCCGTGGATCCGCTGTGTCAGGCGGTGGAGCAGGCCTGGAAGGCGGGCATCGTCGTGGTGGTGGCGGCGGGCAACTATGGCCGCGACAACCTGGCCGGAACCTCCGGCTACGGCACCATTACCGCGCCGGGCAACGACCCGTATGTCATCACGGTGGGCGCCATGAATACCCATGGCTCGCCCTCGCGCAACTCGGATGCGCCCGCAAGCTATAGCTCCAAGGGCCCAACCCTCTATGACATGGTGGTGAAACCGGATCTGGTGGCGCCCGGAAACGGCGCCGTCTCGCTCTATCTGGCTAGCGGCACGCTGGATCAGTCGATGCCGGCCAACCAGATTCCCTATTCCCTTTTCCAGGGCAATGGCAGTTCCTCCGGATCCCCCTACTTTGCCATGAGCGGCACCAGCATGGCCGCGCCGGTCGTCAGCGGCGTCGCGGCGCTGCTGCTGCAACAGAGTTCGTCTCTGACGCCGGATCAGGTCAAGGCGCGGCTGATGAAGTCCGCCTGCAAGAGCCTGGAGCAATACGCCACCGAGGCGGATGCGGTTTCAGGCACCACCTACAACGTACAATCCGACATCTTTACCGTGGGCGCGGGCGAAGTGGACATTCAGGGCGCCCTGTCGAACACCGACCTGGCTCCGGCGACCGTGGGCAGCGCCCTCTCGCCTTACGTAGGTCAGAACACCAGTGGCCAATCCGTCCTTACCACCTCCGGCTCTTCCATCCTTGGCAGCGCCAGCAACGTCAACATCTGGGGAACCAGCGCTGTGTGGGGCAGCCAGATTCTGGTGACGGGCACCAGCGCACCCGGCAGCAACATCATCGTCTGGGGCACCAGCATTCCCGCCAACGACATCATCGTCTGGGGCACCAACGGTCCCTCCAGCGACATCATTGTCTGGGGTACCGGTACTCCCGCCAGCGACATCATCGTCTGGGGCACGACCACCCCCAATGCCATCCGGGACAAATAGGCAGTTGCAGTACGGCCGGCGAGGTTTGCGCAATGGCGGCAACATTGCGCAAGCCCCTTCGGCGAAGGTGCTTCTCTCTTCAACGCCTCGAGGTACCGGGCCTACCTCCAAGCAAAACCTGGCTGGGGCAGGGTGTGCTTGGCAGGGTTTAATCTAAGTTACTGGGCCGCGCTGGAATCTTCCCCAATACGTTTTGACTTACCGAGAGAGATGCTGCAATGCCGATTCGAGCCAGGATTTTCATTGTTTTGACGGCGCTCTCCGGTGCAGCGGTGGTCGCGGCATCCTGCCTGCATTGGCATTCCGACAACCCGGTCAAATTCTTCTGCTACTTATTGATTGCCCTTCTCGCCTCGACGATGAAGGTGGAACTGCCCGGTATCGACAGCACCATGTCGGTCACCTTTCTTTTCGTTCTGCTGGGCATCCTGGAACTCTCCCTGGGCGAGACCCTGTTGATCGGCTGCTCGGCGGCCTGTGCGCAGTGCACCTGGAAAACAGAACAGAAACCCGAAGCGGTGAAGGTGATCTTCAACGTCTTCAGCAATCAGGCCAATGCCGTCTTTCTGGCCTACTTGGCCTATCACGGGGCGGCTCATTATCTGCATGCGAGTTCTCCCCTGCTGCTGCTGGTGGCCGGTTGCACCTTCTTTTTGGCCAACACGATCATCGTTTCCGCGGTGATTGCTTTGGTCTCGAAGCAATCGCTGCGCAGCATCTGGGGCGAAACCTACTTCTGGTCCCTGGCCTACAATCTGGCCGGGGCGGCTCTGGTGGGCATGGTTCATGTTGCCAACCGTTATGTGGGTTGGGAGACCTCCATTCTCCTGGTTCCCGTCATGTTCGTGATCTTCCGCTCCTATCAACTTTATTTAGGCCGCTTGGACGAACAGAAGAAGCGGGTTCGTGTCGAAGAGTTGCAGGTGCTGGCGGAAAAGGAGCACGTGGAGCGGGTCTGTGCGCTGCACCTGCGCACCATCGAGGGCCTGGCATTGGCCATTGACGCCAAGGATCACACCACCCACGGACATCTCTACCGGGTGCGCACCTATGCGGTGGAAATCGGCAAGGAGATGGGCCTCGACGAGGACCAGTTGGACGCGCTGCGCGCCGCGGCCCTGTTGCACGACATCGGCAAGCTCGCCGTGCCCGATCACATCATCAACAAGCCCGGCCGCCTGACCCCGGAAGAGTTCGAGAAGATGAAGATTCACCCCATCGTGGGCGGCGACATTCTGGAGAGGGTGGCCTTCCCCTATCCTGTGGCCCCGATCGTGCGTGCGCATCACGAGAAATGGAATGGCAAGGGCTACCCGGACGGCCTCAAGGGGGAAGAGATCCCCGTCGGGGCGCGCATCCTGAGCGCCGTCGATTGCCTGGATGCGGTGGCTTCGGACCGCCAGTACCGCAAAGCCCTTTCGCTGGAGGAGGCCATGAAGGTCGTGGTGCAAGAGACGGCCACCTCTTTCGATCCGGCGGTGGTCGCAATCCTGCAACGCCGCTTCCATGAGTTGGAGGCGATGGCTTCGCAGGGCCGGGAGGCAGCCGCCAAGGGCTCTCTCCACTTCGGCAAGGTGGCCCGCGGCGATCGGCCGGCGACCGGCTTCCAGATCGATGCCACGCAGGCACGCGCCAACCACTCCGATTTTCTCTCTTCCATTGCCTCCGCCCGCCAGGAGGCTTATACCCTTTTCGAGTTGAGCCAAGATCTGGGCAACTCCCTGAGTGTGGACGAGACACTCTCCCTGGTAGCCCTGCGACTGCGCAAACTTGTGCCTTACGATTCCATCGCCGCCTTTCTCCGCGAGGGGGATGACCTGGTGCCGGGATTTGTCAGCGGCGACAACTTCAAGGCCCTTTCCAGCCTGCGGGTCAAGATGGGGAAAGGTCTCTGCGGGTGGGTCGCCCAGAACGCCATCCCCATCATCAATGGCAACCCGGCCGTTGAAGAGGGGTTTGAGGGCGATCCCAAGATGACGGCGGTCCTGCGTTCCGCACTGGTCGTCCCCCTGATGGGCGTCAGCGGCCTGGTCGGCGTGCTGGCCCTCTACCAGACGGAGATGGACGCTTTCACCAACGACCACTTGCGCATTCTGCAGGTGATCACGGCCAAACTGGCGCACTTCCTGGAGAATGCCCTGAAATACCAGCAGGCGGAGGACTCGGCCACCAACGACTTCCTCACCGGGCTGCCCAACGCGCGGGCTCTGTCCATCTATCTGGACGGGGAGATCGAACGCTGCAAGCGGGAGTTTTCCTCCCTCGCCGTCATGGTCTGCGATCTGGATGGATTCAAACAGGTCAACGACCGTTATGGCCATCTTGCCGGAGACAAGGTGCTCAAGATCTTCGCCAACCTGATGCGCGCTGTGTGCCGGGGCTACGACTATTGCGCGCGCATGGGCGGCGACGAGTTTGTGGTCATCGTGCCCAGTATCGGGCCCGAGGCGGTGCGAGAAAAGGCTGGTCTGCTCAGCTCACTGGCCCAGCAGGCTTGCCTGGAAGTCTGTGGTGCGGATCTGTTGTCGCTGAGCCTGGGGGCGGCCTTCTATCCCCAGGACGGATCGGACACGGAGCATCTGCTCGCCGAAGCGGACAAGAAGATGTATGCCGCCAAACAACTCCACAATGAGCGCCGCAGGTTGATCGCGCAGGCTTCTCAACGGACTGTCCACGTGACGACTTCGGTGAATTGAGCCGCAGCGCGGACCGCTTCCGTTGCCGCCCATGCTTCTTTCCTTTGCCTGCACATTTTTTGGTCCAGCCGATCCTGGATTCGGTAGAACCGCCAAAGCCGCGCTTGCGGTTGCCTGCCTGGGTGCCTCCCCGGCGTTTCTCCTGGAAAAAGTTCTAAACTCAAGCTGTTGCTGCCTGTAGTATGAGTGGGAGGCCTGCGCCCCACACCGCAAGGCGGTGCTGGCGCTGGGGCCGGAGAAGCCGATGAAGACGACCTGGAAACGGTGGGTGGACGATCACAAGAGCGGAACGGCTCGGGGCCCGGCGGTTGCAGACGGTTCTGAGCGCAGAACGCCTCTGACCCTGCCCCGGCTGGCCTTGGCCGCGACCTGCTCGCTGCTGCTGGCGCTGGGTCTGTCGGCTTGCGAGAACGTCGCCTCCAGCACCGTCATGGGCCTGGTGCGCGTCATCGATGCCTCCTATATCGCGCAGACCGATTACCCCGAGGGGCTCAATTTTTATGTGGAAGGCACGCAGATCGCCACCGGCGTCGGCGAGGGGTATATCAGCGGCTACGGCGCCCTGCCGGTGTCGAACGCCGCGGCGGTCAAGGTGACCACCTCGGTAGGCCCCACCACGCTCGTACAAACCACCGTATCGCTGACCAAAGTCACCGTGGGCAATCAGTTTTCCGTCTTCCTCACCGACAACGGCGCGGCCCCCACCAGCTATACCGTCACCGCGCTGCAGGATCAGAGCGTGCCGGCGGCCACCGGCCACTCCGCCTTCCGCTTCATCAATCAGGCGCCGCGCGTAGGCGCGGTGGACATCTACATGGTTCCCGGCAGCTCCACCCTGGCCAATGCCATTCCCCTGTACACCAACTTGACCGTGGGCGCTTCCACCGGCTACATCAGCTTCGCTTCCCAGACCGTCAGCATGTATATCTTGCCCACCGGCACCGATGTAGCTTCGACCAAACAGCAATCCCTGGCCAGTTTCGCGCTGGTTGGCGGCGAGGTGCGTACGGTGATGATCATCGATGCGCAACTGACCTCCAATCCCGCCGCCGCCGTGGTTGTCGCCGCCGACGTGGACTAATAACAGCCGACAGCTCACAGTGGGCAGTTCACAGCTTCCGCTTGACCAGTACCCCTTTATGAGGAACAGGGCAAACGTCTCTGAATATGCGCCTTCAGGGAAAGTGATGATTGCGGGCAAAATACTCAATTTATGTGCTTTGTAAAAGGGCACGACTTCAGTCGTGCCGATTGCAGCCCCATCAGAATCTCGGCTTTAGCCGCTGCGGTATCATAAACAACTGAAAACAAATGAAACAGGGGCTAAAGCCCAAACCCGTTTTGCGCCATCTGCGGCCTGGCTAAAGCCATGCCCTGTTACAAAACCTGCTCGTGAAGCCAATTCTTCGTCCCCACGCGAGGTTTTCCGCAGCCTCACAAGTTGTGCCTTGTTACAAAGCCGACCGTGGACAGTGATCGGGGAGACTGAGATGCGTTTGCCCTGTTGTGAGGAGGGCTTTGCTACCGCACTGCAGGCGCCGGGGTTATACTCGTGTGCAATGATCGTCCCTGCCGCCGCACCCGCCATTCCCGCCGCCGCTCCCGTCGCCCTCGGGTTTTACGCCCTCATGCAGAACGCCACCATCCTGACCGTCTTTCTGGCCTTCATCGGCTACATGACCTCGTTCTTCAGCCAGCGCATGCGCGACCGGCGGCGCGACAAGCTGCGCCTCTGCAACAAGCGGCTCAATGAGTTCTACGGCCCGCTCTACGTCGCTTCGGAGGCCGGCAACATCGCCTACCGCGCCCTGCTGACGCGCATGAACAAGACGCAGAGCTACCCCATCCTGGACCAGGAGATGCCGGAGTGGAAGCTGTGGATGACCACCATCTTCTTCCCCCTCAACGACATTCGCGAAAAGATCATCATCGAGAAGGCTTACCTGGTGGTGGAGGAGCGGATGCCGCAATGCCTGCTGGACTTCGTCACCCACGTGGTGGGCTACAAGGCAGTGCTGGCCAAGTGGAACGATGGCGACTTTACCGAGCGCCGCTCCAGCATCGGCTGGCCCCCGGAGTTCGACATCTATGTGCGCAAATCCTACGCCGACCTCAAGGCCGAGCAGACCCGCCTGGTGCACAGCACCCCCTGGCGCTTCTATTGGAAGCTGAAGCGGAAGAACAAGAAGGGGTAAGGCAGGGAACAAGGGAACAAGGTCCACTGACCACTGTTCACTGGCCACTGTTCTTCATCATCCCCAGCTTCTCCAGCAGGCGCAGCGTGGGGCCGGCCTGGTTGACGGTGTAGAAGTGCAGGCTGGGAGCGCCGCCATCGAGCAGCGTCTGGCAGAGTCGGGTGGCTACGCCAATACCGAAGTCCTGGAGCGCCGGTTTGTCGTCTTGCAGTTCTTCCAGGCGCAGGCGCACCCAGCGGGGCAGATCGGCGCCGCAGCCAGCGCAGAAGCGCACCGTATTGGCATAGCCGGTGATGGGCATGATGCCGGGCGTGATGGGGATGGCGATGCCCGCCTTGGTGCAGCGCTCCATGAAGTCGAAGTAGGCGTCGGCGTTGAAGAAGAGCTGGGTCAGCGCGCCGTCGGCGCCGGCCTCCACCTTGCGGCAGAAATAGTCGAAGTCCACGCCGGGGCCGGAGGCCTGGGGATGCATCTCGGGATAGGCCGCCACTTCGATCTTGAAGGCGTCGCCGTGCTCCTGGCGGATGAAGCGGACCAATTCGCTGGCGTAGTGGAAATCGCCGGGCGCGGAGGCGCTCATGGCCGTGGCCGGCAGGTCGCCGCGCAGGGCGACGATGCGCTTCACGCCCGCCTCGCGGTAACGATCCAGCAAAGCCGCAATGTTGGCCCGCGTCGAACCCACGCAGGTAAGGTGCGGCGCGGCCTCGATGCCGGTCTGGCCGGCTACCGTAACCAGCGTCGCGTAGGTTCCGTCCTGATCGGAGCCTCCGGCGCCGTAGGTGATGGAGAAATACTCGGGCACCGCCGCGGCCAACTGGTCAATGACCGCGGGCAGCTTGGCCGCCGCCTCCGGTGTGCGCGGGGGAAAGAGTTCGAAAGAGAACGACAGCTTGGTCTTCATACGCAAATCACCCATCTATTGCTATCGGTAGCGAAGAACTCCCCCATTATCGCAAAGCGCGCGCTGAAGGCGGGAATCTGTCTTTTGCCAATTCATCAACGATTCGGGCTTCCGCTTTTCTTTTCCCAGCGTTCTTCGTGGCGGTCGTCACGCAGGATCAGGGCGACGATGCGGCCCTGGGCGTTGCGCTCGACGGTGATGCGGGAGATGCTGGAGCCATTGGGGTAGAAGAGCGTGTTGGCCGACTCCGCGGCCAGCTCGAAGACATCGCCGAACTGGTTTCTCTCGTAAAGTTGCTCGCCTTGACGGAAAATCGTGGTTCCGGAACGGCCGGCGGCGTCGCCGTACTCACCCTCCAGCGCTTCGATCTGCGCGGCGCTGAGCCGGATGGCGGGCGGATGAAGGGGAACTATGAGGCGCTCGGCGAAGGCGGTCTGCTCGGTTTTCCCGCCCGGCTTGGACTCTGTGTGGTGGGCCAGCAGCCAGCGCGGCAGTTCCGGCTCGTTGAAGGCGCGGGTCCAGGAGTCGTGGCGCAGTCCCTGGTAGAGCCACAGGCGGATGTGTCCGTTGTTGGCCTTGAAGGCTTCGTACATCAGCTCGCTCTGGCGGGGGTTGACGGTGGTATCTTCCGTGCCGTGGAAGAGCCAGATGGGGGTCTTGCCCAGAGCGCGGGCGTACTCGGCGGGCAGGGTGGCGGCCTGCTGCCAGCGCTCCGGGGCGTAGCTCCAGAAGATGCCGCCGGAAGCAATGGCGATCGCCGCCCAGCGATGGGGATTGAGCCGCGCCAGCTCCCAGGCGCCGTAGCCGCCCATGGAGAGGCCGGCGAGATAGGTGCGCTGGGGGTCGGCGTGGAACTCGGCCGACTCGTGATCGAGCGTAGCCATGGCCATCTGCAGCATCGCCGCATCGGTCCAGAAGCTGCCCAGCGGGCACTGCGGCAGGACGAAAATGAAGGGCCAGCGCTCGGGATGATCGCGCACCGCCTGTGGCAGGCCCACCTGCGTCTGCCACATCCCCTC
>Ga0326728_10020790_pt1 | contig 12456 bp, 13 predicted proteins | sample MB3enrmetagenome_FD_207602 | JGI IMG/M metagenome (GOLD analysis project Ga0326728, IMG submission 207602) | Lab enriched peat soil microbial communities from McLean, Ithaca, NY, United States - MB31MN | ecosystem: Environmental > Terrestrial > Soil > Wetlands > Peat | place: USA: New York...
GTCGACGCATCGTGGAACCCACCAACGCTCGTCGACGCCGTCAGTTCGCCTTCTCGCGAAACGAGCCCCGCAATCAGTTTCGATGGACTCTCTCTTTATTTCGCGTCCGATCGGGACGGTGGCGAGGGAAATTACGACATCTATTTGTCCTCGCGGCCGACCGTCGATGCAGGTTGGTCTTCACCAACGTCTGTCGCCCCACTGAACTCTTCCGGGGACGACATTCCTCGCCCGCCGGGTAATCATTCGCTGACGATGCCTATGAGCTATCGCAGTTCTCCGCTCTCCAACTATCAGATCTACACGGCGTCATGGTCATCCCCAACCTGGTCGCAGCCAACGCTCCTTGAGTGGGTGGACACGGCGAATCTCGACGTCGACCCCTTCCTGAGTGACGACAATCTCTCGTTTGCATTCTCCTCCGACCGGCTCAACGATGCTGGCATTCAGAACTTGTTCCTAGCTGTGCGTGCGGATCCCTCATCCGGTTTCGCAACCCCTGTGCCCCTGGCCTCGCTCAACACAGACCCGTACATGGAGGCTCACCCCTGGTTGTCGCCGGACCAGCACGAGATCTACTTCGATTCGGACCGAAGCGGGGTATTTCGAATCTATCGCGCAACGCGCTAGAAGGCCTGTATACTCTAGTTTCGAACACTGCTTCGTCGGACGATCTCAGTCGATCTTGGCTCCAATTCCCAGCGCGAGGCGCGCGACGACTGTCGGCGTCTCGAAGATAGTCCCGGGGCCAATCATAAACCTATATCGGTCTAGCGCCACCAGCGCACCCAGTGTGACGTCCCAGAAGATGGGGCCAGCGATCGGCGCGGCAAGGATTCCCTCGATGCCCGCAGCAGTCCAAAGTCGAGGCTCACTTCGCGGATTGGTCGTGCCCGAACCCGCGGCGCGAAGCACACCTGCTTCCCCAGACGCACAAGGTCGAAAGGATCCCGCACCGAAGCCGAAGAACGCCCAGGGGCAAAGCTCCGCCGAGACTGCAACCATACCGAACGTCGCGGTTCCCAGACTTCCGGATACGGACTCATCGAGGGTGTCCTCCACGGCGATCCTCAGGGATGGAGTCCACGGCGATCCGCGCCAAGGAGCCATGGCTCCGACCCGCAGCGCGCCACCGGCGACAACGTCGGGACCCGTTCCGGTGACACCGAATCCCGCGGCGCTGGCGTCGAAGGTCCAGGAGCGGCGCGGGGTCGACGAAGTCGTTTCCGATGGACCCTCGACCGGCACCACCGCTCGGGCCAACTCGGGCGCACTCGGCGACGGACTCGTTCGACCCTCTGCCGACGGCAAAGGGCCAGACGGGGAGGAGGCCGAGCTTGCCGCTGGCGGCGTAGACCCGCTGGGCACGGTCGCTGTCGACGAATCCGTTCCGGTCGCGGGCGTCGAACTCGGCGAATCACTCATTGCAGGGAGATCGCCAGCGATCGATTGACGCAACGCGAGTGCAGCAACCAGCGCAAGCGCCTCCGACGCCTGACCGCAGTTGGCTGTGGTGACCGTCCGTTCAGAACGGCGACCGTCGGCGTCGACCAGAACGAGGCGGCCGAGCACACCCTCGGATGCAGGCGCGACTAGAACGTCCACCGTCACCGCGCGCTCATCGCGTCCGACGAGCCGAACGTGCACGTGACGCTTCTCGACTGCACGCACGAAGTCCGCTGAACCGGGACACCCCGAAGGCGACCACACCTCCAGTCGAACGGCAACCGTCGCCTCCTGCGCCGAGCCCGGAACGCCCCACACACAGACCGCCACCGCCGCGCCCGCAACGACGCGTCGGACCGTCCAAGCTCGTGAATCCCATGTGGTCGTTGTACGCATTTCCGGCGTGGCACGTCGCACGACGCCCTGGAATCCGGGGCACACCCGGCGCTCCCGAGCGGCCTGCATCATACGCCACAACCAATGCGCGCCGAAGCAGATGAATTCGCCCGAGAGACGAGCGCTCTACGCGAGCCGCAGTAGCTTGAAGGCGTGGGCCCAACGGTTGTGAGTCAGCCCGGGAATGCACCAAAGCATGCAGAGTGGCTCGATCGCACGTGCCGCTTCGACGGTTCCCATGTCCGCCGTCTCCCAGCCGAACTGATCGAGAATCTTCCGGACCTCGGCCTTCGCTCCGGGATCATTACCGCAGATGAACATCGTCGGCGGACCGCCGGGAAACTTCGGGTTCACCATGAATGCGCTGCCGACGCACGAGAAGACCTTGACGAAGTGGGCGTCGGGCGCCCGCTTTTGAAGGCGTTCCATCAGCGAGTCGTTGAGCTCCGTGAAGAAACGCAGCACGCCGTTCTCCGGAGGCGCCTCCACGATGGGATTTGTGGCGTCCATCACCGTCTTGGCGGCCAGGTTCGAAGGTCCGGCTTGCTCGACGACCTGCTCGGCCGCCGTCCCCTTGACCGCCAGAAGAACACTCTCTCCCCACCGGGCGGCCTCCTCGAACGTCGCCACGTGCGCCATCTCGCCGGCGCTCGCCTTCCAACTCGCGAGCTTGTTCGGCTCGCGACTCCCTCGAGTCACTTCGTGACCAATGCCGATAAACCCATCCGCGAGAACCTGTCCCACTTGACCTGACCCCAAGACAGCAATCCTGCTCATCGTCCTTCCCACTTCCTTTGAGGTGTTGCGCAAAGCACGCTCAAGCGTTCCGTATTGCGTTCTGGATCCTTGAAGGCCACTACGTGGCACTTCCGCGCGGGTCGCGCAACGGCTCCCCGAGTTCCGGGCGCAATTCTGCCCATAGGCCCAACAAGCCGAGCACCGCAAGGTTCGTGAAGAGCAGCGGAGCGAAGACGGGGGCCCCGTAGACGAACCGATCCGCCAGCATCGCCGCGGGCCTGCGGAGGTCCGCAGTCACGTGCAGCGCGAACCCGACCACTCCGACAATGGCCTGAACCACCAACCCTCCCCCGAGGACGCGAGCGAACCCGCGCTCCTTGCTTACAAGTCCGACGCAAAGAAACGCCGACCCGAACGCAGACGAGAACACGGGAATCCACTCCGTCCATCGGAAAAACGCGTTTGCAGCGTGGTCGAGGAGCGACAGTCCGAAATTGCCGACGAAGCCACCAAGCGTCAGAACCAAGATCCATGCTCCCAGAACCGGCGAGCCCATCGGCTCCATTCGAACGAGCAACAGGAGCAAGCCCACGCCAACGTACGCGAGAGGCGCTACGAACGGCGCCGAGTAGACCAGGTTGTGCAGGGTGCGCTCGACGAAGAACGCACTTCGAAGGTGCAGGACCATTCCCACCACGCCGACGGCGACAGAAGCTCCTCCCACGACCACTTCGAGGCGCTCGCACCACCGCGCGCGCGCACCCATAACCATCGGCAGAAGCAGGACGACCGCCGCTCCCGAGAAGGCGATCGGCGCCCACTCGATCCGTTCTCGAAAGTGATTTTGTGTGTGCGCAATTGCGATATCGAGGCCCAGGAAAGCCAGATTAGCCACGACGAACCACTCGACGCATCGACGAGGCGTGAGGGCCCGCATGACCGATAGAACGTTCATAGCGGGCGGGCGTGGGCGGCGCGTAGATCGGCAGCCTGTCGATCGATCTGAACGCGCAGGCGTAGAAGTTCGTAGTTTCCGTGCCATTGCACGAAATCCGCTCCGCCCATGAACGCTCCATGTTTCGCGGTCCTCCCGTAGTAGTGCCAAAGGTCGAACTCGTCGAAGGAGATGGGCTCCCGGAAGGGTATCGCAGAGACGAGACCCTCCCTACGCAGGCCATCCATCACCGCGACCGCGCCCTCGACCTTTTCGTTCGTCGACTTCACCACATCCTCGGCACGCGCATAGAACTCATCGATGCGCGAACGAGCATGGCACTTCGTGCACACGTCTTTCATGGCAGCCTGCCCACGCTCGTAGCCGGGACGCTTCGCTGAAATCGGCGCGAACAAATACCATGACAGCCGTTCGGTCGTGTCGTGTGTCTGACCGGCGCCTTCCAGTCCGCTCATATGGCAAGTGGCACACGTCGGAACGCTCATGTCCGTCGCCTTGAGCAGCGCGGGTGGCGCGTCCAGGCGCATCGAGGCTTCCTGAGCGTGAAACAGCGCGCCGTGCTTGGACTCATCATAGATCTCGACCTGCGAGTGATCGGGACCCATGTGGCATTGCCCACACGTGGACGGTTCGCGGGCGAGTGCCACCGATGCGTTGTGCCGAGAATGGCACTTGGTGCAGGTACCGAAAGAACCGTCCGTGTTCGGACGCCCGATGGAATGGCACGAGTCGCATCCGGACGTGATCGCCGACGCCCCCTCGAGCGCGCCGATGCCCATCGGCGGTCGCTCGATCCAGCCCTTGTGGTAGCGCTCCCCCTGCGCGATCTGCGCAGGTGAGAACCCGGCCGTTCCGTGAACCGCAGCCCAGGCAGGCGCTGCATGCCGGCTGCGCGCGAATTGGTCGTATTCCGTGGCATGGCACGACGCGCACGTCTGGGACGTCAGCGTCTTTGCAATCGTGAATCCGTGGTGGTCAAACCCGGAACCACCCGGACCTGGCTGATGGCAATCTAGGCAGGTGACCCCCTTGGCCGCGTGGCGACTGCGTTCGAATTGCGCAACGACCCCGGGAGTCTGGTGGCGATGACACTCCGCGCACTTGCCCGTGGCTTCCACCAGTGCGGGGGTTGGCTGCTCGCGCTCCAGGGAAGGCCGGCGACTGCTGACGAGGAGCGCAGCGACGATCATCGCCGTCCCGATCACGACGGCGACAAAGACCGATCTAAACGGCATGGCCCGTTAGGGTCGAGCATCACCCCCTACGAATCAAGGCGATTCGCCGCGCGCAAGCGGACTCCACCAGACGCGAGCGTCGCGCCGAGCACCGAATAGTCGAGCGTGTCTCCGCGGCGATGCGCTAGGGCGCTCCCGCAAGTTTGCCAACAGCAGCGACGAGAAGGTCAGGCTTGAACGGTTTCACCATCCACCCGCGAGCACCCGCCTGCTTCGCACGCTGAATGAGCGTAGCTGCACCCTCGGTCGTCAGCATGATGGCCGGGACGTTCTGAGCGATCGTCCCTTGCTTTAGCGCCTCCAACATCTCGATGCCGCTCATGTTTGGCATGTTTACGTCAACTATGGCCATCGCCAGGTCTGGCAGACTCTTCAGCTTGTCGAAACCATCTCGCCCATCGACCGCCTCCACGATGGAATAGCCCGCCCGCTCGAGAGCAAACCGAACCATCTCCCGAATCGTCTTGGAGTCGTCGATCACAATCACCTTCTTGCCCATATTCTGCTCTCTGTGCAGACGACGCCTGCCGATGTGTTCAAAGCAACATCACGTCCCCTTCGCCTGCCGCCCCCCCCACGTCAACACAGTCGGCGAGCGCAAGCGTCTCGTCGCACGTGACGTCGAGCAAGCTCGTGACCTCTAGAGGGGCGACCTCGTACGTAGCCACAAGAAGCGTACCGCCACGGTGCGCATTCAGGCGAAGACTCTCGGCGGCGATTCCCTGTGGGGTGCTAAGCTCGATGTCCACTCCGCGGCGCAGCAGCTTGTTCTTGAACCGACCGAGCAACTGATTGGCGAATTCGCAACACCAGTCCGACACGTCCGCTTCCGAGATGGTGGCACCAATGGCCTGGCCCGGGTGGGTCCGCGCAAAGACAGCGACGGGGCCAAAGACTGTGAGGGAGCCGCGAAGCTGAGCGCCCGTGAATCCAATGAAGGAAGCGAGACACGCGTGTTGCACAGCCATCGCCGAGCCGGTGATGCGCTGAGCCCCCGAGACTCCGGATGACTTGAGCATGTCGAGCACCGACTCATCGAGAAGCGACGACAGCGTCGCCTCCGTCTGGTTCGGGGTGGTGGGCGCCTCCGCGGGCCACCCGATCGACGGATGGGAAATTGCTCGAGCCATGGTGTAGAAATGTCCTCGCTGATGATCCGGCACGCAGAAGACGGCTGGGCTGTGGAAAAGCTCGGCGCACCGACCCCTCCGCCCTTCGAACGGATCGCTTGACGCCTGTCCGATAGGGGGGGGCATGCGAAGAAGGTTTGCCCTCAAGCACCGCATTCGTTTGACACCGGCCACCCAGTCGTCGATCGTTTTGGCGTGCGCGGACCGGTCGTGGCGTCAGTCCTCGCGGCCGCCCTGTGTTCGGTCGTCCCGGCGCCCGTCCGTGCGGACGACTCTGGAGAACTTGAAAAGGCCCTCAGCGCCTACATCGCACACCGCTACGTTGACGCGGAAGACCGGCTCAGAATGCTTCTCGACCCGAAGGCGGGAGCCCTGACAAACCCCTACGACCTCGCGGACGCCCGGATGTATCTGGGGGCCGTGCTCGTGGCCCAGGGAAAGAAAGGGGCGGCCGACATCGTCTTCGAGACGCTCTTGCTCGCGAAGCCCGACTATCAACCTGACCCCCTCCGCGTCGCCCTGGAGGCCATCGACGTATTCATCGACACGCGCAGCCGCTTGCGAGACCGTCTCGGTACGCTCCAGGCCGAAATGGTCAAGCAGGAGAATGACCAGCGTTCCAAGTCCGAGGCACTCCACCAGCAGCTTCTTGCCCGGCAGTCCGTTCTCGAGAAGCTGGCATCCGAGGATCTGGTGATTGTCCAGCAGAATTCGCGCTGGGTCGCCATGCTTCCGTTCGGCGCCGGTCAGTTTCAGAACGGGCAGGAGGGGCTCGGATGGGTGTTCCTGGGGGGAGAAGCGTTGCTCACGGTCGGCAGCGGAGTCTCGGGGGTGCTTTCGCTCTACGCAACGGCGCAGACAAACGACGCGATCCAACGAAATGACGGAACCGCCACCGCCTACAATCGACGCGCGCAAGCCGAGTCGCTCGCGGGCGATCTGTTCGCAGGTGCATTCTTCGCGACGGCGGTCATCGGCATCCTCCACGCCCAAGCGACGTTCGTGCCCCAGAGTCAGCACTTCCAGCACCGGGAGCTCCCGCCGGCTCCGAAGATCTCGCTCCGGCCGGTGCTAGGTCCCGGAGGCATGGGAGTGGCCGGAACCTTTTAGATGGTAGTCCGCCGCGAACGTGCGGGAGCGTCCCCGAAGATCTACCCGCCCAGCGTCGTCGTCGACGGGGCGCGTCTTGGCAGCGACGTCGTCATCGGGGCATTCTGCTTCATTGCCCGGGGCGCCGTCATCGGTGCAGGCACCCGTATCCAGAGTCACACGAGCGTGTGGGACGGTGTGACGCTCGGTGAGGACGTTTTCGTGGGCTCTGGTGCGATGTTCACGAATGTTCGCCATCCCCGCGTGGCCATCGTGCGCGCGCCGGCCTGGGATTGCACGCTCGTGGGAGATGGCGCAACCATCGGCGCGGGAGCCGTGCTCGTCGCGCCGGTGAGCATTGGGCACAACGCGATGGTGGGCGCGGGCGCGGTCGTGGTCGAGGACGTCGCCGCGCACGCGGTGGTCGTCGGCAATCCAGCCCGAGTCGTCGGGTGGGCGTGCCGTTGCGGCGAAACGCTGTCGCACGAAGCGGTTCGGCCAGTCAGGATGGGGTGCGCGATGTGCGGAGCAGAAATCGAGGAGTAGCTCCTCCCCTACTTGCTGCACACCTTGGCGTTGGGTCCGAGACAGAAACCACCCTGGCAGTGGACGCTGCCTCCGCCGCAGTCGCCGTCCTTGGAACAGTGGAGCCGGCAAGCGGCACCGCACACTCCGTACCCCGCGGGACACTTGCCACTGCCGGGCGGCGTCTGCTTGACATCAAGGAGCTTCGGCGGGCCGGCGTCCACGACGGCAGGTTTGCCCGCGTCCGCGACATTGACCTTGCCCCCATCGGCTGCGGTGACCGTCCCCGACGGCGGGTGATGCCCTGCCTGGTTGCAGAACTTTACCGAAGCCCCAGCCTCGCCCTCGCTGTCGACTACACCATCCCCATCGCATGCCCATCCGGTCGGGCAGTCTGACGTCTTTGCACATGACATCACGCAGTACGGGGAGCCGTTCTGGAGCAAGATCGCCACTTGCCCGCTCGGACACGACCCGCCTGCCGCCGCCGGGTTCTCGATCGCAGCATCCGCCAGGGCCGCCGCGATGGCAGCACCTGTGTCTCCGCCGTCCGCCGCAGCAGCCCCGCCCAAACCTGGCAAATGGCAACCCACAGCGAGACACGCCACAGTCGAAACGGTGATCCACTGGCAAAGTCGGCCCATTGATGTCTCTCCTCACGCCCCGCTCGCGGGGCCCCGCAGGCGCCTCCGCACGAACGAGAACCGGACCGGTCCGTCGAAAGCTCGAGCATCATACCCATGACGCGGAGCAAACGACCAACAAGCCGCGTAGCGAGGTCTACGCTAGGGACATGAGCCAACGGGCGACAATGTCGTATCCCTCGTGCAGGAGCGCGAGCGAAGTCGATTCGTTCTTGCGGTGAGCCTGGGCGTATTCGCCCGGACCGAAGTTGACGGCGGGAACACCGAGAGCGGCAAAGCGCGCGACGTCCGTCCACGCCTGCATGGGATGGACGCCGTGCACTCCTGCCGCTTGGAGTGCACGAACGAGCGGACTATTTGCGCTGGGAGGGGCCGCTGGTGACAAGTCGGTGAAGTCGACCTTGGCTCTGCCCCGCACGAGCGATCGCACGAACGCACAAGCGTCGTCGATGGTCGTGTCGGCTGCAAAGCGATGGTTGACGTTCAGCATAAAGAGGTCAGGGATGACATTCTGCCCGCGACCTCCGTCCCATGCCTTGGTCACGCTCGTCACGTGCCAATACGTAAGCCCTTCGATCTCGCTGGGTCGTGCAGCAAGCGCTCGCATCTCGGCGAGGAACTCCGCCGCCTTGGTGATGGCATTGTCGCCGGCGCCCGGGCGTGCGCTGTGGGCGGTCGTTCCTTCGAAGGTCACCGTCGCGTGGATCGAGCCGACGCAGCCGAGACGAAGCTCGTTGTCGGAAGGCTCGAGCGCGACGACGATATCGGCCTTGCTGAGATCGGGCTCTGCGGCGAGAACGGGCCCGAGTTCATTGTCCGCGTACGGTCCCTCTTCCCGCGCATAGAAGACGAGAGTCAAATTGCACGGGAGCTCGAAGCCGAGCGTTTCCGCAACGCAGATCATGACCGCAAGCCCGCTCTTCATGTCGCTCGCTCCGGAGCCGAAACACCGGTCCCTTTCGATGTGAGCTGGCCCGTTCTCAGCGCGAACCGTGTCGAGGTGACCCGCCAGTACGATGTGCGGCCCACGTCTGCCCTCCGCGACGCGAACGACAAGCGAGTTTCCGTGCCGGGCGATGGCGCGCCCGAACGCTTGGCGCCCGAGGCGCTGCTCGACGGCATCGCACAGCGTCTTCTCCTCGCCGATGGGCGAAGCAATCCCGCACAGCCAGAGGAGCGTTTCGTCGAGAAGCTCGACGTCGGCCATCAGCCCTCGACCGCGAAGTCGCGCAGCGCCGCGTTGAGACTGACCTTCCTGTCCGTGTTCTCGGTGCGCTGCCCGATGATGAGCGCGCACGGAAGTCCGTACTCACCGGCGCCGAATCGGCGCGGACGTGTCCCAGGAATGACCACGCTCCGGGGCGGCACCGTCCCGCGATACTCGATCGGCTTGCTTCCGGTCACGTCGATGACGACCGAACTTCCGGTGATGACGACCCCCGCGCCGAGCACGGCCTCGCGCCCGACTCGCACGCCCTCGACCACGATGACGCGCGATCCGACGAAGACACCGTCTTCGATGACGACAGGCTGCGCCCCGGGCGGCTCGAGAACTCCCCCGATGATCGCGCCTGCAGCCACGTGGCAGTCGCGCCCAACCTGCGCGCAAGACCCGACGGCGGCATAGATGTCCACCATCGTGCCAGAGCCGACATAGGCGCCAATGTTCACGTACCCAGCCATGAGAACTGCGCCGCGCTCGAGATGCGATCCGTAGCGAGCTATCCCAGGGGGAACGACCCGGATACCCGCCTGGGCGAGGCCGCGTTTGACGGGGATCTTGTCGTGGTACTCGATGCCATCGCTCTCGAACGTCTCGATCTTACGGAGGGCGAAGTAGAGGAGAATCGCTTCCTTAATCCAGGTGTGCGTGACCCACGAACCGCCGTCCTCGCGCGGAGGCGTCGCCACGCGAAGCTCGCCTCGGTCGAGGGCCGCCAGCGTGCCTTCGACGGCCCGCACGTGGTCGGGGCTCGCGAGGAGAGACCGATCGAGGAAGGCTTGTTCGACGAGAGGCTGGAATTCGGACGGGTGGCTCATCGCTAGGGGCTCGGCGATACGACGGAGGCAGGAAAGAAATAGGCGATCTCGCGCTTTGCGTTCTCCACCGAATCGGAGCCGTGCGTCGCGTTCTCGCCCACGTTGACGCCGTAGAGCTTGCGAATGGTGCCCGATGCCGCCTTGGCCGGATCCGTGGCCCCCATCAGATCCCGCCATGCCGCCACCGCGCCGTCGCGCTCCAGAACGGCCAACACGACCGGCGATCGCGTCATGAACGTCACGAGCTCGGCGAAGAACGGACGCCCCCGATGTATCTCATAGAACCCCTCGGCTTCCGGCACCGTCAGGTGAGCCATCTGCAATGCGCGAACAACGAAGCCGTCGTCCTCGATGCGCTCAATGATGGCGCCGACTTTGTGGGCCTCGACGGCGTTCGGCTTGACGATGCAAAGGGTGCGCTCAGCGGCCATGGTAGGGCGGTTCTCCTCTTCGGAACGGACGGAACTCAGCGCGGCGTTTGTAGGTGAATCCTCCAGTCGGTGCAACCCTCGCTGAACGGCCCGCGGCAAACGACGAAAAGTCAGGAACCATCCCCCGGAGGACGCTGGAGCTGGGCCTGAGCCCGAGCGGGTGGAGGAGCCGTCGTCACGAAGGGACTCCTCCTCATCGAGCCCCCGGGCACGAGGGTTCGGTAGAGCACGCACGCCCGCGCCTCCGTGGACATTCGCGAGGCGAAGGAGCGCAGGATTGGTGAGACTGCGTCCCTCTCGTAGATCGTATAGCCATCGTAGTCTGGATACAGCCGGTGCGCGTCGTCGTGTCCGGCGAACATCCAGAATAGGGCCGCATTGCCGCCCCGCTTCTGAAGGACTTCGTGCCACCGCGCAAGGATCGCCTCGCGGCGTCCGGATTCGACAACCTCTCCAGCGTCGTTGCGGTCTGCAACGAGGCCGTATTCCTCGAGCACCGTCGGCTTGCGGGCTCGCCGGGCTGCGGCCGAGTGGCCCTCGATCCACCGCTGAGACCACGCGAGCGACTGTCCCCACGTATCCGGATACAAATGGAAGGTGCCGAAGTCGACATGCGACAGGGCAAGGAGCGCGTCGTGGTCGACGCCGTCAACGCCGTCGTATCCCCATCCCGTCCCATTCGCGAAGAAGCCTTCGTCACCGACCGAAACGAGATGGTTCGGGTCGACGGACTTAATGGCACTCGACACCTCGTCGGCCCACGTCACGATCGCGCTCACGCCGCACGCATCGCGATCGTCGAAGTCCCCGCCGTTCCAGCATCGCGGCTCATTGGCGAGTTCCCACCCGAAGATCGTCGGGTCGTCGCGGAAGAGGACGCCGCTCAGGGAGTTCCGGCGAAGCGCGAGGTGGCTCACCCACGCCTCGAAAGCCCGACGCACGCTCGGATCGGTGTAGAAGTCGGCGTGGTGCTTCAGGCCGTACCAGACGACGTACTGGTCCATGCCGCCGAACTCCTTCCAGTTGTTCGTCAGAACGAGCATGACCTTCAGGCCGAGTTTTCCGGCCTTGTGAAGGACATAGTCGAGGCGCTCCAGTCCTGAGGCGCCGTCGTTGTACGCGGGACGTTTCGCCAGCGCGTCCCAGTATTGAAAGTAGACGCCGTCCTTGTCTCCGGACCCGTCGATGTTTCTCACTGTACCGTCGAGCGAGCCGCGGTCGATATTGGCCCAGATTCGAATGACCTTCAGCCCCATGCGCGCCGCCGACTCGAGGACCTCGTCCGTCATGCCGCGGGACTTGTACGTGAGGTAGTAATTGTTGGTCCCCACGAAGCAGAACGGCTGTCCATCCACGACGAAGGTCGCTGTCGGTTCGTCGCTCGGAACAACCGGGGCTTCAGGGGCTAGGGCGCCGATCGCTCGCGACTTCGCAGCCGTCGAGGCTTCCATGCTGGCCGGGCCGACGCAGCCAGTGGCCCCGAGCGCGACCATGGTGAGGACGGCAAGCGCCGTCGGAGAAGACTGGGAGGAACGGGACATGGTGTTGGTAAAGGCGCTCCGATCGAGTAGGCACCTATCTACTCGAAGAGGTCGGGAAACATCGTCAGGGACAGCGTGACTCGACTTCTCCGTCCGGCGCCATGAGTCAACGAACACCAGCCCGCATCGGCGTCGTGGAGAGGGTCGGCTACGCCGTCGGGGACACGGCATCGAACCTCTACTGGCAGACCGTCAGCATCTTTCTCGTCTACTTCTACACCGACGTCTTCGGGCTCTCTGCATCCGCAGCGGCGGTCATGATCCTCGTTACGCGCAGCTGGGACAC
>Ga0326728_10020791_pt1 | contig 12456 bp, 7 predicted proteins | sample MB3enrmetagenome_FD_207602 | JGI IMG/M metagenome (GOLD analysis project Ga0326728, IMG submission 207602) | Lab enriched peat soil microbial communities from McLean, Ithaca, NY, United States - MB31MN | ecosystem: Environmental > Terrestrial > Soil > Wetlands > Peat | place: USA: New York...
GTGACGCAGCCCTTCGCCCCAATGGACACGACGTGGGCGGGCAGGCCGGCCTCGGTGATCACACTGCCAAGCACCTGGTCGATCTGCCCGCGGAGAGCTTCGATCTTCTCGTAGGCCTCCTTGGTCGCGATCTCTTCCAGCATGGCGCGGCTCGCTGCCACCGAGAGCGGGTTCCCGTTGAACGTTCCGACCATGTTGTAGATGCGGTTGGCGACGTAGCTCATGACCTCCTCCGTGCCGCCCAGCGCACCGAAACACAGGCCGCCGCCGATCGCCTTGGCCAGGCAGACAATGTCCGGCGTGGTCCCGAAAGCTGCGGTGACCCCGCCGGGACCGACAGTGAGCCCGGTCTTCACCTCGTCGAAGGCGAGCAGTGCACCGTGCTCGTGGAGCACCTCCTTCAAGCCGGCCAGGTAGCCGTCGACAGGCAGGATTATGCCGGCGTTCATCATGATCGGCTCGATGATCATGCCGGCGACTTGGCCGGGGTTCTCCTCGAGCAAACGCCGGACGCTGTCGACGCTGTTGAACGAAGCGATCTTCGTCAGCGACAAGATGGCCTCCGGAATGCCCGTGCTCGCGGGAACGCCGACAGGCCGGTCGGCGGGACCAATGTCATAAGCCTCGGGTGTGACCGACAATTGCACCGAGTCGTGGTGGCCGTGGTAACAGCCCTCCACCTTGATGATCAAGTCCCGACCGGTGATCGCCCTCATGAGATGCACTGCGTCCATGGTCGCCTCCGTGCCCGAGTTGGTGAAGCGCCACAACGGCAGGCCAAAACGAGCCCCCAACTCCTCGGCCACGATGATCGCGTCCTCAGTCGGCTGGGCGAAGTGGGTGCCCCGAACGACGCGGCGGCGTACAGCCTCGACGATCGCCGGGTGAGCATGCCCGGCCAGGCCCGCACCATAGCCGCCGTGCATGTCGACGTATTCGGTGCCGTCGACGTCGTAGATCTTCGAACCGACGCCGTGGCTGATCCACACAGTTTGGGGGCGTGTTATCTGCCAGCTCGAGGTCACCCCCCCGGCGAGGGCCTTGATGGCGCGCTCGCTCAGCTGCTGGGACCGGGGTTGGCGGTCACGGAAGATCTGCTCCTGTTCGGCGACGACGGCATCCAACCGTCTGTCGACCTCCTTGCTGGTCGCTCGCGTGGACTTGGGCAATTGGACTGCCATTGGTATCTCTCCGTTCGGGCGACGCCGGTGTCCAGCCGGTGCCGCCGCCTCTCAGCTTCATTGGCTAACCGCTCAGTCAATGAGCATCGATTGTTCGATAGTCCGTAATTCTAGGGGGTTGGATGCGACGACGCCGACCGAACGCGAGGACACCAGCCGACCGTGGTCAATCCCGACCACAGTCCAGGCAAGGTGCTCATGAGTGTTGGTTCCGAACTGGTGCTCCTCACGGGAGGCTTCGCTGAGAGCAATGATCGCAGTCCGGGGCCGGCGGTATGCTCCCGATCAGTCATGACACTTGCGACGTGCTGGAATTGGCTCGTCGTCTCCCCGTTGCGTTGAGACGCAGGTCACGGCTCGCCCACTCCGGCGGCCGGAGCGCCCAGGATCGCGACAATGCTCGACAAGGCGAGGCAGGGCCCCTCGGAGCACGAAAGCGCAGGGCGCTGCCGGCCTGGAGCGGCCTCGCGCTCCTGGTTGCCGGGGCCTTCTTCATGGAAAACCTGGACGGGACGATCATCGCCACTGCCGCGCCGCGCATGGCGCGTTCGTTCGGGGTCCCGTCCGTCGAGCTCAATATTGTGATCACCGCCTACCTGCTGGCCCTCGGGGTCTTCATACCAGTTAGCGGGTGGATAGCGGACCGTTTCGGCGCCCGGCTGGTGTTCTCCGGAGCTCTCGCGGTGTTCACCGTCTCGTCGGGTCTCTGTGCACTCAGCGTGAATCTGGGGGAGCTCACAGTGGCACGAGTGCTGCAAGGCATGGGCGGAGCGATGATGGTGCCCGTCGGGCGCCTCGTCGTGCTGCGTGCCGCAAGCAAGGCGGACATCATTCGGGTAGTTGCGTACCTCACCTGGCCGGGTCTCGTCGCGCCGGTCGTCGCGCCGGCTCTTGGCGGCGCGCTCGTGACCTATGCGTCGTGGCGCTGGATCTTCGTCCTGAATCTCCCGCTGGGCCTCATCGCGCTGCTCGTGGCCGTGCGCATCGTGCCCAAACTTCGGCCAGGCCGGCCAGCAGGCCTGGACTGGCAGGGATTCGCGTTGACGGGCGCCGGGTTGGGTGCCTTCGTATACGGGCTCGAGCTTGTCACCGACGGCAACGTTTCCTGGGCTTTCATCGGAGCTGCTATCGGCGCAGGGACGATCTTGCTCTGGTGGGCCGTCTCCCACCTCCGCAACAGTGCCCACCCTTTGCTCGACCTGGATGTCCTGCGCGTCCCGACATTCCGGGCCGCGAGCCTTGGCGGCTCCTTCTTCCGGATGGCGATCAGTGCCGCGCCCTTCCTCCTGGCGCTGATGTTCCAGAACGGCTTCGGCTGGAACCCCCTGCGGTCGGGCTTGCTCGTCCTCGCAGTGTTCGCCGGCAACATCGCCATCAAGCCGTTTACCACCCTGATCCTGCACCGGTTCGGGTTCCGGACAGTGATCATGACCTCGGCGGCCGCGGTCGGTCTCACCCTGGGGCTCTGCGCGAGTCTCACGGCAGGGACTCCGCTGGTGCTGATCGTGGTAGTTCTGGTTGTCAGCGGGGTCTTCCGTTCGATCGGCTTCACTGCGTACAACACGATCGTCTTCGCTGACGTGGAGCCTGAGGGAATGGGCAATGCCAACACGCTCTCGAGCACGATCCAGCAGCTGAGCGTGGGTCTGGGCGTGGCAGTGGGAGCCCTCGCCCTCCGAGCCGGCGTTCCGCTCGACCATCTGGTCGGTGCCGCCAGCACCGGGGTGGGACCCTTCGACGCGGCCTTCCTGCTGCTCGCTGCGGTGGCCCTCCTCGCGGGCGCTGAGGCAATGCTGCTCGCCCCTCAGGCCGGTTCGGCGATCTCCGTCGCGCGGCCAGATGGCGACCCAGGCACCCTGCTCTGATCGACGGCCTCTCGACAGCTGCCCAGAGGAATCGGGGTTCTCTGGACTTCAGCCGAACCTGGTTGTGCGTTTCAATCCAACCCGCACAGAGCCTTGGCTGCATCGTTCGTCTTGTACGAGCATCGGGTGGCCGTGACCTTTCCGGTGCTGTCCGGCACCGGCTTTCCGGTCGCCAGCCTCACGTAGTCGAACCACCCGGAGAACGTGGGGTGATTTGACTGGGCCGTGCTGTTGGACCTGAACACGAGCTTGACGTGGTAGTTCGTGGTCTGCGTAACGCCTGGTTGTACGCCCACCACAAGTGTTGCCTTGCCGGTCACCGGTGAGAAAGTCCCCAGGATCTTGAACTCCGCCAGGGTGCCGGTCACGCGAGCAGAACCCGGTGTGTTGTTCAGCACGAAGAACTGGTTCGGGCTGCTGGGTTTGCCCTGCCCGGTCGCCCACGCGTATGCGAGCCAGATCCCATTGACCCCTGGGGCCTTCGTCGCTGCTGTGGCAGCTCCGTTCAAGGCGTTGAGTGAAACGCACAGTCCAACCACACACGTGGCGACTGTCACCAGGCGCCTTGTTCTCGTGATCATGTTCCCCCCTCGAAGCGTTGTCTCGGCGTCTTGACCCTAACGCTACGCACCAGCGGCTCCGGCCACTGCCATCGGACCCGGCCTTCTAGCGAAACAACCCGGGATGCCCGGCCACCGTCATGGTTCGCTGCCACGTCGGGCGGCCTGTCCTGTCTGGGGTCGGGGCTGAGCCCATGAGCTCTTCGACTTGCAGGCCAAAGGTGCTCGGGCGCACTTCGGCGGGGAATGTCACGCCGCTCACAGGTGCCGCGTTCAAGCGGAGATGGCGTCCATGGAGGTCGCAACGACGGTGTTCCTGCCCTGTCGCTTGCCGACGAGAAGCCGCTCGTCCGCGGAGGCGAACGCTACCTGCCAGCCCTTCGCCGGACCGCAAGCAACCCCGAAACTCATGGTGACCTGGAGGCCCGGCGCGACGATCGCCCAATCAAGACCCGAGACCGCGAGCCGCAGCCGCTCGGCGAATCTGTAAGCACCTGCCAGGTCGACGCCCGATAACGCCACCACGAACTCATCCCCGCCGTAGCGGATGACCAGCTGCCCACTTCGTGCCTTGCTCGAGAAGAGCCGGCCGACTTGCCACAGGACCGCGTCGCCGACGTCGTGGCCGAACGTGTCGTTGATCTCCTTGAACGAGTCGATGTCGGCGATGATGCAGGCCACTTCGGTCTGCCGCACCGCCTCTTCACTGAGGAAGCGCTCGAGCAGCCTTCTGTTGCCGATGCCGGTGAGGATGTCCTCCTCAGCCGACCGCGTGGCCTCCGCTGCCTCGGCTTGGAGATTGCTGCGCTCCCGTTCGATGTCCGCGCGTGCCCAGACTTGTTGTACAAGTTGTCTTGTCTGGCCCTCGTGCATCGCTCGGATGTGCCTGTTGACTTCTTGGGTGTCCGTCAGTGCGCTCTGGAGGTCACCTGCAGCCTCCTCGCAAGCGGCCAGCTCCTCGAGCGCAACCACCAACTCGTGCTCGTCGTGGCTCGTCTCGCCGATCCCCATACCGCGGTGGGCGACAGCCAAGGCCTCGTCCACCCGGCCCGCCAGGCGGAGACATCGGGCCTCCACCAGTACGGTGGCGGCGCGCTGAGCTGCCTGCATGATGACGTTCACCTCGCCCGGGAACTCCTCCATGACCTGCAGCGCTTCCTCCACGCGGCCCAAATCGCAGAGGACCTCGGCCAGCAGGCGGTGGCTGCCGAACCGGCGGTTGAGCTCCGCCGACGCCTCGAGGCGCAATCTTCGTACGATCGCCTCAGCGCGTTCAAGCCTGTCGGTGCCGGTCCCGAGGTGGGACATTCGCTCCTGGCGGGAGGCAAGAAGCAACGCGTCAGCGATGTTCTGCAGCTGACGGCAGACCTTCTCTCCGTCACCCAAGCGCTCAGCGGCGGCGAGTGAGACCTCGAACAGCTCCACTGCCCGGTCGTAGTCAAACAGTGAGTAGCAGAAGATACCGAGCCGGTTGGTGATCTCCCACCGGAGATAGTCGTCGTTGACCGAGTCCAGGCCCAGGACGCTCTTTGTCGCCAGGTCCGAGGCGAGAGAGACATCGCCGAGGCGGGAAGCGTGAGCCGCACCGAGACTCGCCGCGGCGGTGGCAAGCTCATCGTAGCCAGCCATCTCGAAGAGAGTCATCGCCGCGACGGCGTCCTCACAGACCTCGCGGGTCAGCCACTGGTTCGATCTCACTCGCGCCCGGCACATGAGCAGCTGGGCCTGGTCGGCAGGAGCGGTTGCCGACTCGAGCGCCAGCGCGATTTCGACCAGGCACGCTTCACAAGCCTCCGGCGTCGCCAGACGTGCGCGTTCGAACAAGGCCTCGTAGGCGACGTCCGCACGAACACTCTCGTTCACTTCTCTAATGTATCGGCCGGGACGGGGCGGACCATGAGGGCCCGGAGGTCGATCGTCCACAACCACCATCTGTGACCGTACGTCCACAAGCACCGATCCACAGGAGGGTGTCACAGGGTCGCTGTAGCTTCGTCTGCCGTCGGATCACGTCGTGATCCCCTCTTCGGGTGTCAGCTTCAGGCCGTACCGGGCACCGGTGCGATCTCTTGCCCCTGGCATGGGGCCGCTGCGTGTATCGCACTCCGCCAGAACCTCGTCCTGCGAGCTGCAAGCCCTGAAACTCTTCTGGCTGCGTCCCCTCGGGGCGAGTTCGTTGGGCCTCTCTCTGGCTGACCAGGTGCACCCATCGGCACCACACGGAGGACTCAGGAATGACGGCCAAGAACAACCACCCGGAACTCGTCGCCCAGCTGACAGAAGGGATCAGTACCCTCACCTCGTCCGAGGAATGGCAGCGTTACCTCGAGTTGCAGAGCCGCTTTCACCACTACAGCTTTGGGAACGTTCTGCTCATTGCCGCCCAGTGCCACAAGGCAACTCGGGTGGCAGGCTTCAACGCCTGGCGGAAGCTCAACCGCTTCGTCCGCAAGGGAGAAAAGGCCATCTGGGTTCTCGCTCCCATGATCTACAAGAACGCAGACGACTGCGAGACCGATCGGGTCGTCCGAGGCTTCAAGTTCGTGCCGGTATTCGACGTCGCCCAGACCGACGGCGAGGCGCTGCCGTCCGTCTGCGAGCGGCTCGAAGGTTACGATCCCAGAGGTCGCTACGTCCAGCTCGTGACGGCCGCTCGGTCCATCGGTTTCACGGTCGAGGACCACGAGTTCGACGACGGCGCGAATGGGGACTGCTGTCACACCGATCACCGCATACGAGTCGAGACGACCAACACACCGGCGCAGCGGGTAAAGACGCTCGCACACGAGCTTGCCCACGCCCTGCTCCACGAGAACTGCGACAACCGAGCGCTTGCCGAGCTGGAGGCTGAGTCCAGCGCATACGTGATCTGCCGGACGCTTGGGATCGACTCCGGTGACTACTCGTTCGGCTATGTCGCAACCTGGGCCGGTGGTGGTGACCAGGCGATCGCCGGGATCAAGTCATCATGTGAGCGCATTCAAAAGAGCGCAGCCGCCATCCTGCAGGCTGTCGAACCCGCAACCGAGAACGAGGCTGCATAGGCCACCCGAACGCCGGTGTGCGCGCGACGGACGCGCGACGTGCGACATATCCGGCCTTCACTGATGCTCGTGATGATCGCGGGCGTGAAACGCCAGCTCGTCCCAACCGGAGTCGTGTTGTGGCAGCTTCTCCACCACTCCCCCACTCCACGCGCCTGTCTCTACCCGGACCCTATCCCGCGACCCGTCGCCGATTCGGTAGTTGACCCGATAGGCGCCCCGACGTCCCGAGAAGTACCCCGTCAGCTCTCGCTGAAGTGGCCGTCCCACCCGATGGGGCTCCTCGCGGGTCTCAGCCCTTGCCCGAGCGTTCGACATAATCCCGAGGGTCTCTTCGATCGCGGCGAGATCGTCCGGGGAGATGAGCATTGCGGCCGGATGGCCATGCTTGGTGATCGTCACCCGGGCGTGGGTCTGCTCCACGTCGGCGACGAGTTCTGAAAGCCGGTTTCGCACGTCGGCCAGCGGCAGCTCTTCCATTGGCATAACTACAGGCAGAATGGGGCCAACCAATCGGTCTGCCCAGGTACCGCCCCTACAGCGGTGAACGAGAATCGAGTTTGCGTCTTCAGATTGGGAAACCTTCGCCTCGCTGCGCTTCACCGGGCGCGTGAACAAGGTCAGGGCACCCAATGGCTTCTCCTGGCTCAACTACGCGCATCGCGGCACCGGGTAGTAAGTTCGCGCAAAGGGTCATTCGCTTGTGCTAGCGAAGGGATTGGCGAGCATGGCACCATCGGTCACGACACAGGAGACCGTCGCGCGGTCGCCGGGGCTTCAGCTCCTCATCAATGGTCAGACCTATCAAATCGACTCTGGCTCCAGCATGACTCCCTCGACGACCCTGGCATCCCTTCTCCGTGAGCACCTCGCGCTCACGGGAGTAAAGATCCCCTGTGACCAAGGCGCTTGCGGAGCTTGTACGGTCATAATGGATGGCAAAGCCGTCCTTTCCTGCATGGTTCTCGCTGTCGAGGCACATGGCCATCAGATCCTCACGATCGAGGGCCTACCGAGTGACGACTGCGTTGTCACGGCCTTCGCCGAGCAAAGCGAGCCAGGTTATGGCACCGCCCTCCAGTGTGGATTCTGCACGCCGGGGTTCGTGATGACTGCTCGAGCACTGCTGGACCGTGTGCCATCTCCCACTGTGTCGGAGATCAAAGAAGCGCTATCGGGCAATATTTGTCGTTGCGGCTGCTATCCCGGGATAGCCCAGGCCGTTCGGCACGCGTCGGAGCTAACGGCGAAAGAGAGCGCTTGATGAAGCAGGCATATACACCGCGCGTACAGCGCCGCTATGTCGGCGCCTACCGCCCTCGGGTCGACGGTATCGAGAAGGCCAGCGGAAAAGCCAAATACGCTGGCGACCTGATGGTGAAGTGTCGGGTGCCCGGAATCTTGTACGCGAAGGTGCTGCGCAGTCCCTTTCCCCACGCGAGGATCAGAAGCCTGGACGTCAGTCAGGCGGCGCAGCTAAGGGGCGTCGCAGATGTCCTCACCTTCGAAGATCCGGATGTCGCCCGCCTGAAGTCGACGAACGCAGGCTGGACCGACGGTGTAGACACCCTTTCCTACGACCGCATGATGTGGCGACGCTTCCGTGACCGACGCGTACTGGGGTCCCACGCCAGATGGGTCGGCGACGAGGTTGGGGCCGTCGTCGCTGCAGAGAGCGAGGACATTGCCGAAGAGGCGTTGAGGCTGATCAAGGTCGACTGGGAAGTCCTGCCGTTCGTTCTTGACCCCGTTGACGCTATGGCGCTGGGGGCGCCCATTCTGCACCCGGAGCTCGGGGACACCAACGTTCTGCCCAAAGACACGGTTGGCGGAGCCGATGTCTTTGTCAACAAAGGCGACGCCGCTCGGGGCGTCGCCGATGCAGACATCGTTCTGAACGCTACCACTACCTACCACAATGCGACACAGAACAGCTTGGATAATTGGAACTGCCTCATTGAGTGGACTGGGGATCACATTACTGTCTGGTCGAACTCTTACGAGGCGCATCAAACGCGCATGCATATCAGCCAGATGCTTGACGTACCCTTGAATAACGTGCGAGTCGTCAGTCCGTACGTGGGCGGCCAGTTTGGCCGCGGTGACACTGGTGATCAGCCGTTCTTCCTATTCACCGCGCTTTTGGCCAAGAGAACGGGAAGGCCGGTATGGTTCAGGCACTCTCGACGCGAGTCCTTCCATGACGGGCGCCAGCACCTGCGCTACGAGGGAACCATCGGCGCAAAGAGGGACGGAACAATTACACTGCTGTCTTTCAAGTCTATCGGCAATGTCGGCGCCTACGCAGATCACAGCATGTTCGCGATCAAGTTCGCTCCCGTCGAGGCGACCGAGGTGGCCTTTGCACATATTCCGAACGTGCGTTTCGAAGCGCACGGTGTTTACACGAACAAGATGCCCGCCTGCATGATGCGCGGCGTCGGCAACAGCCAGTTGAACCTGATTCTTGGTCGTCTCGTCGACGGACTCGCGGAGGCGCTGGATATCGATCCGCTCGATCTCGCTTGCAAGAACTTCGGCCATCCGTGGGAAGACTTGCCCAACAAGAGCCTCGTCGCAGTACTGAGGACCGGTGCCGCGCGGATTGCTTGGAACGAAAAGCGTCATCCACCAGGTGAAGGACCCGCTGTGGACGGGTTCAAGAGACACGGTGTGGGCTTCTCGTTCCATCCGGGCTGGCATGCTGAATGGCAGGAGCTTCGGCGCGGCGAAGTGCATGTAACCATGACTGTGAACGCGGACTGTAGCGTCACCCTGGATGCGCCGACAGTGGAGACCGGAACGGGGTCAAACACTTGTAATGTGCTGGGTTGTGCCGAAGCTTTGAGCTTTCTGGGTATCAGTAGCGACGACATCCACTGGGTCTCCACCATGGATACCGACGTCTCTCCACAAGATTGTGTCCAGACTGATAGTTCCGTCTCATTCCTGCAGTCGGAAGTTATGGCAGCCGCGAGCAGAGAGGTCAAGACGAAGCTGCTCGAGCGTATCGCCCCGCTCCTTGATGCAACGCCTCCGGAGCTCGACATTGATGGGGGCTTTGTCTGTCGGAGAGACACTCCCGGCTGTCGGCGGAATGTGAAGGAATTGCTTTACGAAGCCAGTCTTGACCCAATTACGGTGGCCGTGAGCCGACGGCCGCTTGGCACACTTACCGGCATTCCGTTCATTGCGACGTTCGCCGAGGTGGAGGTCAACACCGACACCGGCCAGGTTCTGGTTCTTCGACTGGTTGTGGTCAATGACTGCGGGACGGTGATGTACGCATCCGGTGCCGAAGCCCAGCAGATCGGCGGTCAATGCATTGCGTTAGGTGAGTCACTCACTGAGGAGATCATCTACGACGAACGTACGGGGTACCCCTTGAACTTCAATTGGATCGACTACCAGATTCCAACGATGGCCGACATGCCGGAGATCGACCCCGTCTTGTTAGAAGTGTGGCGCGGTGACGGCGAATATGGAGCATGCGGCCTTGGCGAGGGGACCGTCACCTGCACGCCGCGAGCTGTCCTCAACGCTATCTACAACGCAATCGGTGTCAGGATCGACAGGATTCCGGTGAAGCCTGAAATGGTTCTCAGGGCGTTGGGGAAGACCATCTGATGACGTTGCCTCCGTTCGATCACGTGGCCGTGAACTCGCTCGAGGAGGCGGCCATCCTCTTGGGCGGACAGAAAGCTAGTGTCATTGCTGGCGGAACCGATCTGCTCGGCAGCCTCAAGGACCGCGTGCATCCCGACTTTCCAAGGCTCCTGATCGACATCAAGCAGAGCGCCGGCCGGAGTCACGTGACCCCGGAGGACGCGAGTATTCGAATCGGAGCTTTGACGACGCTGTCTGAGGTTGCGGACCACGAGCTCGTGAAGGCGAAGATTCCCCTCTTGGCTCAAGCGGCCCGTGCGGTAGGGTCACCGCAGATTCGCAACATGGCGACCGTGGGCGGAAACATCTGCCAGGAGCCAAGATGCTGGTACTACCGTGCCCCCGACAATGCCTTTCCTTGTTTCAGGAAGGGTGGCACGCGATGTGCAGCGCTTCTCGGTGACAACCGCTATCACTCGATATTCGGTGCGGCCCGGCCTTCTGCGCCTCCCTGCACTGGCAACTGTCCCGCCCACATTGACATTCCCACTTATCTGGAGCTGATTCGCGAAGGAGACTGGCAGGCCGCAGCTGGGCTCGTACTGGAGCGCAACCCGATGCCCGCGGTCACCGGTCGAGTCTGTCCTCATTTTTGCGAAATGAGCTGTAGTCGCTGTGAGCTCGACGAAGCTGTCTCGACAAGAGCAATCGAGCGCCATCTCGGTGACCAGGTTCTGAGCGACATAACCACGTTCTTCAAGTCGCCGGAGGTATCGACGAACAAGCATGTGGCGGTCGTGGGCTCCGGGCCTGCCGGCCTCTCTGCTGCCTACTACCTGCGCAAAGCCGGTCATGGCGTGACAGTCTTCGACGCCATGCGCGAGGCCGGTGGCATGTTGACCCACTCCATACCTAGCTATCGGCTGCCCAAGGTGGTCGTGCGAAAGCAGATCGAAGCGCTCCAGCACATGGGGGTCAAGTTCGCCCTGGAAACGACGATTGCGAAGGACTCCCTTGCGGCGCTGAACAGGGACTTCGACAGTACATTCCTTGCCACGGGAGCCTGGCGGGACAAGTCCATTGACGTCGAGGGCGCGGAATGCCTGCAATCAGGACTCGAGTTCTTGATAGGGCTTCAGACTCGTCGCCAGCCACCGGGAGAGCAGGTACTGGTGATCGGTGGGGGTGGCGTTGCCATCGACGTTGCGGTGTCGGCCCACCGTCTTGGTGCGAAGCAGGTTACGATAGCTTGCCTCGAGTCTCGCGAGACTATGCCGGCAGCCTCCGAGGAGATCACCCGAGCGCTGGAGGAGGGTGTGGGCCTCCTCACGTCATGGGGACCGCAACGAGTACTGACGACCGGGCGCAAAGTTTCGGGCCTGGAGCTCGTAAGATGCGCGTCAGTGTTCGATATCGAAGGACGCTTCAATCCTTCATTCGACATGGGCACCACTCTGACTGTCGACGCTGATTGTGTTCTTCTGGCCATTGGGCAAGTGCCTGACCTCCGGTTCGCGGACGGCTTGCTTGAGACGCATGGCACGCGCATTGTCGTGACGGGACCAGGTGAAACGAGCCTGCCTGGCGTGTTCGCTGGCGGAGACGTCGTCACTGGTCCAGCTTCTGTGATCGAGGCAATTGCGGCTGGACGGCGGGCAGCCATAACCATCGACCGCTACCTTGGCGGGCCTAAAGCCATGGCTGGCAACGATCGCAAGGTCGAGCCTTCATCGCTCATCAAGATCCGTGTGGACGCGCTTTCCGAGCTTCCGCGAGCACAGATGGTCAGCGCCTTGCCGTCGGCGCGCGATGTCGAGACGGAAGACGTGGGCGCACTCGATCTTGCCTCTGTGGAGGAGGAGGCAAACCGTTGCCTCAACTGTGCCTGTATCGCTGTGAACGTCTCCGACTTGGCACCCGCCCTGATCGCCCTTGGCGCAAAGATCCGGACCACAAAGCGAGTAATCGAAGCCGAGAAGTTCTTTGCCGTAGGCAAGGCAGGCACGACCGTTCTCGATTCCGATGAGTTGGTGGCTGAACTCGAAATTCCCCTTCCGCCAGAAGCAAGCATCCAGCGTTACCGCAAGTTCCGGATTCGTCGTTCGATCGACTTCGCCATCGTCAGTGTGGCGAGTGTCATGTCTCTGCACGACCACAAGATCCAAGAGGCCGCAGTTGTGTTGGGCGCGGTGGCTCCCAT
>Ga0326728_10020792_pt1 | contig 12455 bp, 10 predicted proteins | sample MB3enrmetagenome_FD_207602 | JGI IMG/M metagenome (GOLD analysis project Ga0326728, IMG submission 207602) | Lab enriched peat soil microbial communities from McLean, Ithaca, NY, United States - MB31MN | ecosystem: Environmental > Terrestrial > Soil > Wetlands > Peat | place: USA: New York...
CATGGGCTTGCACAGTTTAATCATTAACAAATCTTGCAATACCTTAAAATGAAGCTGCCAAGTAACGTATTTCCTGAGGCGATGCTTTGATCGCATACTTTCATGACGTCAGCCAAAAACGTGGCGCCTAGGCACAGAGGGGAGGGAGCAGGGATTTTATGAGATGCATTACGGGTTTTGTTAATCTCGCTTTCGCATACCGTATGCCGCCTTAGCGCGGACCTCGTAATTAGGCGGCAAAGCGCCTGCATCTGTCCCGAGGAGCGAACCAACCCTGAGAAGGATTGCGGCATGGTCGGCGCCGTCGCTCGGCCTCTGCCTATGGGGTCGAGGAGGCCCTACCATAAGCCGTCGTTAGTGGCTGTGTCAATAGGGTGTAACACCTAGTATTCACTAAAAGACGCTGTAGACTTAATGTCAGAGGGCCCTGGCTAGCACGCGACAATGCCATTGCGGATGGCGTAGTGGATCAACTGGCCGAGAGAATGCAAGTTTAGTTCGCACATATATAAAGAAATAATTTTGGACACCCAGGTTATTTACTAGTTGCTGGTTATCTAACACAATAACTTAGGCCGGTGCCGGTCGGAACATGCTGTAGATAGCGTCGAGCAACTTGTGCATGACGGCCACCATGGCCTGCATCTTGGTCTTGCCCTGAGCCAGGAATTGCTCGTAATAGGGGCGGAAATCGGGCTCATGGCGCGCCGCCACCGGCTTGGGTGTACTCCTGCTTCGGGAGGTAGCGGTTGGGCGTTTCGGCAGGCTCGTCCGGGGGCGTACCGGGACCGGGGTCGGAACTGTGACCGCGTTGCGCCTGAACACCAAGTTCCGCGCGGAAGGAACGGCAAACATCAGACCAACCAGGAGTGCAGCGGCAAGTGCGCCGCGGAACAAGATCCGCCTTACCCAAGTGGACGGGTGCTCTTGTGCTTCGGGAGACCAAGCGGTGGATGCCCTATCGAGCTCTTCGAGCGCCTCCAGCACTTCTCCGGCGCTCTGATAGCGGAGCGTGGGGTCTTTCTCGGTGCAGCCTTCAATGACTCCATTGAGGCCGTGGGGGATCTCCAGCGGCGGTGCCCCGCGCTGACCCGTCATAATCTGGGTGCTCAGTTCGAAAGGTGTCTCCCCCCTAAACGGCGGGTCCCCGTAGGCCATCTCATGCAACAGAATTCCCAGCGCCCAGATATCACTCTGAATGCTTGTTGGTTTCCCGCGTAGGACCTCGGGGGCCAAGTAGCTCAATGTCCCGGCAATCGGTCCGATCTCTGCCAGCGACCACTGAGAACTCGTCGCCATCCTCAAGTCTTCTGGTCCGAAGCGCTTAGCGAGACCAAAATCAACTAACTTGGCGATTCCTTCCTCTGTAATCAGGACATTCGAACTCTTGATGTCGCCGTGAATGATGCCGTGTTCGTGGGCGTGCGCCAGCGCTCCGGCGATCCCTGAGCCATAGGAGATAACCGTATTAAGGGGCAAGCCTCCGTGCCGGATGTGGTCAGACAGCCGCCGACCGGCAACGTATTCCATGGCGACATAGGCTCGCCCTTCGTCTTCGCCCACGTCGTAAATAGTACAAATGTTGGGGTGGCTGAGGGCGGAGGCGAGGCGCGCTTCGCTCAGCGTCCTGCCCCAGGTAGCGTCATCCCCTTGCAGGCCCTCAAGGAGAACCTTCAGAGCAACCATCCGGTCCAGCCTTAGGTCCCGTGCGCGGTAAACGGCGCTCCAACCTCCCTCAACCAAAAACTCCTCGACCCGGTAATGTCCGAGCACCTCGCCGGGCAAAACTTGCTTCGGGTTCACGCTATTGATCCCTGCATAATAAATGGCCTGCCTTCAGGGCGGGAGGTGAGTTATGCGCCCCACCGGAACTCAAGAGCAGTTCGAACGACGCCGCTGGCGCGCCGTCGAACTGCTGACCTACGGTCACCCGCCCGTGGAAGTGGCGCGGATGATCGGCGTGCAACGGCGACGGAGAACGGGTTACGGTGTGGGATTCTCCACGCCCGTTCCAGTTTTCGTCCCAGCCGCCAGGGCTTCATCGACGATTTGGTCGAAGGTGGCTTGGGGCGGCAGTCCAACTATGATCCTGCCATTGATGAAGGTCGTAGGAGTTTTGTCGACACCGAGATCTTCTCCTTCTTGACGTGCTGCCTCGACTCGCGGGAGGGAGGCATTGGAGTCGATGCATGCGGTTAGCCTTGAACGGTCAACGCCTGCGTCGTCCCCCAGCGCTAATAGGCGCTCGCGGACGTTCGATGCGTTAATGGCATCCTGATTGGCAAAAACGAGGGTTCGGTAGCGCGGGAAGACCGATGGGTTAATCTGATATGCGCATTCGTTGGCCACCGCGGCGGCAGTGGACCAGTCATGCATGGGGAGAGGGAACTCCTTGAAGATGACCCGAACCTTATCGCCGTACTTAGGCAGGAGTTGCTTCTCCAGAAACTCGTGGAGGCGGGCACAGGCCGGGCATTGGAGGTCGGCGTACTCCACGACGGTCACCGGAGCATTGCTCGGTCCCAGGCTGGGCACATCCTTTGTTTTGATCAAGCCCCGAACAAAATCTTCTCGAAAGGGCAAGACGACGCCCAGAATGCCGATTCGCCGGTCTTTCGTAATGAAGATCTCTCCTGTCTGTGTGTTTTTCCCATCGTTTCCCGTAATCACCGCCTTGAGGAACGGAGAGGACAACGTTTCATTGAAAGTGCCGATCTTCAATTCCGTTTGGGGTGGGACCTTAGCAACTTCGCGAACGCAACGTATGATCTCGTCAGTAGAGCCTTGGGCCAGGGCAAAGACGTTTCCCAGCACGAAACAGCGGCCGTCCTTGGTGATGAACACATCGCTGGACCGTTTCTCCTTGCCGTCATCTGTCGTAACGATTGTCTGAAAGAAAACGGGATACTGCGAATTTCGCAGCGGCTCGGCGGTTACCTTAACGCTCTCCGGCACCTGGAAGCGGTCACGCACATACTGAACAATCTTCTCAGGGCTAGCTAGCCCAGTGGCCGCTGGGGCGCGGGCATCCTGCGGAGGCCCGGTTTCTGCTGCCAGCCCATTAGCGCCGCCGAGGAGCAGGCAAAGGCTGCACATCAAGAAACCGCTACGGAGCGCGGCGATTGCCATGTAGGACTCCTTTGGCTGCGATCCGTGTGTGTAGCTCCGCCTTGCCAGCGGCATGTCTTGCTGCCGACGCGCCCTGTAGCCAGCTGAGGCGCGTGCCCGCGTTACACCCGAGGCATCACTGTTTCTCGCAACCCTCAATGATGTTGAATCGGCTGGCCGGACTTCTCCCACCCCGCAAGCCCATCTTGATAGACCTTCACCTTCTCGAAAGGGAATCCATTCTCGAGCAAGGCGCGCCCCGCGGCGCGGCTGGCAGCGCAGATGTCACCCGAGGAATGTCCTCCCTCGTAAAGTACGATGGTCTTGTCTTTGGGCAGTTTGTTCCAATCGCGCCCAAAGTTCTCCGCGGGCATGTTTATAGCTCCGGGAATTCGCCCGCTAGCGTAGTCCTTGGCTGACCTGACGTCCACAAACAGAGGTCTCGGCGTTGCGTCGAGAAGCTGACGGACCTCGGCTGTCCCAATCAAGGCCGGCTGCTTTTTATTTGCCTCTGCCTCGCTGCAGGTGCCAACAGAAGTCTGCCAGCCGGAGAGTGATCCTCCTGGGTTCGATCCGAACGGACTAGCAGATTCTGCACTGGCATCCTGGGCCTTTGCCCCGGCCGGCGTCGGGGCAGGGGATTTAGGAGTTTGCGACGATGGCTGGACTGCGGCACTGTGAGAAACGCTCGGGGTGCTGCCCGGCGTTGCGCCCTGGCTGGCCAACTCCTGCTCGACGAGCTGGGATAACTGACCGAATTCCATGGGGCCTTCAATCATTCTCGGGCCGATGAAGAAGGTAGGTGTGGCGCGTACTCCCAGCGCGCGACCATCGGCGAGGTCTTGGGTGACGCGCGAAGCGGTTTTTCCGCTGTCGAGGCACTGGTTGAAACGGGTCTGGTCCAGGCCAAGTTCTCCGCCGTAGCGCTTGAGGGCGTCCTCGCTTAAATCAGCTTGTTCGGCAAAAAGCTTTTCGAGGCCCTCCCAGAACTTGCCCTGTTCTGCTGCGCATTCCGAGGCTTCGGCTGCTTTCTCGGCCCAGGGATGAATCTTGCTGAGGGGGAATTGCCGGAACACGAAACGGATCCGGTCCGCGTATTGGGCGCGGACTTGGCGAGCGGCGTCTTCCGCGAGGCGGCACCCTGGGCACTCGAAATCTCCGAATTCGACGAGCGTAAGAGGCGCTCGCAAGTTTCCAGTTGTGTGGCTTTCCGGGCGGACCAGATGCTCGGCGAGCGCCCGGGATGAAGCCTGCGCAACGGGTGCAAGTCCGCCGTGCTGGGAGAGCAACACGAAGGCCGGGACGCCGATCAGGAGCGCCACCACCCACAGGACAAAGTTTGTTCTGACTCTTGCCATCACCGCTGAAGGATCCGACAGGGCGGGCGCCTGGCGTAGTTCAAGAAGCGACAAGACGAAAATGCCGGTTATGACGAGCGCCGAGACCACGCACCACGCGCACCACGCGTGGATGACAAACGCTTCCAGCGAAGTGAGGTAAATGGAAAACAAGAAGCCTACACACGAGATCCCCGCCACCGCGTATTGGATTGCTCGCCCCAGGCGCGGCGGGACCAAGACTACGGCAAAGATCAACAGTCCGAGAAGCGCGTAAGTCGCAACTCCGAAAGCCGGAAGTGGTAGCCCAAACAGGTGAGCGTAGGAACTTGCCCGCACTGCGTCGCACCCCGCTCCCAGACAGACGATGGGCCGCGACGGCGATGTATAAACCCAGAGAAGATAAAGGGAATCGAAAAGTCCGAGCAGGGAGAGAGCCAGCAGCAGGGTTTTACGCATAGGAGACTATTCTACATCCATTCCATCCGCGCGGAGGATCAATGCTAGTGAGGCACGCCCCCGGCTGCACCGGCGAATGGCACTGAGGCGTTGTCGGTTGACTTGGTAGCCATGCCCTCCGAGACGGCGTGGACAGTGGTCAGCCCCGCGGGCGCGGGGTCAGCTAGCGTGACATGTTGACGGGTCAGTGTTGCGATGACACAATGAGCCTTCAGCCATGGCGAGAAAAGCGAGCCCACGGAATCGCCAAAGAAAAGGTGCGTTGAGGCGACCAAGAGCGGCGAGTTCGGACCGCCTCAGCGGTGGAATGCCGAGCCCCCCCAGCGCCCGACCTCGGCGTGATTTGGCTTTCTTTGGTCTCCTGCTTCTTCTGCTCGTGATTTACAATTTGAACTTCCGGACCATTCATTCGATCGACACTTTCCCGGCTCGCTTCCTGCCCTTTAGCCTGCTCCTGGACCACAGCCTCTACTTGGATCGATGGATCCCACCCCCCCTTGCGGCGACTCTGGGAGTACATGGGTCGCATTTCGCCGTCAAGTCCCACGGTCACTTCGTCTCCATGTATCCGATCATCACCCCCGTTGTCGTGACGCCGCTCTACGTCCTACCAGCTTGGTGGTTTTCTCGTCAGTCGCCTCCACCGGATCCGTTTTCACCCGTTTTCACCGTGATCGTCAGCACGATGGAGAAACTCAGCGCGTCCCTGATCGCCGCGATGTCGGGAGCAGTTCTCTTTCTCGCTTTTCGCAAGATCGCCCCGCGCTACGTCAGTGTCGTGGTGGCACTGATCTACGGTTTGACCAGCAACACGTGGGCGATATCGAGCCAGGGTCTTTGGCGACATGGGCTGACGGAGCTGAGTTTCGCCTTCTTGCTGTGGGCGCTATTCCGTGTTCCCGGCTCACCCAGCGCTCCTTTTTGGGCGGGCCTTGCCCTGGCCGCGGCCGCCGCCAACAAGCCTCTGGATGCCATACTCATTGTGCCTTTCCTGCTTTATTTCGCCCGCAGGCCATGGAAGAACGGGCTTCTGTTCCTGACGCCGTTAGTTGCTGTAGGTTCGCTCGTTTTCGCCTACAACCTGTATTTCTTCGCAAGACTCCTGGGCGGCTACCCAGCCCCGATGCTTGGAGGGGAAGGCGGTGGCCATTTCCCTTTCTTGGCCCGTGTCGTTGTCGGCCTCCCCGGATCACTGGTAAGTCCAAGCCGTGGCTTGCTCGTGTTCACGCCTTGGACGGCCTTCACGTTCTGGGGTGCAGCTAGACTCTGGAAGGAAAAGAGTCTTGGCTGGAGCCGCGCGCTTATCGTGGCACTGGTTGCCGTCTGCGTGGTTCAGGCGGGCGGGGGGGACTGGTGGGGCGGCTGGTGCTTCGGTCCCCGGTACATGACGGACCTGTTGCCCTTCTTGGCCTGGTTCCTAGTCCTGGTGTGGGGTAGTATTCGGGCCCGCCCTGTGCTGCGGGTGGCGTTCGCTGCGACCGTGGCCATCGCCCTGTGGGTGCAAGTGGTCGGCGCCTTCTATTATCCGGCAGGAGATTGGGACGGATCGCCCGTCAACGTTAATTTCGAACCGCAGCGATTATGGGATTGGTCCGATAATCAAGTGCTGAGAAGCTGGAGGGCAGGTCCTGCCGTGCCCTCTTTGCTCATTCAGTGGGAGAGGTTGTTGCGACCGCGATCTGGCGTGCCCCAGCCCTAGCCGCTGGCGGGCCTAAGGCCGTGTCTTTATTCGGGTTCAAAGGGCGCCGTGGCCATTACCGTCAGTAATCGATCCAATGCATGTAATACAGGTATTCTTGGATCCAGGGTCGTGACCAGGGATTACGGGCGCAGTAGAAGACCGAAACTGCGGATATGAGCAAAAAGGCCAGGGCCATGCCGCGGAACCAGCGGTGAGTCGTCTTCCCCCGCAACCCCTCCGGAAGCAGCATCAGCCATAAAGGGATCAACCAGAAAAAAAACCGCAAGCCGCAGCACAACCCGCCGTAGATCCGACCGGTGAAGAACGTATAAAAGACGAGCAACACCACGGTGAGGGACGCAGCAAGCGCCGCGAAGGCGCGCAACGGGCTTCCTCGGGACCGGAGGGAACTCCAGATCCCCATCAGGGTGAAGATGAAAATCGGGGAGAGTGAGAAAATCCCGTGATGCCCGACGAGCATGTTGAACAGGTACACGGGCCAGGGCTCATGGATACTGTCAATCCCCCCCGCGCCCACCCCGCGGCCTGATATCGGAGCAATCATCCAATAGGAGCCGGGAAATACAAAGGCATCCTTGTGCAAGTAAGCGGGCAGAAGGTCTCCGGTAACCAGGTAGTTCGTCCACAAATGGCCTGCTATAGGGAGCAACGCAAAGGGAAGAAACCAGATTAAAGTCTGCCGTCGCGCCTTCCAGGCCAAGCCGGCGCCCAGCGCCACCAGGAAGGCAGCGGCCGGGTATTCGTTCACCGCCGCAAATCCTGCGAAGAACCCTGCCAGGGCAAAGAGCGGCGCGGTGCGCTGCTCTTTGCACCAGATCAGGAAAGCTGGATAGAGCGCGAAGAACGAACTGAAGGCTGTGATGGTGTGGTTGTTCAGCGTGATGCTGAATCCCGTCAAGAATGTTCCCAGCCCTGCTGCCGTCATGGCGTAGGCTCGAATCCAGGGATCAGGGGCGAGCCGGTCGAGGAGGCGCGAGAAGAGACCCAGAAAGATGATCAGCGGCACGAGGTTTATGGAGACCAAGATAATGCGGACGACACTTTCCGGGCTATTGTGAAAGCTCAACCGGCCAAAGCTCAGTTTCTTCAGGAGCAGGTACTCGCCGGCGAGCAAAGTCGGCAACAGAGGAGGCTTTTCAGAGTAGAAGTGGCCGTTGAGCTGGACCCGGTCAATCGTAGCAGGCCAAGGTGTTTCATCAATGTTGTAGGTCCCTCGTTCCGCGAGGCTGTAGACCGTCGACCATCGCGATAGGTCGTTTGCGCTGTAAAAGGGTCGGGCCAAGAAAATCAAGCCGAGCACGGCCCCTGCGGTCACGGCAATCAGTATGAAGTCCAGTCTCCTCCTTTCAGCAAGAGTGTCGTCCTGTGCGCTGAGTTGTGTCGCAACGTTCGACTGCTTCATTCTTTCCTTTTTTCGCGCTCTTCGCCTGTCATCTCGCGTTTTGAGATCGTTCATCTCGCATTCTCCTGAAGGGATGGCGTATGGAGTAAGGTCTGCCCAGCCGATGAGGCGGACGCCGGCTCTCTTATTGATCCTTCACACTGCTGCTCCTGCCTCGAACCCCATGCTGCTTACCAGCACAGGCCGTCATACTTGCCATCCTCGCTCCTGCGATCGGTAATTCGGACGAAATCCACCAGGACTTGATCCGCGCGCAAGCGCTTCGGCACGTTCCGGAAGTCGGGATCCTTGTTGCCGATCACGACCGTTTGAGCGTGATCCAGAACCGCATCGATACCGTCGACTATGAGCCTGGATATGTGCGGAATATGGTTGAGGATGAATTCCCGGTTAGCCCCAACCAGCCTGGCGATATTCACGTTCTTGTCATAGACGCGCAGGTCATAACCCTTGCCAATGAGACGTTCGATGACTTCGATTACGGGGCTCTCCCGCAGATCGTCCGTTCCCGCTTTGAAACTGAAGCCCAAAACTCCAATCCGTCTGTGTCCTTTTTCCATGATGAGCTGTAAGCCCCTGGCAATCTGCATTTCGTTGCTCGACAGGATAGAAGTAATAATCGGCAATTCCAGATCGTACATTTTGGCCTGATAAGCCAACGCTCGGAGGTCCTTGGGCAAACAGGAGCCACCGAAGGCAAAACCGGGCAAAAGATACGCGGGAGAGATGTTGAGCTTTTCATCCTGACTGAAGATCTTCATGACCTCATGCGCGTCGAGGGCAAAAGACTTGCAGAGATTACCGATTTCATTGGCGAAGCCGATTTTGAGCGCATGCCAACTGTTATCGACGTACTTGATCATCTCGGCGGTCTCCAAATCTGTTCTAATCAGCGGTGCATTGGTTTTTCCGTAGAACGCAGCCAGCATGTCGCCACTGGCTTGGTCCAACTCACCGATAACCGTCTTGGGGGGGGAATTGAAATCCTCCACTCCCGAACCTTCACGCAAGAACTCGGGATTGTGGCAGACGCCGAAGTCAGCCCCGGCTTTCTTCCCGGAGGATTCCTCCAAGATGGGAATAACGATCTTGCGCGTAGTTCCCGGCAAGATGGTGCTGCGGATGACGACCGCGTGCCGCGCGGCTTTGTCTTTGAGCGCATGGCCGATTTGGCCGCTAACGCGCTTGATGTACCTCAGGTCGAGGTTGCCGTTGGGCTGGCTCGGAGTGCCGACGCAGACGAAAGACAGCTCCGTTTCCCGGATGGCTTGGGCTACGTCGTCCGTGGCGCGCAGTCGGCCGGCTCGGGTGCTCGAGGCGATGATCTCACTGATGTCCGCTTCGATGATGGGGGATTGGCCATTGTTTATCAGGTTGACTTTTGTCTGGACCGGGTCGACGCCTATGATTTCATGTCCATCATTGGCCAGGCATCCCGCCAACACCGTACCGACATAACCCAATCCGAAGATGCTGATTTTCATGATGCGTTCCCTTTACAGTTTGACGACCATGGCTTGGTCTCCCGAAAGTTCGATCACCGGCTCGGGCAGATCCTTGAAGAACTCCTCGATAGCCGCGCGCACCCTGGGGGCATGCGCGAAGTCATGGGAGACGATGATGCCACCGCGAAGCAGCCGTGGATAGAAGAATTCGAAGACGCCTCGCGTGCTCGAGTAAAGGTCAACATCGGAGTGGACGAAGGAGAACCGCTCATCCTTGACGGCCTCGCCTGTAGCCGGGAACAACCCTGGATGGAAATGCACCTTGTCGCAATCTCCGAGGTATCTCCTGACATTTTCAAGCGGGTACGCAAACTGCCCTTTCCTGAACGGGCCCCAGGGGGGCGCCGTGTCAGTCGTTCCTGGGTCTGGCAGTCCTGCGAAAGTATCGAACAGGTGAAGGGGTCGTGAAGTGTCCGCTTCACGGATTAGGCGCGCGGTCCCTCCCTGATAGACCCCCACTTCGGCCATACAGCCGCCGAGTTTTGCGGTGGCGCGCACGAGTGAGAATAGCTGAATCGCTTCCAGCGGCGAAATACTCATGTCGCGCTGCCTCTTGAGTTCGCGTATAGTACGCATGGTCCCAACTCTCGTCGGCGCACGGTACGAGGCTAGCCCCCAGCCGAGCGCCGCCGCTGTATTGTGCAGTGTGTTCCAGGCGACTGTACGAGTGAATACGTACCAGCCAGCATCGCTAAGGGTCAATTTAGACATCGCTTGGCGTCATCCTTTCTTGTGGTGAGCGAGAGCTCATGGCCCGACAACCTCCGCGCGGACCGCTCCGGGTGCGGGCACAAGGTACCAATTGGTGATGAAGCCTGCAAGATTGCCCATCACACCGGCTGAGACCATGACCATTGTCATGTGGACCAGACTCTCCCGGCCAAACATAAACATGCCCACTCCTTGCCAAACGAGAACCCCCACCAAGGCATAGATAAACGCCGGACGCTCCAGAGAAAGAGCATAATTCAGCCAGATATTCAGGCCGGCGTAGAGACTCGCAGCCAAGCTGGCCAGTGTGAGGACAATGCCGGGATTGGCGTAGGCAGAGGTGAATATGACTTTCACCAACCACCCAGGAAAGAGAAAATAGAAAATCGTCAGGACCAGGCCCGGCGCCAGCGCCCCCGACAGCGCCAGCAATAAGAGCGGCCGGGCATCTCGACCCATGGCTCGACACTGCACCGCCTTGGGCAGAAGGATGATACCGATCGCCATGGGCAGAAACAAACTTACTTTGGCCAGGGTAACCACCGGCCCGTAGTTGCCGGCCATCCGTGGGTTGAAAAAGTGCTTTACGAATAGCGCATCCAGGTTGGCCAGGACGCCAAAGGCTGCCAGGCCCAGCAGGGTGTAAGACGAGTAGTGCCAGCTTACCGGGCGGACAACAACCTCTCCGCGGGCCCGGAAATAGGGGCGTAGCCACCATAGTGCCAACATTAGGACAACGGTACCGGCGAGCGGTAATGCGACGATGGCCCCAACGGCCTGGCATCCTAGCCAGATCAGCCCGGCGGCAAAGAGCAATCGCAGAACCGACTGAGTGACCTGCACCACTCCCAAGCCCCAAAAGACCTGCATCCCCTGAAGCGCCCCATCGGTCACCGGCCGCACGAAGAACAGCAGCATCATGGGGCTGGTCGCCCACAACGGCCAGGGGTTAGGCAGCCGCAGCAGACGCGCCAAGAAGGGGCTGATGAGAGCCATCAGCGCTGTCGCGATTAGACCCCACCACCAGCTCCAGCACCAAGCGCGCTGCACGAAAGCTCCCACCTGTTTGAAGGAACCAGTTTCGACGCCCAGTTTCGCGGTGTAGACGGCTATAACGTTTCGGATGGCAAGCGACAGGTAAACCATCACTTGCAGGATTGCCCCCACGCAAACAAAGATGCCGTATTGGACGGGTTGGAGCCAACGGCCAGCAAAGACGTTGACCGCATAGTCCAGGCCGCCAGCCAACATCAAGGCCGCCCACATAATCGCGCCGTGCCGGAGGCCGACTGAGCGGAGCAGCGCGTGCCGCCACGACGTCATATACTTTGTGTAACGAGCGCGCAAACGCTCACCCTTCTTCAGTTTGTTGATAGGTCATAACGGGACGATAGACGCAGCCGCAACGGCGGCCCTGAGGACAGTCTGGCAATGGCAGAAGTGGAGCCTGGTCAGGATGGTAAACCTTACCGGCGGGCATCTTCCGCGCCGCGTCGCAGCAATTTAGCGCCGGCTGAACCACGACGCCTACGATGGGACCCTTGGCCTTCATTCCCAGGCGGTAGGCCGCCAAAGTCTTCACGGCGTAGTCCGGTTCCTTCTCCATATCGTGCTGGAACTTGTTCAACCAGTCGAAGCCCATGGGTTCCCCTCCGTAGGAATCCCGAAGTCGTCGTAGGGCGGGCATCTCGCCCGCGCTACCCTGGACGCAACACCTTTGCGGCTATGCGCACCAGCGTCGGAATGTCGTGCAACATGTTGGTATAAGCTGCGCGGGCCAGCGGGCAGTGGCATTCCTTCGCGGCGATACTCCGGCGTACTTCTTTGATCTTCTCGCCAAACCAGACTTCCTTGAAATCATATTTATGATTGCGGAGATTGCCCAGATTGTCGGCTCGCACACAGCAAGGCCAGACCGTCCCGTCGGCATAGATGTGGGCGCTGACCCACCCGGCGTAACAGGCAATCACTTGGTCTTCCTCGCCCAAGATGCGCTTGACCAGCTTGTAGTATTCAACACGCAGAGCTTCCGTGATGCGCGCGATGCCTTTGAAGCGTCTGCTTTCCACGTAGGCGATGACACGATCTATGGCCTTCGCGTAATCATCAGGGCAGGGCGTTATGGGCAATCCAACCGTGTCAAGCTCCACTCGATGTTCCGCAATCTCGGTGATGAACTGGTCGGCGCCCGATTGGTCGGCATAGGCGATGATTTCGTCCAGGTGGTCCAC
>Ga0326728_10020793_pt1 | contig 12454 bp, 10 predicted proteins | sample MB3enrmetagenome_FD_207602 | JGI IMG/M metagenome (GOLD analysis project Ga0326728, IMG submission 207602) | Lab enriched peat soil microbial communities from McLean, Ithaca, NY, United States - MB31MN | ecosystem: Environmental > Terrestrial > Soil > Wetlands > Peat | place: USA: New York...
TTACTTCTATCCTCTTTGATGAGCAAGAGAAAGGTGTGATAGAATCGTTAACACCGGATACCATTAATGCAGCAGGACACTATCTTAATTTAGCCCCCTTGCTGTCCTAACAATGGGGTCCACCTCTTAATTCAATATGATAGCCCATAACATCGTAGAAAACAAGCTAATTTTATCATAAGAGTATGGAATAAATTTGTATTCTTTCCCCCTTTTTGCTAATCTTTTCCTAATCTTCATATTATGAAAGACCGGGGAGTGAGCATGTTAAAGCAAACCGCAAACTGGTGGGCGGGACTGGGCAAGCCGGAATACGGCGGGGAGCTGGTGGTCCGCGCCAATAACGATATCGTGAATTTCGACCCCTATAATTCGCCGGGCGGCAACATCCATTCCGCCTGGCTGGAAAGGCTGGTCTCCGACGATTGGACGCTGGACCCGGCCGTCTTCGATTTCAAGGCGCACTGGCGTCCCGCGCAGTACCTGACGGGCCAACTGGCGGCAAGCTGGGAAATGCCTGACGCGAGCACCTATGTCGCCCACCTGCGCCGGGGCATCCGCTGGCAGGACATCCCGCCGGCCAACGGTCGGGAATTCAACGCCGAGGATGTCGTGTTCCATTTCGAACGCATGTGCGGCCTGGGGGAGTTTGGGAATAAACCAAGCCCGCGCCGCATGCCGCAGTTTCAGGACCTGGTCTCCGTGACCGCCGCCGACAGGTACACGGTCGTTTTCAAGTGGAAAATCGCCAATCCCGCGCTCATCATGGAAGCGCTGCACATGGTCAGCCCGATGCTCGGCCTGGAAAACCCCGAAGCCGTGCGGCAGTGGGGCAACCTCGACGACTGGCATCACGCCATCGGCACCGGCCCCTTCATTTTAAAGGACTTCGTCCCGGGCCAATCCGCGACTTTAGTGAAAAATCAAAAATACTGGGGGCACGACGAGCGCTACCCCGAGCATAAGCTGCCCTACCTCGACAGGCTCAGATTCGTGATCGTGCCTGACGAGGCGGAAGCAATCGAAATGATGCGCCAGGGCAAGATTGATATCATCGACCATATCTCGCCTAAGCAAGCCTATGCGCTGCGCAAGACCAATCCCGAAATCCTGATGCTGACCCACCCCGATTCCAACGCCGAATCCATCGAGCCGCGCAACGACGTCAAGCCGTTTAACGACATCCGCGTGCGGAAAGCGCTGCAGCTGGCCATCGACCTGCCGGCGATTTCCAAATCACACTACGACGGCATCGTCGCCCCCTATCCCACGACTTTCACCTCGCGGTACATGACCGGCTGGGGCTTCCCCTGGGAAGAGTGGCCGCAGGAACTGAAGGAAGAATATACCTATAACCCGCCGCGGGCGAAAAAGCTGCTGGCGGAAGCGGGCTACCCCAACGGATTCCAGACCAACGTTGTGGCGGACGGCCATGACGATATTGAGCTGATGCGCATCGTGAAATCTTACTTTGCCGAAATCGGCGTCGGGATGGAAATCCGGGTGATGGCGTCCCCGGAATGGCAGGAATTTGTTTCAAAAGGCCGCAGGCACGACCAACTGGCCTACCACGCCGGCGGTCCTTTGGGGCACACTTCCGCGCCGTACCACGACCTGCTGCAGTTCCAGAAAACCGGGCGCAATAACTGGGCGATGGTGGACGACCCCGGTTTCGACGCGTTCATGCCCCGCGCCCTGGCGGCGAAGACCGTCGAAGAGATGAAAAAAGTGATGCGGGACGCCAACGAGTATGTCGCCTGGCAGCATTTCTCGATTTCGTTATTACAGCCGATGGCCTACTCGCTGTGCCAGCCGTGGGTGAAAGGCTTCAGCGGCCAGTTCGGCTCGGCCTGGGCGCACGGCGGAGGGCCGGCGCTGACCGGTTTTTACGTGGGGCGATTCTGGATTGACAGCAAGATGAAAAAATCGCATTTAAGCAGGGTTTGAGGGTAAGGGTTTTATTAGTAGGGACAGGTTTCAAACCTGTCCGCCAGGGCGGTCGGGTCACAGACCCGACCCTACAGAAGTACACAATTTGTTTAATCGGATGCGCCGCAGTTGACGAAGTTGAAAAAAGTGATAGAATTAACCGATGGTACAATTATCATCAAGCCGTTTCAGGAAGAGGATGCAGAGGAGCACCTGCGGGGCGAAGACAGCGAGCAGATAAAGTGGCTGAACGGCGGCTGTAAAAGCACCGTTGACAGCGTGAGAAACTGGATAAAGCGCAACCGGAAATCCCGGGAAAAAGGCGGGCCGGTTTTCAACTTCGCCATACGGACTTTGGAGGATGGAAAACTTATCGGTATGGTCGAAGCCGGCATCGATTTTGAAATCATCGAAGGAATCAAAGAGGGCGATGCCAATATTTCTTACGGTTTATATCCCGCGGCCCGGGGTAAAGGTTATGCGGCGCGGGCCGTCATTTTAATGGTTAGTTTTTTAAAAGCAAAAGGCCTCAAACAGGCAATAATTCGCAGCGAGCCGGAAAATCCCGGTTCGCTGAAAGTGCCGGAAAGGTGCGGATTTACCAGGACAGGGCAAATCGTCACCGGAAGCGGCGGGGAGTTGATTATCTTCGAGAAAAAACTGCAATAACCACCCGGATAATAAGGTAATTTTGGAAGATGCAAATCGAACCGAATTCATTGATTCAGCCGCGGCGGAAAATCACCGGCATGTCGGCGATATTGCTGCCGTTTAACGAGCACGGTGAAGTAGACTGGGCAGGTTTTACGGCGCATGTGGAAATCACGGCCGCCGCCGGACTGGTGCCCGCGGTGAGCATGGATACCGGCTACGTCAATCTCATTGACGACAAAACCCGTATTGCAGTGTTGAGGCGTTTGCGGCTGGCGCTGGGCGGCAAGAATTTTGTCGCCGGGGCCTTTGTGGGCGATAATCCGGATTCAAAATGGAACCCCGATGCCTACCGTCAGCAGATGGAATACATCACTAAAAACGGCGGGACGCCGGTAATCTTCCAATCCTACGGCCTGACCAACCAGCCGGAACCGGAGATAATCAATGCCTATGCAACCCTGGCGCGGGAATGTGACGGCTTCATTGCCTTTGAACTGGGGAAAATGTTCGCGCCGTTCGGTAAAATTTACTCGCTGGAAACATTCGGCGAAATCATGGCGCTGCCGCAGTGCCGGGGCGCCAAGCATTCCTCCCTGAACCGCAGCCTGGAGTGGCAGCGGCTGGCTTTGCGCAACGCGAAGAGGCCGGACTTCAAAATTTACACCGGCAACGACATGGCAATTGACATGGTGATGTACGGCAGCGACTACCTGCTGGGGTTGAGCACCTTCGCGCCGGACCTCTTCGCCAAAAGGGACCGCCTCTGGGAACAGGGCAGCCCTGATTTTTATCGCTACAATGATTTGCTGCAATACCTCGGGAGTTTTGCTTTCCGGACGCCGGTACCGGCATATAAACACAGCGCCGCCCAATTTTTAAAGCTGCGCGGCTGGCTGCAAAGCGATTCTCCCCATCCCCAGGCAGAGCGCCGTCCCGAAAGCGATACGGCTGTGCTGCGGGATATCCTGGCAAAGTTGGACGAACTGGACAAAACCGTAAAATGAAAATCCGCCGACTGGCCTCGCTCAAAACTGCCGATGAGTTCCAACAATACCTGCGTGACAATAATATCGCCCTGCCTTTAGCGGAAAATACCGCAGCGCTGAATACCCCTTATCAGCTCGACGGCAAGACCATCGGCAACCGCTTCGCGATTCTACCCATGGAAGGCTGGGATTGCACTTTGGACGGTCATCCCACCGATTTAGTACGGCGGCGCTGGAGTAACTTCGGGCGGAGCGGCGCCAAGCTCATCTGGGGCGGCGAAGCGGCGGCAGTGCGCCCGGACGGCCGCGCAAATCCCCATCAGCTTTTAATTAACCATGATACCGTTTCAGATATCGCAGATTTGCGGCAGCTGCTGGTACAAAGACACAAAGAACTTTACGGCCGGACCGATGATTTGCTGGTCGGGCTGCAGCTGACCCATTCCGGGCGTTTTGCCTGTCCCCACGAACTTAAAAAACGGGAGCCGGTCATCATCTACCATCATCCGCTGCTGGACAAAAAGTTCGGCATCCCGGCGGATTACCCGGTAATTACCGATGATGAAATCGTAAAGCTGGAAGAGGACTACATCCGCGCGGCGGAACTGGCGTACCGGGCCGGGTTCGATTTTGTGGATATCAAGCACTGCCACGGCTACCTGGGGCACGAGTTTTTGAGCGCGGTAACACGTCCCGGGAAATACGGCGGCAGCCTGGAAAACCGGACCCGCTTCCTCAGTGAAATCGTGCAGGGCATCAGGGCGAAAACGCCGGGCTCCGGCATCGGGGTGCGGCTCAGCGCTTTCGATTTTCTGCCGTTCCAGCCGGGTGCGGACGGCAAAGGCGAACCGGTCAAATATGACGGATGTTACCCATATGCCTTCGGCGGCGATGGCACAGGCACCGGCATCGACCTTAACGAACCCATATTGTTTTTACAAAAATTGCTGTCGCTCGGGGTGAAACTGGTCTGTATTACGGCGGGCAGCCCTTATTACAATCCCCATATTCAGCGGCCGGCGCTGTTCCCGCCGGTGGACGCCTACCAGCCGCCGGAAGACCCGCTGGTCGGCACGGCTCGCCTGATTAATGCCGCTGCGGCGCTGAAAAAAGCCGTGCCGGAATTAACGGTAGTCGGCAGCGGCTACTCTTATTTACAGGAATGGCTGCCGAATGTGGCGGCGGGCGCCGTGGCCAACGGGGGAGCGGATTTTATCGGTTACGGACGGCTGGTCTTGAGTTATCCGGAGTTTGCCGCGGACGTTTTAAATGGAAAAACTTTAAAGAAATCTAAAATCTGCCGCACTTTCAGCGATTGCACTACCGCGCCGCGGCTGGGGCTGGTCTCCGGCTGTTTCCCGCTGGATGAATATTATAAAGGTTTGCCGGATTACGAGTGCCTGACGTGTTCGAAGCAGCAGGCCAAAAAAAGATAATAGCGGCTAATACTTTTTCCCTCTTGTTGACCGGATTATTTAATAAAACGGCCGAGTGCCACGCCAATTGCCAGCAATACCCCGAAATACCAGTGTAAATTCGCTGTCGCGGGCACACCGCGCGCCAGTTCGGGACGGTTATGACCCCGCCATAAAATCCGCAGGGCCAGGACTGCCTGCGGCACGGCCAGCAGTGATATCAGCGCCATCTGACTGATTTGCTTCGCAATCACCAGCCCAATCACGGTCAGAAATGCCGCTGTCACTAAAAGCAGGTATTCCCACCAGGCAACCCGGCGTCCCCAGACTGTGACAATGGTGCGTTTTTGCACGGCCCGGTCTTCCTCCATATCGCGGATATTATTCGAGGCCAGAATCGCCGTGACGGTACAGCCGACCGGCAGCGCCAACCAGAAAATATCCGGGATAAAAACGCCGGTCTGGACATAATATGAGCCGACCACCATCACCATTCCCATAAAGACAAAAACCAGTGGCTGCCCCAGGCCGATTTTACCCAGGGGGAGCGGTCCCGCCGAATAAAAATAGGCCGCCGCGGCAGCTCCCAGACACATCCAAAGAACCGGCAGTCCGGCCAGGTAAACAAGGTAAAGCCCGATGACCGTCGCTAGGCCGAAACATACTAAGGCCCCCAGTTTTACGTCTTTGGTGGTAAGCTGGCCGAGAGCAATCACTTTATAGGGAGCAAGGATTTTGTGTTCGCCCTCGGGACGGGCATGGTCGGAATATTCGTCGATGAGGTTGGTCGCCATCTGCACCAGAATACTGGCGATTAATACCAGGAGGAACCGGAACAGGCTGAATTTCCCACCGCTAAAAGCGAAAGCCGAGCCCACTATTACGGGAACCACGGCGGCGCTGATGCTGAACGGGCGGATGGCCCAGAACCAGGCTTTGATTTTTGGCACGAATTTTTTATCCGGAACGTTTACCAATGTCTTTTGATTCATCTCTCAGCGGGCACCGCAATAAGTTAATAACCTGAAAATGGGGTTATATAACTATCATGATACTGCTTTTCTTATTGCTCCGGCTATTCCCCGCAATACTTTTACTTTAACAGCAACAGTATTGCGACCTGCTGGCCTCAAGAGTTGCGGCGGATGACCAGTGTCGCTGTGGTTAGCGAGACGATGAGTATCCCGGCCATAATCCCGAATTCCATCCAGTTCCAGCCGAGACCCAGCCAGGCATTCTGCAGTAAAGTCACCGCGTGCTGCATCGGGGTAAAATCACCCACTACCCGCATCAAATGGGTCATGTCTTCCGGCGGCGGGCCCGCACCCCCCAGAATCAACATCACGAAAAATAACACCAGGCCCACCCCCTGGGCCGCCCGGGATGTGGGCAGGACCGCTCCCAGCAGCAGTCCCAGCGAAGTAAAACTTAGCGCGCTGACTAAAAATGCCAGAATGACGAGAAACGGGTTTTGCGGCAGGCTCACATGAAACGCGAAAATCCCTACAATCAGAATCAGGATGCCGCCGATGGCGGCAGTTGCCAGACTGACCAGGCCCTGCGCCCCGAAAATGCGCCAGATTGATAGTGAGGAAGCCCGGAAGCGACGTAAAACGCCCCTTTCCCGGTAACCGGTGAGGTGCCCCGGCAGCCCCACGATGCCCACCGATGTCAGCACCAGGGCGATATAAGCCGGCGTATAAAAAGCCATGGCGGAAAGGCCGTGGAATTCGCCGGAACCGCCGTTGGTCATTTTACCGAAAACGCCGCCCATCACGAAAAGGAAAAGGAGCGGCAGCGCGAAAGTGAAGAACATCGTAATCGGTTCACGGATGAAGAGTTTCATTTCAACCAAAGTTAACCGGCCTAATGTCCGCATCGCGCTACACCTCAATCCTGTGGCCGGTCAGCGTCAGGAAGACATCTTCCAGACTGGGCTGCCAGGTGCGCAGGTCGTTCGGTACGATGCCGTGACTGACCAGTTTTGCCGCCATTAAAGAAACAAACGAGCCGATACCCTCGACCTCAACCGTCCTGCCGTTGCGCGTGACTTTCTTGACCTGAGGAATGTCTTCCAGGCTGGGCAGTTCGTTCCCGTCATAGCTGAATGCGGCTTTAACGCTGGTGGCGTATTTCGAAGTTAACCCAAACGGAGAATCCAGCGCTAAAATCTTACCCTTATTGACAATCGCCAGCCGGTCGCAAAGCTCTTCGGCTTCGTCCATGAAATGCGTCACCAGGATGACGGTTGTGCCATTGGCGCGGATTTCTTTAATCAAATCCCAGGCGATGTGCCGGGCCACCGGGTCCAGCCCCGTGGTCATTTCGTCCAGAAAAACCACTTCCGGATGGTTTACCAGCGCCAGCGCGATAAAGAGGCGCTGCTTTTGCCCGCCGGACAAGCTGGAAAAAGCAGCGTTGGCTTTGCCTTCCAAATCCCAGTCTTTCATCAACTTTCGCCAGCCGTTTTCGCCGGGAGTAATCGACGCGAAAAGGTCCAGTGCTTCCCAGACCTTGATGCGCTGCGGCAGTTCCGAATCCTGCAATTGCGAACCGATGCGCCGGCGCAAGGCCCCGGTGTTTTTCGCCGGGTCGAGCCCAAGGATGCTGATTTTACCGGAAGTGTACCGGCGCAGCCCTTGCAGGCACTCGACAGTGGTGGTCTTGCCCGCGCCGTTCGGCCCTAACAAACCGAAAATTTCGCCGTGGGTGACTTCAAACGAAATGTCGTCAACCGCCACTAAATCCTTGTAGGATTTGCGCAGGTTTTCCACCTGAATGACTTTGGAGGAATCTAGAACTGTCTTACTCATTACGGCCTCTTATCATGCCAGTGTAAACTCGAAGCCGCCTGTTGTTGTATCTACGGAGGATTGAAAACCGGAGATTTTTGTAGATGAAACCGGAAACCCTGAGTCCCGCCTGGTTTACTCTATTTTCATTATACGCCGGGAGGATGAATATAAGATGAACTCTTTTTCACCCTTAAATGAATCACTCTTTTTCCCTCTGGAGAGTATTACTCTTTAATAAAATTTTGGCATTAATTTGAGGGAAAAAGTGTAACCAACGGCCCGTTTTTGCGAGCTCAAAGTGTTATCTTACAGAGAAACAGCAGGGATGACCGGAGGAGCTCAGAGAAAAACTTTATATGGCAGGAAACTCCCGGGCGGGATTTTTATCTGTCCAATCTCTAAATCGATGTTGGAGTCTACTTAAACCCCTGCAGGTAATTTTGGTTGGCCTTAAATAAATCGTCGACCAGGGCGCGGATTTCATCAATGGTCAGCACGGCGGCGGTTAACGGGTCGAGCAGAATCGCCTGGAAGATTTTATTTTTGTCTTTCTCGGCAATGCCCTGCACGGTCAGTTCCTGAACGCTGACGTTATTCAAGTTTAGAGCGGCCAACTGCGGCGGCAGGGCCCCGACATAACAGGGGTGGACGCCTTCTTTGTCCACGATGCACGGCACCTCGACGCAGCAGCCTTTCGGCAAATTGGTAATCAGCCCGGTATTTTTCACATTCCCGTAAACCTGGGCCGTCACGCCGGTTTCGACGGCTTTGATAATCTGTGTGCCGAACTCGCCGCTGTGTTCCAGCGGGAACTTGTAATCGCTCTCCATCTTCCGTTTAAAATCTTCATTCCGTTCCCGGGTCCGCTCCGCGAAGCGTTTACCGGCGTTCAGGTATTTTTCGCCGCTGTCCTGCAGATACCTTTCGATATCGGCCGGGTTTTTACGGAAATAGGGTACATAGGTCGAAACATGCTTGCTCGACTCCGTGACGTAATAGCCGAAAGCTTTGAGCAGCTCCGCCCGCGCGACATCCGGCCCGTTGTAAGCGGCATCGGGTCCCGAATAAACCGCCGGGTTTTTAAACTTTTCTTTGAGCAGCGGATAGGCGTCACGGCCTTGCCATTTGAATTCCAGGAACCAGGCCATGTGGTTGATACCGGCGACAAGGTAAGAAATTTCACTGTACGGCACGCCGATGTATTTCGCCAGTTCGGCGGAGGTATTTTGAATGCTGTGGCATAACCCGACATTTTTAATACGGGTGTAATCGGTCATCGCCCATTCGATTGGCGGCAGCGGGTCTGTATAGTTTAAGAGCCAGGCATTCGGACAGAGTTCTTCCATATCGTGACAGATGCCCAGCATGATGGGGAGGTGGCGCAATCCGGCCATGATGGCGCAGGGGCCCTGGGTGCTGATATCGCCGGAGTCGAGGCCGTGCTGCAGCGTAATCTGCCGGTCAATCATCCCCAGTTGCCCGCCGCCAACCATGATGGCGACAAAAACATAATCGGCGCCGTCCAGCGCCTTGCGGCGGTCCGTGGTAACTTCAATGCGCGTGTTAAACCCGTTTTGCTGCACCAGCTTCCGGGCATAGGCAGCTGTGGCTTCCAGCGGCCCGGCGGCAATATCCATTAAAGTTACCGTACTGTCCCGCAGCTCGGGCAGGGAAAGGACATCCGTAACGAGCCGGCTGGCAAAAACGCGGCTGCCGGCGCCGATTAACACAATTTTAACCAAGGCCAAACCTCCCTGTTGGACTCGTCAGACAAATTCCTGATTGGCTGTACCCGATAAGATTCGTTCTTATATTATCACAACAGCACGTTTTTTTCTAACTATGTTGGTGGAATATAGACCACACCTGCCGGAAAATTCACGGTAGAGGCAGGTAGTTTTCCGCCAAAAAATGTTATAATGCTTAATATCAAAGATAAATCCATCATCCAAGAGGACGAAAATGGACAACAAAATCAAAGTCGGCGTTATCGGCGCCACCGGCATGATCGGGCAGAACTACCTGAGATTGCTCAGCAACCACCCGTGGTTTGAGGTCGTTTACCTCGCAGCATCCCCCAACTCGGCAGGGAAAAAGTACCGGGATGCGGTCGCGGGACGGTGGCACATGAAGACCGATATCCCCGATAAGTGTAAGGACATTATCGTTGAGGATGCCAGCCTGGTGGAAAAAGCGGCCGGCAAATGCAGCCTGATATTTTCAGCCGTGGAAATGGAAAAGCAGGCGATTCTGGCGGTGGAAGCGGAATATGCCAAGCAGGGCTTCGCGGTGGTTTCTAACAACAGCGCGCACCGCGGCACCGAAGACGTGCCGGTGATGATTCCGGAAATCAACCCCGAACACCTGGATATTATTCCGTTACAGCAGAAAAAACACGGCTGGACCAAGGGCTTCCTGGTGGTGAAGCCGAATTGCAGCATCCAGAGCTACATGATACCGCTTTACGCCCTGATGAAAGCCGGGTATAAAATAGACAAAATGATTGTCACGACTCTGCAGGCTGTTTCCGGCGCCGGTTATCCGGGGCCTGCATCCATCGACATGATTGATAATATCCTGCCTTACATCGGCGGCGAAGAAGAAAAATCCGAGGTGGAACCGCGCAAGATTTTCGGCCGGGTCCAGGACGGCAAAATCGTACCCGACGAGAGCCTGAAAATTTCCGCGCACTGCAACCGCGTGGCTGTCACGGACGGGCATACCGCCTGCTGCAGCATTCAGTTTGCCGGGAAGAAACCGGAAATGCCGGAAATCATCAATATCTGGCGGAATTTCAGCGGCCTGCCGCAGGAATTAAAACTGCCTTCCGCGCCAATTCCGGCAATGGTCTACCGCGACGAATCCGACCGGCCGCAGCCGCAAAAAGACCGGGATGCCGGCAACGGCCAGGCAATTACGGTGGGCAGGTTGAGAAAATGCAACGTTTTCGATTACCGCTTTGTCGGTCTGCATCACAATACGGTGCGGGGCGCCGCGGGCGGCTCCATCCTGACCGCCGAGTTGCTGAAGGCCAAAGGTTACATAAAATAAAATCGTACGGCATACCCAATATAGACTAAATAAAAAGAGGGGCATTGCCCCTCTTTTTCATCAGTGCTGAAGCAAGGAGGAAACTGCCATGCCGATGTCACAGGATTTCGAAGAACGTCTTTTCCCCAGGCTGCCGGAAATCAAGGCCTGTTTCGGCACGCCGTTCCATATTTTTGACGAAAAGGGAATCATCGAAAACGGGAATAACTTAAAACAGGCCTTTGCCGAAGTAACAGGTTTTCAGGAATTTTATGCCGTTAAAGCATTGCCGACTTCGGCTATTTTGCAGATTATGAAAAAATTGGGCTTCGGGCTGGATTGCGCTTCACCTTCGGAACTGGTACTGGCGCGTAAAAACGGCTTTTACGGGGAGGATATTATGTTTTCCTCCAACAACACCACTGCCGCGATTTTTGAATCGGCTGAAGCCGACGGCGGATGCATCCTGAACATTGATGATATTTCGATGATTGCGCAGGTCAAAAATTTTCCGGAATTAATCTGTTTCCGCTACAATCCGGGCGAAAGGCGCACCGGCAACGAGCTCATTGGCATTCCGGTGGAAGCCAAATACGGCCTGCGTCACGACCAGGTAATTCCCGCCTACCGCGCGGCCATCAAACGCGGCGCCAGACGGTTCGGGCTGCATTCGATGATTATTTCCAACGAGCGCAATTATCATTATATGGTGGAAACGGTGCGGATGCTGCTGGACCTTATCGAAGAAGTGTCGCAGGAACTGAAAATCAAATTTGAATTTTTTAACATTTCCGGCGGCATCGGCATCCCTTACCGCCCGGAAGATATGCCTTTCGACATGACGGCTTTTGTGATTGAAACAAAAAACCTGTTGCAAAATTTCGCGCAAAGGAACGGCTACACGCCGCGGCTTTTCATGGAATGCGGGCGCTATGTCACCGGCCCGCACGGGGTGCTGGTGGCCACAGTCACCAACCGCATGAGCAAATACCGTGAATATATCGGCGTGGATGCCGCCACAATGTCCGCCAATCCCCGTCCGGCCATCTACGGCGCTTATCATCACATCACCATCCTGGACCCGCAGGGTAAACCGAAACGCGGCGGCGAAGAAGTGGTGGATGTGGTGGGGCCTTTGTGTGAAAACAGCGATAAATTTGCCAAACAGCGCCTGCTGCCGAAAACGGCGGTGGGGGATATCATGGTGCAGCACGATACCGGCGCCCATGCCCCGGCCATGGGCGGCAATTATAACGGCTGGCTGCGGCCGCAGCAGTTGCTGCTCCGCACCGACGGCTCGGTGGCGTTAATCCGCCGCGGCGAGACTATTGACGACCTTTTTGCCACGCTGAAGTTTAAGCCGAAAGTGATGAAGAAATAAAAGCTCTACCGTCGTTGCGAGGAGCGATAGCCTATAATCCCGAATTGTCGAGGGAAACGAAGCGATCATTTTTCCTATTGTCTTTCCCGCGCACGCATTATTTTATCTGGTAAACCATGTTGAAAAATCATAGTTCCAACCGTGGATAAACAAGAGTATTTATCCTGAGTTTTTTCTACATCTCTTCTGATCAGGCCAAATAAAAAAGCAAGGCTGGTGCGATGGATTCCTGCTTTCGCAGGAACGACAGTAGAAGTTGTTATT
>Ga0326728_10020794_pt1 | contig 12454 bp, 13 predicted proteins | sample MB3enrmetagenome_FD_207602 | JGI IMG/M metagenome (GOLD analysis project Ga0326728, IMG submission 207602) | Lab enriched peat soil microbial communities from McLean, Ithaca, NY, United States - MB31MN | ecosystem: Environmental > Terrestrial > Soil > Wetlands > Peat | place: USA: New York...
CAACAGCGGGAGTTATGCATGGATCAAGTGAAGCAAAGCCACGCCGAGGAGTACGGCAAGGCGCCAGAGATCATAGCCTGCGCTCCCGGTCGAGTGAACCTAATCGGTGAGCACACCGACTACAACGACGGCTTTGTTTTTCCCATGGCCATCGATTTCGCGGTTCGGGTCGCTATTACCCGTAGGAAGGACAACCATCTCCGGTTTTATTCGGTCGACTACAAGGACAGGAAGCGCGCCACGCTCCCCACGCTGCGGTTTCGAAAGGAAGACCGTTGGGCAAACTACCCCAAGGGCATTATAGCCGAGTTTCTTGCCCGGGGCCATGAACTAAGCGGAATGGACATTACGATCCAGGGGGATATCCCCCAGGGAGCCGGGCTGTCTTCCTCCGCCGCCCTCGAGGTGGCAACCGGCATCGCTATCCAGGAGCTGTACGGGATCGAGATCGGCGGTGAGGACCTCGCCCGGCTCGCGCAGCACGCGGAGAACGAGTTCGTTGGTGTGAAATGCGGAATCATGGATCAGTTCATTTCCCGACTCGCCAAGGAGGGGCACGCCATGCTCCTCGACGCGCGTTTTCTCACGTATCACTACGTGCCTTTAGCCCTCAAGAGCGTGAAAATACTTATCACCAACTCCAAAGTCCCGCACGGCCTGGTGGACTCGGAATACAACAAGCGCCGGGAGGAATGCCGTAAGTGCGTGGAGATCCTCTCCGTCAAGAAACCGGGGACGGCCCTGCGCGACTATTCCTCCAACGACGTACGTGACAGCATGGGCATGATCCCGGAAGGCACGCGGAAAAAGTGCCTCCATGTGGTAGAGGAGAACCAGCGTGTGCTCGAAGCTGAAGAGGCGCTGAAAAAGAGGGATCTGGTCACGTTCGGTAAGCTGATGAACCGCTCCCATGAAAGCTTGCGGGACCTGTACGAGGTCTCCTGCCCCGAGCTGGACTGGCTGGTGAAAAGGGCGTGGGAGACTGAGGGGGCTTACGGCTCCCGGCTCACGGGGGCCGGCTTCGGTGGCTGTACCGTGACGCTGATCGAGGAAGAGGCAATCCCGCTCTACCGCGAGCACATCGTGCAGTACGAGCGCATCTTCGGGTTCCGCCCGGAAATCTATATCTGCAAGCCGTCGCCGGGCGCGCATGTGCTGGAAAGCCGGTTGCAGCGCACATGAGGATCCTCGTTACCAACGATGACGGCATAGAGAGCCAGGGGGTAAATCAGCTCGCACAGAGGCTCGGGGATCGGCACGAGACCTGGCTCGTCGCCCCGGAAGGGGAGAAGAGCGGCGCATCCCACTCCATTACGCTGAGGGATTCTATCCGCGTCCGCTCTCTCGGTGAGCGCCGCTACGCGTGCAAAGGAACCACGGCGGACTGCGTCGTTGTTTCGCTGCTCGGGCTCATCCCCCCCAAGGTGGACATGGTCATCTCCGGCATCAACCACGGACCCAACCTCGGGACGGACATCCTGTTCTCCAGCACGGCGGCCGGAGCCCGCCAAGGCGCCCTCATGGGCGTGCCGTCGGTCGCGGTTTCCCTGGGAGCGTACGCGCCTCCGTATGATTTCTCGAATGCTGCTGATTTCGTGGCTCGGAACCTGGAGACTTTCCGCGACCTGTGGACGGACGACCACTTTCTCAACATTAATTTCCCTCCCGTGAGCGCGGATCATCTGGATCCCATCATCACATTTCCCTCTCGCAGGATTTACCGGGACCGTTTGAACACCTACCGCGCGCCCAACGGGGATACATTCTGCTTCGTCCATGGTACCGTGCCGGATGCCCATTACGAGGCCGGATCCGATTGCCAAGTGCTGTCGGAAGGAAAGATATCCATCTCCCCAATCCATGCGCACCCGCGCAACTGGGTCTCCATCGAAGAAAGGTATCGCCGGGTGAGGTTCGTATGAACGAGAAGTTCGAACGCGCGGTGAAGCTCTACCATTCCCACCGCTTCGAGCAAGCCCTCGGGGCTCTCGCGGAGGTGGAGAGGGAAACGGGCCGGACCCCCGAGCTGGATTACTACACGGGCCTCACCCTCACGCAGTTGGGCAGGTTCGAAGACGCCCTCCTGGCCCTGGAAAAGGTGGTCAACTCGCACTTCAGTTTCCTGCATATCATGCAGTCACGTATGGTGCTCGGGTACATCTACTCCGTGACGGGACGGTATCGACTGGCGGAGTTCGAGTTTACAAAAGTCAGCGAACTGGGCGTGCAATCCTCCCAAGCCCTGGCCGCGCTGGGATTCGTCTACTATGCGCAAAAAAAAGTGAAAGAAAGCATCGAGACGCTGAAAAAGGCGCTGGAGATGGAGCCCAAGAACGCGAACGCGCTGAACTCGCTTGGGTTCATCTACGCGGAAGAGAGGATCGACCCGCAGAAAGCCGTGTCGCTCTGCCGGCAGGCGGTGGAGGTGGCGCCACGCAATGCCGCTTACCTGGATTCGTTGGGCTGGGCCCTGTACCGTGTCGGTGGGTTCGACGAAGCGCGCGTGTTGTTCCGCCAGGCGCTGGATCTCGCGCCGGGAAACAAGGAAATCGCCGCTCACATGCGCGCGCTCCTGGACGTCATGAAGGACGTCTCGCGTCCCTAGCGCGGCAATCCGCGCGGAGGCCCTCGTTCGATCCTTGGGTCCGGACCCCAAGTTTTGTTTCATTTATTGAGGGAATCCGTCGAAAATATGATCAGGAGTGAGCCTATGAAGGTCGATAACGTAGCTCTTCCTGCAGTGTCGAACGCTCAGATGAACGATCTTCCGATCATGAACGCGGAGGAGATCAAAAGCATTCTGTATCTCGGCATTAGGGGAGAGGTCAAGCTCGATCAGGGGACAAAGCACGCCGTAGATACATACGCCTGATTCCTCTATACTCCGACTCGTGAAGCTGCGACCGCTGATCGCGTTCTTCTTTTGCCTGCTGCCCGCCGTCATTCCTGCCCAGACGCTCGACTTCAACGCAGTCCGTTCCGAGGAGCAACTGCGCCGCGGAGTGCAGGCTTTCCACCGCGGATTCTTCAGCGACGCAATTGTCTCCCTCGAAAGAGCCATAAGTTATCAACCCTCCAACACCCTGGCCCAGAAATGGCTTGGACGCACCCTGTGGAAGTCCGGTTATGAGCAGGAAGCGATGAGGACGTGGTCCCAGATTGTCGCTTCGAACGCAGGTGACCCGTTGCTCCGCGACTGGATTTCGGTGACCGAGCTCCGACGCGGTCTCGGGCGGGACCTAGACGCAAAGGCGAAATGGGTCGTCTCTGCGGAGCTAGATGGTGCGCTCAAGGGCGGGTACGCTTTCCGGCGGCCAACCAGCGTTCGCTCTCGCGCGGATGGAAGCTTTTGGGTGGTCGCGTTCGGATCGAACGAGGTCTTGCGATTCGACGCGGACTTCAAACTTCTTGGCGTTGTCCGTGGCGGCCTAGCGGGGTTCGACCATCCCTATGACGTGGCAGAAGCGGGTGACGGGACTCTGTACATCTCGGAATACGGTGCTAATCGCGTTGCTAAATGCACTCCCGCAGGCGACAAGATCACCACCTTCGGTGGAACAGGGCGGGCCAATGGCAAGCTTGTCGGGCCGCAGTATCTCGCACTGGATGGCAAGGGATACCTGTGGGTGACGGATTGGGGCAACTCCAGGGTCGTTCGGTATGACCTCGACGGCAACTTCATCCAGGCGATAGATGGAATCGACGGCCCCACGGGAATTGCCGTTCGTGAGGACCGGCTCTACGTGTCGGAAAAGACTTCGAAACAGATCCTCATCTACGATCTCAGCGGAAATCCCCTCAGCACCCTCGGTGACGGCGTCCTCACAGGTCCCGAGGGCATCTCCTTCACGCCTGAGGGGTTGCTGATGGTGGCGGACGCGAACGGCGTCATGGAATGCGACGTGGAGAGGGAAGTCTGGAGCACTCTTGGCGACATGAGCGGCCACACGAAACGCCTGGTCCAGCAGGCCGCAACTCCCAACGGGCAGGTTCTCGGCGTGGATTTCGACCTGAGCAGGATCGTCCTCATCACGGATACTACGTCCTTGTATGCTGGGCTTTTCGTGCATGTGGACCGCATCAACTCCGCGAAGTTCCCCGAAGTCTACGCCGACGTTTCCGTGGAAACGCGGCTTGGCAGACCGGTGGTCGGCCTCGGCATCGACAATTTCATCGTCACGGAAAAGGGCTTTTCCGTCGGCCCGGCCATCATGGCGCTCGCGAACAAGGATGTGAAGACCTCGGATGTATCCCTTGTCATCGAGAGGTCTCCCGATTTCGACGGCTCTCTTGCGGACGCGAGGCAGGCAGCCGCGGATCTTTACGACCTTGCAACAAAGCACGGCAGGATCGAGGCCATCTCCGCCGGCGAAACACCCGAGAAGGAATCGGATTTCGGGGAGACCCCCCTGCGTTTCACTGCGAGTTCGCTGCAGGGAAAATCCTCCCCGCAGTGGAAGCTCGGGGCAGCGGTCCGCATGGCTGGGGACGATCTTCTCACCTCCGTTACGGGAGCCAGGCGTGCAGTTGTGTTTTTCACAACAGGGGCTCTCAACGGCGCAGTCTATGCTCCATATTCGCTGAGTGAGCTGGCTGCATACCTTCGCAACAATTCTATTGCTTTCTACCCGGTTGTTTTTGGCGCGAAAGGGCCGGGGGACGAGCTGAGCTACCTGGCCTCGGAATCGGGCGGAAAAGTGTTCCGGGCCTTCGCGCCCGGTGGAATGAGGGACGTCATCACGGAGGTGAGCACAAGGGTCGTGCCCACCTACACGATCAGCTACTCTTCTCCGACGCCGCCGCAGTTCGGCGACGCCTATATTCCCTTCGAGGTCGAGGTGACAGTACAAAAGACGAGCGGCCGCGACGAGTCAGGGTACTACGCTCCGCCGAGTCCCTAGACGGCGACCGGAGAGCGTGAGGAGGCGCGAGCCCGAGGGACAGTTGTCCCGCTTTCCTACGCTCTCAGGAACGCTTTGAGCTTTTCTGACGCGCTGGCTGCATCAGGAGCGTAGCCGTCCGCCCCGATCTCCTTGGCGTACTGGTCCGTGAGGGGAGCGCCGCCCACCATGATCTTCACCTTGTTACGAAGACCTTCTTTCTCGAACCTGTCAACGACGTCTTTCATGCCCGTCATTGTCGTGGTCAGGAGCGCTGAAATTCCGACTGCTTTTGCCTCAGGATTGTCCTTGAGGCCCTGGACGAACTTGTCCGCCGACACGTCGATTCCCAAATCCACAACGTCGATGCCAGCGCCTTGCGCCATCATCTTGACGAGGTTCTTCCCTATGTCGTGCAGGTCTCCCTTCACCGTGCCTATGAGCATCTTGCCCACGGGCTTGACGCCGGCCTTGACGAGCTCAGGCTTCAGGATATCCATGCTGGCGTTCATGGCTCGGGCCGCAATGAGCACTTCCGGAATGTAGATCTCATTACATTTGAAGCGCTGCCCGACCTTCTCCATGCCATCGAGGAGGCCCTTGTTCAAGATGTCCCCGGCTCCGTTCTTGTCCGCCAGGAGCGCTGAGGTGAGCTCTTTTGCTTTTTGAGCGTTGCCCTTCTGAATAGCTTCCGACAGTTCCTGGAAAGTTGCCAATGTAGTCCTCCTGTGGGGCTCCGACACTCTGGGGATCGCGCTGCCCTGTGAATGCCAGGCGCAGCTGCATTCGCTTGGTTGCCAGAAAGTGCCGAACGTGATAATCTAAGGCATCATTCTGATTCAGGAGAATCCCCGTGTCAAGAGGACGCCCGGAAATTAACCGTGAAAGGTGCAAGGGCTGCACCCTCTGTGTGGGCGCGTGCCCTGAAAAAATCCTTGCCATGTCGAAAGAAGAGTTCAACCGCCAGGGCCTTCCTTTCGCCGTGTGCTTCGACGAATCGCGGTGTACCGCCTGCATGTCCTGCGGGATCATCTGCCCGGACTCCGCAATCACGGTGTTGAGGTTTGCCGCAGCCTCGGGGGAGTAGCTCATGGAAACCATCACTGAAGGCACGATCGTGCTAATGAAAGGCAACGAGGCAATCGGCGAGGCTGCCATCATTGCCGGCTGCCGCCACTATTTCGGTTACCCCATCACCCCGCAGAACGAGCTTCCCGCGTACATGGCCCTTCGGCTTCCGAAGGTCGGAGGGACATTCATTCAGGCAGAGAGCGAGGTCGCCGCCATCAACATGGTCTTCGGCGCCTCAGCCGCGGGGGCGCGCGTGATGACTTCTTCGTCCTCGCCGGGGATCAGTCTCAAGATGGAAGGCATTTCCTATATCTCAGGAGCGGAGCTGCCTGCAGTCGTGGTAAACATGATGCGCGGCGGACCCGGGCTGGGAAACATCGCCGGCGCCCAAGGGGATTACTTCCAGGCCGTCAAAGGCGGCGGTCATGGAGATTACCGCTGCATCGTCCTTGCACCCAGCTCGGTGCAGGAGCTGGCGGACCTTACCGTGAAGGCTTTCGACCTCGCGGACAAATACCGTATGGTGGTCATGCTCCTCGGAGACGGGTTCATCGGCCAGATGTCGGAGCCCATCGTCTTGCCGAAGCCCTCCGGAGAAAGCTTCGACAAGAGCGAGTGGACGTTGACGGGGGCGCAGGGGAGGGAAACGCATCTCATCGCCTCCATGCGCCTGAACCCCGAAGACGCCCTCATGAAACTGAACCTACGGCTCCAGGCCAAGTACCGCAAAGTGGCCGAGAAAGAGACGCTCTGGGAGGAAACGGACACAGCCGACGCCGAATACCTTTTGTGCGGTTTCGGTCTCTCCGCGCGCATCTGCCGCTCCGCGGTGCATGCGCTTCGCAAGGAAGGCGCCAACGCGGGGCTCTTTCGCCCTGTCACGCTGTGGCCTTTCCCGGAGGCGGCTCTCGCGAAAGCCGCGAAAGGAAAAAAGAAGCTGCTCGTCGTGGAGATGAACGCCGGTCAGATGGTGGAGGACGTCAAGCTCGCCACCGGGTGCTCTGTTCCCGTGGATTTCCTGGGCACCCTGGGAGGCATCACCCCGCAGGTGGATGCCATCGTCGAAAGGATCAGGTCATATGCCTGTTGAAACAGCCCTCGAGCGCTTGGTGTACAAAAGGCCGGAATCCCTCGCGGATGTTCCCAACCACTACTGCCCCGGCTGCGGCCACGGAATCATTCACAAGCTCCTCGCGCAGTGCATCGATGAGCTGGGGATCCGGGAGGCCACCATCCTTGTGGCCCCCGTGGGGTGTTCCGTCCTGGCGTACAACTACCTGCGCGTTGACGGATGCGAGGCGGCGCACGGACGGGCGCCAGCCGTCGCTACGGGGATCAAACGGGTCCGCCCTGACAGGATCGTCATTTCCTACCAGGGAGACGGGGACCTGCTCGCCATCGGCACGGCGGAGACCATCCACACCGCTAACCGGGGGGAGAAGATCACGGTGGTCTTCGTGAACAACGCCATCTATGGTATGACGGGTGGGCAGATGGCTCCCACGTCACTACAGGCCCAGAAGACCAAAACCTCGCCTTACGGGAGAAACCCTAAAGAGGCAGGGTACCCGATTCGGGCCTGCGAGCTGCTCAATACCCTGGAAGCGCCGGTGTTCATCGAGCGGTGCGCGGTCAACTCGGTTAAGAACGTGCTACGAACGAAGAAGGCGCTAATGAAAGGCCTTCGCAATCAGGTGGAGGGGAAGGGCTATTCGTTTATCGAGGTGCTCTCTATGTGTCCCACTGGTTGGGGGGTGGAGCCGCGGGACGCCGTTGCCTGGATAGATTCCGACATGGTTCCGTTCTTCCCGCTTGCAAACTTCAGAGACAGGTAGGGGGCCGTCGTGTACGAAGACATATTCATTGCGGGGTTCGGCGGCCAGGGAGTTATCCTTTTGGGCAAGATCATCTGCCTAGCCGCAATGGGGGAAGGGAAGCACGTCTCCCACATCCCCTCTTACGGGGCGGAGATGCGCGGTGGAACGGCCAATTGCTCGGTGGTGGTTTCGGACGTTGAGATTGCCTCCCCGCTGGTGCCCTCCCCATCCATCTGCATCGTTTTGAACACGCCGTCTCTCATCAAGTTTCAGCCCATCGTGCGCGCGGGCGGATTCCTGATCTGGAACAAATCCCTCATCGACACCGAGCCGGATCGCCGCGATATCGAGGTGCTGGCCCTTCCCGCCAACGAGCTTGCCGAGGCGGCCGGCTCATACAAGTCCGCAAACATGGCGGCCCTCGGCGCCCTCCTCAAGAGGCGCCCGGCCGTTGCCTCCTTGGAGGCGGTGGCGGCGTGCCTGGAAATGGCTGTGTCCGCGCGGCATCGCGAGCTGAACGAAATCAACCGACGAGCGCTTGCAAAGGGCTATGAAGCCGCCTAAAGGGGCAGACGCCCGGCTTCGGTTCCTCTTCTGGCGGACCGACTTCGTCGGCATTGCGATGATCGTGAGCGGGCTCTTTTTTCTGCTCGTCAACTTCAAGCTCATTCCCGTCAGCGCCTTTGTCCTTCCCCGGGTGCTCGGAGTGCTGTTCATTGTCGTGGGGCTGATCTTCCTGTTTCTCTCTGGGGCGGGGAGCTGGATGTCTTGGTTCATCATCCCTGCGGGGGAGCTTATAACCTGCGGCATCGTGACGCTCGTCCTGGGGCTCGGGGGAATTTTCACACTGGATTCGGCTGGCTTTTTTGCGTTGGGACTCGGGCTTTCATTCCTAGCCCTTTTCTATTCGCTGCGCAGCCACTGGTGGATGCTGATTCCGGCAGGCTTCTCCATCGGGGCGGCGGCCGGGATCCTTTTCGGCAGCCACTCAGCCCTGATCGGCTGGCATCCCGTCATCCCCCTGTTTTTCGTGGGCGCGGCATTTCTCGTGATCTATTTGTACTCGGTTCAGCGGCAGCGCATGCGCTGGAGCCTTCTTGTCGGCTTCATCATAGTTACTGTCTCCTTCCTGTACCTCTTGGGAATCCTCCTTGCCCGCTGGAGCATCCTCTGGCCCGTCGTGCTGCTCCTGGCGGGGCTTCTCGTTCCTGTCTGGATAGTGTTCATCGACAGGCGGCGTGGAGCAAGGATCTGATGCCGACCCGCCTTGTCTTTCTAGGAGCCACGCGGAGCGTCACCGGTTCCCGCTTCCTCCTCGAATCAGAGGGCTCCACGGTCCTTGTCGACTGCGGACTCTCCCAGGAGCGAGACATGCAGGCGAAAAACTGGGAGCCGTTTCCCGTTGCCCCTGACCGAATTGACGCTCTTCTCCTGACCCATGCCCACTTGGACCATTGCGGGCTGATTCCCCGGCTGGTGAAAGAAGGCTTTCACGGGAAGATTTTCACTACCGGACCGACGGCGGAGATCGCGCAAATCGTGATGGCGGATTCCGCCCATATTCAGGTCGAAGACGTGGAGAACAAGAAGTCGCGCCACGCGCGCGAGGGCAGGGAAAGCCCGAGATCGCTTACGCCTCTGTATACGGAAAGAGACGCCCAGAAGGCGTCATCCCTGTTCCAGACCGTGGGGTTCCAGCAGAGCGTGAACGTAGCCCGAGGCATCGAAGCGGAGTTCTTCGAAGCCGGGCACATCCTGGGCTCCGCATCCATCAGGGTCAGGTTCGTCGCCAACGGTGGCGCACGGACGGTGCTTTTTTCCGGGGACATCGGCCGCTGGGATCGGCCCATCATCAACGATCCCAGTCCCTGCGACCAGGCGGACTATGTGCTCATGGAGTCCACCTATGGTGACTCCCTGCACGGCAGCGACGCGGAGATAACGCAGACGTTGGAGAAGGTTGTCACAGGAACGGTTGCAGCGGGCGGGAACATCGTGATCCCGAGCTTCGCCATCGAGCGGTCGCAGGAGGTGTTGTACTATCTCAACGAACTCCTTCGCGCGGACAAGATCCCGCACTTACTTGTCTTTCTCGACAGCCCAATGGCCATGAAGGTCACCGACGTCTTCGGTCATTGGCCCGACTTCTTCGATTCCGACATGCGCGAGTTGATCCGCCAGAACCGTTCCCCTTTCGACCTGCCCGGCCTCGTCATGACCAGGAGCAGGGAAGACTCAAAGGCGATCAATAGGATCGCAGGCAGCGTGGTCATCATCGCCGCAGCGGGCATGTGCACCGGAGGGCGTATCAAGCATCACCTCGTCAGAAACATCTCACGTGTTGAGAGCACGCTGCTTTTTGTCGGATACCAGGCCCAGGGGACGCTTGGCCGCCAGATCGTGGAAGGGGCCACCGAGGTTCGCGTGCTCGGAGAAAAACGGGCAGTGAAGGCAAAAATAGCCCGAATTTCGGGTTTCTCCGGCCACGCGGACCGCGAGGAGCTTCTTCGCTGGACGTCGTTCATCAAGAAGCCGCCGCGGACGGCGTTCATTATTCACGGTGAGCCGCGAGTTTCTGAGCATTTCCGGGCAACGCTTGCCGAAAAGAGGGGTTGGAACGCCGTGGTTCCCCTGCCCGGCCAATCACTGCAACTAGACTGAGGAAACCCCCGCGGCAACCGAGGCCATCAGTGCGCGAGTACGCGCTCTAATGAGTAATACGCACTTGCGCCGGGATCATTAGTACTTGAAGGCGCTCTCCCCAATAAACTCACGTAGGATGGAAGTGGGGGGCACCCATCTGGGGTGAAGCGGCGCGAAGTTTGCCAGGAAAGAAAGCAGGCGGCGCGCCTCCTGGTATTCCGGGACGTCCGGCTTGACGGATGCGAGCAGGGGTTCGGCGTACACCTTCAGCACGGCCAGCTCGTAGTCGAGGGCCGAGTTGAAGGCGGAGTCGGCGGTGTTCTGGAAGGGAAAGATGTTTCGGTCCTCCCCCCGCCGCACCGAAGGCCACATAGAAAGCGTTTGCGCGGCGGAATGGCCTCGAAACTGGTTGTCCCTTACGATCCTCCTTATGAGGCGGTTTTCCGTGGTGGCAATCCTGTTGTGGTCGTCGAGGTTGAGCTGCGTCAAGGCCGAGACGTACACCTTGTGCTTCTGCTCCCGAGGAACAAGCGGCGTGAGGGCATCGTTTAGACCGTGGATACCCTCCAGGATGAGGATGGCGCGTTCAGGAAGGCGCATGCGCAATCCAGCGGGCTTGCGCGCGCCCGCGTGAAAGTCGAAGAGCGACGTCTCGACTTCCTCGCCGGCGAGCAGGCCGACGAGGTGCTTGTTGAGGAGCTCGACGTCCAGGGCTTCCAGAGATTCGAAGTCAGGTTTCCCCTCCTCATCTAACGGCGTGAGTCCATGAGGTTTGTAATAGTTGTCCAGGGAGATCGTGACTGGGTTCCTGCCCACAACACGGAGCTGGATCATCAGTTTCTTGGAGAAGGTCGTCTTGCCGGACGATGAGGGGCCGGCAATCAGAACGCAGCGCGCGACATCCCTCTTCGCCGTGATCTTGTCCGCAATCTCCGCGATTTTCTTGTCCTGGAGGGCCTCCGCCACCTGCACGAACTCCTGGATCCTGCCGTCGCGTATCAGCTCGTCCAGACTCCCGACGGAACCCACGCGGAGTATCTTGCCCCAATTCTTGTATTCCCGGTAGATGGAGAAAAGGACGGGGTTGTCCTGGAAGGGACCTAGGTCCTGCGGCTTGTGGGATGGCGGATAGCGCAAGAGGAATCCTGGCGGATACCTTTTGACCCCGAAAGTGGACAGCAGCCCCGTACACGGCACGAGCGGGCCGTGGGACAGGTCCAGGTAGCCTTCGCAGGAGTTCACCCTGATAGCGGGGTCGTTGCGATTCTTCAGCAGCAGCACGGTGTCAGGCTGATTGTGTTTCTCGAAATACTCGACCGCCTCCCGGTAGGAAAGCATCAGTGAGATGATTGGCGCGTCCTTCGAAACAATTTCGCGCATGGCAGTCTCGAGGCGCTCGATGTCTGACGCGGAAAGCTCTTCCAACCCGACCAGGTAATAGAAATAGCTCTGCCCCAGCGAATGCCCAATGACGAGCCTGTTCTTGGGAAATATTTTCTTCGAAGCCATAGACAGCAGGAAACACAGCGACTTGCGATAGATAAGGATCCCTTCCTCGCTTTCCAGGCCCACAGGTTCCAGAGCGCAGTTCACCGTCAGGGCGGATTCGAGGCTCACGACCTCATTGTTGAGCCGGGCGGCAATAGCCTGATGCGCGGTCCTAGGAAAGCTGGAGTCGGCAGCGGCTTCCCGCACGGGGGTGCCGGCCAGAAACTCTCGTGTCCGCCCGTTGGGGTAGGTCACACGGACATTCATACTATGTCTCTGATGATCTTCGCCTCCTCCGTGCCGAGCACTCGGGCGATTCCCAGTCCTTTTCCTTCGCTGATCTGGACAAGAGGCGGTTCATCGAGCTTTTTTCCGTCCGAGTCGACCACGACCCTGACAATGGGACAGCGAGGTCGCGCCGGGTCGGTCCGCGTTACGAGGCCTTTGCTATTGTTGGTGAGAAGCACCGCGGTGCCCACGGGGTACACCGAGAGCGTGTACACGAAAGCCTTGAGCACCTTGTCATCATAATGCCCCCGGTGCTTCTGCAGCAGA
>Ga0326728_10020795_pt1 | contig 12454 bp, 10 predicted proteins | sample MB3enrmetagenome_FD_207602 | JGI IMG/M metagenome (GOLD analysis project Ga0326728, IMG submission 207602) | Lab enriched peat soil microbial communities from McLean, Ithaca, NY, United States - MB31MN | ecosystem: Environmental > Terrestrial > Soil > Wetlands > Peat | place: USA: New York...
AGAAAATCGCGCAGTACGGAAACCGGCTTGATCTCCCAGGTCATTGCTTCGTTCACAAAAACCATCAGCGCGGAAATGGCCGTGTTAAAACGCAGGTTATCGAGGTCTTCGGTGACTTTCTTGATGCAAGCGTGGAGCGTCTTCAATTGCGCCGGCGCTGCCGCAACATCTTTGATGGCGGAATCCAGTTTAATCAAACCCAACAACGCCTGGTCGCCTGGCGTCTCGGCGGTGGTTTCCGACTGTTCAAATTCCGTTTCACTCTTTTCATCCACAAACAACCGCCAGACGCGGCCGAGAAAACGGTAGACGCCTTCGACACCCTTGGTGCTCCACGGCTTCACCATTTCGAGCGGGCCTATGAACATTTCGTAAAGGCGGAACGCGTCCGCGCCGTATTCCGCGAGAATGTCGTCGGGATTCACCACGTTACCGCGCGACTTGGACATTTTCTGGCCGTCCTCGCCCAGAATCAAACCCTGATTGACGAGTTTGAAGAACGGTTCAGGCGTCGAGATGTAGCCGAGGTCGAACAAAACCTTGTGCCAGAACCGCGCGTAAAGCAGGTGCAGGACGGCGTGTTCTGTTCCACCAACATACAGGTCCACTCCGGGAGTTGGGCCGGAGTTGTCAGTTTTCAGTTTCAAGTTTTCAGACTGAACACTCGAAACTTGAGACTTGAAACTCGCCGCCGTCCCCATCCAATAGCTTTCGGCTTCACGGCCAACAAAGGCGGCGGAATTTTTCGCGTCGAGATAACGGAGATAATACCAGCACGAGCCGGCCCATTGCGGCATGGTGTTCGTTTCGCGCTGCGAGCCATCGGGCAGATTCACCCAAGCCTTCGCGCGGGCAAGCGGCGGTTCGCCGGTGGCGGTCGGTTTGTAATCGGTCAATTCCGGCGGCAGGACCGGCAACGCAGATTCCGGCAAGGCTTCGTGATAAAGATTCCCAGCGGCATCCTGCTTCCAGATAATCGGAAAAGGCTCGCCCCAGTAACGCTGCCGACTGAACAGCCAGTCGCGGAGCTTGTAATTAACCGTTTTCTTGCCAAGACCTTTTGCTTCTAGCCAGGCAGTAATTTTCTTTTTGGCTTCGGCGGTGGGCAGGCCGTTTATGTCACAACGTTCTCCGGATGGGTCTTTCAATCGCCAGCCTGAAGGAGGCGATTCAAACGCAACACCATCTTCACAAAAAGCCTCCTTCATCGGCCCGATCGCCCCTCCCATTTTCTTTCCATCTGGGAGCGTGACCGGTTTCAAATCGCTTGGGATGACGACTTGAACAATGGGCAGATTGAATTTGGTGGCGAACTCGAAGTCGCGCGTGTCATGCGCCGGCACGGCCATGATTGCGCCAGTGCCGTAGCTGGCGAGAACGTAATCGGCAATCCAGATGGGAATTTTCTCGCCGTTGACGGGATTGATGGCGTAAGCGCCGGTGAACACGCCGGTCTTTTCCTTCGCCAATTCGGTGCGTTCCAAATCGGATTTTTTTGCGACTTCTATTTTATAATTTATAACCGCTTGACGCTGCTCTGGAGTCGTAATGTCATCTACAAACTTATGTTCGGGAGCAAGAACTAGATAAGTCGCTCCGAAAAGAGTGTCGGGACGCGTTGTGAAAACAATGATAGGCTGGTTGAAACTATCAGATTTGAAATGAACTAAAGCTCCTTCACTTTGCCCAATCCAATTCCGTTGCATCTCTTTGAGTGAATCACTCCATTCAATCGTCTCAAGGTCTTTCAGCAAGCGTTCGGCATAGGCGGTGATGCGGAGCATCCATTGGCGCATTGGTTTGCGCACGACTGGAAAGCCGCCGACTTCGCTTTTGCCATCCACAACTTCTTCGTTGGCAAGAACAGTGCCCAGTTGTTCGCACCACCAGACGGGTTGCTCACTGACGTAAGCAAGACGTCTGGTATCTATAATATGTCGGCGAATAGCATCCTCCGATTCCCCGCGAGTAACGTTTCGCAAACTATTCAAGTAATTATTATTTTCCCATTGTGATTTCAGCGTCGGATTTTCAGAAAGCGCGTCTTTAAGCAATTCGATCGGCGTGGCTTTGTTCCAATGGTAGTCAAAATAACTGTTGTAAAACTTCAGGAAAATCCACTGGGTCCATCTGAAATAATCGGGATCGGTGGTGGCAAGTTCGCGCGACCAGTCGTAGCTGAAGCCGAGCGATTGAATCTGCCGCTTGAACGTGGCGATGTTCTGCTCGGTGGTTTGGCGCGGATGCTGGCCGGTCTTGACGGCGTATTGCTCGGCCGGCAGGCCGAACGCGTCCCAGCCCATCGGATGCAGGACGTGGAAGCCAAGCGCGCGTTTGTAGCGGGCGAGCATATCCGTGGCCGTGTAGCCTTCCGGATGGCCGACGTGGAGTCCGGCGCCGCTCGGATACGGAAACATGTCGAGGATATAAAATTTCGGTGGGGCCTGGCGACCGGCCGCCATGGCATCGGCGCCATGCCGTTTGGCAAAGGGATGATTTTCCGGAATCACTTCTCCGGGATTCCAAGCGCGAAAAGTCTGTTGTATCTCCCAGAACTGCTGCCATTTGGGTTCGATCAGATGAAATGGATATTGCCTGCGACTGCTCGCCATAAAAGTGACATTTTGCCGTCCAAGGTCCAAAGTTCAAAGTCCAAAGTCACGGCGTCCGACGTGGGACTTCTGCCTGCCACACCAACCGCAATCCTTCGAGCGTTAGATTGGGATCAACGGCGGAAATCTCCGGCAGCTTTGCGGCCATCAATCGCGCGTAACCGCCCGTGGCGATGACCGGCAAATGTTTCGTCCGCAGCTCACGTTTCAATTCAGCAATCAGCTCGCGCACCAAACCGCGATAACCATGCACCGCGCCAATCAACATCGCTTGCTCGGTGTCCTTGCCGACAACGGCGGTCACCTCGCGAATCCGGATTTTCGGCAGCAACGCCGTTTTCTCGTGCAAATAATCCGTCATCACCGCCAGGCCCGGCGCGATGATGCCGCCGACGTAATCACCCGCGCGGTTCACGACGTCAAACGTGACCGCCGTGCCAAAATCCACCACCACCACCGGGGCGCCGAAGTGATGCCGTGCGGCGACGGCGCTGGCCAGCCGGTCAGGGCCGATGGTGTCCGGTTTGGGATAATCAATGCCCAAGCCGCGCAACGTTTCGGGTTTAAGCTCCAACACGCTCAACTGCCAAAGCCGGCGAACGGCATAGTGAACGAACGGCGTCGCACGCGGCACGACGCTGCACAGAACCGCGCCCTCGATTTTTTTCGCGCCGACGAACCTAGTCAGAGCTATCCTGGCGTTTCCGCCAAACCATTCGCCCGTTGGGATGTTGATTTGCCAGCGCACGCGCCGGTGGTTCGCCAGACCGACGTGCGTGTGCGTGTTGCCGATGTCAAAAAGCAGAATCATTTTTCCAATGTCACGTCGCCGCCGCTGATGCGCTCTAAATGGCCATGTTCAGTTCGCAATAATAATTCGCCGCTCTCGCCCAGCGATTCCGCCCGGCCCTGCACGCGGCGGTTGCCAATTTGAATCGTCACGTCGCGGCCGATGGTCTGGCAACGTGCCTCCCACTCGTCCGCGACTTCGGCGAATTGCCCGGCGCAAATGCGCTCGTAATCGTTGTCCAGTTCGCGCAAAATGGCCGTGGCCAGGTCCGCGCGCGAAAAGGTCCGGCCCGCTTCAATTCTCAGCGATGTCGCCTGCTTGCGCAATTCCGCCGGGAATTCCGCCGCGCCTTGATTCACGTCCACGCCGATGCCGAGGATGACGTGTTTCACGCGGTCCAGTTCCGCGCTGAGTTCGGTCAAGACGCCCGCGACCTTTTTCCCGCCGACCAGGATGTCATTCGGCCATTTGATTTCGGGGTTCAAACCGGTTTCGGAGGCGATGGCACGGCACAGGGCCGTGGCGGAAGCGACCGTCAATTGGGTTGTTTCCTGCGGGCGCAAATCCGGCCGCAACAAAATAGAAAACCAAAGTCCTTTGTAGGCGGGTGAAAGCCATTTCCGCCCAAGCCGGCCGCGTCCCCTGGTTTGTGATTCGGCGAACACGACCACGCCTTCCTTCACCCCGTCGCGCGCGAGTTTTTCAATCACGTCATTGGTCGAGGTCGTCTGTTCGAACACACGGATGTCCCGGCCGATGATTTTGGTGTTGTAAAGGCGCGCCAGCAAATCGTCCGCGTGCAGCACGTCCGGTACGCTGACGAGGCGGTAACCCAGATGCGGGCCGGCCTCGATGTCATAACCGAGCCGGCGCAAATCCTCGATGTGTGCCCAGATGGCCGCGCGGCTGATGCGCAATTGCTCGGCCAGGTCCGCGCCCGACACGCCGGCCGGGTTCGCGCGCAAGGCGGAAAGAATTTTGGCGTCGGTAGTCACAAATTTTCAGCCACAGATAAACACAGATGGACACAGATAAAAATGCAATTTGAAAATCTGTGTTTCATCTGTGCCCATCTGTGGCTCAAATCAGCCCTCAAAATCCAATCCAATGTCCACGGCGCGCGCGGAATGCGTGAGCGCGCCGACGGAAATGAAATCCACGCCGGCCCCAGCGATGGCGCGGACGTTTGCCGGATTCACGCCGCCGCTGGCCTCGATTTGCGCGCGACCTTTGATTTTTTGCACCGCCAGCCGCAGTTTCACCGGATTCATGTTGTCGAGCAAAATAACGTCCGCGCCCGCGTCGGCAGCCTGTTCGGCCTGTTCCAGAGAGTTGGCTTCGACTTCAATCTTCAATTGCGGAAATTTTTCGCGCGCCCGCGCCACCGCGGCGGCAATGGCGTTGGGTTTTTCATTTTGCAGGGCGACGAGATGATTGTCCTTGATCAAAATCAGGTCGAACAAACCGAGACGGTGATTTTTCCCGCCGCCACACGTGACGGCGTACTTTTCAAACCGCCGCCAACCGGGCGTGGTTTTGCGCGTGTCGAGAATCTGCACGGGAGTTCCTTTGACTGCATCCACGAATTGCGCGGTGAGCGTGGCGATGCCGGACAGCCGTTGGACGAAATTCAGCGCGACGCGCTCGGCGCTTAGAATCGCGCGGGCCGGCCCGGAAAGGCGCAGCAAAATTCCACCAGCGTTGGCGTGCTGGCCGTCTTTGGCCAGCCGCTCGACCTGTATCGCAGATGAAAGTTCGGCAAATGCGACTTCGGCAAAAGCGAGGCCGGCAACGACCAGTGGTTCGCGGGCATGCATAACAGCTTTGGCTACAGCAGCTTCCGGTACGATGGCGAGCGTGGTCGCGTCGCCGCTGCCAAGGTCCTCGGCCAGGGCAAATTGGACAGCTTGACGGATTTCTGCGGTGGACAATTCCACACGGTCAGAATGGAGACAATCAGGAAAAGAGAAAAGTAAAAACCCTTCACGCTTCCTATGCTCCCGACGGGGTAGTTGGCATTTTATAGTTGCTCGACTCCGCCGCCGGCCTGTGGCAGGTTGCCGTCATGGATGCGGATGAACGTGAGATTTATCAGTTCCTCAAGTCGTGGGGGGACGCGTTTATTGCCGCACGCGAGATTTGCCGGCGCGCGGCCGGGCGGCGGCGATACAATGATGACCCGGAATGGGCCAAGCCGGTTTTACTCCGCATGCAAGAACGCGGCATCCTTGAATCAAATTCCATGGGACGTTTCCGCATCAAACCCATCCCCAAAAACAAAGATAAGGACAAACGCTGGGTTTCCCCGGACATCGCGAATACTCTCAAGGAAGGCGGCGTGGAAATCGAAAGCGCCGATGAAGAAAGCGAACTCGGCTCTGATGAGTATTACGATCAGTTGTAATCGCTCCTGCGCGCCCCATGCTTGCCGCGCTTTTAACCACACTGCTGTTTGCCATCTCTGCCATCTGTGCCCATCGCACGGCCACGCAAATCGGCGGCGTGGAGGCCAACTTCTGGCGCGCGTGCCTGGCGACCTTTTTTCTCGCGATTTGGGCAAACCTCTTCGGCACCGGTTTTGCCGGCGCCGCGTTTCCGGTTTTCGTGTTGAGCGGCCTGGCGGGAATCGGCCTGGGTGACAGCGGTTATTTCCAAGCCCTGCCCCGACTGGGCAGCCGCCGGACGGTGCTGCTCACCCAATGCCTCACCGCGCCGTTCGCAGTGGTGATTGAATGGTTGTGGCTCGGCACGACGCTGAACGTTCCCGAATTGTTCTGCGTCATGGTCATCCTGGTGGGCGTGGCCGTGGCGCTGGCGCCGAAGGAACATCTGGAAATCACGCCGCGCCAGATGTTCGTGGGCATTTCCGGCACGGTGGTGGCCGCGCTCGGCGGCGCGCTCGGTGCGGTGCTGAGCCGCAAAGCCTACGCCGTGGCGCACGCGGCGGGGGAGCATCCCGATCCCGGCACGACCGGCTATCAACGCGTCATTGGCGGCACCATCGCGCTGGGCCTGCTGTTGTTGATGGTGAAATGGCGCACCGCCCGGGCGCATGGCGGTATCCTCGAAGCGAAGAGCCTCCACATCTCCCGCGACAAATGGCGCCGGCTCTGGCCGTGGGTTGTGGCCAACAGCCTGGCGGGCCAGACGGTCGGCGTGAGCTGCATGCAATGGGCGCTCGAAAACACGTCCGCAGGCATCGTCACCGCCGTCATTGCCACGACGCCTATCCTGTTGCTGCCGATGACGCACCTCATTGACGCCGAACGCATCGGGATACGCTCGACCCTAGGCGCGCTGATCGCCGTGGCCGGCGTCATCGGCCTGACGTTTTCCCGTTGAACGACTTTCTCTTAATCATAATCACAACCTTAATCTCGCGGGAGTCCCCGATTACGATTAGGATCAAGATTCAAGATTATGAAAACTGAACTGCAAAGCGCCGTTGAAACGTTCGGCATCGAAAAATTCCGCCGGCACATTTTTTTGTGTGCCGACCAGACGGAGCCGAAATGTTGCCCGCGCGAAGCGGGTCTGGCGGCGTGGGAATTTTTGAAGCGCCGGCTCAAGGAGTTGAATCTGGCCGGGCCGCAGCCGCTGGTTTATCGCACCAAAGCCAACTGCCTGCGGGTCTGCGCGCGGGGGCCGATTGCGGTCGTTTATCCCGAAGGCGTCTGGTACCACTCCTGCACCCCGGAGGCATTGGAACGCATCATTCAGGAACATTTGATTGGCGGGAAAATTGTGAGGGAGTTTGTCTTTGCCCAAAACCCGCTGGGATGATACCGCAGCAGGCTGGAAAAACTGCTCGATTTTCTTCTCGACTTTCGTTCCGACTAGGCGCAAAATAGTAGCGGACAGAAAATCGGAGGCTCCATGGCGAGGCTGTTAGTTAAGACAGAAGGCTTGAAGAATCAGACGCTTGAGTTGCGCCTCGGCGTCAATCAGATCGGTCGCAGCCCGGAAAGCGACTTTCCCATCAATCACCCCACGGTGTCCGTCAACCATTGCCAGATCGTGCTGTCAAACGATGGCGTGATGATTCGCGATTGCAACTCGACCAATGGCACGTTTGTCAATGGTGATCCGGTCCGGGAAGCTTGGTTGCTTCCGGGCCAGACGGTGCATCTGGGCGACGTGGAATTGTTCGTCGAATCCACCGAGGTCAACGTCGCGATTCCGCAATTTGAGCGCGACCGGCCCAAGCCGCCGGTGGTGTTGCCCGACGGCATGATTCTCTGTCCGCGCCACTCGCGCGCCCAAGCCACTTATCGGTGCACGCATTGCCACGAGGTGATGTGCAACGAGTGCGTGCATGTACTGCGCCTCAAGGGAGGCGAGCCGCTTTTTCTCTGCCCGCTGTGCAGCCACAAGTGTGAGCTGATTCCGACCGCGCGGCCCAAAAGGAAAAAAGGCTTTCTCGGTTTCTTGCAGGACACGGTCAGACTCCGATTCCGACCGTCCGCCGCGCGGGGGAAGGCCAAGAAATAATCACCCCAGTTTTGAGCCGCCGGGCTTTTCAAAAGCGTTCGACCATTTTTTCCAGCGCCGCAATCCACCGCGGGTGTTCGTTCAAACACGGGACGAGCGTAAATTCCTTCCCGCCCGCCGACAAAAACGTTTCGCGTCCGCGAATGCCGATTTCCTCCAGCGTTTCCAGGCAGTCGGAAACGAATGCCGGGCAGATGACCACGAGGTTTTTAACGCCGCGTTTGGGCAATTCGGCCAGTTCAAAATCCGTGTAAGGTTTCAACCACGCGTCGCGGCCGAGGCGGGACTGGAAGGACACGGAGAATTTTCCCGCGGGCACGTTCACCTGCTTCACAAATGCCGCGACGGTCTTCAAACATTGCGCGCGGTAACACGTCGCATGCACGGGGCTGCTGCCTTCACAGCAGTTGGGAACCGCCAGACAGTGCCGGTGCGTCGGGTCGGATTTTCTAAGGTGCCGCTCCGGCACGCCATGAAAGCTGAACAACAAATGATCGTAGCCTGCCTCCAGATAATTCATTGCGCTGGCGGTGAGGGCCTCGATGTAATCCGGCGAACTGCCATAAGGCGGCTGGGCTTTGATCAACATTTGCGGCGCGATTTTGGCCGCGACCCGCTTGACGCGTTCAACGGCCGTTTCGTAACTCGACATGGCGTAGTGCGGAAACAGGGGAATCAGCAAAACCTCGTCAACCTTCTGCTCGGCCAGCCCGATGATGGCGTCCGGGATGGAAGGATTTTGGTATCGCATCGCCAGGGCGACCGGCATCGTAACGCGCTCCTGCAGTTTTAGCTGGACGTTGCGGCTCGTGACAATCAGTGGCGACCCTTCGGACGTCCAGATTCTGTGATAGGCCTCGGCGGATTGCTTCGGTCGGTTGAGGAGAATCATGCTCACGATGAACCGCCGCAGCAGCCACGGCGAGTCTATCACGCGGGCGTCCATCAAAAATTCGTTCAGGTAACGCCGCACGGCTTCAACCGAAGTTGAGTCCGGCGAGCCCAGGTTGACCAGCAAAACGCCTTTGCTCATTTGGCGGTCAGAAATTTTTCCACGCGCTCAACGACGTGGCAACCGGATACAATCGAATCGCCCAGCGAAATGCCTTCGCGATAGTGGCCGGCGAGAAAAAGACCGGCGGCTTGATTTTCAATGGCGTTCATCAATTCGCGGTAACGGCCGTACCCGAGATTGTATTGCGGGATGGCCTTCGGGTAAAGCGCTGTGTGCTGGAACACCGGCCGGCCATTTACCCCGAGCAACACGCGCAAATCCTCGCACGTCAGCGCGACCAATTCGTCCGCGGACCGCAGCGCCAGCTCCGGTTGCCGCTCGCCGCCTACGTAACTCGTCAACAAGACATGTCCGGCGGGCGCGCGGTTGGGAAACAGCGACGACGAGAAAATCGTGCCAAGGATTTTGAAGCCTTCGATTTTGGGGATCAACATGCCGAAACCTTCGCACGGATGCGCCACGTCTTCGCGCCGGAAACCCAGTACCACGCTCGCCACCGGCGGATAACGGATTTCAGAAAATGGCATAGTGGCACAGGCATCTTGCCTGTGCGTTCCAACTCGTGCCGGCACAGGCTGGAAGCCTGTGCCACTAACCTCCAACTCCGCCAGCTTATACGCCGTGCCACAATAAACCACCGCGCTGTGTTCCACTTCGCCCACTGAAGTGGAAACGCGCCAGCCATTCTCCGTTTGGGTGAGTTTCGTGACCGAAGTGTTAAGTTTCACCGCGTCGCCTAGTTTCGTCGCCAATGTGTCCGGCAAGACCTGTAAACCTTCATCAAAGGAAAATTTGGGCGCGCGGTCCCGGGCGATGTCGCCGCGCTGTTTGCGTTCGCGCGCGCCGAAAATCTGGCCTTTGATGAGCGAACCGTAACGCACTTCGAGTTCGGCCAGCCGCGGGAACGCCTGCGGCAAGGACAATTGGTAAGGATCGCCGGCGTAAACACCGGCCGCCAGCGCGTCAATCGCGTGGTCGAGAAATTCCTGATTCAACCGGCGCTTCACGAAGTCGGCGACGCTTTCTTCTTTGCCATCGCGCCGGCGCGGTACAAATGGTTCTCGCAGGACGGCCAGCTTGGCTTTGGCGGTAAAAAGTTTCGTGGCGAAAAATCCCAGGGGCGAACCGGGCATCTCAATGGGGCGCCGGTAACGAACGATGTAACGCGCCTCGGCCTTCGGATCGGAATAAAGCCGGCGCGATTCCAATCCCGCATCGCGAACGAGTTGGGCGATTTTCGGCGATGTTTCGAGCATGGTGTTCGGCCCGCACTCGGCCAGAAAACCGTCTTTGCGGATGGATTGAATCACGCCACCCGCGCGATTGCCGGCTTCATAAACCGTGACCGGTACGCCTTTCCGTTTCAGGTAAAACGCCGCGGTCAATCCCGTGATGCCGGCTCCGATGATGGCGACGGATTTCATTCAGTTGCGCCCAATTTAGGTGAATCGCCGGAGTTGTCGAGGATGGGACGGTTTGGCGAATTTTTGGAAGTCGTATCGTTTCAAGATTATGCGTTGTAGCGGCGCTCTATGAGCGCCGATTTCGGCGGTCACAAACCGCCGCTACAACCAAACTGTGCCGCCACCGAATTTCCTCGAAATTTCCGGCCCGGCTCCTAAAGTGAATGCCACATAGCAGCCAACTGGTTATGCTTGACCGATTCTTTCGCCTTGCGGAAAACCAGACCACGGCGCGCACCGAACTGCTGGCCGGGGTCACCACCTTCCTGACGATGGCCTACATCATCTTTGTCCAGCCGGCGGTCCTATCGGGAAAAATGTTCAGCCAGCCGACCGGCATGGATTTCGGCGCGGTCACGACGGCGACCTGTCTTTCAGCGGCGCTTGCCACCACCATTATGGCGCTGTGCGCACGTTATCCCATCGCCCAGGCGCCGGGCATGGGCGAAAATTTCTTTTTCGTGTTTTCAGTGATTCCGGCGGCCACGGCGGCGGGTTTCACCAACGGCTGGCAGGTCGCGCTCGGTACGGTGTTCGTTTCCGGTGTGATCTTCCTGATTTTGTCGCTGGTTGGTTTGCGCGAACTGATTTTCAACGCCATCAGCCCCAGCCTCAAAAGCGCCATTGCCGCCGGCATCGGGCTGTTCATCGCGTTCATCGGCCTGCAAGACGCCGGAGTGATTCTCAAAGACCCCGGAACGGCGGTGAAACTCAATCCACATTTCACGTCACCGGATTTGATTGTTTTCTTCGTCGGCCTGCTCGTGACGGCGGTGCTGCACGCGCGCCGGGTGCGTGGCTCAATTTTGTGGGGCATCGTCGCCGCTACCGGACTGACCGCCATTTTGAAATGGTTTTTGCCTCTGCTGCCGGCGGCGATTTCCTCGTCACCGGTTGTAACCGGCTCCCTGCTTCTGCAACGGTTTGAATTCGCGAAAGGCGTCGTAGCTGCACCGCCTTCGCTCGCACCGACGTTTTTGCACATGGACCTCGCCCATGCGCTGTCGCCCGTCATGCTGCCGTTCGTATTCGTCTTTCTGTTCATGTTCATGTTCGACGCTATTGGCACGCTGATTGGCGTCTGCGAACAGGCCGGGCTGATGCGCGACAACAAGCTGCCGCGTGCCAAACAGGCGATGGTATCCGACGCGGTCGGCACCGTCGTCGGGGCCGGATTGGGCACGAGCACGGTGACCAGCTTCATCGAAAGCGCCGCCGGCGTGGAACAGGGCGGTCGGACCGGCCTGACCGGGCTGGTGGTGGCCGCGCTGTTTCTGTTGGCGCTGTTTTTCAGCCCGTTGATTGCGATGGTCGGCAGTTACCCGCCCATCACCGCGCCCGCGCTCGTGATTGTCGGCGCGATGATGCTTCGGAACGTGACGAAGATTGACTGGCCGGATTACACCGAATCCGTGCCCGCTTTTCTGACCATGATTGGCATTCCGCTGTCCTATTCCATCGCCGACGGTCTGGCGCTGGGATTCATCACCTATCCCATCATCAAACTTTTGAGCGGTCGTGGCCGCGAGCTCGGCTGGCTGACCTATCTGCTGGTGGTCATCCTCGTGTTCTATTTCGTTTTCGTGCGAAGCCGGATGGGATAATGCCTATTTCGCTTTTACGCAAACCGCGATGCCAGCTCCAATGATGGCGACGGATTTCACGGAGAAGAAAAGAATCCGACTTCGATTATCATAGAACGTCTCAAACGTCTCGGCTCATCGTCTGATTGTCCCATCAGGATTGATACGGTTTGCATGAACAAAGAACAAATGATTCATCATCACGGCCTGAGCAAAACCAGCAAGTTGAATTTCGTTTGCTCTACCAGCAGTCACTAAGAAAGCCGGACAACCGCTGATGCCGCCGAACTTTTTCGGTTCCCAATTAACATTCGTAACATTAGCCTGAAATCTCGGATCTTCCACAGTTGAAACAATTACACCAAACGGCTGGCGGCCAAATTCAATGAATTGATTACCGGGCTTTCTCTGACAGCCCGGGAAACCTATCAGAAACAGCGTGTCATCCTTCTTGACAACAGTGGGTGGTTTTGAAAGTAGGTTGAAAAACTGTAGCTGAC
>Ga0326728_10020798_pt1 | contig 12451 bp, 7 predicted proteins | sample MB3enrmetagenome_FD_207602 | JGI IMG/M metagenome (GOLD analysis project Ga0326728, IMG submission 207602) | Lab enriched peat soil microbial communities from McLean, Ithaca, NY, United States - MB31MN | ecosystem: Environmental > Terrestrial > Soil > Wetlands > Peat | place: USA: New York...
TTTCTCTCAACACGTTGAAAGAGAAGGCGCACCCGACTTATTCGCAGCTGCTCGTCGAAGTCGAGAGCGTCGAGGCGGAAGCCGACGACGTCGCGACCGTGCGTTTCGTCAAGGATCGCTCGCGCGACGCGCATCTCGTCGTCGTCGGCATGCCGATCTTCTCCGCCGCCTGGTGGAAGGGGCGCGACTTCGACGCTGCGACGCTCGAGGCGCCGCTCGGCTCCGGTCCCTACCGGGTGAAGACCTTCGAGCAGGGCCGTTTCATCGAATTCGAGCTGCGCGACGACTATTGGGGCAAGGACCTGCCGGTCAACCTCGGGACGAACAACTTCCGCCGCCTGCGCTTCGAGTACTATCGCGAGCGGCAGGTCGCCTTCGAGGCGTTCAAGGCCGGCGCGATCAATTACCACCAGGAGTTCACCTCGCGCGTGTGGGCGACCGGCTACGATTTTCCCGCCTTCAACGACGGCCGCGTGAAGAAGGAATCGCTGCGCAACGGCGCGCCGACCGGCTCGCAGGGCTGGTATTTCAACACCCGGCGCGAGCAGTTCAAGGACCCGCGCGTGCGCGAGGCGCTCGGCCTCGCCTTCGACTTCGAGTGGACGAACAAGAACGTGATGTTCTCGCTCTATAAGCGCGTCGTCTCCTATTTCCAGAACTCGGCGATGGAGGCGGTCGGCCCGCCCGGCCCGGAGGAGCTCAAGCTGCTCGAACCGTGGCGGGGCAAGATCCCCGATTCCGTGTTCGGCGAGCCCTACTCGCCTCCGGTCAGCGACGGCTCGGGCAGCGACCGCGCGCTGCTCAAGCGCGCCAACGACCTCTTGCTCGCGGCGGGCTGCGCGCGCGAGGGCGGCGTCCTGCGCCTGCCGAGCGGCAAGCCGTTCACAATCGAGTTTCTCGATTCCTCCGACATCTTCCAGCCCCATGTCGCGCCCTACCAGCAGAACCTGCGCCGACTCGGCGTCGACGCTTATTCGCGCATCGTCGACGCGGCCCAGTACAAGAGCCGCACCGAGAGCTTCGACTTCGACGTGGTCGCCTCGGCCTTCGGCGGCGCGACGACGCCGGGCGCCGAGCTGCGCCTGTTCTTCGCCTCGAAGGCGGCGGCGATCGAGGGCTCGCGCAACCTCGCCGGAATCGCCGACCCCGCCGTCGACGCGCTGGTCGAGACGATCGTCAACGCGACGACGCGCGCCGACCTCAACGCGGCCTGCCGCGCCCTCGACCGCGTGTTGCGCGCCGGGCGCTACTGGATTCCGATGTGGTACAACGATAAGGCTTGGCTCGCCTATTGGGACGCCTTCTCGCGGCCGGCGACCCAGCCGAAGCTCGGCGCCGGCGCGCCCGACACCTGGTGGTGGGACGAGGACAAGGCGAAGAAAATTGGGCTCTGAAGCGCGCGGCTTTCTGATGGCGTCGCCCTCGCCCCGGCCCTCCCCCGCGAGCGGGAGAGGAGGCGGAGGCGCGCCGCTCGCCTTCTCCCGCTTGCGGGAGAACGCGGCCTCCGAAGCCCGAAGGGCGAAGGAGGCCGGATGAGGGCCCGCCGCCGATTGCATCGCTGCGCTTGAGACGGGCCCGACGTCCATGCTCGCCTACATCGTCCGCCGCCTGCTGCTGATGATCCCGACCATCTTCGGCATCATGCTGGTCTCGTTCGCCATCGTGCAGTTCGTGCCGGGCGGGCCGGTCGAGCGCGCGATCGCGCAATTGCAGGGCGCGGACCAAGGCTCGACCGCCAATTTCGGCGGCGCCGGCGGCCAGATCGGCGCCGGCGCGATGGCGCGGGCCGGCGGCGACATTTCCTCGCGCTACCGCGGCGCGCAGGGGCTCGACCCGAAGTTCATCAAGGAGCTGGAGAAGCAATACGGCTTCGACAAGCCGGCGCCCGAGCGCTTCCTCATGCTGGCGCGCGACTACGCGACCTTCAACCTCGGCAAGAGCTACTACCGCGACGCGCCGGTGGTCGAGCTGATCAAGGAGAAGCTGCCCGTGTCGATGTCGCTCGGGCTGTGGATGATGTTCATCTCCTACGCGATCTCGATCCCGCTCGGCGTGCGCAAGGCGGTGAAGGACGGCTCGCGCTTCGACGCCTGGACCTCGGCGCTGGTCATCGTCGGCTACGCCATCCCCGCCTTCCTCTTCGCCATCCTGTTGGTGGTGCTGTTCTGCGGCGGCTCGTTCTGGCAGATCTTCCCCTTGCGCGGCCTCACCTCCGACAACTTCGCCGACCTCTCCTGGCCGCAGAAGATTCTCGACTACCTCTGGCACGTCACGCTGCCGGTGACGTCGCTCGTTCTCGGCTCGTTCGCCACGACGACGCTGTTGACCAAGAACTCCTTCCTCGACGAGATCAAGAAGTCCTACGTGCAGACCGCCCGCATGAAGGGCCTCACCGAGCGACGCGTGCTCTACGGCCACGTCTTCCGCAACGCCATGCTGATCGTCATCGCCGGCTTCCCCGGCGCCTTCCTCAGCGCCTTCTTCACCGGCTCGCTGCTGATCGAGCAGGTGTTCTCGCTCGACGGCCTCGGCTATCTCTCCTACGACTCGCTCATCCAGCGCGACTATCCGGTGGTGCTCGGCAACCTCTACGTCTTCGCGCTGCTCGGCATGGTCGCCAACCTCCTCTCCGACCTCACCTACACCTGGGTCGATCCGCGCATCGACTTCGAGACGCGCGAGGTGTGATGAGCGACCCGTCGCCACTTAATTCGACGCCGCGCGCCGCCGCCGCCCTGCGAGGCCGCGCATGACCGCCCCGCCCCCCGCGCAATCCGGCGGCTGGCTCCGGCTCAGCCCGATGAACCGGCGGCGGCTCGACAATTTCCGCCGCAACCGGCGCGGCTACTGGTCGTTCTGGATCTTCCTGGCGCTGTTCGCCGTCTCGCTCTTCGCCGAGCTCGTCGCCAACGACCGGCCGCTGATCGCCTCCTACAAGGGCGAGCTCTTGTTCCCGGTGTTCGTCGACTATCCGGAAGAGAAGTTCGGCGGCTTCGAAGCCGAGACCGACTATCGCGATCCCGCCGTCGCCGACGAGATCGCCGCGCACGGCTGGATGATCTGGCCGCCGATCCGCTTCGCCAATTCGACCACCAAGCTCGATCCGCCGACGCCCTTCCCCTCGCCGCCGACCTGGACGCTGAGCGAGCAGCAATGCCGCGCCGCGATCGCCGCCCACGCCCGCGGCGACCCTAAGAAGATCCCGCCCGGCGGCGGCTCGTGCCGCGACCTCGAGCCGATGTGGCTCGGCAGCGACGCCAACGGCCACGACGTCGTCGCGCGGCTGCTCTACGGCTTCCGCATCTCGGTGCTGTTCGGCCTCATCCTCGCCGGCGTCTCGTCGGTGGTCGGCGTCTTCGCCGGCGCGGTGCAGGGCTATTTCGGCGGCTGGCTCGATCTGATCTTGCAACGCGTCATCGAGATCTGGTCGTCGCTGCCGCAGCTCTACATCCTGATCATCCTGTCGGCGATCCTGGCGCCGAGCTTCATTGTGCTGCTGACGATCCTGCTCTTGTTCTCTTGGGTCAACCTGGTGCATCTGGTGCGCGCCGAGTTCCTGCGCGCGCGCAACTTCGAATACGTCAACGCGGCGCGCGCGCTCGGCCTCTCCGACGCCAAGATCATCGTCAAGCATGTGCTGCCCAACGCGATGGTGGCGACGCTGACCTTCCTGCCGTTCGTCGTCAACGCCTCGATCGGCACGCTCACCTCGCTCGACTTCCTCGGCCTCGGCATGCCGCCGGGCTCGCCTTCGCTCGGCGAGCTCCTGCTCGAGGGCAAGTCGAACCTCTCCGCGCCGTGGCTCGGCCTCTCGGCCTTCGCCGTCGTCGCGGTCATGCTGTCGCTGTTGATCTTCATCGGCGAAGCGGTGCGCGACGCCTTCGATCCGCGAAAGACCTTCGCGTGAGAGCCGCCCCTCCCCTCCTCGAGGTTCGCGACCTCTCGGTCGCCTTCGCGCAAGGGGGGCTCAAGCGCCTCGCCGTCGACCGCGTCTCGTTCCGGCTCGAGCGCGGCCAGGCGCTGGCGCTGGTCGGCGAGTCCGGCTCGGGCAAGACCGTCACGGCGCAGTCGATCGTGCGCCTCCTGCCCTACCCGGCGGCGAGCCACCCGACCGGCGAAATCTTCTACAAGGGCCGCGACGCGCTCAAGATGACCGACGCCGAGCTGCGCGAGATGCGCGGCGCCGGCGTCACCATGGTCTTCCAGGAGCCGATGACCTCGCTTAACCCGCTGCACACCATCGAGCGGCAGGTCGGCGAGATCATCGCCCTGCACGGCGGCCGCCGCGCCGCGACCCGCGCGCGCGTCGTCGAGCTCTTGACCGAGGTCGGCATCGTCGACCCCGCCGCGCGGCTCGGCGCCTATCCGCACCAATTGTCGGGCGGGCAGCGGCAGCGGGTGATGATCGCCATGGCGCTCGCCAACCGCCCCGACCTGTTCATCGCCGACGAGCCGACCACCGCCCTCGACGTCACCGTGCAGGCGCAGATCCTCGCGCTGCTGAAGACGCTGCAGGCGAAGCTCGGCATGGCGCTCTTGTTCATCACCCACGACCTCGGCGTGGTGCGCAAGATCGCCAGCGACGTCGCAGTGATGAAGGAAGGCCGCATCGTCGAGGCGGGCAAGGTCGCCGAGGTGTTCGCCAATCCGCAGCACGAATACACCCAGATGCTGCTCGCCGCCGAGCCGAAGGGCGAGGCGCCGGCGCTCGACCGTTCGGCCAAGCCGATCGTCGCCGCGACCGACCTGCGCGTGTGGTTCCCCATTCGCAAGGGCTTCCTGCGCCGCACGGTCGGCCACGTGAAGGCGGTCGACGGCGTCTCGCTCACGGTGCGCGAAGGCCAGACGGTCGGCGTGGTCGGCGAATCGGGCTCGGGCAAGACGACGCTCGGCCTGGCGATCCTGCGCCTCATCCGCTCACAAGGGACGATCGTCTATTGCGGACGCGGCATTGGCGGCTTGTCGGTCAAGCAGATGCGCCCGCTCCGGCGCGAGATGCAGATCGTGTTCCAGGACCCTTACGGCTCGCTGTCGCCGCGCCTATCGGTGGCCGAGATCGTCGAGGAGGGGCTGATCGCCCAGAAGACCCGGCTCAGCGCCGCCGAGCGCCGCGAGGCGGCGGCGCGCGCGCTCGCCGACACCGGGCTCGACCCGGCGACCATGGACCGCTACCCGCACGAATTCTCCGGCGGGCAGCGCCAGCGCATCGCCATCGCGCGCGCGATGGCGCTCGATCCGAAGTTCGTCGTCCTCGACGAGCCGACCTCGGCGCTCGACATGTCGGTGCAGGCGCAGATCGTCGATTTGCTGCGCGACTTGCAGAAGCGGCGCTCGCTCGCCTATCTTTTCATCTCCCACGACCTGAAGGTGGTCAGGGCGCTGGCGAGCGAGGTGGTGGTGATGCGCCGCGGCGAGGTGGTCGAGAGCGGGCCGGCGCGCGAGATCTTCGCAGCGCCGAAGAGCGACTACACCAAGGCGCTGTTCGCCGCCGCTTTCGCCATCGAAGCCGATGCGAGCGGCGTCGTCAGCCAGTAGGGCGCCGTCGGCCGACGGGCAGGGCAAATGGGGCGCGCGATCATCGTCGTTCTCGATTCGCTCGGCTGCGGCGGCGCGGCCGACGCGGCGACTTATGGCGACGCGGGCGCCGACACGCTCGGCCACATCGCGGCGCGCTGCGCCGCCGGCGAGGCGGATCGCGCCGGCCTGCGCTCGGGGCCGCTGCGGCTGCCCCATCTCGACGCCCTCGGCCTCGGCCTCGTCATGCGCGCCTCGACCGGCGTCGCCCCGCCCGGCTTCGCCTGCGCGCCGGCCATGGGGCAATGGGGCTACGGCGTCGAGACGTCGAAGGGCAAGGACACGCCGTCGGGCCATTGGGAGATCGCTGGGACGCCGGTCGACTTCGCCTGGGGATACTTCCCCGAAACGATCCCGACCTTCCCTCGCTCGTTGACCGCGGCGCTGGCCGCCGAAGCGGGCCTGCCGGGAATCCTCGGCGATCGCCACGCCTCGGGAACGCAAATCATCTTCGAGCTCGGCGAGGAGCACATGCGGACGGGAAAGCCGATCTGCTACACCTCCGCCGATTCGGTGTTCCAGATCGCCGCCCACGAGGAGGCGTTCGGCCTCGAGCGGCTCTATCAGGTCTGCCGCGTCGCGCGCCGCCTATGCGACCCGCTGGCGATCGGGCGGGTCATCGCCCGACCCTTCGTCGGGCGCGCCGCCGCGGACTTCCGCCGCTCCGCCCATCGCAAGGATTTCTCCGTCCCGCCGCCGCCCGGCAACCTGCTCGAACGCGCGACTCAAGCGGGACGCGAGGTGGCCTCGATCGGCAAGATCGGCGACATCTTCGCCCATTGCTGCGCCGGGCGGGAAGTCAAGGGCGCTGACAACGGCGCCAACGTCGACCTCGCGCTCGCCGCGCTCAGCGAGACCGCCGACGGCGGCCTCATCTTCGTCAACCTGGTCGACTTCGACAGCGAATACGGCCATCGCCGCGACGTCGCGGGCTTCGCCGCCTGCCTGGAGGCGTTCGACGCGCGCCTGCCCGAGATCAAGGCGGCGATGCGCGCCGACGACTTCTGCGTCCTCACCGCCGACCACGGCAATGACCCGACCTGGCGCGGCAACGATCACACCCGCGAGCATGCGCCGATCCTCGCCTTCGGCGGCGGCGTTCGGCCGGGGCCGATCGGCGCGCGGGCGACGCTCGCCGACATCGGCGCGACGGTCGCGCGCCGGCTCGCCGTGCCGCCGACGCCGTGCGGAGAAAGCTGGCTGAAATGAGCTTCGTCCTCGACCCGCGCCTCGCCGCCGACACGCTTCCGATCGGCGATCTCAAGCTGTCGCGCCTCCTATTGATGAACGACCGCCGCTACCCGTGGCTCATTCTCGTTCCCCGCGGCGAGGGGCTGCGCGACATCGTCGATCTCGACGCGGCGGCGCGCGCGACGCTGATCGAGGAGATCGCCGCGGCGGCCGGCTTCGTGCGCGGCCTGCCGGGCGTCGTCAAGCTCAACGTCGGCGCGCTCGGCAACCTCGTCAGCCAATTGCACGTCCATGTGGTCGGCCGCGCCCCCGGCGACGCAGCGTGGCCCGGGCCGGTGTGGGGCCAGGGCGCCGCGCGCCGCTACGCGCCGGAGAAGGCGGCGGCCTTGGTCGCGCAGGCGCGCGCCGCGCTGGCGACGGATTGAGGCGGCGCGGCGCGCGGGCGATCGTGGATAGGCCCTGCGGTCGGCGCCGGCGGCGGAATGGCGGTCTCCAGGTGAGAGGAAGCGAAAGCGGACGTTCGATAGCCTGGAGTTGAACGGCAAAGTTCGACCCGAAGCAGAAGCTCGCGGCGACAATCGCAAGCTCGACCCGCCGCCCGCAAACGCGGTTGGCGACGGGTTCATCGCCGACGCAGATTACTTGAGCGCGCCGCCGACCTCAGCCGCAGTTCTTCCACAGGATCTGCTGCGCTTCCAGGGGGACGGCGGCGTTAGGGTTGCTCGGAACGACGCGGATCGAGTAGTCGTGCAGCGGCCGGTGGTTCGGCGCCGTCGCGGCGAAGGTGAAGCCGTTGGCGGCGCCGATGAGTTCTCCGACACGTTGCATGGCCGTGCAAAACGCCGCCTTCGCGCCGTCTTCGGGCTCGGCATACACCTCGATCCGCACGTTCTCGGGCGGCACTTCGCCGAGAAGCAGCGACACCTGGATCAGATAATGGTCGTCGTGTCGCTCCACCTGGGCTTCGCCAATGTGCACCGTGTTCCAGAAGCTCGTCAGGTTGTGGCGCCAGCCGAAGACCTGGGCGCCGACCGTCCCGTCGCCCGCGACGCGCCTCTCGTATTCTTCGGCCAGTGGGCGATAGTAGGTCTCGACATATTCGCGCACCATGCGGTTGGTGGAGAAGTGCGGCGTCAGCTTCGCCATGCTCGATCGAACCTTGCCGATCCATTGCTCCGGCACGCCGCGCTCGTTGCGGTGGTAGAAGGTCGGGACGATCTCGTTCTCCAAGAGGTCATAGATCTGCTCGGCCTCGTGACGATCCCATTCGGGGTCGCTGCCGTGCTCCTGCCCGTCGCCGATCGCCCAGCCGAGATCGGGCTCGTAGGCCTCGGCCCACCAGCCGTCGAGCTCCGACAGGTTGAGGCCGCCGTTGACCAATACCTTCATGCCGGACGTGCCGCTCGCCTCCCATGGCCGGCGAGGATTGTTGATCCACACGTCGACGCCCTCGGTGAGCCGCTCGGCGACGAGAATGTCGTAGTCGGGAACGAAGACGAGGTGCCGGCGCACGTCGGGCCGCTGCATGAACTGCAGCCACTGCTTGACCATCGCCTTGCCCGGTTCATCGGCGGGGTGCGCCTTGCCGGCCACCACCATCTGAACCGGCCGCTCCGGATTGGTGAGAATGCGGGCGAAGCGCTCGGGGTCGGCGAGCAGCAAGGTAGGACGTTTGTAGGTCGCGAAACGCCGGGCGAAGCCGAGCGTCAGCACGTTGGGGTCGAACAGATGGCGCGACTGCTCCATCGCCTCGTCGCCGCCGGCGCCGTAGCGGCGCAACTGGCGCGCGTGGTGCTCGCGCACGTACGTGACCAGCGCGGCGCGGTTGTCAGCCCTGACCTGCCAGACTTCTTCATCGGGAAGCTGGCCCATGCGTTCCGACATGCCCTCGAGGTCGCCCATCCAGCACTGGTTGCCGTTGGTCTTGGTCCACAGGGCGTCGGCGGCGGCGCTATCCCAGGTCGGCACATGCACGCCGTTGGTGACGTGGCCGACGGGAACCTCGGCGAGCGGCCAGCCGGGGAACAGCGGCGCGAAGATCCGGCGGCTCACTTCGCCGTGCAGTCGGCTCACGGCATTGACGGCGTTGCTGCCCCTGACGGCGAGATAGGCCATGTTGAACGGCTCGCTGGCGTCGTTGGAGTCGCGGCGGCCGAGCGCGAGAAGTCGGTCGAACGGAATGTTCAAACAGCCGTCGTCGCCGTGGCCCGCGACGCCCTCGGCGTAACCGCGCAGGTACTGGCGGACGAGCGCCGGGTCGAAGCGGTCGAAACCGGCCTCCACCGGGGTGTGGGTGGTGAACAGGTTGCCGGCGCGCGTGATGGTCAGCGCCATTTCGAAGTTGACCGCGCGCTCGGACATGTAGCGGCGGGCCCGCTCGAGCACGGCGAAAGCGGCGTGGCCTTCATTGAGATGCAGCACCTGCGGCGTCATGCCGAGCGCCTGCAGGACCCGATAGCCGCCGACGCCGAGCAGGATTTCCTGGCGCAGCCGCAGCTCGTCGCCGTGGCCGTAGAGCTCGGTGGTGACGCAGCGGTCGACCGGGTCGTTGGCCGGGTCGTTGGCGTCGAGCAAAAGCAGCGTGATGAGGCCGACCTTGGCCTGCCAGACGCGCACGTAGAGCGAGCGCCCGGGCAACGTCAATTCGAAGCGCAGCCGCCTGCCGCTCTGGTCCCGCGCCGGCACGATCGGCAGCTCCGAGATATTGTTGGAGGGGTAGTACGCGATCTGCGCCCCATCCTTGTCGATCGCCTGGCGGAAGTAGCCGCTCTGGTACAGGAGGCCGACGCCGGTCAGCGGCGCGCCGAGATCGTGGGCCGCCTTGAGGTGATCGCCGGCGAGCAGGCCGAGACCGCCGGAATAGATCGGCAGGCTCTCCGACAGGCCGAATTCCATGCTGAAATAGGCGATCGACTTGAGGACGCTGTCGCCATGGCGCTGGCTGAACCAGCGCGGCGCCGTACGCGACGCGTCTTCGCGCTGCAGCAGCCAGGCGATCCGCTCGCAGTATTCCGTGTCCGCGGCAAGCTCTTGCAGTTTCTCGGGGCTGGTCGACAGCAGCACCAGCCACGGGTTCCTGGTGAGGGCGAACAGGTCCGCGTCGAGTTTCCGCCACAGGTAGTCGGCGGTGTAGCTCCAGGTGAAGCGCAGGTCGGTAGCGAGGAAGTCAAGGCCCTTCAGCTGCGGGGGCAGGTCGAGCGTCGCAGGGCTGCCGTCGGAATTCATAATGCGCCTCCAAGGCTTAGCGCCGACGTTCGTCGCGCGGCGCGACGATTTCACAAGCGATATAGGCCTTGCCGATGATACCCCTGTGACGGTGGCCTTCCGGCATGGCCGCAACGATTTGTGCGGCAAGCTGGCGATGCGGTCCAGCGCGCCGACGCAGATCGGCGACGGATTCGTCCGCGCAGCGGTCGCTGTAAAATCTCCCCCTCCCGGCCGCGCCCGCCAGTTGGGCGCGCCCCGCTGGATTTACGCCAAGATCCGGTCGTGTCCCGCCAAGTGGTGTAGCTGAGGCGGAGCAAGCCGCTCGCGAAGCGGCGGATGTGCGGCCAAACGCCAGTCGAGAAAGCCTTCCTTAACCAATTTCCTCGACAATTATCAAAGAGATGCCGGTAATTGCCGGCGCGAGTCGGGGGGGCGGAAATGCTTTTCAATCGAAAGCGCGAAAAATCGCAGCGTGAAATGACCGCGGAGTTCATCTTCCAAAACTCGCCCGACGCCTATTTCGTGCTCGACGGCGCCGCCATTTGCGAATGCAACGCAGCGCTGGAAAAATTCATGGGCCAACCGCGCGATAAGCTGATCGGCGTCACCCCGGATCGCCTTTCGCCAGAACGGCAGCCTGACGGCAGACTCTCGTCCGAGGCGGCTGTAGAACACATAAGCGCCGCGATGTCCGAGGGGTGCGCGCGCTTTGAGTGGCTGCACCAGCGGCTGGACGGCTCCCCCCTGCCGATGGAGGTGACCCTCCTGCGGGCCAACCTCGGCGGTCGTCCCGTGGTGATCTCCTTCTGGCACGATCTGCGCGAGACGATAAAACTCAGGCAGGTCGAACAAGCCGCGCAGGCTCAGGCGGCGGAGACAGCGCGGCAGCAGAAAGCGGCCCTCGATGCGCTGGCCGTCGCCTTGGCCGACCTCGCCAAAGGCGATCTCACCATCCGCGTGATTCGGCCGGTCGCCGCCGCCTACCAGGCGCTCAAGGACGACTTCAACCGCGCCATGGAAGCCATGCACGACGCCCTGGCCTCGATCGCCGGCTGCGCTGCGGTCGTACTGACGGGGTCGGCGGAGATGTCGCAAGCCTCGGACAATCTCGCCCGGCGGACCGAAGAGCAGGCCGCCAGCCTGGAAGAAACCGCCGCCGCTTTGGAAGAAATCACCGCGACAGTGCGCAAAACTGCGGAAGGCACAACGGAAGCGCGCAACGTCGTCACGACGGCGAAGGACAACGCCCAGCGTTCCGGCGCGGTGGTGCGCGACACCGTGACCGCGATGGGGGAGATCGAGAAGTCGTCCAAGCAGATCAGCAGCATCATCGGCGTGATCGACGAAATAGCCTTTCAGACCAATCTTTTGGCCCTGAATGCGGGCGTCGAGGCGGCGCGCGCCGGCGACGCCGGGCGGGGCTTTGCGGTGGTGGCGACGGAGGTGCGCGGCTTAGCGCAACGCTCCGCCAACGCGGCGAAGGAGATCAAGACGCTGATCGCCGCGTCCGGCGCGCAGGTGGAATCGGGCGTGAAGCTAGTGAACGACACCGGCGAAGCGCTGGGCGAAATCGTCGAGCAGGTGAACCGTCTCAGCGCGCTCGTGACGAACATCGCCGTCTCGGCGCAGGAAGAAGCGACGGCGCTTGGCGAAGTGAACGGCGCGGTCAGTCAGATGGACCATACGACGCAGCAAAACGCCGCGATGGTCGAAGAAGCGAGCGCCGCCAGCCGCGAGATGGCGGTCGAAGCGCAGCAGCTTCACCGCCTGGTCGGGCAATTCCGCCTCGACCGGACGCCGGCGCGCGAGGCGCCGCCCAAATCCGCGAACCCGACGCCTGCGGCCGCCAAGTTCGCCGCCGCGCCTCGGAGTCGCGCGGCGCCGTAACGCCGTCGCGCTGCCTATTTCGGGCGCGCCAGCAGCGCCGCGCTAAGGATGACAGGGCTGCCGCCGCATCGAGTTGATTGGCGATAATCGCAATCCCAGTTGTCGACGCGTCTCGCCATACCTTCGTGCGGGTTCGCGCAGCGGCGACGATTCGGAATTACAGCGCGTTGCTTTGAGGTTGAAGCAAGCCCTCACCCCAACCCTCTCCCGCAAGCGCAGGGCTATCGCATATGAATAAAGAGCTCGAAGAAGAACTCTTTCTTCCATGCGGCGAGTTTCATTTTGCGCGCGATCGAGCGTTTGTCGGGGTGGGCTCGCAAGATATCGAGGGCCATGCGTCGGAAGATGGAAAGGTTTTGCGGGGCGTGATCTTTGCGGGTTCGGGCGTCGTCTTCGTCGAAGACGACGTCGAGCGGCCAGTGAAGATTGTTCTCGACGCCCCAATAGGATCGGATCGTCTCCGCCGTCTTTTTGGGCGACAGGCGTTTGGAGAGCGCGACATAGTGGGTGAAGGCCTTGAGTTCCCCATCGGCGCGCCGGCGCTCGCTTTCGATGCGGCCGAGAGCCGCCAGGTCGGGGAAGTTCGGCGCGT
>Ga0326728_10020799_pt1 | contig 12451 bp, 10 predicted proteins | sample MB3enrmetagenome_FD_207602 | JGI IMG/M metagenome (GOLD analysis project Ga0326728, IMG submission 207602) | Lab enriched peat soil microbial communities from McLean, Ithaca, NY, United States - MB31MN | ecosystem: Environmental > Terrestrial > Soil > Wetlands > Peat | place: USA: New York...
CACGGCGGTCATCTGCGCCTGCTGTTCATGGGCGGGCGCGCCATCCAGGCGGTGACACGGCAGAACAGCGAACCGAATTGGATCGCCTACGTGGGAGTCCAGATTCTACTAGGATCCAAAGAGGCGGATGCAGGGGCAGGGAAGTGACTGCGAATCCCGCCTGCTCAGTGGCAGAATAGACATATGCCTCCCACCGATCCAATCCCTGCTGCGCCAATTGTGCTCACCGCCGCCCAGGCCCGCGTCCTGGGCGCACTGGTTGAAAAGGAAGTGACCACGCCGGACTACTATCCGCTTTCGCTGAATGCGCTGATCAACGCCTGCAACCAGCGCTCGAACCGCGAACCGGTGATGGACCTGGACGAGGAAGCTGTGCGCCAGGCTCTGCATGGCTTGGAAGACAAACGGCTGGCGGGGCGCGCGCGCGGAGCAGACGGGCGCGTGGCCAAGTATGAGCACTGGCTTGGCGAGGCCTTCAACTTCAGTCGCGCCGAGACGGCGCTGGTGTGCATACTGCTGTTGCGCGGGCCGCAGACTCCGGGCGAGCTGCGCGGGCGCACCGAACGGCTGCACCGCTTCGATGAGATTGACGATGTGCTGGCGGGCTTGCAAAAGCTGATGGAACGCGAACCTCCGCTGGCAGCCATTCTGCCCCGCCAGCCGGGGACCAAGGAGTCGCGCTATGCGCATCTGCTTTCGGGCCCGGTAGAGCTGGCGTCGACGGCATTTGCAGCCGAGCCGGCAACTATGCGGCGCGAGGCCGGGTCTGTTTCCGGGTCCGACGCCGGGCAGGAAGAGCGCATTGCGCGATTGGAAGCGACCATCGCTGAACTGCGCCATGAGGTTCTTGCCCTGCGGCAAAAGATCGACGAGCTCTTCGGAGATTGATCTATCGTGCGCCACGAGCCTCAAAGGTAACTACATCTGGGGCTATGAATGGAATGGCTACCATAGTAGAATTCATCTAATCCTGGAGTTAGAAGGCGTCCGGCGGTTCCTGGGGCCGGCCTATGCAGGCAGCGATGGTTGCCTCCTGGGCCGTGCCGGGCCTTCAACAATCGAAACGGCAGGAACGTGGGGATGCTCCCGGCGATCGCGACTGGGAGCGTTGAATCGTCCGCTGGCGCGCCGAACGAGATGTTCGTTTTGTGGTATAGACAAGGCGCGGGCAGCGGATACCCTTGATCTGCGCACGAAGGGCGACTCGCAATGGAAAGCAAGGCTGCTGGATTTGTGACCTATCGGCTCGATTCCCATCATCCTCCTGTATTGACTGAGGAAGAGTGGCTGGCCTGGGAGGAACTTCAGGAGCGAACGAACACAGCCGATGACCCCGGCGTCAGCCTCGTTCCATCTCAAACCGGCGCCTGGCGGCGCGTCTCGGACCTGGTTCCGGAAGAGAACAAGCAGCAGATCACTCTCCGGCTTGACGCCGATGTGCTCGAATTCTTCCGCTCCACGGGGCGGCGCTACCAAACCCGCATCAACGCGGCGCTGCGGGAGTATGTGGCCGCGCAGAAAGAAGCCCAGGAGTCCGGCAGCCGCCAGCCAGTTCTGACTGCCCGCTAAACGAATCAAGGCCGCGAGCCCGAGCGTTCCGTTCTATGTCCGCTTGCCGACTTTGCGCCCGTCCCGGTAAAGTAACTCCACGCGGAGGCTTCGCGAGAGCTTCCCATCGGCCTCCGCCGTGAGTCGTGTCGATTCATTCCCCAAAGGACGCATCCATGTCTTCTGTGCCCGTCTTCTCGATTGCCAATCAGGATATCGACTCTACACTACGCGAAGACCGCGTCTTTCCGCCGCCGCAGGAGTTCAGCACCAAGGCCCATATCAAGAGCCTCGACGAGTACGAGGCGCTCTATAAGAAGTCGATCGACGATCCGGAGAGCTTTTGGGCCGGGGTGGCGAAAGAGTTGCACTGGTTCAAGCCTTGGGAAAAGGTGCTGGAGTGGGATCTGCCCTGGGCAAAGTGGTTCGTGGGCGGCAAGCTGAATCTGAGCTTCAACTGCGTCGATCGACACGCCCTCGGCATTCGGCGCGACAAAACGGCGCTGATCTGGGAGGGTGAGCCGGGCGAGGTGCGCCGCATGACCTACGCCGAACTGCACGTCGAGGTGCAAAAGTTCGCCAATGCCCTCAAGAGCCTGGGAATCAAAAAGGGTGACCGCGTGGCCGTCTACATGGGCATGACCCCGGAACTGGCCATCGCCCTGCTGGCCTGCGCGCGCATCGGGGCCGTGCATTCGGTCATCTTTGGGGGATTCGCGGCCAACGCCATCGCCGATCGCGTGAACGATTCGCAATGCGTAGCTATCCTGACACAGGACTCGAGCTATCGGCGCGGCAACGAAATCCAGCTCAAACGAACCGTGGATGAGGCCATGCACGCCTGCCACAGCGTCAAGCACGTGGTGGTGTACCGCCGCACCGGCTCGTCCATCGCGATGGTCGAAGGCCGCGACCATTGGTGGCACGATCTGATGGCTGCCGCCGCGCCCGAGTGCCCGGCCGAGGAGTTGAATTCCGAGGATCCGCTGTACATTCTTTACACCTCGGGCACCACCGGAAAGCCCAAGGGGCTGGTGCACACCACCGGCGGTTACGCGGTGCAGACCTACCTGACCGCGAAGTACATCTTCGACCTGCGCGACGAGGACATTTACTGGTGCACGGCCGATATCGGCTGGGTCACCGGCCACTCCTATGTGGTCTATGGGCCGCTGCAGAACGGCGCCACGGTGCTGATGTACGAGGGCGCGCCCAACTGGCCCGATTTCTCGCGCTTCTGGAAGATCGTGGACGACCACCGGGTGAGTGTCTTCTACACCGCGCCCACGGCCATCCGGGCATTCATGAAGTGGGGCGATCAGCACGTCGAAAAGCACAAGCTGGACTCGCTGCGGTTGCTGGGAACGGTGGGCGAGCCCATCAACCCCGAGGCGTGGATGTGGTACCGGGAGAAGATCGGCCACAACCGCTGCCCGATTGTGGATACTTGGTGGCAGACGGAGACGGGAGCCATCATGATTGCGCCTATTCCGGGCGCAGTGGCCGCCAAGCCAGGCTCGGCCACGCGGCCCTTCTTCGGCATTCAGCCGGAGGTGGTCAACAAGCAAGGCGAACCGGTTCCGGCCGGCCACGGCGGCCTGCTGGTCATCCGCAAGCCATGGCCCTCCATGGCGCGCACGGTCTATGGCGATCCGGAGCGCTACCGCAAGACTTATTGGAGCGATGTGCCGGGCAGCTACTTCACCGGGGACGGCGCGCGCCAGGACGCCGACGGATACTTCTGGCTGATGGGCCGCGTAGACGACGTGATCAACGTGAGCGGCCACCGTCTGGGAACCATGGAGGTGGAGTCGGCGCTGGTGGCGCATCCCAAGGTGGCCGAGGCCGCGGTGGTGGGCCGGCCGGACGAGCTGAAGGGCCAGGCCATCTCGGCATTTGTATCGCTTGAGAGCGGTAACCAGCCCAGCGAGGAACTGAAGACCGAGCTGCGCAAGTGGGTCTCGAAGGAGATCGGCTCGCTGGCGCGCCCCGACGATATTCGCTTTACCGAGGCGCTTCCCAAGACGCGCTCCGGCAAGATCATGCGCCGCCTGCTCCGGGAACTGGCCACCCACGGCGAGATCAAGGGAGACATCACCACCCTCGAAGATTTCACCGTTATCGCCAAGCTGCGCGAAGCGGAAGAGGGCTGAGTGCGGTTTCAAAATTCCAGAGCCCTGCGGTGCTTATGCTGACTTATGCGGGCTACGACTGAAAAACGTCATGCAGGGCCGTCCAGGACACGGGTCAAGCGTTCACTTCTGCCTACCCGCTACGATCCTGGTAGCTCTCTCTGGAAGCTTCAGCCGTGTCTGGCACATCCGGGGGGTTCCTAGAAGAGGCGAGCCCCTTCTCGTTCTAGATCGCTCGAATGCGTCATTTTGTAGCAAGCGGGCAAGCGGCACAGGTTCAAGGCATGTTGCATCATGGCACGCACGACGCCAGCTCTCCGCTTGCATGATATTCGACTATCTCGCTACGCAAGCGTCTGGTAGCGGATGACGCGCCTCGCGCCCAAACCTATCAGCCACACCGCGGCGGCAAGAAGAGCCGTGTTGCTGATCCGCATCCACAGCAGTCCGCCGACCAATGGCCTCGCAGTAAACGCGTGAATGCCGTAAACCAGCGCGCCGCCTGCCGCCAGGCTTAGGGTATGCAGCGCGCTCCATCCCCTCTGTCGCGAAAAGAGCGTGACCAGAACGAGAAAGACCGCGTCGATCGTCAGGAACGCACCCACCCCAGCCCAGCCCCACTTCGGCGGCGTATTCATAACGCCCATGCCCAGCACGAACGCAACGGCTCCCGTGATCCATGGGCTCGGCGCCATTCCGCCGGCCATGCTTGAGGCCCGCACCGGAATCAGAAACGCACACACCATCAGCAAGACGCTCAGCACTGCCGTGCCAAGAAGCTGCGCATGGGATGCCACGAACTGGTTTTGCTTGAACCCGATGCCGAAGCTCGCGGCTGAACCAAGCAAGAACACTAGAGCGACGACCGAATCACCAAGCAGCCCCAGCCACGGCGCTTCAGCTTCGGCAGGAAATAGCGCCTCCACCAGCGCAATCGAGGCGCCCATGCTCCAGAACGTGTGAAGGTTGAACATGAACAACGTCCACCACCCTCCGACGCCCAACGCCGGAATATAGGCAGGGTAAAGCAGGTGCCAGTGCTTGTTCATATAGTCAGGATTGAAGAGCGACTGCGACACCAAGCCTTCGCCGATCAACGCGTAGGCCGCGCCCAGCATCAGCATCGTTGGCCAGCCACGACCCGTTCGCCGCGCCGTCTCGCGAATCAATACCGCCCCGCCGCCGTATGCCGGCGCCAATACGATCAGTGCCGTCAGCAACTTTAGCGGCAGATCTCCCAGCAGATACTCCGCCACCAGCGGAGCCACAAAGAACAGCGTGATTACCGCGAAGATCTTTCTCTTGGGCGCGACCATCGTCCTCTCCTTGTTCTAACTGGAATGCAAGGAGCCGCTACATGAATGGAGCGGCCCGCCGTCATCAGCCGTGCCGCAGACAGGCTTGAACCGCCTTACGGAAGAAGGACCAGTACTCAGGTTTGGGCCAGTTCGCCCGGAGCCTGGCAGCCGTCTCATCGTCCGGCCAATGGCTCTCGTCGTCGTACATCCGTCGGAAGCCTTCGCCAATTTCCTGATTTCCGAGTGTGAACTCGTCGCCCAGACGCATCCAGCGCGCGACCAGCGCCCGGCCTTCGGCGCTGTCCGGCGGCACCTCGCGATCGAGCGCGCTCTGAATATCGGCGAACAAAGCATGCCATCGTACACCGGTCTCCGCTTTTTGTTCAGGCGTCAGTGCTGCACGCCGCTCCCGAAGCGCCTCAACGGCCTTCGGACTGTAGTACTTCTCCGTCCAGTCTGTGGCATCTTGCATGTGTATCTCCTTCAGGATGGTCTGGTAGAGGAGCCACTCGGGTTCCGCAGGGTCCTGTGCGCGCCGTTGTGCATGTTCAATCGCCCGCAGGACGCGATTGAGGCCGTCGCGCCGCTCACCCAGCGCCGCCCGTTGCCGCTCAAGCGTAACCGTCAGGCGCTCTGCGCCACGGCCAACTGGGGTGTTCAGCAGCGCGGCGATCTCGCGCAGCGAGAGCCCCAGGTAGCGCAGCGCGAGAATCCGCTCCAGGCGGCCGAGATCCTCGTGGCAGTAAAGCCGATAGCCTCGCTCCGACCGATGCGCGGGCGATAGCAGTTTGAGCCGGTCGTAGTGATGCAATGCCCGAACAGTAACGCCGGCAAGCTTTGCGAACTCCTGGATGCGGAAGGTGCTCATGGGTCTCACCTTCGACATTGTTGACCCTGACGTAAGGGCAGGGTCAAGCGCCTCTTGAAGAAAGTTATGGAAAGTCGGCTTGTGGAGGGTGAAATGTCCCCCGAGCGGTTGAACGGCTAGGCAGAACCCACCTTCCAGCGCCTGCCAGTTCGCTTTCATCAAGGGGCTTCAAGCCGGACCGGACGCCGGTTGGCGACCTCTTCCCCGCGTCCGGAGTCTGGGCAAAAGGGGGGCCTACGTTGAAAGCCTGAGCGCGCGCCGCGCTTGCTGGGAATTACCATCCGGCGGCGCATGATGGTTGCATGTTGACCTCCGCCTGCCTCGCCCTCGCCCGCCCGGCGCGCCGCCCGCACCCAGCCGAAAACTCCTAGACCCCCACCCCCTACCCTTCTAGAGCCTCTTCTCCGCCTCGGGTTTTCTCGTAACCATCTACGCATGAACAGCCTATGAGTTTCTCGTGTTAACTGACCGGTAATCAATGCCTGCCGTTTTTCGTTGTTTTTCGTGTGCTGAGCCTCGATGTTTAGGGATGGGGGGCCATGAATCTCAGCCAGTCTTCCGCACTTCCGCGGCAATCCTTCGCAACTCCGGCAGCACGCGCCCCAGCGAAAGCTGAGCCGCGTCGCGGCGGCCCAGGGCGAAATACACATCGCGATAGAGCTTGTAGAGCTGCTCGTAGGCCGCGGCGGCCTTGCGGTCGGGCTCGACCGTGCGCAGCGGCAGGCAGACCGCGGCCTGCGCCTCCTCAATGGTCTTATAGGCTCCGGCGGCCAGCAGGGCGAAGATGCCCGAGCCCAGGCTGGTGGGAATGCCCGCGGGCACCAAGACCGGCTTCTGGAGCACGTTGGCGTAGACCTGGTTGAGCACCTCGCTCCGCTGCGGAATGCCGCCGGCGTTGATGACGCGGGCAATTCTTACGTTATGATCGGCCATGCGCTCCAGGATGATGCGGGTGTGGAAGGCGGTGCCCTCGATGGCGGCAAAGAGCTCGTCCTGCGCGGTGTGCACCAGGTTCCAGCCTAGCGTGACGCCGCCCAGCTCCGGATTCACGAGCACGGTGCGGTCGCCGTTGTCCCAACTCAGGCGCAGCAGGCCGGTTTGCCCGGGCTTATAGCTCTCCAGGCCCTCGGAGAGCGCGGCCACGGTGGTTTGGGCGCGGCGGGCGATCCCGTCGAAGATGTCTCCCACGGCGGAGAGTCCGGCCTCGATGCCGGTGTAGGCGGGATGCACGCTGCCCGGAACGACGCCGCAGACGCCGGGAACCAGTTGCGCTTCGCGAGCCATGGCGATGATGCAGGTGGAGGTGCCCACCACGTTCACCACGTCGCCCTCGCGGATGTTGGAGCCGATGGCGTCCCAATGGGCGTCGAAGGCGCCCACGGGGATGGGGATTCCGGCGCGCAGGCCGAGCTTTTCAGCCCACTCTGCCGACAGATGGCCGGCCAGGTGGTCGCTGGTCAGGTATTCGCCGCCCAGCTTGGCGCGCACGCCGGCGAAGACCGGATCGACCGCGACCAGAAACTCCTCTGGCGGCAGTCCGCCCCACTTGGGATTCCACATCCACTTGTGGCCCATGGCGCAGACGCTGCGCTTGAGCTCGGGGGCGGTCTTGATGCCGCACAGCGTGGCCGCAACCATGTCGCAATGCTCGAGAGCGGTGACCAAGCTGGAGCGCTTTTCCGGGTTGTGGCGCAGCCAGTGGAGCAGCTTGGCGAATCCCCACTCGTGCGAATAGACGCCGCCGCACCACTCGATGCCTTCGAACCCCAGCGCATGAGCCTTGGCCGTGAACTCTTCGGCCTCGGCAAAGGCGCGATGATCGCACCAGAGGTAATAGTCGTCCAGGGGTTCGAGTTCCGCGCCGACGGGAATCACGCTGGAGCCGGTCGTGTCCAGAGCGATGGCCGCCACGGCGTCGCCCTCGACGCCGGTACTGCGAATCGCATCGCGGGTGGCGCGGGTGAGCGCCGCCATCTGGTCGGCATGGGACTGCGTGGCGAAATTAGGGTCATCGCGGCGGCGGTGCAGCGGGTAAGAGGCCGATGCGGTTCCGATCGGGCCTTGCTGGCTGTCAACCAGAGTGACGCGAACGCTGAGTGTGCCGAAGTCAACCCCGGCGACGGTGGTCATGGAAGAGTGCCCTCCAGGTAAACGCTTTCCAGCTCGCCAACCAGAGTACACCATGCCGCCACCGCGTGTCCTGAATTCAATCGCCTGCGCGGCGTTGCTCGCTTCCCGCGCAGCTACTTCTTCGCCCCCGGCAGCATGGATCGGAGCCTGTCCAACAGACCGGGTTTGGCCGCCGGAGTTGCGGCCGCAGGCTTGGACACTGGAGTTCCCGCCAGAGGCTTGGCCGGAGCTGGAGTTGGAGATTGAGCCGCAGCCGGAGCCAGAGTCTTGGCCGGGATCTGAACCGCCGGTTTGGGCGTTGAAGCCGCGGCTGGCGGAGCGCTCTGCGGATTGGCTTTACCCGCCGCGGCCGGGGGATTCCCCGCCGCCGCCGCGGGCATCGTCGCGGATCCATCCAACACTTTTTGAGCAGATACCGTCGGCACCTGATCGCTGTCGTTCTTGACCAGGATCGAGATCCGCCGGTTGGAGGGGTCGGTGGGATTGTTCTTGACGCGCAGCATCTGGTCGGCGTAGCCGCGCACCTGGGAGACCTGATCGGTGCGCACGCCATCCTGTTGCATCAGCCGCCGCGCGGAGTTGGCGCGGTCGGCCGAAAGATCCCAGTTGCTGTAGCTGTTGTCGTTCGAGTAGGGAGTGGCGTCGGTGTGGCCCTCGATCAGCAGCGAATTGGGCAGGGTCTTCAGCTCCGCGGCCAGCAGCGCCAGCAGCTCCTGTCCGCTGGCGCTCAATTTTGCGCTCCCCAACTCGTAGAAGGTTCCGTCCTTGCCCTCGATCAGCTCAATGCGCAGCCCCTCGCTGGTGATGGTGATCTCAATCTGCTTGGAGAGCTTTTTCAGTTCCTTTTTTGCCTTGATCTCCGCTTCGAGCTTCTCTTTCAGCTTCGCCATTGAGGTGTCGTTAACGACATCGACGATCCGGGAGAGGTTCGAGCCCTGGCCGGCCATGGTGCTGCCGGTCATGCTGCCGGTTCCCTTGGGATCGTTGAAGTACCCGGATACGGCCTTCTTAACTTTGTCGCTCGAGCCCATCAGCCAAAGCACGATAAACAGCGACATCATGGCGGTGACGAAGTCGGCATAGGCCACCTTCCACGCGCCGCCGTGACGGCCGCCGTGGCCGCCCTTCCTCTTGATGACGATGATCGGTTGACTCTTGCCCGCCATGTTCTTCCATTCTCAAGAAAAGGGGTGCGGTTCTTAAGCCGCGACCGCTTCAACGGCTGCGATATGGCCCTTGCAATTCTTTTCCATCTCGTCGAAGCTCGGCCGCACATGCGCGGGAATCGCGCGCCGTCCCATCTCGATGGCGATCATCGGCGCTGAACCCTTCAGAAAGGAGAGCATCAGCACCCGAAGCACGTGCAGGTATTCGTTGTATTCGTCGGCGGTCTTGCCCATGTTCGAACTCAAGGGGCCGGCCACGCCGTAGCACAGTAGGATGCCCAGGAAGGTGCCCACCAGCGCGGCGGCCACCTTTTCGCCGATCTCCTCGGGCGGACCGCCCAGCGCGCCCATGGTGATGACCACCCCCAGCACCGCGGCCACAATGCCCAGCCCCGGCAGCGCGTCCGCCACCGTAGTCAGTGCGTTCACGGGCTGCATGGCGCTGCTGTGATGTACTTCCATGTCCAACTCCATCATCTGGTCCATGTCGAACGGCTCCACGCCTCCGGTAATGGCCGTGCGCAGCGTGTCGCACACAAAGTCCCTGGCATGATGGTCGCCGAGGAACTCGGGATAGTTCTTGAAGATGGAGCTCTCCTCCGGCTTCTCGACGTCCATCTCGACGCTCAGCAGTCCTTCTTTGCGCACCTTGTTCAGGAACTGGTACATCATCTTGAGCGTACTCAGGTAACGCTCTTTGCCGAAGGGCGATCCCTTCAGAACGCCCATCAGTCCGTTGGCCACTCCTTTGATGATGTGCAGCGGATTGGCCGCCAGCAGCGTGCCCGTGGCCGCGCCCGCAATGATGAGCAGTTCGGCCGGCTGGAGGAGCACCAGGATATGGCCCTTCTCCATCAGGAATCCGGCGATGATCGAAACAAAAACCAGGACAATGCCTACGATGGCAAACATGTTTGCCCTCCCGGCGCGGATGTTATCTGGTTTCCGCCCGCATGAAAGCTCGAGGACATTGCGGCTTTCGCTCTTCCAAGCAGATCCGCCAGAGTTCCGGCCTGATCCGCCTGGGCCGTGCCGATGCTCACCGTGATCGATACCTTGTCGCCCCACCAGCGAAAGTCCGCCGTCCGGGCCAGCGCGGCCAGCGCCTGGGCATGAGAGGCCAGCATCTCCGGCGTGCGCTCGTGGGAGACAACCAGAAACTCATCGTCGCCCCAGCGCCCCAGTTTCTCCGCCGGCCGCAACCCTTTTGCCAGTGCTTGCGCCACCTTTTGGATCATTGTGTCGCAGGCGTTGACGCCGTGGGTCTTGCGCAGGTCGTGCGCCTGATCGACCGTGATCCAAAGCACGCCGAAGGTCTCGCCGCCGCGCGCGAAGTCCTCAAACTCCGCCTCCAGCCGTTCCTTGAGGTCCGCCTGGCTCACCTTCACGCCTTCGTCTTCGCCGGTTTCTCCATGCGGCAGCGCATCCAGGCTCGCCGTGGGATGAAAGACGATCACCGTGCCGATGCGCCCGCCCATCCCGTCGCGCAGCGCCAGAATCCGCGCCATTGCGGGCACGTCGTGGCCCAGCTTGTGCCGCGCATGAACCGGGGATCCGCGTACCGATTGAGGATCCGAATCGGGATCAGCATGCATGGGCGGAGCGTAGCGTTCCAGCAGAGGCTTCAGCTTCTCAGGTACGGGCCGTCCCATCAGGTCCAATTCAGCATAGCCGGTAATGGCCTCCGCAGCCCGGTTCCAGAAGACGAGATTGTCCTCCTCGTCCAGAAGCGCCAAACCTTCCGGATGAGTGTTCAGCGCGGCTTCCAGAAGTTCTGTGCGATCGGTCATCCAAAGCTCTCAGTCTCTTCCATCGGCAAAGCGCGGGCCAACTTCATCGTCTGGCATTGTTGAAAACGAGATTGGAATTTGCCAATGGAAACGAGTCCGGACCGCGGAAATCATCGCGCCTTGGAGAGTGGCGGGGCGCCGCGTCTTTGCACGTTTGGAATCGCCGCCGAAACACTGGAAAGCGCTGGGATGGGGTCCACCGGCAAGAGGCGCGGAAGCACGGTTCGGGCAAAGGCCGGAGGAGGCGCGCATCGAGTCAGAGCGCGTTCATGCCGGAATCTCCCATTTGAGGGCCTCGCCGCCCCAAAAGAGATAACAAGTTCTACCCTTCTGCGAAGATTTTTCGTGACCGTGGGGATTCGCAGGCTGTAATCTGATTGGTAAGAAACATTCCTGGGGTAACGATCTTCCATTTTAGGCAGATTGCGAAAGAGAACCTGGCAGTTCGCAGTGTCGTAAATGCGGACAATTCCGGGATTCCGCGCAGTTCTGCCGATAGTGCGGCCAGAGGCGAAAACAGATGCCGGATCTGGGGTCGCCACGCCCGGTTTCGCGGAAGATGAGGATTGGGCTGGTTGCAAGCAAGTCGGATCGGAGTTGCAAGTGAGATGAGGCGCACATCGTGAACAAAATCATCCTGGCCGACTCGCAAGCGATTTTCCGCGCAGGCACCGCCAAAGTGCTGGCCATGGACGAGGATCTGCGCATCATCGCTCAATGCACGGATCTGGATCGGATGCACCATGCGGTCACGACCTTCCCCGGCTCGATCGTAGTGTTCGCCGCTTCGCTGCGGCCGGACCTGGCCCGTCTGCGCCTTCTGCTAGAGAACGCGGGCAGCCGAGGCATTGTGATTGCCGAGAACACCGATGCCGCCAGCTCGTATTTGCAACAGGGCTTTCGCGGCGTGGTCTTTCGCAACGTGACCGGACCCGCCCTGGTGGAGTGCGTGCGCCGGGTCGCTGCCGGCGATACCTGGCTCCCTCCCCAGCTGATGCAGCCCGACTTGCCCGAAGAGGATATGGTAGGCACGCGCGTCCGCGACCGGCTCACTCCCAAGGAGATGCGCATCGTGGCCCTCATCGTCCAGGGCTGCAAGAACCGGGAGATCGCCACCCGCCTCAGGACCACTGAACAGGTGATCAAGAACTACCTGCGATCGATCTACGACAAGACCGGGGTCAGCGACCGTCTGGAACTGGCCCTGTTCACCATCCACCACCGGGTGCTGGCGCAGGCCGCCGCCGAGGTAGGCAGCAGGCTCGAAGCCGAGGAGCATGCCGTCCCGACTGCCGTGGCATGAGGCATTGAGGGCGTGCAGTCTCTCGGCCGTGGGGTCAGAGGTCAGAGATCAGGGACAGGGGATCGGGGGGAGTTGCCGGTGCGGCGACAACGGTCTGAAGAGCCCATTTCTGCGGCGGGCAAAGACCTCAGATCTTCTGCAAGTTGGCGAACTTCTCCATCAGCTTCTTCACGCCGTGGCGGTTGAAGAGGACGGTAAGCTTGGCGTCTTCGCCGT
>Ga0326728_10020801_pt1 | contig 12449 bp, 12 predicted proteins | sample MB3enrmetagenome_FD_207602 | JGI IMG/M metagenome (GOLD analysis project Ga0326728, IMG submission 207602) | Lab enriched peat soil microbial communities from McLean, Ithaca, NY, United States - MB31MN | ecosystem: Environmental > Terrestrial > Soil > Wetlands > Peat | place: USA: New York...
ATTTGGGATTAACTCTTTCTTTCTCCCGTTATTAATTAGAAGGTCCTAACGAGATCAATAAAAAACAACTGGTGACTTTTTCCCGTAATATGCATAGTATCCGATTTTAGTTTATTTTAGTTATCTTCTGATGATTATAATTGGTCTTATGGGACTTCTGTCGTACAAATTCTGTGCATTTCAAAAACGAATTGGCGCTAGTTCGCTTTCATAGGTCCATTCATAATTTCTCCGGGTATTCCCACTCGATTGTTAAAATTGGCGGGTGGTGTGGCAATCAAATAATACAATCAGGAAGATATTCAATTGGGGGGACGGAAATAAAAGATCTGCAGTTTTAAATCAATAATTGTTTTGTTCGGCATTAATCTGTGTGCAGGAATTGCTTTACAGTTCTTTAATTCATAAATTATAATGAATTCAGATATCCATGAAAAATGATCGGGGATGTCACAAAATTGTATCCCGCCGTATGCCTGAGGTGTGATCTTGGGGATGGCTCATTATTGTAGATTCGTTCATCTAACCGAAGCTGCGTGAATTAAGGAGCCGAAACATAAGAGTGCACTGGCATAGATGTTGCGTTTCTGCAGGAGGGGGATATTGAAATGGCAATGGTGATATATGAAGATATGATGGGATCAAATGAAAGACGGGAAACGTTGAGATCAACCAAATAAAACAAGAATGTAAAAAAGTATAAATGAATATCGAGGAGATGCTCAAAAAGTGAAGATTGCCATAGTTACACCGGTTAATCCCCCTCCAAATCAAGGCGGGTTGCAGGTGGTTACACAACTTCTCGCAGAAGCATTACGCCGACGTGGAAACATCGTTGATATTTTTTCCCCCAAAGAAATCAGGTACTCATGGAATGTATTTGGCGGTATAGATTTTCTCGGGGATCTCCGGAATCCCCCGGATATCTTTCACGTCCAGCAATGTGATCTATCAGTGCGGTATGCATTTCTCCTGAAAAAGAAATATCCCGACATCCCGGTTGTTACTACTGTTCATGGCATGTTTGCGGTAGATCCATTCAGGTACTGTAAGATTCGATTATCTCCATCAGAACCCGCCCGGCAACTCCTGCGGATTATCCCTGGAAGATATTTCGAAAAAGAATCTGTCCGTGCGTCGGATTACGTGATAGCGGTATCAGAGGATTTGGAACGGGCTTGCAAGGAAATAAGAAAGGACACCAGGGTTTTCACAGTTCCGAATGGAATTGATCTGGGACAGTTTCGCCAGAGAGAATTTACATTGCCACAGATGCATTGCCCGATTATCCTTTGCCCTGGCAGGATATATGCAGAGAGGGGACAGTTATTCCTTATTGAAGCACTGCCTGAAATTTTTAAGCATCAGAATGCCCAAGTGGTCTTTGTTGGAAGTAACGATAAGAAGTATCTCAGTGAAGTTTTTAAACGGGCAGGCGAGCTCGGCGTTATGGGAAAGATCAAAATAACTGATCCAGTCCCTTATTCCCAAATAACGGGGATTTATCGAAGGGCCGATCTCGTTGCCATCCCCACCCTCAATGAAACTTTTGGCATGGCAATACTGGAAAATATGGCTATGGGAAATGTAGTTGTAGCCTCGAATGTAGGGAATATCCCGAAACTGATAGATAACGGGATAAATGGGTTGCTTGTCGAACCGCAGAATCCGCACGAGCTTGCAGAGGCAATTATACGTGGCCTTACTGATTTGGAACTGCGCCGAAAGATCTGGGAGAATGCCCCTAGGAAAGCGGCAATGTTTGATATACAGAAAACAGCGGAGAATGTTGAGGAAATATACCGGAATGTAATATGAAGCCACTTCTGTCTGTTGTGATTCCAGCTTATAATGCAGAGAAGGGTTGATTAGGTTCGGAATGGAAATTACCTCTCTGGCTTAAACAAGCAAGCAGGGTGATCATGAAGATGAAATATGGAATCTAGACAAACCCGTTTTATGAATGCCTATGGGCAGTCCATGAAAATACTGTTTTGTAGCGGTATGCGCATCACTTTTATCCAGCATGATTATGAATTGATAAAAAATCGCGGATATGTCTCTTATTGAGGATAGCGAAAATTTGATTTATATTTATCTGATCTGATCGAATTAGTCTATGGACCCAGGGATTCCTTTTTCAGCAGATTACAGAACGATATCGAAATGAGGTGAAAATATAGGTGAGATCAATGATGAGTTTGATTGGGGGATTGGTCCCATCCGCTTTTATTCGATAGGTACAATGACAAGAAAATGAAGGAGGTCGGTTGCACGTCGATGAGTGACCCACTTAGTAAAAAGGCATCTTTTTTCAAAGTTGGTACGGTTTATCGAATTCCAAAGCCAGATTCTACCTTGTGTACTCCAGACTTCTGTATCAGGTACCCTGAACAGGCTGGTTCATCTTTAGTACCATTACGTAAACCCTGAAAAAATCCACCGCAATCGGTGGTTCTATCGTGAATGTTCACCCAATCTTTTCAGGAACCGATGCACGCTCCCGGTCCGCGTGTGATACTCGGACAGAGATTCTGATCAGGTTCGCAGAGAATTCCTGCTGTCTCTGAAGAGATTACATTGATACTTCCGGCATTACGTGCTGCAATGAGTGGCATTCCCTGCACTATCATTCATTTTCGATGAGGTTCTCATGGATGCTCATAAGTTTCTGAATCATTTTGTTATGATCATATCGATCGAAAACCATTTGACGACCATATTTTCCCATCTTCCTGCGTTCATCAGGATGGTCCCACATCCAGACTACGCCCTCATAGAGAGCCGATATGTCGCGAACAGGGATGATCAATCCATTCTTCCCGTGCTCAATAATTTCCGGGCATCCCCCGATATTGGTCACAATTGCCGGAACTTCACAAGATAATGCTTCCATAACAGAGGTAGGAACAGCTTCTGTATACGTCGGAAGGAGCAGGCAGTCCGCAACATTGAACCAGTCCCGGACAGATTCTGGGGGTACTGATCCCACAAAAAAACAATTATCGGGATGATCCGGGATTTTGCCAGGGCCGACAAAGATAAATCTCACGTCTGGACAGCGTTTTGCCACAGACAATATTTCATAAAGCCCTTTCCAGGCATGCAATCTTCCAACGAAAAGGAATATAGTTGCATCCACGGGTAATCCAAGTTCCTGTCGGGCTAATTCCTGAGAGCGCGGACTAAAGAACGTTGTATCCACACCAGAATGCAATGCAGATGTTTTTTCCGGTACTGCACCAATGGATATCAGGATATTCCGGATCTCCTCGCTGGAAGTCAGGATATAATCCGACCGTCTGATCATCGCATGGGTTACCAACATGAAAAATGAATTTCTGAACGGGAAAATCCGTGCATCGTCACCGTGGAATTTCAGTACAAGAGGGCAGTTTTTTCTTTTAAATAATGCGGGTATTACACTGCTGTGGGGGATATATTCCGCCTGCATAATATCGATATCGCCGTAGCGCACAAGATTCAGGGACTGTAAGATGAAGGGGGCATAGCCGGAAAGAGATCCGCTTTTTTTTACGGCCATTTTTACGGCAACATCGTGCTGAATGAGATCATCCACCATTCTTTTAACAAAAATTCCCCGGGTTGTATCGGTCAGGATTACCCCGCTTTGCTTCCTCGGAGGGTCCGGTGGAAACATGTTGGAAAAAAGACCAAGAGTATATCTATTCATTTGATTTCATCCATTTCAATTAAATTTTACAGGTTATTAAATGAAGTTTCAACAGAAATATATTTAGTTGCATCCAGTCTGGTATTTTTCAGGCTTGTATGAGAAACATTACGCTTATATCTCTCAGATGAAATCAAAACCGGACTGCATCCCGTGCACACAAATTTGAGAGTTTTCAGGATTTGACAAGACCATTGAGAATGGAGCTTACTCTCTCCGCGATTTGCGGGCCGGTGAGGCCATTTTGTTCAAGCAGGTATTGATAATCCCCGGCTTTTTGAAAGGCATCGGGAATGCCGATAATAAGTTGACGAGGAGCCAGAAGATTACTACACAAATATTCCGCGACTGCTCCTCCCAGACCCCCGACGACAGTATGTTCTTCCACGGTTACAATAAGTTTCACCTCCCTGCATAGGGTATTTATTGTTTCAGTATCGAGCGGTTTTATCGTATGCATATTGATGACCGCAGCAGAAATTCCCCGGGATTCAAGCTGTTTTGCTGCTTCAAGTGCGTGATAAACCATTGAACCCGTGGCAATAATCGCGACATCTGAACCACTTTTCAAGGGAATCGCCTTCCCGATTTCGAAGGGATAATCTTCTTTATTCACGATCGGGTTGTTTGCAACGCCGGTGAGTCGTAAATAGACTGGACCATTATACGTTGCAGCGGCAAAAGTGGCTTTCACCACTTCCGTACAATCGGCAGGAGAGAGAATACAAAGACCGGGTATAGCACGCATTAAGGCGACATCTTCGATTCCATAATGCGTATTACCAAACATTCCCATAGCAAATCCGCTTCCAAGACCCACCAGCTTAATATTGAATCCCATATATCCCATGTTCAGCCGCACTTGTTCGTAACTGCGCATTGCGGCAAAATTCGCAAAACTCGTGGCAAAAACGATATAACCTTCTTTTGCAAGTCCTGCAGAGATACCTACAAGATTTTGTTCGGCGATACCCACATTCAAAAATTTTTCAGGAAATTGTAAACGGAGACGATCTAATCCGGAGGTTGAACACAAATCTGCTGAAATTACCATCAGGTTCTCAATATCCCGCCCCAATTCAAGCATTGTGATGCCAAATGTCCCCCGCTGCCCCAGCTTTGACCATAATCTTGCATTCAGTGAATTTATCTGAATCATAGTGAGACTCGTTTAGGGATTAAGTTCCTTGACCGCCGCATCGTACTGGGTCAGAGTCAACCGGTTGTGATGCCATTCATTATTATTTTCCATGAATGAAACCCCTTTTCCTTTTATTGTCCTGGCAATAATTACACTGGGGGTATCAATCCTTGTGCCGGCATGGAGAGTTTCGTATATCCTGTTTACATTATGCCCGTCTACCGTGGCAACGTCCCACCCAAACCCTTTCCATATTGTCTCATAGTCTGCCGCCATAATGTCACACCTTGCTCCATCCGACTGCATGTCATTTGCATCAATTATCGCGATAAGATTGGAGAGCTTGTAGTGCTTCGCAGCCATCGCCGCTTCCCATACCGATCCCTCATTGCACTCCCCGTCTCCCATCAAGATATAGACCTTGTAATCCCGACCTCGTTTTTTTCCCGCTAATGCCACACCAACGCCCAGTGAAAGGCCATGACCCAGGCTGCCACTTGAAAATTCAATGCCTTTATCCATATTCATGACGGGCTGGCCCGGCAAAAATCCCCCGTTTTTTTCGAATGTTGAAAGTTCATCAGATGAGATGAGTCCTGCTTCGGCCAATGCCGTATAATATCCCAGGGTGCCGTGTCCTTTACTGAGAATAAACCGGTCCCGGTCCTCCCAGCGCGGGTTGTGCGGATCGATGTTTAAAATTCCACCGTAAAGAACGGCCATGATCTCTATGATAGACAGGCCGGAACCCAGGTGGGCTCCGTTGGGCCCTGCGGAATATGCCAGATCAAGTGCAGTCCTTCGCATCCGGGCGGCCATCATTTCCATGTTGCGGAGGGTTTGGTCCTGTTGAGTCATGGTAATACCGTTTAGAAAAATTTACAGTCCCCCGTCAACCCGGATAACCTGACCGGTGACATATGAGGACATGTCCGAAGCCAGAAAGAGGGCTGCATTCGCGATATCCCGGGGGGTTCCCATACGTTTCATATCGCTTTGGCTGATGGTTTCCTGTATCACCTTTTCCGTCATACTCGAAATCATCGAAGTTTGGGTTATCCCGGGGGCAATCGAATTTACCCTTACGCCAAACTCTCCGAGTTCCGCTGCCATGGCTTTCGTGGCGCAGATGACGGCAGCTTTGCTTGCCCCATACACGAAACGTCCTGCATTACCATCGATACCCGCAGAAGAGGAGATATTGATGATACTTCCCTTCTTCTGCCGCATCATTGCCTTTGCAATATATTGCGTAAAGAGGAACGGAGAGAAAAAATTCACCTCAAAGACTTCCTGTAGTTTTGCCGCAGGTGTCATGAGGAACAAGGCATTGTACGTAACCCCGGCATTGTTCACGAGGACATCCACGGTCCTTTTTGAGGAGGTGATAGTTTTTGCCGCATTTTTGAACTGTTCATGATCTGTCAGATCGAAGTAGACCGGCCAGACCTCACCATGATATCTCTCTTGTAATGCGCGGACATTTTCTTCGAATTCCGGGGTTGGTTTACGTGCACATGCCCAGATATTGGCGCCGTTTGCCGCACAGACCTCCAGTATTTCTTTGCCAATTCCCCGGGCGGAACCGGTAATTATAATATTTTTATCCTTGAGCAGCATGATCGTTTCTCCTCTTACCCGATTCCGCCATCAACGCGGATCACCTGACCGGTAATATAGGATGAGAGATCAGAGGCCAGAAAGAGAATAACTTCGGCGACTTCTGCCGGTTGTCCCATCCTTTTGAGGTCGCTTTCTGCCATGAATTTTGCCATGACCTCCGCAGGCATTTTCTCCGTCATATCTGTCTTGATCACACCGGGAGCGAGGGCATTTACGCGGACACCGGATCCCGCCAGCTCGGCGGACAGGGTTTTTGTTGCACCGATAATGGCGGCTTTGCTAGCTGTATACGATAATTGTCCGGGGTTCCCGTCAATTGCAGATATGGAGGATATATTGATGACGCTACCCGATTTCTGCTTTAGCATAGACTTTGTGATGTACTGGGTGAGTAGCATCTGGGAAAAAAAGTTCACTTCGAAAACTTTTTTCATCTGCTCCATGGTGGTCATATGGAACAGGGCATCATGGGTCATGCCGGCAATATTGACAAGGATATCAATACGCTGTTTTGAGTCCCTGATGGTATGTGCTGCTGTTTTTATCTGCTCCGGATCGAGAAAGTCGAAATATACCGGAGTTACCCACACGTTGTTGTCTGCCGCGAGTTTCCGGGTATGGGCCTCAAACTCTGCATCCTTGTACTGGCAGCAGGCCCAGATATTGGCGCCGTTTTGCGCAAAAAGGTCCATGGTCGAGCGCCCGATCCCCTTTAGACAACCCGTAATAACCGCATTTTTCCCTTCAAGCAGCATATTATTTCCCTCTCCTTGGTCCGCGTCCAGACTTGGTCATTTTTTGATTCCGATGTACTATCTTTTATTTGGAGTTCTTACTTTTAACTCCAGACGCAGATAATGCCATGTCATAAAAACCTCACTAGTTATTCCTCAGAATCACCCACCGGACCAGCCGGTTCAGGGTCATTATCCCGTCCCAAGGCAGCGTGAAATCATGAATTGTTCCTGGAGTGACAATCCGGTCTGCACCTCTGTATGTCGCTTGTTTTGCAAACGATTCCCTTTTTACTGGATCTGCAATCCCCATCGAGATCGCCTGGATCTTATGGTTCACCAGCGGGATAACGTCATCAGGAGTATCAATTTCCTTGATAAAGATACATTTTCCTTGGACAGGATCTTCAAGACAGATATCGCTGTTCATAAGAATCGTCCAGCCGAGATCCTGCGGGGCAGCACAGTTCTTCCCGTCTGCAAGGAGATACTCGGCCCGTACATTGATGATCTTCGCGGACAAGCCGGACGAGATGGGCTGGTGCCGGAGTGCGGGAGGCAGTCGTTCAAACGATTCGCGCAACCACGAGGCGATCGTGCCCACGGAATACCGGCTTTTTTCCAAGAAGAGGACGTGGGGGGAGGAACAGGCCATCTGGTTGAAGATCGCCACGTCCTTTGCAATAAGGTCAAGAGATTTGTTAAATCCCTCGGATTCGATATACTCCCGGTCGAAAACCGCAAACGAATATTTCGGTCCGAAGATGATTGTCTCACAGTGATCACGGCAGGGAAGGTGGGAGATGACGCGGACTGCCTCGCTCCCGCCAAATATGATGCGGCAGTCAGCGGCAAGTGAGAACTGTTCGCTGGTCTCCTGAACTCGCCCTTCAAATGAGACAATGGCGATAGTATTGAGAATGGTCTTACCGGAGTACGTATTTCCCTTATGGTCAACCGAGATCGCAGGAAGTTCTCCAAGGATTGCAAGGAGGAGTGGGATATACTCTTCGGGCATTTTGACGATACTCCCGTTCTTTGAGAGCACGGCCTGTACTATCGAGAAGAAGCCCAGCGTGGGCATGTTGGCCGTGATCCACTGGCAGACTATCCCCCGGGCCTGTGCCATCATCAGGAAGTTCTGCCCGTTCTTCCGGAATCCATCAAGATAACTTTTATCCAGATAACTGGTAACGCAGATCTTTTCCAGGTTCTCGCGGCGCAGCCAGAGCGAGATGTAACTGACCCCGGGCTGGGTATTGATCCCGGGGTTCCGGAGAACGTGTTTTCCCAGCATATCGAGGATACGGATGATGGCCTCGATCGGGATGGCCGCGAGGGCTTCACGGTTCCGGTTTACACTGCTGGCGATCGCGTCAAAATCCCTGCAGGTTCGTCTTTTAAACCTCCCGTCAGCAAGATGGCATGTGATCATCCAGTCACTCCCGGAACGTATCGCCGCACCCGCGAATCTCGGCTTTCTCGACACGGGCCACAAACCGGAAATACCGGCCTCTGCGCCCGCACGGGCAGTCGTCCACCCCGACAAGCACCCCGAGGTCTTCGGTCAGTATGGCATGGTCATAATAACTGTCGGCAAGGATGCTCATCACTTCAATAAGCCCGGTTTTACCGGGGGGGCAGGGCTCGAGCGTATACGGGTCGCGGATAATCACCTGCGAGAACACCGGGACATGCTTGTTTCCCTCGCTGCAGTCCACAAAAATAATCCCGGTCTGTTCTGCCATACCGTAAAAGTCCAGTATGTTTCTGGGGCTGGTACCGAAGATTTCGGCAACGGATGCTGAGAACTCGTCTTTTGAGACGGCGAGATCCTTCATCTTCTTCCAGCCTCCGCCATGGAAGAGCGTAAAGTCTTCAAAAGAGAAGCGGATGCCGTCCTTTCGTACCTGCTCACAGAATGTAGTCCAGATAATGTACGTAAACCCGAATGCATATACTTCATCGTGGGCATGCTGTTCGATAACCTCATGGATCACCGGCAGGTTCAGGACAAGTCTGCCGTTTTCTTCCTTTAACAGGTAATAGGTCTTTTTTGCATAGATGCTCAGTCCCCGTACGCCTGCCGTCCGTGCAGAAAAGGCCATTTTCGGGCTGTTGATTCCTTCATGATCGATGACCAGAAAGATCTTCCGGTTCTTTCCTAGGTAATCCGCGAGGATCGCTTTGAGCGCCTTGATCTGGTTCAGGGTAGTAGGTTTATCAAGGGGGATCCTGCTCGGGGTTCCCCCGGTTGTTCCGCTGGACTGGAGAATCTTGGCGATTGCCTGTTCCGGACAGGTTCTCAGATCAAAACGCTTGAACATCTGGACCGGCATGGGAGGGATTTGTTCAAGATTTTCAATAGTATCGACATCAATTCCCTGCCGGGTGAAAAAATTATGGATCAACCGGTTGTTCCGGAGCGCCGCTTTTAACTGTTCGCGCAGGATCGGCATGAGGACTTTGCATTTTTGCGCATCACTGCCTGAATAGGGTTCCCAAGAGAAGAGTGCATCACGCAGTCGTGAACTTTCTGCACTGGTATTATCCGTTGACGCCATCACAGACCTGCCCAGGGATCCCTCCGGATCTCTTCCTGAATACTGATGGACAGCGCAGGTTTATCCACTTTGTCAGATGCATTGAGCTGGAACTCCCGGACAAAAAAGAGCCTGCGGGGAACCTTGTAGGACGGGAGCTGCTGCCTGCACCGTGTTTCAATCATTTTCCGTACCTCCGGTGCCGGCGCAGTTCCATCATACTGAACCACGGCAATTACTGCCTCTCCCATGGTTTCATCGGGCAGTCCAAGAACCACGCATCCTGTTATACCGTCAAGAGCACAGATGAAATCCTCGATCTCATTAGGGGAGATCCGGTACCCGCCGGACTTGATAATGTTCTTTGCCCGCCCGTGAATGAAGATATATCCTTCATTGTCAACAGTCGCGAGATCACCTGTCCGAAGTCGGCCATTAGAAAGGACTTCCGCAGTTCCTTTCGGATCCCCATAGTATCCTTTCATAATGTTGTCGCCGGCAGCAACAATCTCCCCGATCTCCCCGGGCCGTACCGGCATTCCCGATTCATCGATCACTTCAAGGTTGACACCCGGAATTCCCCGGCCCACCGATCCCAGTTTTTTAAGGACCTTGTCAGGAGGAAGGAATGACAACCGTGCCGTCGCTTCCGTCGCCCCGTACATAACAAAAAACTTCTTTTCCGGAAATGCTTCGGCAATCATCCTGATATATTTGTTGGGCAGCTGCCCGCCGGCCTGCTGCATGAATCTCAGGGTCGGCAGCGGATCCTTAAGGAACGGGGTCTTGTTGATCAGGATCTGATAGGTACTCGGAACACCGGCAAAACCCGTGCACCGGAATGCATTGATGTCACGGATGACACCGCCAATGAAAATGTTCTTCGAGAGCAGGATGCTGCCCCCGGCTCTCATATGGGTGTGCAGGAGGGAAGCACCGTAACAGTAAAAGAAAGGGAGGGTGACACAAATGCGATCTTCCGGTGTCAGTTCCAGGTACTGCACAATGGATGACGTATTGGCACAGAGGTTTTTGTGCGTCAGCATGACGCCTTTTTTTGCGCCGGTACTGCCCGAAGTAAAGATCACGACCGCGACATCGTCATCATGGACAGGGTTTACAGTAGATGTTTCACAAGGGGGGAGTTCTGCGAGTATCTCTTCTGTATGGACGTTCTCCCAGCCTTTGGTTTTTGTACCGAATTTTTTCTGGACAAACGACAGTTTTATCCGGCATTCTTGGTATATAGTTGCAAGCTGGATATCCGATATCTGGGTCTCTACCAGAAGGGCGGTATTCCCGCTCCGTATCACCGCGAGATATGCAATTACAAAGAAAGGGTTGTTCTCGGAAAGAATGAGGCACTCGTTTCCTGTTCCGATATTTGAAATGATATATGCAGAAAGGCCGTTGATCCGGGATAAAAGATCCTGGTAGGTAAGGGATCCCTCACGGGAGAGCAGGCACTCTTTGCCCGTATTCCGTATATTTTCAAAAAGGTATTCACCAAAATTCATAGCAGGACTTATTTACAGTATTTCCGGAGGATCTCCTTCACTTTGCCAAAGGTTTCCATAGCGATGATATCGTCCATCTCGATTTCGATGTCAAAACGCTCCTCAAACATTGCCACCATCTGGAGGTGCTTTAAGGAATCCCACTGCTCGCAGGAGTTGTAAGCGAGGGCGTCAGTCACCGATTCCTCCGGGATTCCTATAACCTCACAAAAAATATTCTTTATGGTATTCTCATCAAATGCCGCCATATCAGGTCTCCTGAACAATAATACAAAAAGCCAGTGCCATATCTGAGCTATGTGACAAGCTTATTTTTATACATAATTTTTCTGTCTTATCGGTATTAATCCTGACGTAAGGAACACCCCGTTCATTATTGAGGATCTCTATTGCGGGGAAAAAGATCCCCTGAATATTGAGGTTATAGAGTGCTTTTACTACAGCCTCTTTACCGGCGAACCGTGCTGCAAGGTGGGGAGCAGGATCGTCATTTTTCAGGCAGTAGTCCAGTTCCCCTTGGGAAAAATTCTTCTCCAGAAAAAGCGAGAACTCCGGCTCCCTGAACCGTTCAAACCGTCGTATCTCTATGATATCTGTACCAATACCGAAATTCAGCATACTGCGATTCATTCCATTTCCTGTCTCCCCGGATTATGAGAGCCATGGATTCTGGCATATGCCCCTCAGAAGTATCACATCCCCCGGATGACTTTCCTGAACCGTTTCCGGTCCAGTGAATAATTGTCTTTTACCACTTTATCGTCATAGATATCCTGAGTGACTGTGGAGCCAATAGTGATATACACATTTTTTCCAATACTAATCTGATCGTTTAAGGTAACATTCGGGCCGATCCACCCGTCATCGCCAATCGAAACGGATTCGCCAATGGCAACCCCCGCACAGATAAGGCACCGCTCACCAATTCTGGTACCCTGCCCGATTGTGTCAAGATTATCAATCTTTGACTGTCTGCCAATCTCCGTGTACCCTTTGAAGAGAGCACGCTGGATACAGGTATTGGCGTGAATATCCACCTCCCTGCCGAGATGTACGCCTCCTGCAGGGCAGGTGATCAAGCTGTTTCCTTCAATGCATTGCCCGGGGGGGTTACCTCCTATGATACTGTTCGGTCTCACAATCGAACCTTCATCGATAACTGTTTGCTCATGGATGACGACATTTTTCTCGATGACT
>Ga0326728_10020802_pt1 | contig 12448 bp, 6 predicted proteins | sample MB3enrmetagenome_FD_207602 | JGI IMG/M metagenome (GOLD analysis project Ga0326728, IMG submission 207602) | Lab enriched peat soil microbial communities from McLean, Ithaca, NY, United States - MB31MN | ecosystem: Environmental > Terrestrial > Soil > Wetlands > Peat | place: USA: New York...
ATTCGCGAATTGCAACTGGCAAAAGCGGCCATTGCATCCGGCTTTAATCTATTGCTCGCTCATCTGGGAGCGACGCCTCGCGATCTGAGGAGCATTTTCCTGGCTGGAGCATTCGGTAACTATCTGCATATCGAGAGTGCCGTCAGAATCGGCCTGATCGACGCGCCAGCCGAACTGATTCACGCCGCGGGGAATACAGCATTGCGGGGAGCCAAGTTGATGCTGCTTTCGGAAGAAGAACCGGCTTTGCCTCCGATCGGGCATGTGAACCTCGCTACGGTTCCGGGATTCCAGGACGAGTTTGCGCGGTGCATGGCCTTTCCGGTGGGAGGATTGGCCGCCCGTTCACAATCGGGTCGAAGTGACATAACTTTCAGGCCATGACACCGATCGAAAACATCGTCGCAATGCTCGATGCAGTGCATGAGTTCAACGGGACTTCCTAAAGGACTTCTCTCTCCATCCCGAGCAATGGCATTCAGCCGTGTGACCGGCTGCCACCTATCGGGTCAGTTCCTCCACCGCCGAGATCAACGCTTTTATGTTCTCTGTTGGCGCATGAGGAGGCATCCCTCCTCCGCAGGAGACGATCAGGCGCGACCGGTCATCAAGAGGGCCAAGGATTTTCTTCACTGAACGCCTCACGTCCTCCGGCGTTCCTTCGGCCAGCACATCGCGCGGTGGAACATTTCCCAGCAACGCGATCCGGTTGTGGGTCCAGGTCTTCATATCCTCCAGTGTGTGCTGAATTCCGAAATTCAGCAGATTGATTCCAGCGGCTTCGAGAAAAGGCGCGCACGCTTTGCACGGCGCATCGTTATGGAAAAACTTCACGGTGACGTTCGCACTGAAGGCACGCTGCAGATAAGGCAGGCCAAAAGCCTCAAAGTCTCGGCGGCTGATAAACCCCACAATGTCGTCGAGCAGGAGGATGCCATCGATCGACGGAAAGACCTCCCGCTGATACGCGATCCAGTCCACCAGGAAATCAGTGATGATGTCGAGCAGGCGATGCATCAGCTCGGGGTCAGTCTTGATCGCCTCGCAGAATTCCGGTGTGCCCATCAGAAATGAGGCGATATTGAGCGGACCGCGGGCTACAGCGAAGCGGATCTTGTGGCCCGCATCTTCTATCTCCGGCTGCAGGTGCTGGAGCCTTTTGATGACGAAGGGCAGCAGGCCGTGCTTGCGTGGATTGGGCTGTTCGAGCCGCTCTACTTCCGACGGCGAGCGCAGCACTTTCTTGGCGAATGGAAACTCGTCCTCGCCCCACATGGAAACGGAACCGAAAGCGGAGGGTTCTGTGCACATTCCGTATTCAGACCAGAAACCTGGCAGGAAAATGGTTTCAGGAAATGTCCGAATTGCCTTGAGATTGTCGTCCAGAAAAGTACGCTCGTCGGTGAAGTAGTCCAGAATCGTGTGACCCGCCCAATTGGGAAGCCACGGGCTGTCGATAATGAATGCTGTAGGGAGCGGATGGAGCGCTTCTCCGTGAACTGCTGAGGCGAGCGTGCTCCATTGTTGGTCGTTCATAGCGTGCCTCTGCTTTGCGACTGGTGACACATCAGCCTCGCACATTCTCCAGAATCTGTCTGTGACGTGTTTTGGTTCGGCAGGATCACTGTCAAATTGGAAGTCTCTTGGGCGGCGTTGTGCCTCAAACGGCGCAATCAATCGTGGCCAGAGAGAAGCGGCATACTCTGTGCTCGAACGCCTTGCGCGCATGCGGGAGTCATGGCACATGCCGTCATTTTCAGGAATGTTCGTCGGTTCATCTTTTCTCGTGATGCGCCTCTGAGAAAACAGGTTCTGAGGGCGCAGATTCAATTGACAGTTACTTTTGGCAGAGGTAGAGTTCCGCATGACGATAGTCCAAGGCCCGCACAAAGTCTTGAATGCCTTGCATGTACGTGTTTAGGAGGCAGTAATGAGACATCTCTATACCAGTCGACCAAGGAGTCTCAATTGGCTCTTGCAGCTTGTGATCGTTCTGGCGCTTGTCGGATTCGCACCCGGAACGTTCGCGCAGGGCGGCGGCAACGTCGCAATCACAGGAACCGTGACGGACTCCACAGGTGCGGTTCTTCCCGGTGCCAAGGTCACGGTCACGGCGAAGAACACATCGATAAGTCGCGTCGACACGAGCAACAGCACGGGACAGTTCAACATCTCCTCAATCCCTCCGGCCACGTACACGGTTCAAGTTGAAGCACAGGGATTCAAGCGATATGTGCAGGACGTTTTATTGCTTGCGGACCAGATTCGCAACCTGGATATTCGCCTCGAAATTGGCGAAGCCAATCAGCAGGTCACGGTCGAGGCATCGAGCGTTGCGGTCAACACCGTGAGTCAGGAACTCAGCCAGGTGATTGAGAGTTCGCGCGTGAGCGATCTGCCCCTCAACGGCAGAAATGCCGCGGATCTGACGCTCCTGGTGCCCGGCGCGGTAACGGCAATCGCGAACAATTCCGGCGCGTTGCAGGGCGACACGAAACAGATTCCCGGAGCGGAGGCGATCGCAGTGAACGGCGCGCGGCCCGATCAGATCGGCTACAACCTGGACGGCGCCAACAACGAAGACCTGATGAGCAATACCAACGATCCCTTCCCCTTCCCGGACGCGTTGCAGGAGTTCAGCGTTCAAACCAACAGCTTTGACGCGCAATATGGCGCCAATGCCGGCGCGGTGGTGAACGTCGTCACCAAGTCGGGCACCAACCAGTGGCACGGCGGTGCATTTGAGTTTGTGCGCAACCGCGTCTTCAATGCCCGCAACTACTTCGCCAACGCAAAAGACCCGCTCAAGCGCAATCAATTTGGAGCAACCGTCGGCGGTCCGATTCACAAGAACACCAGCTTCATGTTCTTTGGATGGCAAAAGACGATCATCCGCGACGTCAACAACGCCACCAACGCGACCGTTCCCACCGCGGACAACATGAACGGAGACTTCTCGCTTACGAATCCCACCACAAAAATTAACAATCCGTTCACACACGTTGCCTATGCAAGCAACGCGTCGATTGGCCCGATCGACCCCGTGGCAGTCAATATGGCCAAGCTGCTCCCGGTTCCCCCGGCGGGATCAACGAGCGGGTTTGTCACCTACGGCACGCCAATTCAGCAGAACTTCGATGAGTACATCGCGCGGTTCGATCAGGTCCTGCGCGGCCAGGATCGGCTCTTTGGCCGCTTCTATCTCAACAAATACCATCACGCGCCAACCTATGATGGCAAGGACCTGCTGACGGCAGGGCCTGGCTCGACGGTGAAGACGCAGAATTGGGCCCTTGGATACACCTGGGTCATTTCGCCGCGGCTCGTCAATTCCATTACTCTCGATTTCGTGCGTTCGGCATCGGACCGCGGTCAGCAAGGCGGCCCGGGAGGCACGGTCCCGGATATGAAGTCCTTCGGTTCAAGCCTCTGGCAATTGCCGACGGCGCAGAGCGGCATCCGCAGCTTCGCAGTCTCCGGCGACTTTACCCTCGGCAACTTCACCGACGCCAAATTCATCCGGAACACCTACGATCTTCGCGATGTGTTTAGCTGGACCAAGGGCAAGCATAACTTCAACTTCGGCTACGATCTCGAGTTGGATCAGTCGAACATTCGCAACACCGACTTTGAGAACGGCAACTTCAACTTCACCAATGACGTGACGGGCCTGGCCATGGCGAGCTTTGTGCTGGGCTATCAGCACACCTTCAGCCAGACCTCGGGCGACTACTCCGACTCGCGCGAGAACCCGATGGGTCTATTCGTCAACGACAAATGGAAGATCTCGCCGCGCCTCGCTATGGACTATGGACTGCGCTGGGAGCCCCAGCAGGTGATGAAGGAAATCCGGGGACGCATCCAGCAGTTCCATCCAGATGCGCAAGCTGCCGGGATCCATTCGACTGTTATTCCGAGCGCGCCGGCCGGCCTGTTCTTCATCGGCGACTCGTACAACGGAATCGGCGTTCCCGATCGCGGGGAGACGGGCGACTTCAACAATTTCGGTCCCCGCGTCGGTGTTGCGTGGGATCCTACCGGTTCGGGGAAGATGTCTCTCCGCGCCGGGGGCGGTCTGTTCTATTACTCGCGGCTGCCGGGGTTGTTCCTCAACGACGCGGCAATTTCGCCGCCATTCAGCCTGCGGATTGATCTGAACGACTCAACCACCGGAGCCTCGCAGATTGGGTCCCTCTCCAATCCTCTGGCGGCATACCCGAGCTTCACGTCCGGCTTCCCACAGCGATACATACTCAGCGACGCTCCCAAGAACGCAACCTTCGTGGCGAACCCGGTCCTTTACAGCATGCAGCCGGGCGTCAAGTGGGTCACGCCCGAGATTTACGATTGGAACATCACCTTCGAACGTCAGCTGCGCGCTGATACAGTTATGCACGCCTCCTACGTGGGAACACGCGGAACCCATCTCAGACAGGATGTGAATTTGAACCCCGCTGTCTATACGGCGGGCAGTTCCGCGTCGGAGCAGTCGACGCGACCGTACCAGCCGTTTAGCACCATCTACGAAAATCGCAATACCGGCGCCAACAGCTACAACGGTCTCCAGCTCGATCTGGAGAAACGGGCGGCGCCGAGCGGAAGCGGCATCCTGAACAAGATCACATTGCTTGCCAATTACACGTACTCCCATGCGAACGACTACGGATTGGCCGAAAATGGCGGGATCACCGATATCGGATCGAGCATCGGCTCTGGCATGTCTTTTTACGATTCGAGGCAGCATGCCTTCGAGACCGGACCAGCGACGTTCGACCACAGACACCACTTCGTGACCTCGTACGTGTGGAATCTGCCCAAGCTCAGCGGCTCCAATGGGCTGGTCCGGAACTTTGCTGGTGGATGGCAATGGACCGGTATTTACAGCTTTACGTCGGGTGATCCGCTGACCGTCCTGGCCGGAACCGACCAATCCCGGACCGGGAACAACCTTGACCGCGCGGATTACGTCGGCCCCTCCAGCACGGTCGGTACCACCTGCACTGCGACGGTGCATTGCATGTCGTGGCTCAACAAGAATAATTACGCGAAACCGGCACTCGGAACCTATGGGAACTCTGGCAAAGGGTCGGTGCGCGGTCCGAACCTCTGGGATGCGGATACTGGCCTCCTGAAGAACATCTACCCGTTCCCCTCACGGGAGAGCATCAATTTCCAGTTCCGCGCCGAGTTCTTCAACCTGTTTAACCACCCACAATGGTCCGATCCCAACGTAACCTTCGCGAATAGTACTTTTGGCAGCATTCGCTCCACGATCGGCACGCAAGTGGGCAACGTACTCACGACAGCGGATTACCGCATTATTCAGTTGGGGCTCAAGATGCAGTTCTGAAATCGGATCGCTGATCCGGTATTTTGCGCCCTCACGTTCCCCCCAAATCCTGTTGGGTGACGACGTGAGGGTGCACTTACAAACAGGATCGCCTGAATGCCTCGTACGTCTCCGAGGCGCTTGGGCTGCAATGACAGCGGACCGTACGGTTCTCCAGGCCGACGGCCAGAACTGGCAACGTTGTCCTTTACCTCGTTACACTTGACGTTTCGCAACTGTCTAAATCTTCATACAGGTGCTTCTCATGGATGCTGATTCCATTATTCCTCGCCGTGAATTTCTCCTGAGTCTTTCTGCTGCGGGCATGATCTCTGCTCTTCCTTCCTTCGCTGGTTCCAGGCCTCCTCTTGCTTCTCCAGGCGATGTGAGGGAGGAGGTACTTCCTCTTTTGGAAGATACGACTGCCCGTTACTCCATCAAGTTCGCCGTCTGTGGCATCAGTCATCCACATATCTATGGCATGGTTGAAGCCGTCAAGCGTGGGGGCGGCGTTCTCGTCAAGGTCTGGGCACTCGAGCCTGATCTTCGCGCCTCGTTTCAAAAGCGGTATCCGGACGTAGCTGTAGCGGCAACGCAAGAGGAAATTGTGGCCGATCCTTCGATCCAGCTGGTGTTGAGCTCCCAAATCGCCAGCGAGCGAGCGCCTCTGGGCGTTCGCTGCATGAAGGCGGGCAAGGACTTCCTCTCTGACAAGCCGGGCATCACCACACTCGACCAGCTCCGGGAAGTGCGCGAAACGATTGCCTCTACCGGACGCATCTACGCCATCATGTATTCGGAACGGCTTGAGGTAAAGGCTGCCGTCAAGGCAGGAGAACTGATTCAAGCCGGTGCAATCGGAAATGTGATTCAGACAATCAACATCGCGCCGCACCAGATTCGGCAACGACCCGGCAGCGATGCAGGAAGCGCAGGATCGATCGATGGCCGGCCGGCCTGGTTCTGGAGAGACGTCCAGTTCGGTGGTATTCTCTGCGACATCGGCTCGCACCAAGTCGATCAATTCTTGTACTACACAGGCTCAACGCAGGCAGAGGTTGTTGCATCCCAGATTGCCAATGTCCGCCACCCCAGCCATCCTCAGTTTCAGGACTTTGGCGACATGATGTTGCGCGGGAATAACGGCTTCGGTTACGTGCGCCTCGATTGGTTCACGCCCTACGGTCTTGGCACATGGGGCGACGGACGGCTCTTCATCCTTGGGACAGAGGGCTATATCGAAGTCCGGAAATATACAAATGTCGCCGTGAGCAAGCAAGGGAACCTTCTGTTCATTGTTGACCAAAAAGAAGCCCGGTGCATCGACTGCAACAATCTGATTCTGCCGTTTGGCCCTCAGTTTGTCAGCGACGTCGTCAATCGAACCCACACCGCTCAGGATCAAGCGCAATGTCTTCTCGCCGCCGAGCTTTCCATTAAGGCGCAGATGAATGCGACCCGTGCTCACCTTGGCTGGGAGAGCCGGGCTTAGTTACTTTCTTGGGAGAGATACATGAAGCCATCACGCAGAGACTTTATCAAAGCATCGGTTGCCGGAAGCGTGGTTGCCGGTTTCCCAACCATCGTGCCCAAGTCAGTCTTTGGAGCTACTGCTCCGTCCAACCGGATCAACATCGGTGCGATCGGCGTGGGACGCATCTCTCGAGTGCACGATATGCCCGGCGTCATGCAGTTTACTGGCGTCGCCGGGCGTGACAACCGCATCGTGGCGGTATGCGACTTAAGCAAAGAGCGGGTCGAGTCAGGCAAACAGTTTGTCGACAAGACCTACACGGACAAGCTCGGCAAATCTTACACGGGCACAGAAGGCTACTCGGATTTCAGAGAGCTTCTGGCAAACAAAGAGATCGACGCTGTCCTGATTTCGACGCCGGATCATCAGCACGCGCGATTGGCTGTCGCCGCGGTGAAGGCAGGCAAAGACGTGTATCTGCAGAAGCCCGCGTCTCTGACCATTCGCGAAGGCCGCATCATGGCTGACTCCGTCAAAGCAAGCGGTCGCATCCTTCAGATCGGCTCGCAGCAGCGCTCGTGGAAGCAATTTGCTCGCGCGGTTGCGCTTGTGCGCAACGGCCGCATCGGCACCGTGAAACAAGTTGAAATCGGACTGCCCGGCGATCCCGCAGGCGGCAATCCCGAGCCCATGCCCGTTCCCGCCGGATTCAATTACGATGCCTGGCTGGGTTCCACTCCAGAGGTGCCATACACGCTGGACCGCGTAATGCCCACCGATGGGTTCTCGCGTCCCGGCTGGCTGCGCCTGGAACAGTTCGGCGCCGGCATGATTACCGGTTGGGGCGCGCATCACGTCGACACCGCTCACTGGGGCATGGATACGGAGCTTACCGGGCCAGTCGAGATCTGGGGAAGCGCGGAGTTTCCAAAGGAGGGTCTGTGGGACGTGCACGGACCGTTCAAGACTTACGGCCGGTACGCGAACGGCATGGTCATGACAATCTCTGGCGAGTTCGAAAACGGCATCAAGTGGATCGGCGACAAGGGTTGGATCTTCGTATGTCGCGACGGCATGACCACACCGACTGCATCAGCCAGCGATAAGCCGGTGCCGATCGTGCCGCTGCGCGCCAGCGAACCCAGGATTGTGGACTCCGAGATCGGTCCGAACGAGTTTCATCCATACACATCCGACGACCAGCATGGAAACTGGCTCGATTGCATCCGCTCGCGGAAGGCGCCGACCGCGCCGGTTGAGATTGGCCACCGTGCCTGTACGACATGCCTGCTTCACTGGATCGCAATGAAGACGAACCACCACGTCCACTGGGATCCGGTGACCGAGTCGATCTTAGGCGACGACATCGCGGCAAGCCTGCTCTCGCGTCATCAACGCCACCCGTACGAGCTTGTTTGACGCATGCTTGGCCGGGCAGCAACGGCGACGCCCTGCGTTTGAGATCCGAGCTTTGATTTGAGTCAGATAAGGAAGATGAGGGCAGCGCTCGCGGCAGGCACGGCGACGTGCAGCGCACCGTTCCGGACCGGCAGGAGTTCGCTTTGAGGATTCCACGTTCCATCGCCGCTCACAACAGCTCGTCCGAATTCGACGCCAGTAGTCGCGTCCAGCGACGGCCCAGTCAGTCTCCATAGAGTCGCACGATGAAAAGGGTGGTCGGCGGTAATGAGGACATCCCTGTCGCCGAATGATGCCTTGTTCACCAGCGCGATAATCGTCTTGCCGTTTTTCTCGGCTGCGTAGGCACTCAGCATTCCGGACTGCGCGACTTCCAGGAATCGCATTGTGGCGCCTGCAAACTCCTGAGCCAACAGCATGCCGTAGTACACGGGACGAGCTTCGGCAATCTGTCCCTGTTCCGTCGCGATGGGTGTGTAGAAGCCATTGGGAGCGCTTTGCTTGTTATTGCCCGCGACCTCGAGGCCCGGATTGTGATCGCCAAGCCCGGCAGAGAGAAAGCGGCTATCTCCGCCATGGAGGTTAATTCCGGCACAGCCCAGGTTCGCAAGGGTCAGCAGATAATCTGCAGCCCAGAGCGAAGCGGCAAACGCATTGCTCATGCCCGGCTTACCACCCCGGTAACAAGAGTTGCCTTCCGACATGCGATAGACCAGCTTATGCCCATCGGCTGTACGGACAATATCGTGCGCAGATTGCGTGACCCTGGGATCACCGGCAAGGAGACGCTCAGTGGTCACTCTGGGATCGTTCGGCGGCCCTTCAGCGTAGTAGTGACCGCTCAAGGCGACAAGACGCTTACCTAGCTTCGGCGCAACTTCGTTCCCAAAGCGAATGACCCAATCGGAGGAAGCTGCGGTGTCGGGACCGCCAAAGCGTGCCTCCGGCACACGCGCGCTCACCGCGTCGGCAAACGCGAGCCATTCGCGCACGTAGTCTTCAAAGGCCCATCCAGCCGGGCGTGTTCCGTTGGTCGGATTCCGATACAGATCGGGTTCGTTGCCGATTTGGAAAAAGGCCAGCCTGGAACCCAGTTTCTGCTGTACATAGGCGGCTTCAGTGGCTGCGCGGTCAGGCGTACTGTTGCCGAAGTTCATGCCATAAATAGCAGTCCAGCCCGACGCGTCAAGAAAGCCGGCGAGCGCATCGATTGCCGCGGGCCGAATCGCAAACAGGCGATGCGGCATCCAGTTCTGCGCCAGGTCTCCCGGAGGAACATGGAGCTTGGGCGCGACTGTTTCCGGCGTGGCCCGAAACCAACAAAACTCACTCGTGTTGCCACCGATCCTGAGGACACCAGAAGGACTCAATCGCCGAAACAGGGCGATGAGGTCCTCGTGTTGAGCAGAGAAAAATGCCGGTTCGCTCAGTTGCGCCAGCTCATAGCTGAGTCCAATAAAGCTCTGCGGAACCGTGCGTCCTTGCCGGTCACTCCGTATGCGAATGGAAACCGGCATACTCTGTGCTCGAACGCCTTGCGCGCATGCGGCCGTCATGGCACATGCCGTCATCTCCAGGAATGTTCGTCGGTTCATCTTTTCTCGTCCGAACAGCGGGAACCGCTCCAAGGTTCCCCCTTAAGAAAGCCTGATAAACCTGGGCGTGCCGGATCGATCAATCTTGACGCACCTCGAAATACGTCGGGTCGTGCCGGCGCAGTAAATCAGTATGTTGATCCGTCCGAAGCCGGCCTCAATTCTAGCGGGCTGCTTCGAGGAAAGCCACACTTCAATCCCATAATGCCTTTCAGTCCAGGTAAGTGAGATGGTCTTTCCTGCTTAAGCTGCCGCATATAGGGTAAAACTCTATCGCGCACTCGCCCGCCTCGCCGACTTTCGATGCCAATCAGGTGTCGCTGAATCCGTCGCCTGGGCGGATCCGCACTTCATGTAAGCCGGGGAGGCGCCACCTGCACCCACAGCTGCGCAGTGACTTGGTCTGGGACGGGCTGTCGAGTCAGGGTAAGCACCGTAATGTCGTCTTCCTGGCCGAAGTTGATCGCGGCCTGTGCGATCGCGCCGGCGCCCGAGTTGCTCAATTGAAGCGTCCGGTCGAAGCCGAAGAGTTCACCGGATGCGTTTCGGGCTTCGATGATTCCGTCGGAAACAAAGGTCAACGAACTAGCCGTGGGCAGTGCAAACTCGCTCTCGTCGTATTCGATGGAAGGGTCGATTCCCAGCGGTAGACCCGCGGCGAGCGGGACCTCGGCGCCATCGTGATAAGGCGACAAATGACCGGCATTGGCGATGGCGACCTTGCCGTCGTGCCCTATCCGCGCTGCGCAACAGGTGACGAATCCGCCCTGCGTCTGACCGATCAGGCCACGGTTCAACGCGGCGAGAATGCGGCTGGACGGCAGGGACGGCATGGTGCGCAGCGCGCCGATCACAAGATTTACTGTCATTGCTGCTCTGAGTCCCTTTCCGCTGACGTCGCCAACCACTACCAACAGGCCGCCTTGTTCTAGAGGGCGGATGTAGAAAAAGTCCCCTCCCACATGCCTGGCCGGTTTGTACATGCTCTCGATTCGGAATCCGGGAACATCCATGGCCGGTGTCACCAGCCGCTGCTGCATCTCGCGCGCGGTTTCAAACTCCGCTTGCAGTGCGTCGCGCGTTCGCCACTCTTTCCACGCGCGCCCGGCCAGGACCACAGAAAGGCAGATCCCAAAAACGAAGAACGCAAGATCAAAGAGGTTCGGCCCCCCCTGGAACGATGTCCGAAACCCGCTGATGAGCGAGGCTCCAGGAACCAGCATCATCGTCAGGGCAATCGGACGATTGCGGCGCACCGTAAAAGCCGCCCGGAGATTAGCTCCAACGTTGATGAGGTCGAAGACATTGAGAGCGAGCGGGAAGGTGACCGACGCCGCAGTCACGAGCGGAGAAGGCTTTGCCGCCATGAACGCGATGAGCATGCCGAGGTTGAAGGCCGCCATCGCGGCAAGCATCAGGCGTTTAAAGAAGACGTCGCGAAAGTCGTTGATCCCCCAGATCAACAAGACCGAGACGATCATGGAGGGGATTTGCGAGATCGCCTGAAGAACGGCATAGACAGGCTCTGACAGTACCAACAGCCTGGCGTCTACGAACTGAAGGAAGAGGGTGAGCAACGGCAAGGTGGCCAGCATCGCGCCGCACAGCCGCACGTCCCGGCTGCGCGCCGAAAAACCCACCGCAAGCACGGTGATACCAACGAGCAGGATGATGCCGTTGAGCATCATCGCGGGCAGATTCCGCAGCAATGCCCGCTCCCGGACGGCGGTGTCTTCCGCGTGCAGAGTCCGGCTCTGGTCGAATGCGAAGGTCGCGGTGTCGAATCCCCCCAGTCGGCGGGCAGCGGGCGGATACCAGGCGCGCAGTGCGACAAGCGAAACCTCTCCGGGCCTGGCGAGCCCGGCCGGAAGATCAAAGATTGCCTCCCGGGGAAAGCTCTCCACGAATTGGCGGGGAGGAACCCTGCCGAAGCTGCCGACGCGGGTTCCGTTGACGAACACCTCGTATGCAATCAGGACGTGCTGCAGGCTGTCTATGCGCAACGCGAGCGGCTCTGCCGTATCGCTGCGGACCGGCACGCGGAAGCGGACCCAGACATAACCATCTGAATAGAAGGTGGGCCGGGGCCATCCGCTCTGAGACGCGACCCTCCAGCCACTGTCTTCGAAATCGGGACCGGCCCATTGCGGGTCGTCACCGTAGTGATATCGGATTGTCTGGGTAGTCACCTGGGGCGAGGCTGCGTCTGCGAGGAGAGGTTGCACTGTGCAGAGCGCCAGCAGCACGTAAGGTATGGCTGTACCTGCGGTGAGAAATGCCCTGCTGGGAAGCATGTGGGAAGGATACGAGTGAGAGTGCTGGATAGGAAGAGTTTTGTCACGCAGCAAGGGGAGGAAAGCATTTAAAGCAGGATCGTTGCGATTCAATAGCACCAAAACCGAACCCGTACGTTGCCGTTGCAGACTGGTGCAGTCGGACGTATGCTGATTCGATCAAGAATTGAACAGCGATCTCAACCCCTGTACCCCAGCGAGAGCAGCTTCCATACATCCGAACCGGAGGGAACTATGCCAGCCCGGAAAGCATTGATCTTTCTGCTGTCAGGAGCACTTGTTGTCTGCGCGGTGTCTTCAACGCTTCAGGCACAGTCGAGCGGGAATCCTTCCAGCA
>Ga0326728_10020803_pt1 | contig 12447 bp, 9 predicted proteins | sample MB3enrmetagenome_FD_207602 | JGI IMG/M metagenome (GOLD analysis project Ga0326728, IMG submission 207602) | Lab enriched peat soil microbial communities from McLean, Ithaca, NY, United States - MB31MN | ecosystem: Environmental > Terrestrial > Soil > Wetlands > Peat | place: USA: New York...
ATCAAAAAGCGCCCGAGCTTGACGCCGGGATTCTCTTACTGCACCCTGTGGACCTCGGACGGCTCTGGCTCAGCCAGACCTCCCGCCACCCGCCGGTGGCTCACCATCTACCCGCCCGGCCCGCAAATTAAGACACAACCAACTTTTTTTAATCTTTTTCTGAGGGGGGGCAGCACCCGCGCGTTCGGGTCGCCGCTTCAGGGGTTGATTCTTCGCGAAAGTGCGGCTAGGATGCGGTCGGCGTCGCTGAGACGATTACGAAAAGAACAATTCAAATGAGTGTGAGACAACTTCTGTCGGCTAAAATTCATGGAGGCACGGTGACCCGCTGCGATTTGCATTACGAGGGGAGTTGCGGGATCGGGTCGAATCTGCTGGAAGCATCGGGTTTGCTCCCTCTGGAGAAGGTTTCGGTGCTGAACATCGCCACGGGCGGACGACTGGAAACCTACGTCATCCGTTCCGAAGCCAAGGGAGAAATTTCGCTCAATGGCGCGGCAGCACGGTCCGCGGCGGTAGGCGACAAAGTGATCATTCTGGCGTATGCAGCCGTATCCGAGCAGGAGATACCATCCCACAAAGCGCGCATTGTGCTCCTTGGCGAAGGCAACAAGATTCTCTCACGTCGTTCCGAAACTCCTCTGGAGTGAAACAAGCCGCAGAATATGAAATGGCTGGCTCTGGCAGTTCTACCGCTGATGCTCCCGATTGCAGCGCGTGCTCGCGCGGCGGAAACGAACATCACTGCCGAAGCGATTCTCGCGCGTGTCTGGGCGAATCGTTCTCTGAAAGACTTTTCGCTGAAGGCCCGGTTGTTTGTGACGCGCGAGAAGATCGTGCCCGTCGAGATCCTCGTGAAGAACACACCCGATGAAGCACGAACGATTTATCGCGCGGGCAAAACGCAGTTGCTGGTCGTTCAGCCCGAACACGGCGAGCCGCGGTACTACCTGCAAGGAGCAGGCGAACTGACGGGCGCGCGCAGAACGAAAGACTTCCTCGGCTCACACTTCAGTGACTACGATCTCGGGATGCCGTTTTTGCAGTGGCCGAACCCAAAGTTCCAAGGCGAGGGGCGTGTGCTGGGACGCGACTGTTACATCATCGAGACCAAAGCCTCGGGCGAGCCTTATGCGCGGGCCAAACTCTGGATCGACCAAGAGTACTTTGCCCTGTTGAGAGCGGAGGCGTATGACGAGAATGAGAATCTGGTGAGACGTTTTGCGATCACCAGTTTCAAAAGGATCGGCGAAGTCTGGGTCCCGCATGGGATTGAGATTGCGTTCGTGCCGCCGGGGCAAGCACTGCCCTCCGAAGAGAAGTCGCGACTCGAGGTGTACGAGGGCAGTTACGATACGCAACTTCCTGCGACATGGTTTTCGCCAGCGTCGTTCGCGGTAGAACCCGGTGGCGTCGGTGGCAATCACCGACAATCTGAAATGATCAGTGGTGCTTGGGGATCCACTGCATGCCACGATGATCTCCCAATCGTCCAACTTCAACTCCAAGTGGCTGACTTCCGACAAGCCGCGGATCTGCTGTTCAATATCCAGCAGCGTGCATTTGAGGCTGAGATCGCGTTCGATCGGGTCTTCTTTCTTGTGGGCGGGATGATACTCGAAAACTTTGAATTCGCCTTTGATGTACACCGATGTCCCGATGACATCAACATCGAGCCGTTAGGTGTCGACGTAATTACCACCAAGATTCCTTGGACAAGCCACAACAATCTGAGTTCTTCGAGGGTCATGCCTCGACTCGAATACTCGCACCTCGGCGAGCGTTCGCAAGATAACAAGAATCACACCGTGTGACAAAACCGGATCGACCCACCGCGCAGACGTTTCAATTCAAGAATTATCGCCGCAGTCTTCAGAGCGGCGCGGTTGAGGAGAGAAACCCAGTTCGTTGAGTAGCTCTCGATCAGCCTCACACTCGGCATTCTCCGCTGTGAGCAGTTTATCGCCATAGAAAATCGAATTGGCTCCCGCGAAGAAACACAGCGTCTGGGCTTCCTGCGACAGCCGCGTGCGGCCCGCCGAAAGCCGCACTTTGGACCGCGGCATGGCAATGCGCGTCGTCGCTACCAACCGAACCAATTGAAAAACGTTCACGGGCGGTTGGTCTTCCAACGGCGTGCCTTCCACGGCCATCAGACAGTTGATCGGCACACTTTCGGGCGGCGGGTTAAAGCCCATGAGCACCTCCAACATTTTCAAGCGATCCAATTCGCTCTCTCCCATCCCGATGATTCCGCCGCAACACACTGAGATGCCGGCCTTCTGTACAGCCCGAATCGTTTTCAACCGATCCTCGAATGTGTGGGTGGTGACGATCTTCGGATAAAACTCGGGGCTTGTGTCGAGGTTATGGTTGTACACCGTGAGACCCGCGCGCTTCAATTTGTGCGCCGCCGTTTCAGTAAGCTGGCCCAGAGTGACACAAACCTCCATGCCGAGCCTGCTAACCGCGCGAACCGTTTGCAGGACTGTCTCAAACTGCACCGTGTTTTCTCGGACGCCTTTCCATGCCGCACCCATGCAGAAACGCGTCGCGCCATTGGCCTTCGCGCGCTGCGCAACTTCGAGAACCTCGCCGGTCAACATGAGCCGCCCGGTTCTGACGCCCGTGTTGTACCGGGCGCTTTGCGCACAGTAGGAGCAATCCTCGCTGCAGCCCCCGGTCTTGATGCTCAGCAACGAGCAGAGTTGAATTTCGTTGTTTTTCCAGTGCTTCAGATAAACGCCTCGTGCCTGCTGGATCAGGTCAAACAACGGTTGGTAGTAAATCGTATCGAGACGCTTCAGAGTTGTAACATCCAAATCATCAAGCACTTTTGTTTCAGAATTTACAGCCATTCGTGGTGTACTCCCTCCATTGAGGGTTGGATACTACAAGAAGGCCTGTTACATTGCAAGTCGCTGGCTGTTTTGCTAGTGTAGGCGGTCATTTTATGGACCGAACCGTTCAGAGAATCTGTGGCCTGCTGCAGAGTCCCGATGGCATGCGGCGGTGCGCGGCCGCGATGGTGCTGGCTGAACTTGCCCCGAAAGACGCGCCCGTTGTCAAGGCCCTTGGCGAATCTCTCAAAGGCGCCAATCAACTTCTTACTCGCTACGTTCTCGAAGCCTTCGATTCAATAGGCACGCGCGCCGTCGTGCCCTACGTGTTGCCGCTGCTCGACGCAGAGGACGTGGAAACGAAACTTCGCTCCGCCGGCATCGTCGCGCGGGCGGGCGGCAATATTCTTCCCGAGCTCAAACGGCAATTTGAAAAGTCGAGCGTCCAACAGAAGCGCGTTCTCGTGGACATCCTCGCTCGGATTCACTCCCGCGAGGCCATGCAGATCATCCTCGACGTCTTGTTCTATCCCGACTTCGAGTTGGTAAGGGAGGCCTGTCAGGCGGTTCGCCGACACATCGGGGATGCCACCCCCAAGGAGCGAAGCGCGCTTCACAAACAGGTGGCGAAGTTCGTGAATTCCTCGCGCGTCAAGAAGAACGACCGTGTGTTAACCTCGTGCTTGTTGTTGGTTGGCAACATTGGCGCGCCCGACGCCCGCAAGATTCTGCTCAAATACACTACGCCCAGGAATCTCGCTTACATCCGCCGCAATGCATTGATCGGACTGAAAGGCTTGGAACTCGCTGGCACCGCTGCCAACGCGATTGCCCGTCAACTGCTGAAGTATCTGGCCGACCCCGACCCGGCGATTGCGCAACATGCGCTCGACATCCTCGAGAAACTCCCGTTGACCGGCTCCTACGACTCGCCGTGGCGCAAGCTGCTGAAGAACAAACACCCGGTCGTCCGCGCCTTTGCGGCGCGCAGGCTAGCGGCCACTGATAACGCCTCCACGAACCGATTGATGGTGGCGTTGCTGAATCACGAGGATGCACAAGTCAGCGAGATTGCCGCCGGCGCACTCGCGCGACACAAGCACGCCACGAAGCTGTTGCTGTCGGCGCTCGCAGGCGAACGCAAGACCGAAGCGGCCTGGCGCTTGGCAAAGATTTTGAAACCCCACAGCGAGTCGGCGGACAAGAAAATGCTCAAGAAATTCGCCGCCCTTGCTGGCCGCGATCTTCAATCGGGCAATTCACGATACGAAGCGCTGTTTTACTTCCTGCGCAATATTGATCCGAAATTGGTGGACGGTGTTCTGCGCGATGTGGGCTTGAAATTCAAGAAGGCGAAGAAGTGGTCGAAGGCGGTGGAATGCCTGCGGCAACTGGCGCGGGCCGAGAGTTTCGACTGCGAACTGCGCTATGAACTGAGCGTCTGCAACCTGAAACAGACACAGAAAGATCTCGAGCAACATTTGCGCGCCGAAGATCAAGCTCTGCGCGGCTTTCAAGCATTGTTGGTGGATAAATCGTCGAAACTGTTTGACCGTCTGAGGAAGGAGAGAGTTCTGGATAGAGCTGATCTCTATTACGTCGGCTTCCACTTTAGCGAAGGCACAGGCGACGAGGGAAAGTTCGGGCAAAAGCTGCTCGAACACGTTGCGAAACGCTGGCCCAAGACCAAGGAAGGCAAGGCTGCCCGCAGCAAGCTGAAGCTGGCGACCCAGCCACCTCCGATCATGACGCGAACTGTCGTCGCGACCATGGAAGAAACCAAGGCATCGCAAGAGTAGTCGCCATAATCGAGGCCATGTCGCCCAAGTGAGTCGTTAGCAACACAGAATGGACAACGCTCAGCAACCGCCATCTGTCTGGTTAAAGATGGTGTTTTTTTCTGCGAACGGCTAATAATCGGGGACATCCCTATGACCATGAAGTATCTCCGTACGCTTCTTCTTACCGCTTTCCTTTTTCTCAGATCAGTGGGCCACGCTTGTGCCAGTGTGCCTGCGGAAGCGCTCGACCCGCTGCGGCCGGCGATGAAGCAGGCAGTGACGCGCGTGAAACCGTCGCTGGTGCGTGTTCAGGTTGTCTGGGTGGATTACGCACAGGGCCGCGAGATGAAACACGAGGCCAGCGGCAGCGGGTTCATCATTCACAAGAAAGGTTATATCGTCACCAACCACCACGTCGCTGGCCACGCCACGCGGGCGGTCTGTGTGTTCTCCAACAACGAGGAGATCGAGGCAACGCTTGTCGGCACGGATCCGATGACCGACATCGCCGTGTTGAAACTCGACGAAAGCCGCCATCAAGAATTCCCAACGGTCGATTGGGGCGACTCCAGCCTCGTTAGCGTCGGGGACACGGTGCTGGCGATGGGCAGTCCGTTGGCGCTGTCGCAATCGGTCACGCGAGGCATCGTCAGCAATGCCAAGATGACCATGCCGAGCATGTTTCGCCGTTACGGCGGCTTCTCGTTGGAAGGCGAAGACGTCGGCTCGTTGGTACGCTGGTTGGCGCACGACGCCCCGATTTACCCCGGCAACTCCGGCGGTCCGCTCGTCAACCTCAAAGGCGAAGTCGTCGGCGTCAACGAGATCAGTCTCGGTTTGGGCGGCGCAATCCCCAGCAATCTGGCGCGCGATGTCGCCGAGCAGATTATCGCGAATGGACGGGTCAGCCGCAGTTGGCTCGGCATTGAGATTCAACCGCTGCTGAAAGGCTCGCAACTGACGCGCGGCGTGTTGGTCAGCAGTGTCGTCGAGGATTCACCCGCCGCGGAGGCCGGATTCAAGTCCAACGACATCCTCGTGCGGTTGGACGGCAAGGATATCAGCGTGCGCTTCGACGAAGAGATTCCACTGCTGAATCTGATGGTGGCGGCCATCCCGATCGGCAGGGAGGTCGAAGCGGTGGTTCTGCGCGACGGGAAACAGACCGCGTTGAAGGTGCGCACGGCCGAGCGCGAGCCGGTCGACCTGAAACAACAGGAGTTGAAACAATGGGGCATGACCGTCCGCAACATCTCATTCTTCACCGCGAAGGAAATGAAGCTCGACAGCCCCAATGGTGTGCTCGTCACTTCCGTTCGCTCCAGCGGCCCGTGTGGCGAGGCCAAACCGGCAATCCGACCTCAGGACATCATTAGGATTGTCAACGGCAAACCCGTCGACAAAGTCGAAGACCTCATCGCCGCGACTGAGGATCTGACCAGGGACAGAAAGGCGCCGGTGCCCGCAACGGTTCATTTCAACCGCAAAACCGAGAGATTCCTCACCGTCGTCAAAGTTGGCATCAAGGAGCTCGAGGACCCGGGTTTGGAAGCGCGCAAGGCGTGGTTGCCGGTCGCCTTGCAGGTGATCACGCGAGAGATCGCCGAACAACTCGGCAGCAACACCCTCACGGGCGTGCGGATCACCCAGGTGTACCCGCACAGCACGGCGGCCGCTGCAGGATTGAATGTCGGCGACCTGATTGTCGGCCTCGACGGGGAAAGAATTCCCGCTTCCCAGCCCGGCGATGAGGAAGTGTTCACCAGCCGCATCCGTCAATACCGTGTGGGCGACAAGGCGGAATTGCGCATTCTGCGCAACGGTCAACCGCTGACGTTCGCCGTCGAACTGGCGCGCGCGCCAAAATTGGACCGTGAAATGAAGAAGTTTCAGGATGCTAATTTCGAATTCACTGTGCGCGACCTAAGCTTCTTCGACCGTGTGGAGGATGATCTGCCTGAAGACCTGCCCGGTGCGCTAGTGGCGGAAGTGAAGGACGGGGGCTGGGCTGCGCTCGGCGAATTATTCGCAAACGACATCATCCAAGCGGTCAACCAGAAGACGGTCACCGACGTTGCGGCGTTGGAAGCGATGATGAAAGCCATCGCGCAACAGAAGCCAAAGTTTGTCGTCTTGCGCGTGATTCGCGGCGTGCACATTCACTATCTGGAGCTCGAACCCAACTGGGACAACAGAAAATAGTCAGATCCACCACTTAGGAGGACAACGATGATTACCCGATTCATCTACACACTCGTCGCCGCAGGGTTGGTCGGCAGTTCCTTCGCTTTCGCCGATGACGCGGCCGAAGCCGGACGCCATGTATTGAGCCGCTACCAGGATGCCGTGGTTACCGTCAAGCTCGTTGTCAGCTTCACCATAACTCTCGGCAGCAACGACCGGCAATCCGAGAGCAAAACGGAGGCGGTGGGGACAGTGATTGACTCATCGGGGCTGACCGTTATTTCTCTGAGCACGATCGATCCCAGTTCGATGATGCGGGGGCGCACACGCAGCCAGCAAATGGAGTTGAAAATCGACTGTGTGGTCAAGGACGCGAAGCTCATGCTGCCTGACGGCACCGAGATGGCCGCTGAAATCGTGTTGCGCGACAAAGATCTGGACGTGGCCTACGTGCTGCCTATAGAGAAACTTGCCAAACCGCTCATCGCGCTCGATCTCGTCCACGCCGCAAAACCGCAAGTGCTCGACGAGGTTATTTGCCTCAACCGCCTCGGAAAGATTGCCGACCGCGCCGTCGCCGTTTCGGTCGAGCGCATTGACGCCCTCGTGGAACGTCCACGACCGTTTTACGTGCTCGCCTCCGGCGGTTCGTCGGGCGTTGGCTCGCCTGTGTTCTCCTTGTCCGGTACGCCCATCGGCATCATCCTCATGCGCAACGCGCTGTCTGAAGGCGAGGCGAATGCAACGTCAGTATTTTCCGGCATTGGTGGCTTGGGGATCATGCCGATTATCGTTCCCGCGGGAGACATTCTCGAAGACGCCAAGCAAGCTCTAGAAGCGAAGAAACCGGCGACCGAGCAACCCAAGCAAGAACCAAAACAAAAGTAGCGGCGACTCGATCAAGGGCAAGATCGAAACCAACCAAGACGGTCAAGCCCAGTCCGCCGCCCGATCGTTCCACCGTTCGCATTTCTGAGGCGAGGCGGGAGCCGCCGCGGCTGGAGTCTCAGCCAGTTTCACAAAAGCGCGAAAAAGTTGTCACCTGTGACGCATCGTGCCACCCGCCCCCCGAAACAAGCGGAACGTTTGTCCCGCATGTTTCCGGCGGCGATCCGGACAAGCGTGACGGTTGTCCTACAGTGCCTTTAAGCCATCGTCGAGGCAGACGAGCAAATGCGCAATGGTTTCAGGGGTTTCGTCGCCCATGTGTGCGAGGCGGAAGCTCTTGCCCTTGATTTGTCCGTAGCCGCCATCGATCAGGAGACCGTGCCGTTCCCTGATCGTCTTCTGGAGTTTCGCGACGTCGATGTTTCTGTTGTTCTTGACGCAGGTGAGCGTGACCGACTCATAGCCGGCCTTCGGGAACAACTCGAATCCACGCGATTTGGCCCATTCGCGGGTCATCTGCGCCATCTTGAGATGGCGGGTGTAACGGTTCTCCGCCCCTTCCTTTTCAAACTGTTCGAGCCTGTATTTCAATCCATAAATGTGGGGAATGCTCGGTGTCGAGGGCGTCATGTTCTTGTCGTGGTTCGCCTTGAATTCGAGGAAGTCGAAGTAGAAGCCGCGGCCCGGAATCGTCTCGGCCTTCTTCAGCGCTCTCGCGCTCACAGCGAGCAGGGCGAGACCCGGCGGCAGCGCCCATGCCTTCTGCACGCTGGCGAGGATGACATCGATGCCCAACGCGTCGGTCTCAATCTTCACACCCGTCATCGAGCTGACCGTGTCCACGATGAACATCACGTCGGGATACTTCCGCACGACCTGCGCGATACCGGCGAGCGGGTTCATCAAGCCTGTGCTCGTTTCGTTGTGCACAACGGTGATCGCGTCGAACTGCCCGGTCTTCAGCTTCGCGTCAATCATCTCGGGTAGAATCGGTTGTCCCCACTCGACCTTCAACGCTTCCGCATCCTTGCCGCACCGCTTCGACACATCGAACCATTTGTCGGAGAACGCGCCGCAACAACAGTTGAGCACTTTCTTGCCAACGAGGTTGCGGACGGCGGCCTCCATCACGCCCCAAGCTGACGAGGTGGAAATAAAAACGGGATTCTTCGTGTAGAGTACCTGCTGCAATTTGGGCTGGATTGAGGCATAAAGCTCCTGAAATCCGCTGCCGCGATGACCAATCATTGGCTGGCTCATCGCACAGAAAGTTTCCTCGCTAACCTCCACCGGCCCAGGTATAAAGAGCTTCACATGAGGCTTCATTTTAATGTATGTCCTTTCTTTTTCTCGACGGGGCTACGATTTCATCATTATAATTTCTCCGGCAAAATAGCAACTCATTTGCGGCCACGAAAGGGATTTTTATGCCCAGAACTCTGAACGTCGGGATGATCGGCTACAAATTCATGGGGCGGGCCCACTCCAATGCGTGGCTGAAGGCGGAAAAATTTTTTGATTTGAAAGCGCGTCCCATCTTGAAGGTGGTTTGCGGACGCGACAAGGCGGGCCTAGCAGCGATGGCCTATCGCTTCGGCTGGGAAAGATTTGAGACTGACTGGCGCGAAGTCGTCAACGACTCGACCATTGACATCGTGGACATCGTCGCACCAAATGACACGCACGCCGAGATCGCAATCGCTGCTGCCAAGGCGGGCAAAGCCATCCTCTGCGAGAAACCGCTCGCGCTCGACGTCAAGCATGCGAATGCGATGGTGGACGCCGTTAAGAAAGCAGGCGTCGTGCACATGATCTGCCACAACTACCGCCGCATCCCCGCCATCGCGTTGGCAAAGAAAATGATCGACGCTGACGATCTCGGCCGGATTTATCACTATCGGGCGCGCTACGCCCAAGACCGTCTTGTTGACCCGAATTACCCTTTCGGGTGGCGGTTCCAGAGCAAGATTGCCGGCTACGGCACGCTGGGCGACACGGGCAGCCACATCATTGATCTCGGCCGCTACCTCGTCGGCGAATTCGCCGAAGTCTGTGCGCAGATGGAAACGTTTATCAAAGAACGACCGCTGCCGGGCGAGCCGAACAAGAAGGGCAAGGTCACCGTGGACGACACCGCGATGTTGATCGGGCGCTTTGCCAACGGCGCACTCGCGAACCTCGAAGCCACGCGCTACGCCCTCGGCCGCAAGAACGGCATTCAAATCGAGATCAACGGAAGCAAAGGCAGCGTCGCGTTCGACTTCGAAGACATGAATCGCCTGAAATATTACAGCAACGACGACCCTCCGGACCGCCGCGGGTTTCGTGACATCCTCGTCACGCAAGGCGGAGGCATCCATCCGTACATGGGTAACTGGTGGCCGCCGGGCCACATCATTGGCTACGAACACACGTTCGTGCACACGATTGCCGACTTTACCAACGCTGTCATGGACAAGTACCCCGTGCAACCGACATTCGAAGATGGGCTTGCCAACCAACTCGTGCTCGACGCCGTTGCCAAATCTGCAAGGACTAAAAAGTGGGTGAAGCTTTAACCACAGGAGTACTCATCATGGCAAATGGTTCGTTTGATATAAATCTCCTTAGAGCCTGTTTCAAAAGTAGGTTTCATGGATGAATTCGGCGCAGCATCAAACCATCATGGGTGGTTTGCCAGACTCCCTGTTGCCGCCACCGGCGAAAGTAGCCGTAGACCGTCTGCCAGGGCGCGAAATCGTGCGGCAGCATGCGCCACGAGCAGCCGCCGCAGGCCACATAGAGGATGGCATCCAAGATCGCGCGGCGGTGATGCCGGGGCGGACGCCCGAATCCTCGGAACTTGGGCAACAAGTTTTGGAGGGTGTTCCACTGTTCATCGGTCAGACTGCTGGGATAAGATTGTTTGGTTTGCATCCCCAGCTCGAACCACATTCTGGGAAGTTCCGGTAGGACAAAATGTCGCATCCACCACTTTCAAAACACGGTCTTAGAGTCGCCGAGAGGGGCGTGGTCGATCAGGCGGGCTTTGTTGCCGTGTCAGGGCACCTTCAGAACATAACACCTGATTTACTAAAGCTGATTCTAGCACAGCCCACCCAATCGGCAGGTTTCTAACCGCCATGTCCGCCTGAGAAAACAGATTCGACTCCCTGGTAATACTAAACCTCTTTTCCATATCCGCTATTCCTCGCATTAGGAGCGCCGTCATTGGCGACACCTCGCCTTAAAAAGGGCTGCCTACAGGATTGCGGATTAGACAGGCGGGAAATTATCGGGTTTCACACTGATGCACTACTCGCCTTTGACTCGATTACCATATTGCGCCAACTTTCCTAGTTTGGGAAAGCTCGTCACGGAGACCGAGGAAGTCTTGATCACGGCGGCTTCGGAAGACGTTTGGATTCGCCACGGGCCGGGGGAGCAACAGGGATTGACGTGACTTCGCTTTTTCGAGCCGCTTGAGGTGTTAGTCTGGGGCCACGAGAAAGAACCCAGAATGAAAGGCAAGCGGTATACGACGGAAGACAAGATCCACATCCTGCGGGAAGCGGATGGGGGCAAGGCAATCCTAGAGGTGTGTCGGGAGCACAACATCTCCGAGGTGAGTTTTCACCGGTGGAAACGGCAGTTTGGGCAGTTGGAGATGAAGGAAGCCCGACGACTCAAGGAACTGACGCGGGAAAACGGCGAGCTCAAGAAGATGTTGGCGGAGGCGCTTCTGAAGAACCGTGTGTTGGAGGCGGTATGCGAAAACAATTGTAAGCCCGGGGCATCGACGGGAGTTGGCGCTGACGATCGTGGCGGCTGGGGTATGCTCGGGGCGCGCAGTGTGCCGTATCCTGAGGTTGTCGCGGTCGACGTACTGGTATCGCGGCCGACCACCCTCGACCGCTCAGGAACAATTGGGGAAGCGGTTGCGGGAATTGTCCGAATCTTATCCGCGGTACGGCTATCGGCGGATCGCGGTGTTGTTGCGTCAGGAGGGTTGGCCGGTGGGCACAACGGCAGGTACAGCGGCTGCGTCGAGCCGAGGGTCTGCGAGTGCCGCCGACCAAGCGCAAGGTCGTGCGGCACGGCGTCTCGACCGGGCTCCCCGTCCAGGCGACCCATCGCGGGCACGTCTGGACCTAGGACTTCATTGCCGATGCAACAGTGCGGGGCGGCGCGCTGCGGATCTTGACGATCCTGGACGAACACACCCGCGAATGCCATGGGCTGCATGCCGACCGAGCGTTGCGCGCTGAGGATGTATTGACCTGGCTCTAGAAAGCCATCAACGAGCACGGTGCTCCCGAACACCTACGTTCGGACAACGGGCCGGAGTTCATCGCGCAAGCCGTCCAGCAGTGGGCTGAGAGCGAACCAGATCAAGACGATCTACATTGACCTCGGTAGTCCTTGGCAGAATGGCTTCGTGGAGAGCTTCCACGGTCGCTTCCGTGACGAGTGTTTGAACCGCGAGCAGTTATGGACGCTGACGGAAGCGCGGGTGGTGATCGAAGACTATCGGCGTCAATACAACCAACGTCGGCCCCACAGTCGGTTGGGCAATCAGAGTCCAGCGCGCTTTGCGGCCCAACTCAGTCCATCCCCGTCTGCGGTCGGGCTACGCCCTCCCTCCGTCGCGGGCCGGGCGGGTAGATGGTGAGCCACCGGCGGGTGGCGGGAGGTCTGGCTGAGCCAGAGCCGTCCGAGGTCCACAGGGTGCAGTAAGAGAATCCCGGCGTCAAGCTCGGGCGCTTTTTGATCGA
>Ga0326728_10020804_pt1 | contig 12447 bp, 9 predicted proteins | sample MB3enrmetagenome_FD_207602 | JGI IMG/M metagenome (GOLD analysis project Ga0326728, IMG submission 207602) | Lab enriched peat soil microbial communities from McLean, Ithaca, NY, United States - MB31MN | ecosystem: Environmental > Terrestrial > Soil > Wetlands > Peat | place: USA: New York...
GAGACTTTTCGCCGAACTGAAGGAAGAGAAGGCGCAAGGGCCGGTCTACAGCGAGGAAGACAAGGCGACAGCCCTTCAACTTCTCAAAAGTCCCGATCTTGCGTCAGGCTTCATTAAAGTTTGCCATAGTCGTTATCTCGGAAGAGACAAAACCCTTCTTCTCGTGAAGCTCTCCTGTCTCACCCGTCATTTCTCCCGTGGACTCTCGGTAATCCTCAGCGCCACATCGAGCACGGGCAAGAGCTTTCTCATCGAGATTGTGCTTCTTACGTGCGAACCGGGAACCTTTGAGAACTTCACCCGCACGAGCGCCCAATATTTGCTTTATCGGCAGGAGCCTCTTGACCATCGCATTGTCACCTATTTTGAATTACAAGGCACCGGGCAGACACCGGAGATCATCAGGACGGCGCTTTCGGAAGGCACGCTTCGTCTGGGAACGGTACTGAAAGATTCAACGGGCAGCATGAAAGCAGAGAACATCGAGAAGGACACGAAGGGTCTTGTCATCCTCTCCACGCATACCGGACGAACCATCGATCACGAACTGGCTACCCGCGTCCTTACGCAAGAGATCACGCATGATGAAGGTCTCGCCCGCGCCGTATACAGGCAGAAGGCAAGTCGGCAGGAACAGCCCGACGACGATAGCGCCTTCCGCATATGGCAAGTAGCGGACAGCCTTCTCGAATCCCTGGACGTGCACATTCCGTATCTTCAGCAATTGGCAGAGTTATTCCCCACAAGCCAGGAAAGGTATCACCGGGATTTTGAGAAGGTGATTGCACTCGTAAAGGCATCCGCCCTATGGCATCAGTACCAGAGAGAGCGCACGGAGGACGGCGCTATCATCGCCGACAGGCGGGACTACGAGCTTGTCTACGGCCTTTCCAATGTCTTCACTGAGAGCGTCCTTCCTGTGAGTGAACCTGTGCTCAAGCTCTTAGAGATGCTTCAGAGCAATCCCGATATGACGCGGGCCGAAGCGCAAGACGCATTGTCGGTCAGTGACAAGACCTTAAGACGGCACATCGACCAGGCAGCAAAGGCCGGCTTCCTGGAGACGGAAGGGAGAGGGGCAAAGCAAACCTTCAAGGTGATCGAGATTCCGAAACCTCAAACGGTCCTTCCTTCACCCGAAGAAATATTCTCATACCTTCCCGATGTCCAAATGTCCAATGAGACGAAAACCGTTGATACACAAGCCGAAACACTGGACAATGGCGATTGTCCAACGATGTCCAATTGTCCAAACGGGCAGGAAGAGGCGGCCGGGACAGACCCGAATCGGACAAATTGGACACCACTGGACAAAGGGGGATGTCCGACAGATTCCGTTGATGCACAACGGGAAAAAGGCAATTGGACAACTGGACAGCCAGAACATAATGAAAAGATATCCGAGGACTATGACGCCGACGCCCTGGACGCCCTTGTCGCAGCCGGGCTACCGCATGACGGCGACGATCAGGAAAGTTGGGAGCACGGGGATTAGTGACATGGGAAGAAGGCCGGGCGAGAATAAACCATGAAAACTTTGACGCGAGGTGAAGGGCATGCCTGGGAAAAAGATCATAGATGACATACTGCTTCTTGAGATGTTGAACCAGGGGAAAAGTAAGAAAGAGGCGGCAAAGTTTTTCAAGGTCTCTCCTGTGGCGATATCGAAACGAGTGAAGAGGCTCACTGCCCCTACTCCTGAGAGCGTCCTTGAAAAGCACGGACTCACAGATCAACAAGCAGCCTTTGCAATCGAAAAGGCCAAGGGAAAGACTTCCACACAAGCCGCTCTTGCCAGCTACAAGGTAAGCTCGATGGACAGCGCAAAGGCGATAGGCTCACAGTTGATGAAGCAACCGGAAATCCTCAGCGCAATAGAGGAGTTAATGAACCTTCATGGTTTAAGCAAGAACTACCGGATAGGGAAGCTCAAAACCCTTGTGGATCACGCAGACCCGAATATCGTTCACAAGGGTTTGGACATGAGCTTCAAGCTCGACAACAGCTATGCCCCGGAGAAGATAGACATACGGGTTGACCACCACCTGATCCTTGAGGATGTCCGCCGGATTGACAATGAGATAGCGAGGATGGAGGCGGACATAGCGAGACTTGAAGGGGGCAAAGGTTGATAAACCATCGCTGGGAAATATTTAGTCGTGGTGAGCAAGGTGGACTACCCGGCACCCCCAGGTACTTCCCCCCCTCCCCGCACCCCTGGAGTGAAGGCCAGTGAAGATCGAGCTTGAGCCACAAGATATTCAGGCGATAGCAGATAAGGTGCTCGATACCCTGAAACCCTGTCTCACAGGGGTGACGAGACTACCACAAGAGGATACCGTCTTAGATGTACCTGGACTATGCGACTATCTCCATGTGTCACCGAAGTGGGTACACGAGCGCACACACCTGAAGGAAATCCCCTTCTATAAGCTGTCCAACAAGCAATTACGCTTCAGGAAGCGGGACATAGATAAATGGCTTGACTCTCTGCGAACCCCGGCGATGCAGCCCCTATCATCGAGAATGAAGCTCATGAAGTGAGCAACGGTTACCTTGTCCGTTTATAGGCTCCATAATCCCTTTGTTTTCAAGGCATGCCGTGACACTGTATAGTGAAATGTATAGTCCCAACTTGAAAATATCTCTTGACAATCGTGTAGCCTATGGTTACACTTAAGAGACGGGGATAAGAAAAATGGAATCACTTCACCAATGGTTGCTATTCGTGACACCGGAAGACCTGAAGCACTGGAGAGAGTTGAATGGCTATACCCAGATGAAGCTCGCTGCTGCCTTGAGAGTGTCCCGCGTGACCGTAGCCCGATGGGAAACAGGAACCAGGGAAATTCCGTCTTTCTTGGGCCTTGCGCTTGCGGGCCTGGAAGCAATAGACGCTGAGAAGAAGTCAGGAAAACCGAAAACGGAAAAGGAGGCAAAGGCATATGGCAAAAAAGGATAAGAAGGAGCTACCGAAAGGGATTTACAAGAGGGGCGGCGTTTTCTGGATACGTTACGCCGGTATCGATGGAAAGATTGTCTTCGAATCTGCGAAGCAGGGTGACAGATCGGGAACCAAGGTACAAGACGCGGAAGCCCTACTCCATGAGCGCAAGGCAGACGTAGGGAGGGGTAAGCAGCCGGAAATCAGGAAAAAGATACCGAACATCACCTTCAAAGAATTGTCCGTGGAATATCTGCAATGGGCGAAAAGGCAGCGTTCGTTCAGGCAAAAGGAAACACTCGTCAAACAGCTTGTGACCATTTTCGGGGCCTATCCTCTCCGGGCCTTCAATAGCAGACTCCTGGAGCAATACCAGACCGAGAGAATGGAGAAGGGCAACAAACAGGTAAAGTACCAGGTAGGCAACAAGCCCGGCACAATCAACCGTCACATTGCGACAATAAAGCATATGTTCACGAAGGCCGTAGAATGGGAATTGGTAGAAGAGGATGTGCTTAAGAAGGTCCGCAAACTGAAGCTCCTGGAAGAGAACAACCGGCGCTTGCGGTATCTATCGGTAGAAGAATGCGGGAAGCTTCTAAGCGAGTGTCCGAAGCACCTTAGACCCATCGTGATAACCGCGCTTCATACCGGCATGCGCCGGGGTGAAATTTTGGGCCTGAAGTGGGATAACGTAGACCTTAAGCACGGATTCATTCTTCTCGACAAGACAAAGAACGGGGAGCGCCGGGAGATACCGATAGACCAAACTCTTCGAGCCACCCTCACGAGTATTGAGCGCCGTCTTGACCTACCCTATGTTTTTTTCAACCGGGATACCGACCTTCCCTATGGCGACATCAAGACCGGATTCAATCGGGCGTGCAAGAAGGCAGGGATAAGGGATTTTCACTTTCACGACCTTAGACACACTTTTGCCTCTCACCTTGTCATGGCGGGCCAGGACATCACGACGGTCAAGGAACTACTCGGACACAAGACGCTGACAATGACCCTGCGGTACTCTCACCTTGCACCCGCGCACACCGTAAAGGCCGTTGAACTCCTCGACTCGATTCTTACCGAAAACGCCGACTATACAAAAACTAGACAATTGACGAAAAATGAGAATGAGCAAAAGGTTGAAAAATGGCGGAGGGAGTAGGATTCGAACCCACGAGGGGCGTAAACCCCTAACGGTTTTCAAGACCGCCGCTTTCGGCCGCTCAGCCATCCCTCCGTCTCATCTATTTTACCGTCTCGCCATCCCGTTTGCAAGAAGCGATGCCCGGCCCACCTCCACGCGAGGGGGCGGGAGGCAGGTCGATGCGTAAAGGCGATGGCAAATTTGTCGATAAAGGACCCCCAATCTCCCTTGACACGGCGGGTTGAGTACTTATATTGATGGTAAAATAAGGCGTATCACTCCTCCCTCACGGAGATGGCCACCCACACCCCCTAAACCCCTATTCCCTGGTGGCCGTCTCCGTTTTTGCTTATTTCGGCAGGGCCCGATCGTAGCTCGACGGGACTTGAGACCTAAAGGAGGACGCATGCACTACTTCCCTCTCACATTACCGTTCCTGCTCCTGTTTGCCCTCTGTATCGTATTCCTGGTGTTGTTCATCGAAATCGGTCTCCTCACCTACGCATACGAAAGAATAGGGATAGGACGCCGCCACATGTTCGCCTTGCTGGTCCTCTCGTTTTTGGGGAGTTATGTAAACATCCCGGTATACGAGCTGTCTCCCCACGCGGTGGAATCGGGCCAGATCGGCTCTTTTGGGGGTATGCTCTATGTGATCCCCGAGGTGACGAACTGGCCCGCCACGATTATTGCGGTCAATGTGGGAGGGGCCGTTATCCCGGCCCTGCTTTCCTTCTTTCTCCTGGTCAGGAATCGGCTCTATCTCCGCGGCCTCGTGGCAGTCGCCATCGTCACTTTCTGCGTTCACGCGGTGGCTTATCCCGTGAAAGGTGTAGGCATCGCGGAACCGACGTTCGTGCCCCCCTTGATCTCCACTATGGTCGCCCTCCTGCTGTCCAGGGAGTATGCCCCTCCCCTGGCCTATATTGCAGGGAGCCTCGGGACCCTTATCGGGGCCGACCTGCTTAACCTCGGAAAGGTCCAGGGACTCGGCGCCCCTGTCGCTTCAATCGGAGGCGCGGGTACCTTCGATGGCATTTTTGTGACCGGTATCCTCTCCGTCCTCCTGGTCAGCCTGATGACGAGAAAAAAAAGTTCTTCCGAGCGGGTCGACGGCCAGCCGTAGGAGCGGTTTTTCAAAAACCAAGGAAGGGCCGCCGTAAGATACTGCATTCTGCACGCTCTCCGAAGAGCAGCCTTGCACAGGGACGCGCGCGCCAGGTTGCAACAAAACAGCCAATGAGGTACACTATGTCGCATGAGGGAAGAAGGGGTTCGCCTCTCTTCATCTGCCCGGTCATCAGGTCATTCATTGACGAGCTGCACTCAATTCCGATTAAGGTGAAAGGATTCTCATGGAAAGACAATCCGGCTGGAAAAGAAAATCCCTGGAAGAAGTCAGGCGACTCAACGCGTTCTCCGAACGGTATAAACAGTTTCTCGATGCAGCCAAGACCGAGCGGGAAGCAGCCGCACTGATTGAGCAGACCCTCCGTGCCCACGGTTTTACGAGGGAGTTGAAAGGACCGCGGATTTACGGCGTGAACAGAGGGAAAGAGGTCGTCGCCTTCAGGAAGGGCAGCCGCGACCTTACCCAGGGCATGAAGATTATCATTGCCCACATTGACGCCCCCCGCCTCGATCTCAAACAGAATCCTCTCTATGAAGACGTGGATCTCGCGCTCCTTCGGACGCACTATTACGGTGGTATAAAGAAGTATCAGTGGGTGGCAATGCCGCTGGCCATGCACGGGGTTGTGGTAAAGGCGGACGGGACCCTCGTCGACTTCGTCGTCGGTGAGGATGAGAGGGACCCGGTGTTCTCCATCGACGATCTGCTTCCCCACCTTTCACGGAAGCACGAGGACGAGAAAAAACTCTCCGAGGCGATAGAGGGTGAGAAACTGACCCTTCTCTTTGGCAGCATGCCTCTTCGGGGCGAGGATCGAGAGCCGGTAAAAAAGGCTGTCCTCGCGCTGCTGCGAGAACAGTACGGTCTTGAGGAAGAAGATTTTATCAGCGCCGAGATCGAGGTAGTGCCGGCCTTCAAAGCACGAGACGTGGGTATCGACAGGAGCATGATAGGGGCCTACGGCCAGGACGACCGGGCGTCGGCCTACCCGCTGCTTGCCGCCCTGGTAGACCTCGATGAGGAACCCTCCTGGCCGGCCCTTGCCGTTTTCATTGACAAAGAAGAGATAGGCTCGGAAGGGAATACGAGCGCTCAATCCCATTACGTTCAAATGTTTCTTCAGGATCTGATCGAGGGACTGGGGCTCGGCAATGCGGAAACACTCATACGGCGTCTGCTTTTCAGGTCGAAAGCAATCAGCGCTGACGTGAACGGCGCGGTGAACCCCACCTGGCAGGAGGTGCATGAGAAGCAAAATGCATGTTATCTTGGCGGTGGAATCTGCATTACCAAGTTTACCGGTCACGGCGGCAAAGTGGGCGCAAACGACGCCCATGCAGAATATGTAGCCGAGATAAGGAGCGTCCTTTCAGAGAGCGACATCGTCTGGCAGGTCGGGGAACTGGGAAAAATCGACGAAGGGGGAGGCGGAACGGTCGCAAAATACCTCGCCGAGTACGGCATGGATATTATAGATATGGGCGCCCCGATCCTCACCATGCATTCCCCTTTTGAAATATCGAGCAAGCTCGATATATACGAAGCTTATCGGGCCTTTAAGGCATTTTTCGCATCATAAAACGGAGGCAATCAGCGTATGTGGGAAAACGAAACATTGAAAGTGCCGGAGATACTCCCCCTGCTCCCCGTGCGGGACATGGTCATGTATCCTGCGGTCACCCTTCCGCTTTTTCTTGGAAGGGAGATGTCGATCAACGCAGTGGAGAAATCCCTTTCGCAGGATAGGCTCATTGTCGTCGCTGCCCAAAAGGACCTGACCGACGAAGATCCGCTGCCCGCGAAAATCTATTCCATGGGCGTCGTTTCTCAGATCATGCGCATGTTGCGCCTTCCCGACGGCAGGATAAAAATCCTCATCCAGGGGCTGAAAAAAGCGCAGATCGAAGAATATGTGCAGGAAAGGCCGACGTTTCTTGTGCGGATAAAACCGGTGGAGGAGCCGCTTATCACGGAGATCACCCTGGAGATAGAGGCACTCATGCGCTACATCAGGGAGGAGATGGAGAAAGTGGTCTCCATGGGAAGACTGGTCCCCTCGGACGTCCTCCTCGTCCTCGACACGATAGACGAGCCGGGGAAATTCGCCGATGTCGCGTGCGCGAACCTCGGGCTCCAGGTCGACAAGGCGCAGGAGCTTCTCGAGATCGTCGATCCGATCGAGCGGCTGCGGAAGCTCTCGGAGATCGTCGGCAAGGAAATCGAGTTATTGAACATGCAGGCAAAGATACTCTCCCAGGCCAAGGATGAGATGACAAAAAGCCAGAGAGAGTATTTCTTAAGGGAACAGATGAAGGCGATACGGTCGGAGCTTGGCGAGACCGACGAGCGGGATGAGGACGTAAAGGACCTGCGCAAGAAAATCAAAAAGGCAAAGATGCCGCGCGAGGTGGAGAAAGAAGCAAAAAAGCAGGTAGAGCGCCTCGAAATGATGCATCCCGATGCGATTGAATCAAACATGCTCAAGACCTACATAGAGTGGCTCGTGGAATTGCCGTGGAGCACGTCCACTAAAGACAACATAGACATAAAAAAAGTGAAGGCCATCCTCGACGAGGACCACTACGGCCTCGAAAAGGTGAAGGAGAGGATCCTCGAATTCCTGAGCGTCATCAAGCTGAAAGGCGAGATGAAAGGTCCCATCCTCTGCTTCGTCGGGCCTCCCGGTGTCGGCAAGACTTCCCTGGGACGGAGCATTGCCAGGGCCCTTGGCAGGAGCTTCCAGCGCATATCCCTGGGCGGCATGAAGGACGAAGCAGAAATACGGGGTCACAGGAGAACGTACGTGGGGGCCATGCCGGGCAGGATCATGCAGGGCCTGAAGCAGGGCGGCACCAATAATCCCGTCTTCATGCTCGACGAGGTCGACAAGATCGGGATGGACTTCAGGGGCGACCCGGCAAGCGCGCTCCTCGAAGTGCTCGATCCTGAGCAAAACGTCGCCTTCAGCGATCACTACCTGAATGTGCCCTTCGACCTTTCGAAGGTCATGTTCATTACCACTGCCAATCAGGTCGACACTATCCCTGCGGCACTCCATGACCGGATGGAGACCATCACCATCCCCGGTTATACCGAGCAGGAAAAGCTGCTCATCGCGAAGCGCCATCTCGTTTCAAAGCAGATCAGGGAGAACGGACTCAAGAAAGGCGCCTTGAGGTTCACCGATAAGGCTATCGAGAAGATCATTACCGCCTATACACGAGAAGCGGGTCTGAGGAACCTGGAGCGGGAAATAGCATCGGTCGCGCGCAAGGTAGCGCGCAAGATCGCGGAAGGAATTGACAGAAAGGTCTCGGCAACGCCAAAAAACCTTCGCAGTTTTTTGGGTCAGCCGAAATTTCTGGCCGAAAACACCTTGCCTGAGGATATGGTCGGGATCGTCTGCGGTCTCGCATGGACGGAAGCGGGCGGCGACCTGCTTTTTATCGAAGCATCCGCGAGGAAGGGCAAAAAAGAGCTGCTACTGACGGGGAATATGGGGAACGTGATGAAGGAATCGGCCCAGGCGGCGCTTAGCTACATCAAGGCAAGGAGTGACGCCCTCGGGATAGACGATGGCGTATTCGATCAGTTGGAGCTGCATATTCACGTGCCTCAGGGCGCGATACCGAAAGACGGCCCTTCTGCGGGCATCACCATGGCCGCTGCCATGGTGAGCACGCTGACCAGGATGCCTGTGGACAAGAAGGTCGCGATGACGGGGGAGATCACCCTCACCGGCAGGGTTCTTCCTGTCGGCGGCTTGAAGGAAAAGACGCTGGCCGCGCTCCGTGCGGGAATCGGCAGGGTGATTATTCCTGAAGCAAATAAAAACGAGGTGGAAGAGATGCCCTCCTACGTGAGGCGACGGCTCGAGTTCCTGCCTGTAAAAACTATGGAGGACGTGATCGCTATCCTGTTTCAGATAGCGCCGAAGAAGAACAGGGAGAAAAAGCAGCCCAAAAGGGGGGTGAGTCGTGAAAGAGGCCTCCTTCTACGAAAAGCGTGAAGAAAAGAAGACTGCCTGTTTTCTCTGCCGACATCACTGTGTGATACCTGACGGAGGCAGGGGCATCTGCTGCGTCAGGGAAAATCATGGCGGTGTTCTTTACACCCGGGTCTACGGCACCCCGTGTTCGTGGCACGTAGACCCGATAGAAAAAAAACCGTTCTACCATTTTTTCCCCGGCTCGAATGCGTTTTCCATTGCCACGGTGGGCTGCAACTTCCGGTGCCTCCACTGTCAGAACCATGATATCTCCCAGCTCCCGCGCGACGAAGACCGGATCGAGGGCTACGCGATGACCCCGGAAGAGGTAGTTGCGCAGGCACGGGCAGAAGGATGCGCGAGTATCTCCTACACTTACACCGAGCCCACTATGTTTTACGAGTATGCCTTCGACATCGCAAAGCTCGCAAGTGGTGCGGGCATCCGCAATAATTTTGTCACGAACGGTTACATCGAAGCAAAGCCCCTCACCGCGATAAGGCCCTATCTGGACGCGGCAAACATCGATCTTAAGAGTTTTTCCCCGAGCTTTTACAGGAACGTATGCGGCGCCGGGGTGGAGGGAGTTCTGGAGTCCATAAAGCACTATAAGTCCCTGGGTATCTGGATCGAGCTGACCACCCTCGTTATCCCCAACTACAACGATAGCGTTGAGGAATTCGAAAAGATCGCCGCTTTCATACGGGACGAGGTGGGAGTCGAGACCCCGTGGCACGTGAGCGCCTTCTACCCCACGTACAAGCTCCGGGACAGTTTCCGCACACCGCCCGAAACGCTGCTGCGGGCGAGAGAGATAGGGCTTGCGGCCGGGCTCAGGTATGTCTACACGGGAAATATCCCCGGCATAGACGGAGAAAACACGTACTGCTACAACTGCAAAAAACCCGTCATCAAGAGGTGGGGTTTTACCGTTGCCGAGTACAATCTCGAAGCAGGCCGCTGTCGATTCTGTAAGACAAAGATCGATGGCCTGGGGTTGTGAGGGGAAGAAGCATCACACGGCGGGCTTAGTATGGAGGTAATCGAGAAATTTCGTCCGCTTTCCGTACTCAATAGACATATCGACGTCAACAAATCCTGTCCTGATAAGGTGGGCGTTGACAAAGGTTTTGTTCTTCAGATAAAGGTAACAGAAACGGGGGGGTGCGTCACCTTTGGCGGGATCGAATTTGAGAAAAACCCTCTGATTCCTGGTCAGTCTCTGCAGAAACGCCACTGCCTCCCGGTCCGTCAGGCCGTTTCCCCGGACGCCCAGGAGCCTGACGACCCACCCATTGCTTAATGCCACTTCTTCAGGGCTGCGTACCTCCATGACAGTATGGAGCTCTTGTTTGGACGGCCACCCTGCCCCGATTCTTGACCCGAAGTCTTTTTTTCTAGGGTCGGTCTGTTTCACTATGCGGACCGGGTCCCTGAACACATAGGGGAGTTCGGCCAACCTCTCTTCCACCAACACCGGCTCCCTGTCCTGCTCCATGATCTTAAAGTCCTCCAGATGGAGGAGTCCGTTCGCCCCCAGCTTTTGTTCGATCACAGGGAGGGCCTGCCGGTTAATTTCATAGCCTATCGAATCTCTGCCGCTGTTCCTGGCAGCGAGGCTCGTCGTGCCGCTTCCGAGGAAGGGATCGAGCACGGTCTCTCCCACAAAACTGAACATCCTGATGAGCCTTTGAGCCAGTTCTTCCGGAAAAACGGCCAGATGGGTGCGCTGCTTTTCCCCGGGCAGACGCCAATGGCCGGAGAAATAGAGCTTCCACTCCTCCGGAGAGAGCTTTGACCGCACCTTGATCTCCTTCGACACAGGAGGCTGGGCCCCCGGCTTCTTGAAGAGAAGAATCGTTTCATAGTCGAGCTTCACGATCCCGTTCCGGGGATAGGGATAGGAACCCATAATGGTGGCGCCGCCCGATGTATTGCAGGTGGTGACTTTCTGCCATATGATCGCCCCCATATAGTCGAACCCGATGGTCTCGCAAAACCTGATGATCTGGCTTTTGATGGGGATGATTTTGTATCTTCCGTAATAGACGGACCGGGCGAACTGATCGCCTATGACCACGCACAGCCTGCACCCATTATGGAGGACGCGATGCGTCTCCAGCCACACGATATCGAGGTTGTTAATATAGTCCTCGTAGGAGTCATCAAATCCGATCTGGCCGGCGGCGCCGTAATCTTTCAGCTGCCAATACGGCGGCGACGTGACGACGAGATGGACCGATTGGTCGGGAACTTCACGCATTTCTCTGGAGTCGCCGAGTATAATTGTGTGAGAAGTCACGAGGTACCTCCAGCCGCCCGGCCACGCGTCTTTGAGGCGGTCCGTATGCTTCGGTTATTATATAGAAGGGCGTGCAGAAAGTAAAAACAAAAGGAGGAGCGTGCCGGGAAATGTTGAAGGCGGCCCATTTTTGTGCTATTCTCTCTGCGTGACGAGAGGAGGGAGCTATGCCGTCGAACACCAAGATCACCGAGCTGAAGAGGAAAAGGAAAAAGAGCAATCTCGGCAAGAAGAGAAAAAAGGCCGAGTCGAAGCACTCCACACCCGCTTTCGAGATCCACGTGCAAAAGGACTGATATTGTTTTGCATGCGGAAAGAGCATGCACGGGCCTACGTCAAAGGGCATCTTTAGGGGACGGGGGAGGCGAGGGGCCTTGCGCCGGACGCCCCTGTTGACCGGGTGACTATAGACAGCGAGGTCCCATGAGTGAAAACAGCCCGGCAGAGACCCTTCTTCGCTACGAGATAGGACCAATACGGCCGCCCAGTGAGGCCTACAGCCTGCTTGTCCGCTTTACGCGGAATTGCCCCTGGAACAAATGCGAATTTTGCCACCTCTACAAAGGCACGAAGTTCGAGCGGAGGCCGCTCGCCGACATAAAGAAAGACATCGACGCGATCAAAGCGATACAAAGCCGGATTGTTGCCTTGTCATGGCAAAGGGGTGCGGGAGGGAAGCTCTCGCAGGACCTGACCGAAGAGATATTCGCCGCCCCCCGCTATAACGATTTCTTCAGGAGTATCGCCGCCTGGATCTATTTTGGCGCCAGGAACGTCTTCATCCAGGACGCCAACTCGCTGGTCATGAAAAAGGACGACTTTATCGAGGCGCTGCAGTACCTCCGACAAGCCTTCCCCACCATCGACCGTATCACGTGCTACGCCCGTTCTCAGACAATTGCACAGCTCTACACCGTCGACGACTTGAGACGCC
>Ga0326728_10020805_pt1 | contig 12446 bp, 10 predicted proteins | sample MB3enrmetagenome_FD_207602 | JGI IMG/M metagenome (GOLD analysis project Ga0326728, IMG submission 207602) | Lab enriched peat soil microbial communities from McLean, Ithaca, NY, United States - MB31MN | ecosystem: Environmental > Terrestrial > Soil > Wetlands > Peat | place: USA: New York...
CCTGCGCCAGCAGGTAGAGCCCGTTGGGACTGAAGCGTATGCGCCAGAGGCTGGGCCGCAGCGGAGAATCGAGCTTCAGCGGTTGGTCGCCACTCACGCCCACGGCCACGGTCTTCACGCGTTCTTCCACCACCCCCCGTTGCCATGCCTGAAACGCATCGCCTGCGTCCGGCTGCCCTCCCTTGCACCCGGCCGGCAGCGCGTCAATCAACTTCAAAGCCGCGCGATAACGCTGGCTGCTCTGATGGGTCACCCCAAAGAAATCCGACAACCAATTGCCCGTCTTGCCCTTGTTCATCGAGACTTGATTGAAGAACGCGGGAAAGCTCTCCGCCGCATAGCCCGCCCGCTCCATCGCGTACAGCGCCACGTGGTCTGCCACAAGCTCGTCCTTGTCCTCACGGTTCTCTTCCTCCTGAGGCTTTTCCGCGGTATTCATCATCCGGTGGACCTTGGCAAAGATATCCGCGCGGTCGGTCACCGCTTCAACTCCCAGCCGAATGCGAAGGATGCGCGTGATTTCTATCGCGGTCTGGTGGGTCGAAAGGTGGCCGATCTCATGGGCAACGACTCCGGCCAATTCATCTTCGCTTTTAACGGCGGCAATCAGCTTGCGGCTGATGTAAACCCGGCCGCCGGCCAGAGAAAAACCGTTCACTTCGCCAGACTCATAGATTCGAAAACGGTATTGCAGACCCGAAGGCGGCAAGGTAGCCAGCAGCCGCTCTCCAATGAGTGTCAGCCGGTCGTCGGCAGCCGGAGGCGCGATCCGCATGGCTGACTCAAAATACTCGGCCAGCGCATCACCCAGATCCTGCTCCTGCCGGTCGTTGAACATATTCGGAGCGCTGGTGGCGAAGGAAGGAGGAGCGAGCGTGCAACCTGAATCCCGGTTCGTCTGCGCACCCGCTGCCCAGGAAAACACGCACAGAGCCAAAACGGGCAATGCTCGCCTCAGGCAGATTCTCATGATTGCGCCAACCCACCATTCCAGGATTTGCCGCCAAGCATAGCACAAACAATTGAAATGCCGGGTCTGGGGGTCGTCTGCCGCTCGCTGGTTCCAGTCACAGGGGCGTGGCTTGCCGCCTCGCTCCGAACTCCCAAGGTCAGCCAGATTCAGCCACTGAACCGCCGCCACTTCAACCTTGAAAAGCCACCTGACGCCCTCAAATGCCTTCAGCTGCCGCTAATCGTCGTCGTCTCTCGCGGTCTTCCTCCTGCGCACTCTCAGCGTGGCGGGCACCGGCGCCGAGCCCATGGCGTCCTTCCATAGAATCACGTTCAGCTTTTGCGCGTTGGCGCGGTCGGCGTGGCGAAAGTCCATCTTCATGCTCTCCTTGGCGCCGGGAGCGGTCTTGGCGTTGGCCGTGTAGATCAGGCCGTTATCGCGGTTGGAGTAATCCGCCGCGTAGGCCGGTTGATCGCCGCGGCCAGTAAACAGCGTTGAGATCATCGAGCACAAGGCATCGTTGTTGTTCATGGGAGGCAGCCCGAGCAGTGTCTCGATGGTGCGCACCACGCTGACCGTCGAGTAGAAGCGGCTGTCCACAAAAGGCCCGCCATCGGCGGCGCGCGGGGAGTACTTGCTGATGACCAGCGCCAGGCTGCGGTGCGCGTCCACGTGATCGCCGCCGTCCTGCGCATCGTCCTCGAGGATGAAGAACGCCGTATCGTCCCAGAATGGCGACTGCGAGACGGCCTCGACCGCGCGCCCAACCGCCAGATCGTTATCGGCCACCGAGGACTTCGGCGTCGGTCCGCCGGGCTTGGTTCCGGCGGTGTGGTCGTTGCCCAGCCGAAGCATCACGAACTCCGGCATGGAGTCCTTGCCCTGCTCCTTGTCGGCGACCCACTCCTTCAAATGCCGCAGGAAAACCTCCACCCGCACCTGATCCGGAACCGCCAGGTTGAAGTCCGGCGCCTCGGCGGCAAAGTGACCAACCAGTTCCGGCTTGGTGGCCACGTTGGCGGCGATCAGCGGGATCGGCCACGGCCACTTGTTCACGCCGCCGCCCCACTCGGCGGGCAGCGCCTCGCCCGGCTCGATCGCCTTGCGCTTGCAGTCGCGGCCCTGCATCAGCGGCCCCATCTTCGGATCCGCGACGCGCGCCTCGTTGCAAAACGTGGTCGAGATGAACTCGCCGAAGTGGTAGTAGCTCTTGCCGTGCGCGGCCAGATTGCCCCACAGATAGCCGCTGGCCGGCTCGCTCACATCCGGAATCTTCTGCAGCAGCGGATAGTCCTCCGCGACCGCGCCCTCCCAGTCGTAGGTTCGCTGGCCTCCGCGATACTCCTGCTGCCAGGTCTTCTCCAGGTAATCCGTGCCGATGGCCGCCGTCGACCACACGTGCCCGTCGCCGCTCACCTCGCCCGAGTCGAAGAAGTTATCCAGCACGCCGAACCGCAGGGCCAGCTTATGCAAGTTGGGCGTAATCGCCTCGCCATACATGGTCAGGCTGGGGTCGCCGTTGCCCACCGGCTTGCCGTCCCTCTTGAGGTCGCCGAAGATCTGGTCGTAGGTGCGGTTCTCCTTGATGATGTAAATCACGTGCTTGATCGGGTTTGGCGCTTCACCGGCAAAGGCGATCGTCTCCGCGGCGGCTTTCATCCGGTTCGACTCCATCACCACCGAGGTCCATCGCGGCAGATCCCGCTCGATCCCGGCCGCATCCAGCGTGGCCAGCGAGCCATAGAGCAGAGTCCCGATGTAGGTCGTGGCTTTGTGGAACTTTCTCTGCCTCGTCTCCTCCGTCTCTCGCTGGGGGAAGTTGTTCGGCCCGGTGCCCTTGCCCTTGGCGGTGGCCACATAGAGCGTTCCGCCGGATGCCGATGGGATAAACGCCATCGACATGGGCATCCATTCCGTGGGCATGAAGCCGATCGGCTCTACCATACCCTGCTTCGACGCCTTCATCGTGAGCTTCCCGGTATCGATGACCGCGACGGCATCGCTGGCTGCATTCGCCGCATACAGGCGGCTGCCGTCGGCGTTGACCGCCAGCGCCTCGGGCTCGGCGCCGAAGTAGCTCTGCCCCGGCAGGCGGGTATCGAAGTACCCTTTCACCGAGAACCGCCCCGCGCCCAGGTTCAGGGCCGCGACGGCATCGCGGTTGGCCAGCGCCACGTACAGGGTCTTTCCGTCCGGCGAGAACTCCAGCGCGCAGGGGTGCGTCCCCGGAGCCACCGGGCTGGAGGGTTTGAGAAGAGCCAGCCTGCGCCCCACCGTTCCCCTGGCCAGATCCAGTTCCACCACCTCGGAGGCATTCCACAGCGCGACGAAGGCCCGCGCGCCGTCCTTTGACACCGCCAGCGCAACGGGATAGGTTGACGGCACGGCATCGCCTTCGGAGAGATCGAAGCGCTTCTCGATTGCGCCGCTGGCGGCGTCGAGCAGCAGAACATCGTCTGAGAGATTGCCGGCCACCAGCAGCTTTTCAGCGCCCGCCGCTCCGCCGATCGCCGCGATCGCCGCCGGGAACGGCACCCCCTTGTCGCCCTCTTTTTCGCCGATCAGCCTCGTCTTCCGCCCTGGAGCCAGTTGCTGGAGCGGCAAGGGAATCATGCGCTCCGGCGCGATCTTGCCGGCCGTGAATCTGTACACCACCACGCCGCTGCCGGTCTTGTCTTTTCCGTCGCCGAGCGGATCTGAGGTCGAGCCCATGCTTGCGTACACGCGCGTTCCGTCGCGGCTGAAGGCCAGCCCGGAGTAGAGCGTCTGCTTGGCAGCTTGGGCCAGGGTGCGGGAATCCGGAAAGTCCTCAAGCGCGCCCGTCCGCGTATCCAGCACCGCCAGCGACTGCTTGTACTGCGATTCGTAGGTTCCATACCCGGCATTCACCGTGACCACGTAGCGCCCGTCCGGAGAGACGGCCATTGACATCGGCAGGCTGTTCAACCGCCGCGGATGCCCCGGAATCTCCCCGATCAACTGCTTGCTCGTGGGCAGATCGACCGTCTGCGCCGCAAGCGACCACTGCCCCAGGAGCAGAGCCGCGCCGGCAATCGTCGACAGAACTTGCCTATGCATGGCAAAACCTTAGCAAATCCAACGGCGCTTCCGCTTTACAACGCCGTTACATGCCCGGTCTGTCGATACTCTTTGCGGGAAACTCCCAGGCGCCCGGCTCAGGGGCCTGAAGCGCGCCGGCTGAAGAGAGGCCTGACCCATTACCAGCGCGGCGCCAGCCGTAATCATGCGCTGCAAGCGGTTTCTGCTTAGAATCTTTTCATGAACGATTCCTTAGCTTCCTTTTCCCGGCTGCTCTCCGACGTCATTCTCCCCAACCTCAAGTCCGTACAGGTGAGCCAGGCCGAACAGATTGCCGCCAACGACCGGCTGGAGAACGCCATTGAGGAGCTGCGCCTGCACCTGGATTCGCAGTTCGCCCACCTCACCGCGCAGCTCACGGCCTGCCGGGCTGAGCTGGCCGCCATGCAGGCGGTGCTCAAAGCGGCGCAGACGCACGGTGGCTTGCGGGCGCTGGATAGAGCCGCGCTGATTCACTGAGCCGCCGATCCGGCCGGGCCAGGCGAGCTCAGGCTTCCTGATTTCTCCAAGGTGAGGTTTCCACGCCGCATACCGATAGCCGGGAAAGCGCGCCCGCCGGCGCGCGGACTCCATCCGTTTGAGAATCTGCAATGAATTCCGCGTGCACGCTACTCCCACCCGCCCGGATGCGATAGACTCATGCGGGAACGTTCAACGCAAATAGCGACTTCAACCTCAGGGAGGGTACATAGGAATTGGGAAAAAGCATGGTGCCGAAGAAGCTTTTCTTCACCAAGGGCGTGGGCAGACACAAGGAGCGGCTGACCTCCTTTGAGCTGGCGCTTCGGGATGCGGGGATCGCCTCGCAGAATCTGGTGCGCGTCTCCTCGATCTTTCCGCCGGGATGCAAGGTGATTACGCGCAAGGAAGGGCTTACCTTCCTGAATCATGGCGAGGTGGTCTTTGCGGTGATCGCGGAGAACTCGACGCGCGAGCCGCACCGCCTGCTGGTTTCCAGCATAGGCGTGGCCATTCCCGCCGACCGCAACACCTACGGCTACCTGAGCGAGCACCACAGCTTCGGCGAGAGTGAGGAGCAGGCCGGCGAGTACGCCGAGGAACTGGCCGCCGAGATGCTGGCTACGACTCTGGACGTGGAATTCGATCCGGATACGAGTTGGGACGAAAAGAAGGAGATCTACCGCATCTCCAACAAAATTGTGCGCACCAGCAACATCACGCAGTCGGCCGTGGGCGACAAGCGCGGACTGTGGACCACGACCATTGCCGCCGCCGTGCTGATTCTGGACGAATAGGCATTGCATGCAGCAGACCATTTAGGCCAATCCGGATCGAAGGGGTTGGCCTTGCCGCCGCAGCCCGAGACTGCTTGCATTGGGTATTTGTCTGTTTGCTCCGCATATGTCCCGTGCCCCATCCTTTCGCCTTCTTTCTGGCGATAGGGTGGGAAACCACAACCCCACAACCGGCCCGGTTCATTGGGAGAATGGCATTCGGCTTATGGCGGATGCGCGCAGATACAAGGTAGGCCTGGTGCAGATGCGCATGGGCGCTGACCCGGAGGCCAACTTCGCCGCGGCTGTCGAGCGCATCGAGGAGGCGGCGCGGCTGGGCGCAAACATCGTCTGCCTGCCGGAGCTCTTCCGCGCGCGGTACTTCTGCCAGCGCGAGGATCCTCGGCTCTTCGATCTGGCCGAGCCCATCCCCGGGCCATCGACGGCGCGGCTGGCCGAAGTGGCCCGTAAGGCCCGCGTCGCCATCGTCGCCTCGCTCTTCGAGCGCCGCGCGCCGGGGCTCTATCACAATACGGCGGTCACGCTGAATGCCGATGGGGCCATCGCCGGCGTCTACCGCAAGATGCACATCCCGGACGATCCGCTCTACTACGAAAAGTATTACTTCGCGCCCGGCGATCTGGGTTTTCAGGCCGTGGATACCGCCTATGGGCGCGTGGGCGCTCTCATCTGCTGGGATCAGTGGTATCCCGAGGCCGCGCGGCTGACCGCATTGCAGGGCGCAGAGGTGCTCTTCTATCCCACCGCCATCGGCTGGCACCCGGCGGAGAAGGACGCGTTCGGCGCGGCGCAGTACGATGCCTGGCAGACCATCCAGCGCTCCCACGCCATCGCCAACGGCGTCTATGTGGCCGCGGTGAACCGGGTGGGCCTCGAGCGCAGCGAGATCAAACTCGACCATGGCGAGGTCAAATTGGAGCATGGCGAGGTGCTGGGCAATCGCGCCCCAGTTCGCGAATCTGCCCCGGGCATCGAGTTCTGGGGCGGCAGCTTTCTCGCCGATCCTTTTGGCCGCGTGATCGCCAGGGCCTCGCACGATGCCGAAGAGATTCTTCTGGGCGAGATCGACCTGGGGCTGATTGAAGAGACGCGCCGCCACTGGCCCTTCCTGCGCGACCGCCGCATCGATGCCTATGGTGGCATTACGAGCCGCTATCTCGATCCGCCCATGACACCGGGGACCGCGAAGGAACCTCTAAGTAAGTCGATGTCGTAAAACGTCGAGGTTTTTCATAGGTCGATTTCTTGAAAGGGCACGGCTTTAGCCGTGCCGCAAATGGCCCAAATTACGGAGGGCTTCAGCCGCTGAGGGAACGTCAGCTTCACGAAAAAGTCGTCCAGGTCTTTTTTGCGCGATCCATGAATGGTACTTCGCCATATCAACTCGGTTACCGCATGCCCGCCGAGTGGGAGCCGCACGAGGCCACTTGGCTTGCCTGGCCCCACAACTCCGACGACTGGCCGGGGAAGTTTCAGGCCATCCCCTGGGTCTACGCGGAGATCGTGCGCCTGCTCGCCGCGCATGAGTCGGTGCACATTCTCGTCAACGACCCGAAGGCCGAACGTCGCGCGCGGCGCATTTTGCAATCCGGCGGAGCGAATCTCGATGGCGTGACCTTCCACCTGTGGCCCACCAACCGGAGCTGGACCCGGGATTCAGGTCCCGTCTTCGTCCGCAACCCGGAAGGCCGGGTAGGCCTGACCAACTGGCGCTTCAATGCCTGGGCCAAGTACTCCGACTGGCAGCTTGACGACCAGGTGCCGGGGCGCGTGGCTGCGCTGCTCGGCTTGCCGGAGTGGCAGCCGACGGTCGAATTGCCCGACGGCTCCTCGCGGCGTTTGGTGCTGGAAGGCGGCTCCATCGACTCGAACGGCGCGGGGGCACTGCTCACCACCGAAGAGTGCCTGCTCAGCAACGTGCAGCAGCGCAATCCCGGCGTCAACCGCTACCAACTGGAGCGGGCCTTTCACGATTACCTCGGCATCGATCAGGTGATCTGGCTGGGCCGCGGAATCGTAGGCGACGACACCCACGGCCACATCGACGACATCAGCCGCTTCGTTGCGCCCGCAACAATCGTCACCGCCGTCGAGCCGGATGCGAGCGACCCCAACCACGCTCCGCTGGCCGCGAACCTTGCCCGCCTCAAGGCCGCACGCACCCTCTCGGGCTCGCAGTTCACGCTGGTCGAGCTACCCATGCCGCGCCCGGTGGTCTTCCGCGGCCGGCGCCTGCCGGCCAGTTACGCCAACTTCTATATCGCCAACGATCTGGTCCTGGTTCCCACCTTCCACGATCCCAACGACCGCCTGGCGCTGAACATTCTGGCCGAGGTCTTTCCGGACCGCGAAGTCATCGGCATCCACTCGGTTGACCTGGTCTGGGGCCTGGGCGCCCTGCACTGCATGACCCAGCAGCAGCCGGCGGCGCACCCCGCGGACAGAGACCCGTCCGTGGGGGCTCCGGCGCGTTAGCATTGTGACCATGATCGCCGATCTCGAAGCCATGCAAGCCGCTCTCGCCGAAGCGCGCCTGGCCGCCGAGGCGGGCGAAGTGCCGATCGGCGCGGTTGTCGTGCACGAAGGGGAACTCGTCGCGCGCGGGCAGAATCGCCTGCTGCGCGACCTGGACCCAACCGCCCACGCTGAGATGATTGCCCTGCGCGCGGCGGCTGCGGCGCTCGCCAACTACCGCCTCAACGGCTGCACTCTCTATGTGACGCTGGAGCCCTGCGCCATGTGCGCCGGAGCCATGATTCATGCCCGCCTCGACCGTCTCGTCTTTGCCGCCGCCGATCCCAAAGCGGGCGCGGCCGGGTCGGTGCTCTCCGTGCTCAACCATCCCCAGCTCAACCACCGGATGCGGGTGGAACAAGGCATTCTGGCCGAAGAATCCGCGGAGTTGCTGCGCAGTTTCTTTCGCGAGCGGCGGTAGCGGCGGCGTTGAGTTATCGTCCGTGCCGGAAGCAGCGCTGGACGCTACAATGAAGCCATGAACGTGCAGATGTATGGCACGCCCTGGTGCCCTGACTGCCGCGCGGCCAAGCGCTTTCTCGACTCCCACGGCATTGCATACAGCGAGATCAACGTGGACCGCGACCCGGCGGCCTCGGCCGAGGTGCTGCGCCGCGTGGGCAGGCGGGCCGTGCCGCAGTTGGTGATCGACGGCGAATGGTTCCAGCCCTACGTGCCGGGCCGCGGGCTGCTTTTGGATGAGCTGCACGAGCGGCTGGGCATTCCTCGCGCCTGACGGCGCTTTCCTCATACAATGGAGGGTTGGTAGAGGCCGCGCAACGCGGCTCCGGTAAGGAGTCTTCCCTTGATCGACCGCTATACCCGCCCGGCGATGGGCAGCATCTGGACCGATGAGAACAAGTACCGCTGCTGGCTCCGGGTGGAGTCGGCGGCAAGCACCGTGCTGGCCGAGGACGGCGTGATTCCGGCCTCGGCGGCCGAGGCCATAGCGGCGCGCGCGAGCTGTTCCGCGGCCCGCATTCAGGAGATCGAGGCGGAGGTGAAGCACGACGTCATCGCCTTCACTACTGCTGTCGCAGAAAACCTCAAAGATCAAGGGCTCGGAGAGCAGTCCCGCTGGCTGCACTACGGCCTGACCTCGAACGACATCGTCGATACCGCCCAGGCCTTGCAGGTTGCGGAGGCGTCCGCGCTCATTCATTCCGGCATCGCCGCCCTGCTCGCCGTGCTCAAGCGCCGCGCCATTGAGTTCAAGTACACGCCCACCATCGGCCGCACCCACGGCGTTCATGCCGAGCCGACCACCTTCGGCCTCAAGCTGCTCAACTGGTACGCAGAGATGGAGCGCAACCTGGCCCGCTTCGACGCGGCGGCCGAGGATATGCGCGTGGGCAAGTTGAGCGGCGCGGTGGGAACCTTCGGCCATCTCAAGCCGGAGCACGAGGAGCGCATCTGCGCGCGGCTGGGGCTCAAACCCGCGCCGGTGGCCACGCAGGTCATCCAGCGCGACCGGCACGCGGCCTACATTGGGACGCTGGCCATCCTCGGCGGCACGCTGGACAAGATCGCCGTCGAGGTGCGCCACCTGCAGCGCACCGAGGTGCGCGAGGCGCAGGAGTACTTCAGCGAGTTGCAGAAGGGCTCCTCGGCCATGCCGCACAAGAAGAACCCGATAACCGCCGAGCAGATCAGCGGCCTGGCGCGGGTGCTGCGCGGCAATGCGCAGGCGGCCTTCGAGAACGTCGCACTGTGGCACGAGCGGGACATTTCGCACTCCTCCGTCGAGCGGGTCATCTTCCCCGACTCGACCATTCTGGCGGATTACCTGCTGGCCAAAACCACCGATCTGATCGACCGCCTGCTGGTCTATCCCGAGCGCATGAAGCGAAACCTCGAAAGCACCGGCGGGCTGATCTTCAGCGGCCAGTTGCTGCTCGACCTGGCCGAGGCGGGGATGCTGCGCGAGGATGCCTACCGGCTGGTGCAGTCACACGCCACGCGCGCGTGGAAGGAGGAGCTGGTCTTCCGCGACGAAGTGGCGCGGGATGCGGCGATCGCCGCGCTGCTCAGCCCGGAAAAGCTGGCTAGGACCTTCGACTACACGCGGCAGTTGGGCAGTGTGGATGCGATCTTCAAACGGGTGCTGGGCGAATGATCGCTACGAGGAACATTGACCGGGCGCCGGCCGGGGATGTGCGCCCAGTTGGCTGCCAGGAGCGAGCCGCCAACCGCCAATAGCTAACAGCTGGAAGCTGTCAATGGCTTTCGCGCCTCGACGTCGAAGATCACCGGGTCGGGGTCTTTGAAGAAGGCGGCGTGGAGCGAGCGCACGGCCTCGTCGGCGTCGTCTTCCTCGATCATGAAGCTCATGTTGATCTCGCTGGCGCCTTGCGAGATCATTCTCACGTTGATGTGGCGGATGGCGGCGAAGACCTGCGCGGCCATGCCGTTCTTGCCGCGGATATCTTCGCCGACCATGCAGATCAGCGCCTTCCGGCCCTCGTATTTCACGTCGGCCAGCTTGCCGAGGTCGGCGGCGATGGCGGGCAGATTGTCGTTCGAGTCCACGGTCAGCGAGACCGAAACCTCGCTGGTGGAGACCATATCGACGGCGCAGCGGTGCTGGTCGAAGACGGTGAATATCTCCTTCATGTAGCCGTGGGTCATTAACATGCGGCTGGCCACCATGTCGATGATGCTGAGCTTCTTCTTGACGGCGATCGACTTAAAGGGGCTCTTGCAGTGCGGGGCGAGCGAGGTGATGCGCGTGCCCTCGCTGGCGGCGTTGCGGCTGTTCAGCACCTGGACCGGGATGTTCTTCCTGACCGCCGGCAGGATGGTGGCCGGATGCAGCACCTTGGCGCCGAAGTAGGCTAGTTCGGCCGCCTCCTCGAAGCTGACGACCTTGACGCGCAGGGCGTCCGGGCAGATGCGGGGATCGGCGGTCATGATGCCGTCCACGTCGGTCCAGATCTCGATGGCCTCGGCGGAGAGTGCGCCGCCGATCAGGGCGCCGGTGAAATCCGACCCGCCGCGGCCGAGCGTGGTGGTGATCCCGGCTTCGTTCGAGGCGATGAAGCCGCCCATCACCGGCACCTGGCCCACGCTGGTGAGCGGAAGCAGCCTGTTCTGGGCGCGCCTTTCGATGATCGCGTCCAGGGGGACGGCCTTCTGAAACTGCGAGTCGGTGACCACAATCTCGCGCGCGTCCACGTGCGCGGCGTCGATGCCCCGTTCGCGGAATGCCGCGGCGACGATGCGGCTGGAGAGGCGCTCGCCGTAGCTGACGATCAGGTCGGAGATGCGCGGGGTGAGTTCGAGAATCGCCGCCAGGCCGCGCAGGATCTCATCGAGCGAATCGAACTTTTGATCGATCAAATCGATCAGAGAAGCGACTTCGGCCGAGTCTTTGACGAGTTCGGCGGCGGTGTCGCGATGGCGCGAGCGCAGCCGGGAACTGATAGCCAGGGCGCCGACGCGGTCTCCCTGGGCGGCGGCGGCGGCGGCGCGCAGCAACTGGTCGGTAACCTTGGCCATAGCGCTGACCACGACAATGGGCTGCTTGCCGAGGGCCAGGCGGCCAGCCACGATGGCCGCGGTGCGGCCGATAGCGGCCGGATCCTCGACCGACGTGCCGCCAAACTTCATCACCACCAGGCTCATGCGAATCTTCCTAATGTTCAATTGCCCGACTAACCCAGGAGAGCACTGATACCGGCGGCAATTGCATCTCCAACCTCGATGGCTTTCTTCCGCTGGAGCGATCCAGACCGGTCTGGTGGAGTTGCTTCCACTGGTTCCAGTTTGCCCAGGCTGGCCAGCAGTTCGGCGTTCAGGATGGTGGCGCCGGCCGCGCCGCGAATCGTGTTGTGCGAGAGCACGGTAAACTTCCAGTCCAGCAAGCCGCAGGGGCGCAGCCGGCCCACGGTCACCGCCATGCCCTTGCCGCGATTGCGGTCCAGGCGGGGCTGGGGGCGATCATCCTGCGGCGCCCATTCGACGGGCTGCTCGGGAGCGGAGGGAAAACCCTGTCCGGCCAGGGGACGAAACTCCGCCCAGGCGGCCAGAATCTCCTCCCGCGCGGCTGGCCTGGCCAGCTTGATCGAGGCGCTGAGGGTGTGGCCGTCCAAGACCGGCACGCGGTTGCAACTGGCGCTGATGCGCGCCGCCAGCGGCACAACGGCACAGCCTTCCAGCTTGCCCAGCAGCTTGAGCGTCTCGGCCTCCATCTTCTCTTCTTCGCTGGCGATGTAGGGCACCACATTGTCCAGAATGTCCATCGACGCCACGCCGGGATAACCCGCGCCGGAGACGGCTTGCATGGTGGTGGCGAAGATCTCCGTAATGCCGAAACGTTCTTCGATGGGTTTGAGCGCCAATACCAGGCCCATGGCCGTGCAGTTGGAGTTGGTCACAATGTAGCCGCCCGACTCCCGCCGCCAGGGTTGCTCCTCGATCAGGCGCAGGTGCCCGGCGTTCACCTCGGGAATGACCAGCGGCACGTTGGGAGCCATGCGGAAGGCGCTCGAATTCGAGACCACGGCGCAGCCGGCGGCGGCGAACTTCGGCTCCAATTCGCGGGCAATTGCCGCATCGACCGAGGCAAAGATGATCTTCGGCGCGCCCTCGGGCTCCGCCGGGGCGACGGTCATACTGGCGATGCG
>Ga0326728_10020807_pt1 | contig 12445 bp, 7 predicted proteins | sample MB3enrmetagenome_FD_207602 | JGI IMG/M metagenome (GOLD analysis project Ga0326728, IMG submission 207602) | Lab enriched peat soil microbial communities from McLean, Ithaca, NY, United States - MB31MN | ecosystem: Environmental > Terrestrial > Soil > Wetlands > Peat | place: USA: New York...
CACCAGCACGAGCGCCACCTCCATCCCGCTGTCCAACCTCGGGCACCTGGCCAGTGCGGACTTTTCCACTACCCTTCCCGGCGCCCTGTTGCAGGCGGCCATGAGCGACGCACGGACCAAAGTGCTGCAAGCTCCGCAAGTCCGCTCGGTGGATGGAGTGAAGGCCACGCTCAACATCGGCGACCGCGTCCCCACCGCCAGCGGCAGCTTCCAGCCGGGCGTCGGCGGCGTGGGCATCAACCCGCTGGTCAATACGCAGTTCCAGTACATCGACACCGGTGTGAACGTGGAAATGCTGCCGCGCGTGCATGACAACGGCGATGTCACCATTCACGTGGACCTGAATATCAACAGCGTGAGCTCATACGTCAACCTGGGCGGCATCAACCAGCCGGTTATCAGCCAGGAAAAGATTTCGCACGATATCCGCATGCGGGAAGGCGAAGTTGGCCTGCTGGGAGGCCTAGTCACGGAACAGCAGGACAGGACCGTCACCGGCATCCCGGGCCTTTCCAGCATTCCGCTTCTGAACAAGTTGTTCACCGGCAGCAGCACGGACCGCAGCCGCAACGAGCTGATGATTGTCCTGATCCCGCATGTCATACGGCGGCCGGAAATCTCGGCGGAGAACCTGCGCGAAATCGCGGTTGGCAACTTCGCCACGGTCAAAGTGAACTATGCGCCGAAGCCGGTTGAGCACGCGGCCGCCAAGCCGGGTGCGGAGGGCGCCGCAGTGCTGCCGGGCCCAGCGGGTACCCCCGCGCCGCCGGCTACGGCACCACCGGCTACGGCGCCACCGGGCCCCGTGGGCATGCCGGCGCCACCGGCTACGGCTCCGCCAGCTACCGCGCCACCAGCTACCGCGCCACCGGCTACGGCTCCGCCAGCCACGGCTCCGCCAGCTACCGCGCCACGGGCCACCGCGCCGCCAGCCACGGCGCCACCAGCCCCCGCTCCGGCAGGCGGCACGCGCGTTTACTTCGAGCCTGCCCAGGCGACTGTCAACGCGTCGGAACCGATCAGCGTCTCTTTGCTGGTGGAAGGCGCCGCGGATGTGGCCTCCGCGCCCATCGAGATCCGGTTCGATCCCAAGTTGCTGCGGCTGAACGACGTGCTTCTGGGCGACTTCTTCACCAAAGACGCCCGGCAGCCGGTCTTCACCAAGAACATTCTGAATGACACCGGCGTGGCCGTCATCCAGCTCAACCGTCCGCCCGGCTCACCCGGCGTGGGCGGGTCCGGCACGCTGGTCACTTTGAACTTCCAGGCTGTGGCCCGCGGCACGGCCGTGGTCCTGATTCCGCACCTGGCGGTGAGAAACACCAAAGGGGCGGTTATTTCAAACTCGACGCCGCAGCTCACCGTCACTGTGAAGTAGGCAGTCTATGAGACGCCGGAGACAGAAAGGATTGACGCTGGTCGAGCTGATCGTTGCCTTCACCATCATGCTGATCCTGACGGCCATGGCAGTGCCCCTGGCGCGCAACAAGGTGCGCGTGGAGCGCGAGCGCGCCCTTCGCTACGCCCTGGACGACGTGCGGAAGGCCATCGACAAGTTCAAGGACAATTGCGATATGGGCTACCTTGGCCCGCAGAAGCTGGGCGCGAACTGCTACCCGGAAACCCTGACACAGTTGGTGGAGGGCGTGAAGCTGCCTGGGCCCGAAGGCAAGAAGATGCGCTTCCTGCGCCATATCCCGCGCGACCCGTTCACCGGCACCACCGACTGGGGCCTGCGCAGCGATCAGGACGATCCCAAATCCACCAGTTGGGGCGGCCAGGACGTTTTCGACATCTACACCAAGACCACGCAAAAGGCTCCCGATGGGACTTCATACTCCGAGCAGTGGTAACGCCGGCAGCGGGCGGGGTGTGCGCGGGCGCGTGCGCGGCTTCACCTTCGTCGAGCTGATGGTGGTCATCACCATTATCGTGATTCTGATCTCGATGGCCATTCCCATTTACAGCCGGTCCATCACGCGCGCCAAGGAGAGCGTGCTCAAGAACAATCTGTTCACCCTGCGCACCGTCATCGACAACTACACCTACGACAAGCAGAAGGCCCCACAATCTCTTCAGGACCTGGTTACCGAGGGCTATCTGCGCGAGATTCCCATGGATCCCATGACCGGCTCCAATCAAACCTGGAAACTCATCATGGAGGACGCCACGCAGAGCGTCAACCAGTCGGAGCCTGGTATTTTCGATGTGCTCAGCGGATCGGATAAAATGGGGCTTAATGGGATACCCTACTCCGATCCTTCCTGGTAAACGGGCCGTCCCGCTAATTGCCTTACTCGCTCTGGCGACGGGCCAGATTTTCGCCCAAACACCACCCTTCTCCGGCCAATGCGTGGCTACCGGCGAGCCTGTTCAGGTGCGCGCGGAGGGCCTCACGGAACGCATGGGCGACATTGTGGTGCAGTGCTCCAACGCCAATCCCGGGGCCGTATTGTCCGGCAACCTCACTATTTTCCTGCCGGTCAGTATCACTAACCGGGTAGACTCCAACAACCTGACGCAGGAGGCGGTGCTGTTTGTGAATTACGGGAGCGGCTTCGTGCCCAGCGGCATTGCCGGCCTGGTGAGCGCCGGCGGCATCGCCTTCAACGGCATCAGCTTCACCGTGCCGCCGAGCGGCAGTCTCGCCATCGAGATTTCGAATTTGCGCGCCGCCGTCTACGAGCTCGGGACGGGGGCGACCGAATCCATCACGGCGTACATCAGCTCTCCCATTCCACTCAGCCAATCGCAGGTGATCGTGGCCCTCCCGCGGACGGGCCTGTTCGCTACCCTGTACAGCAACGACATTCCGTGCACCGGCTCGCCGCTAGGATCCACCACCAGCCTCACGGCCCTGTTCGCGGCGGGGACCACTTTCGCTTCCACGCGCATCACCGAAGGCTTCGCCACGGCGTTTGCGCCGCTCGTCTCGGGCGACGACACCGGCACAAGGTTTCTGATCGGCTATTCCGGCTTCCCGGCCAACGCGCAGGTCTACATTCCGGACATGGTGGCCGGGTCGAGCGCGCTGGTTCCGACGGCCGGCGGCGACCTGGGCGTGCCGCAGGCAGTGGGGCAATACGTTCCCGGCAGCGGCACATTGCTGCTGGTGCGCGTCCAGGGCGCCGATTCGACAGGGGCCGGCGGCTTTCCGCTTCCGGCGCCCACGGGCAGCGGCCCGGTGCTGCTCGATTCGGTGAGCGCGGTGCCGCTCTCGAACGGAGCCGGCTACGCGGTTTATGAGGTAGCGGACGCCAGTCCCAACCAACTGGAGAGCGCGCAGTTCCCCACGTTTGTTTCAATTTCCAATACGACTGCCGGGGCGCTAGCGCAGGAGAGCCTGTCTTTCGCTCCGGCGTCCACGGTCATGAGCGCGTCCACCAGCGCGCCGGTTCCACGGTTCGCCGCGGGAACGGGAACACCGCCGTCCGACTGCACCGTGCTCAACGATTGCGACGCCAGTTACTTCCCGAAATTGTCGATAGATCCCATGTCCATCCAGCTCACCGGTATCGCCGGGGGCGCCATGACCAGCGCGCCCGGATACATTCCGGTGCAGAATGCGGGCGAGGGCATCATGAGCTGGACCGTTCTGGTCAGCTACACTACGGGTTCCGGCTGGCTGACCCTGAGCAATGCGTCGGGAGAGAACAACGGTAGCGTGCAGGTCTATGCGTTGCCGAAAAGCCTCACGGCAGGCACGTATCAAGCCAGCATCGTCATCAATGCCGGGCCGCTCGCGGGGAGCGTTACCATCCCCGTAACCTTGACCGTGCAGCCGGCGGCGCCTGCGCCAACCCCAACCCCGACCCCAACGCCAACCCCGACGCCCACTCCGCCGGCGCCGGTGGTGACGGTGAACGCGGTGGTGAACGCCGCCACTTTCGCGGTGACGCCGCTGGTGCCGGGTTCTCTGGGCACGCTGTTGGGCGCCAACCTGTCGGGCAAGAACGTAGCGGTGACCTTCGATGGCACGGCGGCCACGCTGCTCTACGTGGGAGCCAGCCAGATCAACTTCCAGGTTCCGGCGAGCCTGGGATCCAAGACCTCCAGCACCCTGGTGGTGACGGTGGACGGGTCGAGCAGCGCGCCGCAGGTAGTGGCGCTGGCGCCCGTCTGGCCCGCCATTTTCGCGAATGGCGTACTCAACCAGGACAGCACCGGGAACTCCACCGCGAACCCCGCGAAGGCGGGAAGCATCCTTCAGATCTTCGCTACCGGCATCCCCGCCAGCGCCACGGTATCGGTGCAAATCGCAAACCAGCAGAACCTGATCCCGGTGTACGCAGGCGCGGCCCCGGACTTCACAGGCGTGCAGCAGGTCAACGTGGCGATTCCGGCCGGCCTGGCCGCCGGCGCCACGCAACTGATCGTCTGCGCCAGCGCCGGGTCCGCGCAAGCCTGCTCTCCCGCTTACCCGTTGGTGACTCAATAGTCATGTATCGACTTCTCCCGGCGCTGGTGGCTGCGGCCGCGCTTCTGACAACCGGCTGCGGTTACACGGGGGAACCTATGCCCCCGCTGGCCAACATTCCGACCCGCGTCAACGACCTTGCCGCCATCCAGCGCGGCAGCCGCATCATGGCTCAGTTCACGGTGCCGGCGCGCACCACCGAGGACAAGGCTATTAAGACACCCCTGCAACTGGATCTCCGCATCGGCACTGCGGAGCCGCCTTTCAATCAAGAGGTCTGGGCCTCTCACGCCACGCCGGTTCCCGCCGGCCCCGTCGACAACGGGGTGGCTCGCTACCAGATCCCCGCGGCGGCGTGGACCGGCAAGGAAGTAACCCTGGCGGTCCGGGTTTTGAGCGCCAGGGGCAAGACCCTGGGCTGGTCGAACTTCGTGAATCTCCCCGTCGTTGCGCCTCCCGAGAGGCCCGCGGAAGTGCATGCCGTGGCGACCGCCGGGGGTGTGCGCCTCACCTGGCGGGCGCGGGGAGACAGTTTTCGCATCTACCGGCGCACGGGCAGCGATGCTTTCGCGCCCGTGGCCAGTGTGCCGCAACCTTCCTGGACCGACTCCGGGGCGGAATTCGGCAAGCACTACGTCTACCAGGTCCAGACCATTGTCAAGCTTCCCAACAATACGGAAGCGGAAAGCGACGTCTCCGAAGAGGCCGGCATCACCCCGGTAGATGTCTTCCCGCCCGCCGTGCCGGCAGGTCTCAATGCCGCCAGCGCACCGAATTCGATCGAGCTCTCCTGGGAAGGCGACACTGAACCGGACCTGGCCGGCTACTACGTCTACCGCGCGACCGGCGCCGGTCCGTTCGAGAAGGCGGGCGAGATGGTATTGATCCCCAGCTACTCGGACCGCGCCGTCGAGCACGGCAAGACCTACCGTTACGCCGTGAGCGCCATCGACAAGTCCGGCAACGAGAGCGCGCGATCGGCGCCGGTGGAAGCGACGCTGCCGTAGGTGGGGCGGACCCCCTGGTCCGCGGCCGACGCCCTCGTCGGCCGGCCTGACTTTGCGCGGAAAGAGCGTCCGTAGCGGACGCAGCGGACGCGCAGACCAGGGAGTCTGCCCCACGTTTTGGTGTATACTCATAATTCGATGTCGTACCGCTTCGCCAGCTCGTTTACCTACCGGCTCAGCCGGTAGAGTGGCGTTGGCGGAGACAACTTTTGCAAGCCAGCCCACTCGGGAGAGTGGGTTTTTTATTTTGGGGGAACCATGATTATTTCGATGCGGCCACATGCCACCAGGGCGGAAATAGACCACGTCTGCGAACGCATTCGCGAGTTCGGCTATAAGGTCCACTCCATCGAAGGCGAGGAACGCGTGGTAATCGGGGCGGTGGGCGTAGGGGACGTCACCGCCTGCCTGGAGTCCCTGGAAGCTACGCCCGGGGTGGAGCGCGCCGTGCGCATCTCGGCGCCGTACAAGTTCGTCAGCAAGGAATTCAGGCCGGGCCGCTCCGTAATCAAGGTGAACGGCCTCGAAATCGGCGGTGACGAGTTCATTGTGATGGCCGGACCCTGCTCGGTGGAAAGCGAGCAGCAGATCATGCGGACGGCTGAAAGCGTGGCCGCGGCGGGGGCGCGCGTATTGCGCGGCGGGGCCTTCAAACCGCGCACGTCGCCCTATGATTTTCAGGGTCTCGAACTGGAGGGGCTCAAGCTTCTGCGCAAGGCCAAGGAAGCCACCGGACTGGGCATTGTCACCGAAATCATGAGCGACCGCGATGTCGACCTGGTGGCCGAGTACGCCGATTGCATGCAAGTGGGGGCGCGCAATATGCAAAACTTCGCGCTGCTGAAGTCGCTCGGCTCCTGCGGCCGCACGGTGCTGCTCAAGCGCGGCATGAGCTCCACCATCAAGGAGCTGCTGATGTCGGCCGAATACATAACGGCCCACGGCAACCCCAACGTGATTCTTTGCGAGCGCGGAATCCGGACCTTCGAGACCGCCACGCGAAATACCTGCGACATCTCCGCCATCCCCGTGCTCAACGAAATGACGCACCTGCCGGTGGTTCTCGACCCCAGCCATGCCGCCGGCAAGCGCAGCCTGGTCCCGGCCCTGGCGCGCGCCGGCGTGGCGGCGGGGGCGGACGGGTTGATCGTGGAGGTGCATCCCTGCCCCGAGAAGGCTTTCAGCGACGGAGCGCAGTCCTTGGCGCTCGAGGATTTCGGCGGATTGATGCGCAGCCTGGGCCCGTACATACGGCTGTGGAAGGAAGCGCGCGCCGCCGAAAGCGTGGCTGTGTGATACTGCTCTGGTGAGCCAAAAACCTCCGGCATGGCTGATGGTGGTAGGGATGGCCGCCATCTGCGGCGTCTCGGTTTGGGGAGTGGCGTGGTACCGGGCGCGCTCCGTCACCACGGCGTCGCTGCTCCGCCGTATGCCGGCGGAAGACGCGCTGGTGGCGTATATCGATTTCAGCGAATTGCGCCGCGGCGGAATTCTGCAACTGCTGGACGGTTCCAAGGCCGGCGAGGACCCCGAGTACCAGAGCTTCGTGCGCCAGACCCAGTTCGATTACAAGAAGGACCTGGACGCGGCGCTGGTCGCCTTTGCCCCCACCGGCAGGTTCCTGCTGCTCAAGGGCCGCTTCGATTGGAAAAGCCTGCGCGCTTACGTGGAAAGCCAGAACGGCCAGTGCGCCAATTCGTTTTGCCGCATGACCGGCAGCGCTCCGGAGCGGCGCATCTCGTTCTTCCCCCTGCGGTCGAACCTGATGGCGCTGGCGGTGAGCCCCGACGAATCGGCGGCCCTGCGCCTGGAGAGCGCCGTCTCCGGCCCGGAGCCGCAGGTTCCCGACGCGCCGGTGTGGCTCTCCATACCCACTTCCATGCTGAAATCCGGCGACAGCCTTCCCGCCGGCACGCGCATGTTTGCCAGCGGCATGGAGCGGGCCGAAACCGTGACCCTGGCATTCGCTCCCGAAGGCCATGGCCTGGCGGCGCGGCTGGATGTCCGCTGCCGCGATGAGCGGGATGCGGTGGACCTGGCATCCCAACTCACCCGCACCACCAGCCTGTTGCGGGAGATGATGGAGCGGGAGCGCCGGAAGCCCGACCCCGCCGATCTGAGCGGCGTGCTGGTTTCCGGCGCTTTCCGGAACGAAGGCCGGCGCGTTCTGGGATACTGGCCCATCCAGCCGGCGTTCGTTCAGAACGTGCTGGGCGGAAGCATGTAGCGCCGGCGGTCTCGCCGCCGGTGCTTTTCGGACGGGCTTCAACCCACCGGCGGCAAGATGCGACCGCCGGCGCTACTGACTCAGCGTATAGTTCACGGTGATCTCAGTCTGTACCTCGACCGCCTGGCCGTTGAGGAGCGTCGGCTGGTAAACCCACTGTTTCACGGCGTCCAGGGCGGCCTGGACCAGAACAGGCTCGCCGCTGATCACCTCAAGGTTCTGAATGGTGCCGTCCTTGGTGATGAGGGCGTTGAGGTGCACTGCGCCCTGGATGCGCGCCTGCTTGGCTTCCGGCGGATACACCGGCCGCGGCTGGAAAATCAGCTTGCTCTGCTGCACGTTGGCGCCGACCCTGATCCTCGCTGGCGGGGCGGGGTTGACATCGGCAGATGCCGCCGGCATGGAGCCGCCCCGGATCATGATCTCGAGAGTCGCTTCACTGCTGCCCACGGGCATCGCTACGTCGGCCGACAGATGCTCGTCGAATGCCCTTGCCACCCGCATGACGTTCTGGAACGATTCGAGCGAGAGCGTGTCGCCTTCGTGTACCGGCAGTTGCGAGATTAGATCGGCCCGCGCCTGGTCCGAAAGGCCGGACACGTTGATGGCCTTCAGCGTGCGGCCCACCCAGGGCTGAGCCGTTAACCGGCGGCCGTCCGGGGCCAGAACCACGGCCGTAGTGCCGCCGCCCACGCGGTACACACCGCCGCCCACCCCGGCGGGACCCTGCGGCAAGCTGAACGAAATGCTTACCTGCCGCGTACTCCCCGCCAGGTTCTTCATCAGATGCCACTGCAACACCGATTCGAGCGCGGCGTTGCGCAACTCATCCGGCCCGCTCACCACGTGCGCGTCGCTGACGTTGCCGTTGGCGTCCAGCTTCACCTCCACCACCACGGTTCCCTGCACGCCCTGCTTGCGCGCCGCCTCCGGATAGGCGACGCCCGTCCGGTGCATGACTCCGGCGCCGCCCAGATCCACCGTCACGCCGGGTGCATCATTCACCACTTCGGGCGCCGCCACCAGAATTGCCAGCCCCGCGGCCAGCGCGGATATCCAACGCGTTCTCGACATACGAACCTCCTCCACAACTACAACCGCCCCAGCACCACGGCGAGGGTTTCCATCAGTTGGTTCACGGTGTAGGGCTTTTCCAGAAGGCCGGCCATATCTTTCCCGGCGAAATGCCGCGCCGCCTCGGTTTCGCCGTAGCCCGTCGATATGATGACCGGAATACCGGGGCGGATGGCTTTGATGCGGTCCAGCGCCTCCTCTCCACCCATAACGGCCATGGTCATGTCGAGGATAACGACGGTGATGTGGTCCTGATTCTCCTCGAATAACCGAACACCCTGGGCGCCATTTTCCGCCAGCAGCACACGCCAGCCGTTGCGCTCCAGCGCCGATTGGGCCAGGCGCCGCAGCGCTTCCTCGTCGTCTATGAACAGAATCGTGCCGCCGGCGGGGGATTCGGCGGGCAGCATCCGAGGGCCGCGGTCCGCCGCCTTGGCCGCAATTGCCGGGAACAGGACCTGAAACGAACTCCCACGGCCCGGGCTCGAGTAGACGCGTATGGCGCCCTTTTGGGTCCTCACGATACCGGACACCGCCGCCAGGCCCAAACCTCTGCCCTGGAACTTGGTGGTGAAGAAGGGATCGAAGATCCTGTTCCTGGTGGCCTCGTCCATGCCCGAGCCGGTATCGCGAACCTCGATGCCCACATAGGAGCCAGGACTGAGTTGATCGTTGGGGAACTCTCTGCGTATCTCCTCCGCGTCCAGATTGCGAGTTTCCGTGCGGATCAGCACCGCGCCCGGGTTGCCCTCTCCAATAGCCTCCGCGCCATTGATGACCAGATTCATAACGAGTTGCTGAATCTGCCCCGAGTCCGCCTCGACGGATGGGAGGCCCGCTTCAAGGTCCAGTTGGATGTCCAGCATCTTGGGGATGGAAGTATGGATCAGCGGCTCGATTTCCCTGATCAGTTGCGACAGGTCGATTCGCTCCAGGACAAACCGGCCCTTGCCGGCGTAGGCCAGCAACTGGCGCGTCAAATCCGCGGCGCGTTCGCTCGAGCTCACAATTTCGCGGAAGTATCTCCGGATGGAAGCCGAATCGGGGAGTTCTGTCAGTCCCAGGCTGGCGTTACCCATGATCCCGGTGAGCAGGTTATTGAAGTCGTGCGCAATTCCCCCGGCGAGCAAGCCCAGGCTTTCCAGCTTTTGAGTGTGCTGGAGGTGACGTTCGAATCTGCGGCGGTCGGTAATGTCGCGAATGTTGAAATGGATTACGCTTCGTTCCCCTTCCGCGTACTCGTTGGCCACCAGCTCCACATGCACCGCGCGTTTGCTCTTGGATTTGAGCCGCAGGTCGGGGAATCGCGCCACGTCCTGCACACGCATCCGCTCGAGCGCGGACTTCACATCGGGAAGGTCGCAGAGAGGTTCGACTTCCCACCATCTCCTGCCCACCAGCTCCTCGCGCCGGTAACCGAACAGAGCCTCGAGGTGCGGGTTGGCGTCGGTGATCTCGCCGGTGTCCCGATCCGCAATTAAGATGCCGTCTTTGGCCGCCTCGAACAAGCGGCGGTAACGGGCCTCGGCGGCGCGTTTGCGCTCGGTGACGTCCTCGAACGCGAGCAGGATCAGTCCGGCGTCCTCCTGCTCGATACGGCGCGCGTTCAACAATATCGTCTTGCGGCCAATCCGCTCGAAATCGCGCTCGATCTCCACGTCCTCGATGCCGGAATCGGTTTGAGCCGCGCGATTGAGCAAGTCGCGGAGCTTGGGGAAGTCGAACTGCCCTCCGCCCACCTCGTAAATCGGTTTCTTCAGGTTCTCTTCCGGCGAGGTACGGAAGGTTTGAAAGAAAGCCCGGTTGGCGGTCTCGATTCTCAACTCCGGGTCGAGCACGATCAGAGGCTCGCGGACCGTCTCCACGATGGCCGAGGCGTAATCCCGCGCGTGCCTGACCTGCTCGAGGGTTTTCTTCAACTCATCGATGTCGATCAACTGGAGGACGGCGCCTTCGATCCGGTTCTCGCTGGTGCGATAGGGCCGCACTCGAAGGGAGTACCACCGTCCCTCCCGATCCTGCACCTCCCGCTCGTCGGGAGCGAGTGTATCGACGACTTGCGAGATAATCTCTTCCAACTGGGGCAGGTTAATCCTTGGCTGTAAGTCGGAAACCGGCCTCCCGATATCGGCCGAGATCAGGTTGAGCAGCTTTTCCGACACTTGCGTGAAGCGCCGGATGCGGAGGGATGCGTCCAGCATCAGAATCGGAGTTTGCAGGCTCGCCAGGAGATTGAGCAGGTCGTCGGTCAGGATCTTGAGTTCCGCGTTGCGGCCCTCCATTTCCGCATTGAGCGTATGCAGTTCCTCGTTGGAGGCCTGCAGCTCCTCCTTGGCGGTCTGCAACTCCTCGTTGGAACTTAGCAACTCTTCATTGGTGGACTGGGCTTCTTCGTTGGACGAGCGCAGTTCCTCGATGATGGATTGCAGATACCGGCGCGTGGACGTCAATTCGGTTTCCAACTGGGCAATCCGCCCCAGGGAATCGAGCGGGCCCTCTGGCCTCGCCGCCGCATCCGCCGGGGCCGTCCCGCCCGCGGCGGCTCGCGGATCATCCTCGAAGGTGATCAGGAAGTGCCGCCCTGACTCAGTGGTTGAGAGCGGTGTAACGGCCAGTGCGATGGTCCGCGGCCCGCCGAGGGAGACCGGGATGCCTTCCACCCGGATGCCCATGTTTTTTTGCCGCGCCTCTTCGACGGCCGCTCCCACATGCAATACCACATCCTCGCGAAGCATGCGGAATAGATCCAGATCGGCTTCGCCCGCGTGCGGGGCGAGGTACGGCCCCACGTGTCCGCGGAACTCGACAATGCAAGAATTGTCGTCGATCACCACGGAAGGCGGCGCGTATTCGGCCAGCAGCAAACGATCCACCTGCCTTTGCAGAGGGCTTAGCGGAGCGCCCTCTCGCACCTTGGATTCGCCCGCGGGCAGATTCTCGTCCTGCCTGAAGATGGGGAAGGTGGCCACGCGGGTAGGCAGCTCGAATCCATGCCGGTCCGCCGCCGGTTTGCGGGTGTAGATCCGGTGCTGGCTATCGAGCGGAGTAAAGTATTCCGCCAGGCTCCCGGGAGTCTCCGTGCTGCCGAGGAGCAGACAGCCGTCGGGCTGCAAGGCGTAGAACAGGACACTCATGACGCGTTGCTGCAAAGCCGGTCCCAGATAGATCAGCAGATTCCGGCAACTGATCAGATCCATTCGGGAAAACGGAGGGTCGGCGGCCAGGTTATGGACGGCAAAAACACACCGGTCCCGAACCGGGCGGACGATCTGGTATCCCGCGTCCACCTCCACGAAAAAGCGCTTCAACCGCTCGTGAGATATGGCGGTCGAACTGCTGTGACTGACAATGCCGGCGCGGGCCTTCTGGATGCTCCTCTCACTGGCATCCGTGCCGAAAATGTGCATCGGAAAGTTCAGTCCGGCGTCTTGCATGTATTCGATGAGGCAGATGGCGATGGAATAGACCTCATCGCCGGTCGAGCATCCCGGAACCCAGACCCGGATTGGCTGGCCCGGTTGCCGGTTCCGCACAATTGCGGGGAAAACGATTTCTTTCAGTGCGTCGAAGACCTGCGGGTCGCGAAAGAACTCGGTGACACTGATGAGAAGGTCCTCGGAGAGTGCCCGGACCTCGGCGGGGTTCTGTTGCAATATCCGAAAGTAGTGATCGGGATCGCCGGCCTTCTGCAAGACGATCCGCCGCTCCATCCGGCGTAAA
>Ga0326728_10020808_pt1 | contig 12444 bp, 7 predicted proteins | sample MB3enrmetagenome_FD_207602 | JGI IMG/M metagenome (GOLD analysis project Ga0326728, IMG submission 207602) | Lab enriched peat soil microbial communities from McLean, Ithaca, NY, United States - MB31MN | ecosystem: Environmental > Terrestrial > Soil > Wetlands > Peat | place: USA: New York...
AACCTTGCAGGCCGTAACGCGTGTGAAGCTTGAGCAGGCCTCGAAAGTGAAGTCGTGGATGCCGACCCGCCTGAGAAACGGGGAAGGCTGTACGGACAGGGAAGAAACCCGCGCGGGAACGCGCAACTCGGCAACCAACGAGCACCTGATCCGGTTCACCGGGGTAGTGAGCACGGCATGCAGGGAAGGTGGTCCGGGTCAGTGGGGGAGGCTCGGGAGTGGCAGGGGGTCGCGGCCCCGAACGTCGCCGGAAAGGGCGGCGGCCATTCTGGGAGTCGGAGAGGACCATACGACCGAAGAGGCCGGGTAATGCCGGCGGAGGAAAGGGCCCTCACTTCTGGTGTGCTTGTGAAGCAGGGAAGGCGCGGTGATTGACGATGAGTCTGACAACACCGGGCAAGATACGGGAACTGCCGACCAAGCTGTACCGCGAGGCGAAGAATGAGCACCGGCCTGGACAGTAGTTGCGACCCAGGGAGGGCTTGTTCGTGGGCCAGCGGTGAAGCCCGTCGGAAAGCCGGATGCCGGAAATCGGCACGTCCGGTTTGATGAGCGGGGTTGGGAAACGGGGCGGCGCTTCGACGTCAGTGCTCGCGCCCAACCTCGACTCTACCGGGGAAAATAGCGGAGGCCCCCGGACGGGGCGAAAACCACGGGGACAGACGGAACGTTTACCTGGTTTCTTCGTAAGGCGCTGCAAATACAGCATGTGCAAGTGTTCGCTTTTGGGAAAACCGGGAAACGTTCCGTCTGTCCCCAGGTTTATTTATGCGGTACAATTCATAGGGGCGGAGGTATCTATGCCTCTTTCGGATCGATTGCGCAGTTTTCTCGATTCCCACCACGCCGAATATACCCTCAGCGCTCATTCCACCGCGTTCACGGCCCGCGAAGTCGCCGTGGCCGAGCACCTGCCCGCACGCGAGGTCGCTAAGAGCGTAGTCGTATTCGGCGACGGCGAATACTACATCATCGTGATTCCAGCCAACCGGCTCCTCGACTTTCGGGAAGTCCGCCTGGCCCTGGGTCTCTCCCAGGTGCGTCTGGCCACCGAAGACGAGCTGTCGAAGATTTTCCCGGATTGCGAACTCGGCGCCATGCCGCCGCTCGGCAGCCTGTATAACCTGCCGGTCTACCTCGACAGCAGCCTCGCCGCCGAGGACACCATCGCGTTCAACGCCGGCACCCACAAGGACGTGGTCCACATGCGGACCGCCGACTACCGCAAGCTGGTCCGTCCCCTGGTGGTTCCGCTGGCCCGCGAAGCGGCCGCGTCGCACGGCGGCTGGTAGCGCCTGCGCCGCCTTACGGCATCCGGTCGCCGCACATCTCCAGCACCTCGATCAGCTCCAGACAGCCCTGCGCCGTGCTGTTGGTCGATAGCCCCGGAACCTCCTCGATCGGCGCCACCACTTCCGGTCCCTCTACCTTGACGGGGTTGTATCGCCCGCCGCGCGGCCGGTTCGGCCCGCCGATGATCCCGGCCCACGCCGTTCTGGCGAACGCGGGGTTCTTCGTTTGCAGATAGAGGTACGCCGACAGCCGGCCGGCGCGCGCGTACTGCCCGTCCTCGCCCTCCGTGCCCGTCGCCCGGTCGCGCTCGACCACCTCCGCCGGAGCCCGGTGCAAGCGGCAGTACTGGTTCCACGCCTTCTTCCAGCCTTCGTGCTCGATCAGCGCGTTCAGTTCGAACACCACCTCCCCGCCGCCCATGATGGTCGCCAGGTTGTACGGGCCGACTCGCTCCTCCAGCGTGTACAGCTCGCCCGTCGCCGGATCGTACCCGTAAAGCTGGTCCGGCCCCGTCAGGAAGCCGTATTTCATGGCGGCGATGGAATCCATGCCGGCCACGATCTTGTCGCGGTATTTGGTGTCGCCGGTACGCTCCCACTCGGTCATCCAGTTGCCCGCGAAAGCCAGCCAGTCGGGTCCGCCGCGCACGCGCCCGGGATATGGAATCGGCTTGGTCAGCGGCGACGCCTCGCGCATGGTGTCGATCTCCGAGGACTTGTAGTCCGCGTCCACCACTTCGCGCATCAAATCGCCGGCCCGTTCGTCGGTGGTCAGGTAATAGTAGAAGCGCCGGTAGGCCGCCTGGCTGATGCGCGGCTCCTTGGCGCCGCAGCCCCAATGCCGCACGTTGTGCCGCGACCCCAGCGTGGCGAAGCGGCCCAGATGATATACGTCCACCTCGCCGGTATGGCGCGTCATGGCCTCGGCCATGCGGAAAATGTCCGCCCGGCCGGTGCGCAGGAAGCTGTACCACAGCCACATGTCGGTGCCCAGTTCGCTGTTGTCCCAGGCGAATCCCCCCACGTCGTAGCGCCATTCGTGGCGCGGCCCGTCGTACTGGTGCATCACGTCGCCGTAGTTCCAGAAGCCGTACCAGTGGCGCTGTTCCACCTCTTTGTGGTACATGGCGAAGGCCGCGTCGAGCTGCTCTTCGAATGCGCGCCGGGCGGGCGTGGAGCGGTCCGGCAGGCTCCAGATGCCGAACGCGCGGACCGCGTGAAGGTGCTCGGGCGCCGGCGTCAGCACCGGCTGCGCCACCGTGACCGCCACCTGCCGCCCGGTCTCCCGCTTCGATGGAATCCCGGCGCTCGGAAACAGCATCAGCTCGCTGGTGCGCGCCACTCCGTGGGGCGTGCTGAAGCCGGGCTGCACGTCTTCATAGCTGGAATCCAGGCCGTGGGCGCGTGTGTCGTAGTGCCGCAGGTCCATGGCCGGTGCGTCCGGCGACCACAGCCACGCGGTCACCTCGGCCGCCGTTTTGGTCGCTCCCTGCACTTCCAGCGACGCCGGATACGACTGCCAGAAGTTCTTCACCCCCACCGCCAGCCCGCCCGTGACGTCGCCCACGAAAACCAGCCCCGAGGCGCGCCGCCCGCCGATCGCATCCAGCCAGCAGCTCTCGGGGTTGGTGCGCTTCTGAATCGTGAACCCGTCGGCGTTGGGCTGAACCAGTTTATAGGCGTCCCAGTTGGCCCAGTCGTCGATCAGCTTCCGGTCGCGCGCGTTGAACGCCTCGCGGTCGGGAATGCGTTTCCCGGCCAGTTGATCGGCGAACACGTTGAATTGCCCGGGCGCCGGCAGCGGACGCCGTCCGGTCAGCGGTTCCACCGGCTCCGACCACAGCCCGTCGCCTTCGCCCGCGAAGCGCACATGGCGGTTGTGCACCTGTTCGCGCAGCGCGACGGCGAGCGTAACGCCCAGGCCGGAAATGAAGTCCTTCCGCTCGTCGCCGTCGAAGACGATGGTGTGGATCAGCCGCACCTGTTCCAGCCCGCCGTAGAAATACAGGCGCAACACGAAGGGCAGCCACTCGCGCGCGCCGCTTTCAGAAGCATGAACGCCTTCGATCCTCGCCACCGCGCGCACCGGCCCCTGCTGCTCCACAGTGACCTTGCGGACCGCGCTGCGAAACCGAGCCCCGTCTTTCATCGTGCAGACCAGGCTCGCCCGGCCGGCCACCACGCGGCCGTCCAGGGTCAGCGCGTCCAGGACATACGGCCCTCTTCGGGTGATGCGGCATTGCAGCTTCCCGGTATCGATGGCCACCGCCTCGCCGCCGTCCGTCACCTTCACCGCCAGCGCGGGCGCGGCGGAACTGCCCGGAGCCAGCTTCAGCGTTCCCGCGGCGGCCGGTCCCGCCACCGTCGCGAAGCCGGTCCACTTGATCGACCCGTCCGGCCAGTAGGCCAGCGTCCAGCTCTGCAGGGGCAGCGCCTTACCGTCCGCGGTGGTCAAAGCGAACGCCTGGTCTCTGCCAACCGCGCCGCGCGGCCACGGCACGCCCCAGCTCACGCCGCTTTCGAGCGGCGGCGGCTCTCCACCCAGCCAATTGATGGATACCGCGTCCCCGCCGGACGTCTGCGCGGCCGCCTGCTGGTCCCCGGCCGTGGCCGATGCGGCGCTGGCCAGGATTCCGAGCGCACCGCGCCGTGTGATCTCCATGTGCATGAGACGAAGGTAGCACTGCGCCAGGTTACCCGTGGCGCGGCGCCCCGAGTCGCGGTCCCGTGTGCGGTCCGAGCCGCGATCGAAACCCGCCGCCATTGGCAACTAACTCGCGCGGGCGCCGTCCGCTTGCCGCGCCGCGAAGACTTGCCGTGTGCGCTAGAATCGGCATCAAATGCCGCTCCGCTTCGCCAAGTGTCTCGCCGTCCTGCTGCTGCCCGGCGCCGGAGCCTGCGGACCGCCCAAACCCGTCATCCCACCCGGCGCCCCGTTCCGCCTCGGACCCTTGCTCTACCAGGACGATTTCACCAAAGGTCTCGACCGCTGGACCGCCGAACTCCAGGAACCGGGCTCGCTCCTGGCCCGCCACGGCTCGCTTACTATAGACGTCCCGGCCGGTTGTACTCTCTGGTTCAAGCCGGAGCTCCAAGGAGCGGTGCTGATCCAGTACCAGGCCGTCATGGTCCAGGCCGGCGGCAAGAACGACCGCGTCAGCGACCTCAACGTTTTCTGGATGGCCACCGACGCGCGGTCGCCCGAAGACCTGTTCGCCACCAAACGCTCCGGCGCCTTTGCCGACTACAACCGGCTGCGCGCCTATTACGTGGGACAGGGCGGCAATTCCAACAGCACCACGCGCTTCCGCCGCTACATCGGCCAGCAGGATTCCCGGCCGCTGCTCCCGGAGCACGATCTGCGCGCGCCCGAGGTCCTTCTGAAACCCAACGTTCCCCATACCGTGCAGCTCGTCGCCTCGGGCGAGCGCATCCAATATTACGACGATGGCAAGCTGTTGTTCGATTTCCGCGATGCCGCCCCTTACACCCGCGGCCATTTTGCCTTCCGCACGGTGACCAGCCACATCCGGATCCGCGGCTTCCGCGTGTACCGCCTGCGCCCCGCGCGATGACGCCGCTCGGCGGGCGCGCCGATCTATCCTCCCGCCGCGCCAGCCGCGTCCGAATCTCCCAGTGCCGCCTGCACCGTCTCATGCAGGTCCAGCGCGGTGAATGGCTTCTGGAGGAACAGCGCTCCCGGCTCGATGGCGTCCCGGTTCGCCACGCTGGCGTCGGTGTACCCGGACATGTACAACACCTTCAGGCCGGGACGCAGTTGCCTGGCTTCCCTGGCCAGTTCCGTGCCGCGCATCCGCGGCATCGCGATATCGGTCAGCAGCAGATCGATCCGTTCCCGCGGGTCGCGGATCGGCGCCAGGGCCTCCTCGCCGCCGCTGGCTTCCAGGACACGGTATCCCTCGCGCTTCAGCATGCCGCGGGTCAGGTTCCGCACCTGGTCCTCGTCTTCCACGAGCAGAATGGTTTCGCCGGCCGGGGTTGGCCGCGCGTGGGAGTTTCTGGCGGGCGTGGTCCGCGCCTCTTTGGCCACCGCCGGCAGGTAAATCTTGAAGGACGTTCCGACTCCCGGCTCGCTGTGCACCAGGATGTCGCCGCCGCTCTGCTTCACGATTCCGTAGACGATGGACAGGCCCAGCCCCGTGCCTATTCCGGCGTCCTTGGTGGTGAAAAACGGCTCGAAAATCCGCGACCGCGTGGCTGCATCCATTCCCCGGCCGGTGTCGCTCACCGCCAGCATGGCGTACCATCCCGGCTGCACCCCGATGTGGCGTCCCGAGTACTGCTCGGTCAACTCCACGTTGGCGGTTTCCACCACCACCTTGCCGCCCTCCGGCATGGCGTCGCGCGCGTTCACCACCAGGTTCATGATAATTTGGTCGACCTGCGAGGGGTCCGCGCGCACCATCCGGAGTCCGTCCGCCGCGCGCACTTCCAACTCGATATCCTCGCCGATGATGCGCCGCAGCATCTTGTCGATGCGGGCCACGCTGGTATTCAGGTCGAGCACTTGCGGCTGAGTCACTTGCCGGCGGCTGAATGCCAGCAGTTGAAAGGTCAGGGCCGCGGCCGTCTCGGCCGCCAGGCGCACCTCGCCGGCGTAACCCAAAGCTTCCGGGCGGTCCCGGACTTCCTCGCACAGCATGTCGTTGTAGCCCAGGATGGCGGTCAGCAGATTATTGAAGTCGTGCGCCACGCCCCCCGCCAGGCGCCCGATCGCGTCCATCTTCAGCGACTGCCTCAACTGCTCTTCCAATTGGTCGCGGGTCGAGATCAGGTTGCTCACGCGGTTGACGATCTCCTCCGCCGTGGCCATCGGGACCTGCGCCCAACTCTTGGTCGGCCCCAGCAGCAGTTCGCTGCCGGCCTGCGCCATCAGTTGGCTGATTTGGCGGTGCAGGCGTTCCAGGGCCTGGTTGCTCGAGCGCAACTGGCTGTTCTCCTCCTCCAGCTCTCGCGACCGCGCATAGACCTCGGTCTCCATGCCCGCGCCGCCTTGCTGGGCGCGCACGAAGTCGGTGACGTCGGCCACGCGGTGGATGATGTACCGCACCCGCCGGTGCGGGCCGAACACCGGCGAATTGACCGGGCTCCAATACCGCTCCTCGAAACCGCCCCCCTCCGATTCCGGCCGTTGGATGTCGAACCTCTGGATCGGCATCACTTCGGGCGCGCCCTTCTCCAGAACGTGGATCAACGACGCGTGCAGGTTATGGACGCCGGTAGCCGACGGATCGGCGGGATTGTCCGGAAAAACATCGAATATGCCTCGTCCCAGGATGTTCTCGCGCACCGTCATGGTGGCGCTCAGGTAGGCATCCGTCACCGCCACGATCCGGAGATCGCGGTTCAGCACCAGATACAAACCGGGTGCGGATTCAAACAGGGTACGAAACTCGATCTTTTTGACCCGGCTCATTTCCCCCTCCGGACTTGGCCCAGTCGTTCTTACGAATTCTATCAAAACCGCGGCAGGACACGGGGCGCGCGACGTGACTGGCCAATCGTTGGCGGCCGGGTGGCAGGGGGGCGATGACACCAACGAAATCAGGGTGACCAGGGCGTGAGGGCGGGAGAACTGCTTGTGGAATGCACTGAAAATAACCGCTTTCCCGGTCTTGGACCTTTCGGCAGGGCGACAACCCCGCCTTGCGGGGACGAAGACGGCTCCCGGAAAAAGAAATGCAACTCGCAGGACGAAAGGACGGCGGCTTGGTTTATACTGAATCGGACTTGGAAGTCCAAAATGGAAATTCCGGGCGACTTTTAGACCGGGCGCCGGCCGGTGCGGCGTAATGCGGCCGGGTTTCGGTGCTGTGGAATACCGGTCTGTATTGCACGGAATTAAGGTGACGATATGGCAAAAGGACAGTTTCGCGCATTAATACGGTGGGCTGGCCGGCGAGGCGCCGTTTCGGCGACCGTTCTTAGTCTTCTATTCGCGCTGTTGTCGATGATGCAATCGGCACGCGCGCAGAGCGCTGCGCCGGCTTTCGATAGCCGCGCGGTCGAGAGTGCGACCGTCATCTCAGAAGGGATCTGCTCGAATCCAGTAATCGGAATCTCCTATCGACTGCCGGAAGGGATGAAGTCGCAAGATGCAGCAGCCATCCGACAGGTCGCTTCGGCCGGCGCGAAGGCAAGCCAGGGCATCGGACCCGAAGCCAGGTACTTCCTTTACGGATACAAGGAGGCGGCATCATCCGCGATGCTCTGTGGCGCTGCCGACGAGGGTGGTTCCGTTCAGATGATCGCCTTACCGCTTTCCGCTGTCACGTCGGAAGGCCCGAATGCGCTTGAAAAGCTGGTTTCAGCCCTGGGACAGAGCCTCCATGCGCAATCTTCCGCTGCCAGCGTTAAAGCCATCGATGGACTCAAGCTCACGTGTGCCGATGTCCATTCCCAGCTTAGTCCACAGGGGCAGAAGACGGTCGAAATTCGAGGGACCACTTGTGCGGTTGTGATGGATCCCTATGTGGTGATGTGGAACCTGATCGGCTACTCGGAAGCGGAATGGAAACGCCTTGCCGCTGGATTGGATTCGGTTCGGCATAGCGCGCCTCAGCCGTTGAAAGCCTCGCCGCCAAGTGGCCCTCCCGCGCCCAACGCTCCCCGCGGACCAGTGGCGCAGGACTTCCAGGTGCGCTTGGACGGGTTCCTGGATGCATGGCTCGCACAACGGGACATGGCAAAAACGATGGCCTTCATCGACCCAGGCGCTTATTCCGCCCCGCCGCTCATTGGAAGCTACTGCGACGGCTGGTACAAAGTGGGTGCGCCACCGAAGCAGGCCGCGCAGTCTATATCCGACAGTCTGAAGGGAGTTCCGGTCGATTTTCCCAAGCCAACGGCTGCGCCCGCGATTTTCACGGCATGGAATCGCCTGCCGCCGCAATGGGTCGCCATGGCGGCAAACGACGTGTCGAAGGATCACTTCCTGGTCGCCAGACTGGACTCCGATTCTCTACCGCGCATCTTTAGCGGTACTTTTGCCGGCTCCGACTACTACAAGTTTCTAAGTAGCCAGATACAGAAAAGCGGAAGCGCCTACTGGGTTATCTTCCCTGAAGTAATGCCAGACGACGACCTATTTGTGATCTTCACGTTATGGCAAAAACCCGGCAGTCAATGGACGGTCACAGACATGGATATAATCTGTCAGTAAGGCCGGTCCGGAGAAGTTGAAGCCAGTCGGATCTCTCCCACAAACGGAGGTCGAGTACCGGTACACCGTGGGTATGCTCTTTGAACGGTTGCCCGCGGACTTCGACTGGCGCCCGGGTTCCGCTTCGCCCGGTGCGTTGCTGGATCGTCGAACCCCGGCATACAGCGCCGGGCGCCGGAGCGGAGAAATTCACGGCCATATTTTCATTCCGACAGGCACTCCGTCTGTCCCCGAGGTCAGCCCGCAACGATTTTGTGGGGCAGGTTGGCAACCTGCGGCCGATTGCCAATCGGCCTCCCGACCTGTCTGTCGACGCCGCGAGCGCGAACACTGGGTTGCCGCTTTCCTGCATTGCCGGCCAGGTTGTCAACCTGCCGCGGCTTACCCGTCGCTTCCCAACCTGTCTCTCGCACCGCTCTCCCGCCTGCCCCGCCGTTGCGCCGTCACCACCATCGCTCACCACCGCGCATAGGCATTTTCGAGAGTGCCGCCGTCGAAACCACCAGCCGCACCGTCACCCCAGTGTTTTCGCCCCGTCCGAGTACTTCCGGTGGTTCCGTGTGAGACAAGCCGGTGAAACCGCAAACTCCGTCCGTATGCTCGATCCGCAGCGCAGGAACGGAACCACGACGGCATTGGAGACCATCTACTCCGGACCGAATGAGACAATCCCGCGAGGCCATCGCGGAAATGATCCGGAGTTGCCCGGACCAAGCCCTGAGCCTATTCGCGGATCCAAGCGCGTTTACCGTTACTAACCCGGAGCAACCTGCCCATCTGCTTGCTTTCGCGCCGGCTCCACTTCCAAGGCGGTAGCGGCGGCTCCCGCCGGATGGTCCCGCGAGCGTGGAAGGCTCCGGACGTTTGTCCCGAAGACATCCCCCGGAACCCGGCTTCAGGACAACGTTTAGAATTGCCCCCGATGGCCGGCTTGTTAGCCGAGTTCGTCCCACTCGTCGGGACTGATATGGGCTTGGCTGAGAACGCTGCGTTAGGTGCCGGCGGGAACCTCGGATTTCCTTGGCACAATGGCGGTATCGACAACCTCGCCAGAACGTCGTACGAACTTGACGTGGCTGCCCTTCTGGCTGGCCTCGACAAAACCGGCCGCCTCAAGACGCCGCTTGATCTCGCCGAAGGATTGGGGACTAAGCCGCCCCAACCTCAACCTCGATCATGCGGACCTCAGGCGGCCGCGTCGCCTGCGGCGGTTCGAAGTGCAGCTCAACCGCTTCCTTGAGGTTGGCAAGAGCTTCTTCCTCGGTCTCGCCTTGACTGGCGACGTCGAGTTCCAAGCACTGGGAGACATACCACTTCCCCTCACGCCAAACGGTAGCCGCAAATGGTCGCTTCACGACCTCACTGTTTCACAGGCAAGGGGGTTCCGTGCCGTTGCCGTGATTCGCTTCGCCGTCCGCAGGCGGCGATTCCTGTCGCGACCTCCCAGAACGGGACTTCCTGGGCCCCTCGGCCTCCACCTCCTCGGAAACGGTCCATCCCGTCAAAGTCGAATCTTTCTCAGACTAAAGATGCGATGCCGACTCAGCGTTTCTCATCGGCCGACCGACAACCCGAAGAAGGCGAATTACTGGAGGTCCGCGCCGCGATGGAGAGCGAGTGATTCCAACCGCGAATTAGCCAGAGGTCTCATCAATTCGGGCAAAGACCCAGACGGAGAGCCGGGCACAGACGGAACGTTTTCCGCCACCCGAAATACTTCGAAAACGCTCTGTCTGTCCCCGAGTTCCCGGCCGGCTCGCTTCTTCACAACCGGGCAGGCGGCATAGGGTTCATTATCGGCAACGTACTAATCTCACTGGGCAACGGCAGCAGGCGTCTGAGGAAGGCGTCCGATACCGCCATGAATCGCCAAATCCTCGGGGCTTGGAATCAACGAGCTGCTGACGTGGTGTATCGGCAGCTTGAGGTCGCCGATACTCGCCCAATCGTGCTTGACCTCATTGACGACCGTCTCGGGTGCCCACGGCGAAATTGCGATGCCAGTGATGATGCCTTTCAAAAGCAACCGTCGCCGCTTAGAGTCGAACACCCACGGATGCCTTGGGTACAAGTGGTCGAGCGCCTCACGGTGCGCGACATTGTTCTCGTCGTAGTTCCTCGCTTGGCCGCCCTTCGGGTCAGGAGAGCACATCGCAATTCGAACCTCAGTCTCCCAACTGAATTTTGTCCCCTTGGTAAACATAAACTGGAGCAGGTTGTACCGTGTCATGTCCCCGTCGCCATAGCGCACCGCACCCATATGCATCTCGTCGGGAAACTGGCGCACCGCCGCCTGCATCTGGCCGAACGTTGTCTGGACAGCGACCCCGTGCTTCGCGTACTGCTGCCACATCTGCATCTCGTGTTCTTTGCTGTACAGACTCCAGCAGCTCAGGTAGTACATCTCCGTGAAAAGCCTGTTGGATCCCTGACGGGAAATGAGGGCGATCTCATCCTCAATACGATACCTCTGTAGTCCGAGCTGCCTTCGAACAAAGTCATCGGTCGGAATACCATCCTGCGGGTCATTCGCATACAGGTCGCAACGCCGGAGATACAGCTCCTCATTCGCCATGAAGTCCTGAAAGAAATTCAAGGGCATGAATCGCCAGAGCGGCGCATCGGGGGACGGGTCGGGCAGCTGTTGGTCATATGACTTTAGCGGCATGCTTCAGCGTATCACCTTTCGCCTGATGTTCGCCATTCCCGCCTGAACATTTATAACGACATGGAAAGATGGCAAACGGTTCGCTGATGCGACTACTTACCGTAGATAGTCGGACGGCCCCGGAAACGGCCATCTGGGAAGCGTGCGCCGACTGCGGGCGCGAATTACTCTCCGCCAACCCGCCATCGCCTCCTCTAATCTCCGGGCCGCCATCCGGCACACGGGCGGCGATCCGCGCGCCTTTCGCGTCGGTCGCCGTCGGGCCCCCCGCTGCGGCCGCCTTGCCCGCTGTGCCACGTAGCGCTGATCGAATGCCTGCCGGACAAGCGTCTTGACGATCGCCTGGCGGCCGACGGTAAGCTCCCGCGCCGCCTGATCCAGTTCCTCCATCATGCTGGCGGTGACGTCCACGGTAACCCGCTGAATCGCCTGGACCATGCGGCCATGGCCCTCGAAGAAACGGGAAACGTCCTTGCCTCGATCGCCGGCCCGCCCGATCCGGTTTCGCCGTTCACCGCAATCCGACACCGATAATCCCTTTGTTTTCTTCCCCATCTCGCCCCGGGTTTCAGACTCCAGCCCACCCCCATGCTATTGCTGGAGGCGAAAGGACACCATGCCCGCCACCACCAAGACCGTCTCCCCACAACGTCTCGCCTCCAACCGCGCCAACGCCGCCCGCTCCACCGGCCCCCGCACTTCCCAGGGAAAGGCGCGCTCCGCCCAAAACTCCCGCAAACACGGCTTCACCGCCGCCAACTTCGCTGTCATCCGCCTCGAAGATTGCGACGCCGTCGGCAATCTCAAGGACGATCTCGTCGCTTTCTACCAGCCCGTCAATTCCCAGGAACTCTTCGCCCTGGAGCGCATCGCCCTCGCTCAACAGGCCCTCCTCCGCTCCACCACCCTAGAGGCCGGCATCTTCACTTCCTGCCTCAATGAAGTTCTCAACCGCGATGGCTCTCTCGCCATGTGCCTGTCCGACGACCTCACCTGCGATATCGAGGTCGCCAAAGCCCAGAACCGTGCCTACGCCCTGGCCGAAGGTCTCCACCTCCAGGCCCGCAACTCCAACAGCTTCGCGCTCTTCCTCCGCTACCAGGTGCAAACCGAGCGCCTCTACCGCCGCGCCGTGGACGATTTTGAGCGTCTCAGAGCCCTCCGCGGAAAATTCCCGAACGAAAGAGCTATGACCGCGCCGCTTTTGGGCGGCGGGTCACCCCCCGAGATGAAAATGGGCAAGAGCTTGGCTAAGATAAACGCGGCGGGCAGGCTGGTCGGAATGGGTAATGGCTTAGTCC
>Ga0326728_10020809_pt1 | contig 12443 bp, 13 predicted proteins | sample MB3enrmetagenome_FD_207602 | JGI IMG/M metagenome (GOLD analysis project Ga0326728, IMG submission 207602) | Lab enriched peat soil microbial communities from McLean, Ithaca, NY, United States - MB31MN | ecosystem: Environmental > Terrestrial > Soil > Wetlands > Peat | place: USA: New York...
CGTTTTTCTGGCGCACCATGCCGCCGTAGAACAGCGCAAGCCCCGGGGTCATGAGAAGCACCAGGGCCGCGGAAGCGAGCATCCAGGCAGTATCCCCGGTGTTCAGCACCGGATCGACGTTCTTGGGTGCTGCCGGGGCCGCAGGTGCGACTGACGCCGCAGCGGCAGGGGCGGCAGATGCGGCAGGGGCGGCAGGTGCGGCAGGGGCGGCAGGTGCGGCGGGCGCGGCGGGCGCCTTGACTTCTTCCGCCAGTACCGCCAATGGGACCATAACGAACATCATGACCAGGCAGAGGGCAAAAAATGATTTTCTGATGGTGCGAAGCAGCGTAGTAACGGTGGGAACAGTTTCTAATACTGGGTGTTGGCGAAAAGCTTCCTTAGCTCCCACAGATGGGATACATCTTTGTATCATGGTATGCCTCCATAAATTATTACTATTGAGCATTAATTGGCAGTTGTATCTACATTGAATCGGCATCCCTTTCGCCGGTCCTGATCCTGATCGCCCCGTCCAACGGAAGAACAAAGATCTTTCCGTCGCCGATCCGGCCGGTCTTGGCGGTCTTTTCGATTGTTTCGACTACCTGTGCCACCAGTTCGTCGGTAATGGCAATTTCCAGCTTCACTTTCGGGATGAAGTCAACTACGTACTCGGCGCCGCGATAGAGTTCCGTATGGCCTTTCTGTCGTCCGTAACCCTTCACTTCGCTGATCGTGATCCCTTGAATGCCGATACTGTTAAGCGCTTCCTTCACCTCATCCATCTTGAACGGTTTAATTATTGCCACGACAAGCTTCATTGCTTACCTCCATTCCCCTTCTTTGGGTGTGTTGTTCAGTGCAAGACCCTTTAAATTAACAAATACTTCCCCTCCTTCAGTTGAATTTGGCATACAACGCCCACTGGGACCCAGGTGGTCTGGCAATTTAATCACGATTACCTACTCTCATTCATCCCGATGAGCTAATGAATAATCACGAAGGCAAGGTTGGAGATTACTAATGCAGAAGAGGCCATTCAAGGATTGCCGGAATTCTAGTTCGTTCGAAATAAATTAAGTGTCAAAATAGGGGTGAAAAGCATTAAGAAAATATCAAGAATTACTGTTTGAAAACGTAGTGGTGAAAATGTCTCTGTACGGTCTCATTGAGGTCTATTGAGCCAACCCCTCTTCATACTATCATTTTTTTTATTTCATACTATCATTTTTTGGTAGATTATAGAGGAGACGCCCAGTGAGGGCAATGGCTGCGTTGCAGGGTATAATCCGGGGAGAAAAGTGAACATGAGTCATGTCGTGATTGTTATTATTGCCCTTATTGCAGCGGTGTTCCTGGCCGGATTTTGCATTAAACTGCTTATGGGTATCGTATCGCTGGCTCTCTGGCTTACGATTGTCGCCGTTAAATTCGGGCTCTTCGTGTTGATCGCAGGTTTCATTTTTGCCTTCATTTATGTGAAATTGAGGCGAAAAATCAAAATTTGATCAATGCCTTCCGCTGAGAGCTTCGATACGCTTCACCATCCTCTCAATAAGATCCTGACGGGCCGATTCATCTGAATATTCTCTGCGGCATGTTTCATCGCCGCACCCTTTTCCACCATCCTCCAGGAGTCTTCTCGCCTCGGCAAATTTTGCCTCTCTTCCCAGCACGCGGCTCAGATTGATTATGAGTGTTCGATCATTGGGTCTTGCCTTGACCGCCTCACGGCATAATCCCTCGGCACGGGGCAAATCGCCGCTATTCTCGGCCTCTTGCCCCTCTGCAACATAAAGGTAGGACAAGAGGATATCATAGTGTTCTTTGCCGGCCTTTTTTATGAAGCTCTGTTCGTGATCTTTCAAATATCTTCGCCCTTCGGTTGGGTCCTGTTTGTCTATAAAGGACATGACGACCCCGGCGGCGCTCTCCGGATTGTCGGGATTCAGCTCGAACGCTTTCCGGAAAAACTCTATGGCCGAATCCGGATCGTCCTGCTCTTTGCGCTCTTTGCCCATTTCGAAGTAGCATGCGGCAAGGGGGACAGCCACGCCATCGAGGCTGCCGAACTCACGGGCAACCGCATCCATGAGCTGGATAGTTGCTTTCTGTCCCTCATCACTATCAAGGTATTGTTCGTTGTTGCAAAGGCTGACGATCACAGCCATGCGCTGTTTGATCCCGGCGTCTTCGCTTTCTTTTTTTTCTCCGAACAGCTCACGTACCGGTGCCAGCCCTTCCTCCTTCCGGCCGGCCATAATGTGGGCAATGGCAATGGAAACGGCTGGATAGGCCCTGTCCGGATCGTCCGGGTTAACCTTGTTACGCAGCTCCAGGCTCTTGGTGAGATCGCGGATTGCCTCCGCCGGTTTATTGTCTTTCAAAAGCGACTGGCCGCCAAGATAATATGCCTCGGCGCTGAACAGTTTGCTCTGCCGGTCGTACCCGGATTTGGCCTCGCTGCCGGTTGCCTCTTGTTTAAGCGTGAGGGTCGCATTTTCGAAGTAGCAGTTTGTTGAATCCGCTTGAGGTTTTTCGTGAAGCTCGCCGTTCGCTCCATTAGGGACAGTTGCAAGCATAAGGGTGTGGCCTTGAGCGGGGTCGGGTTCGTCGGGATAGACAACCTGCAGCCGGCCGAGGTCATTGCCGAAAAAATGCCCGCTCTGAATGTCCGGTCCGCTGAAATAGCCGTCTATCTCTTGGCCTTTGGAGGAGTTGCCTTGCTCCAGGGAAAATTCCAGCGGCACATCTCTTCCGGCCATGTCTTCCAGGCATCCGCTGCCGGAAACAGAGATCAGTTTCATTTCGCCGCTATAGAGGGACACGGTAGTTGAAGAGCACGAGGCCAGCGACATGGCGAGGAGCGGCACAGCGATGATGGTGGCGACACGATTCATAGAGTTCATCCGGTTAGTAATGGGTTATCCTTGAAGCCGCCCTCACCGACGGCCACCAATGGGTAAAAATAGTATAACACACATTCAACCTTAAAATATTCCTGTCCATGCGCCTCGTGCGAGGCAATTAATCTGCAACGTCGTTAAAATCGCCGGTCGGCAACAATGTTCCCGGCGGATCGCGCAGATACATCCAGGCGCTGAACTCCTCGCCCCCCACACTCACCGCGACCTCCCTGCGGACATAGAAACGGGGATGCCCTTCCACCTTGTCCAGTTTCTCCAGCATCTCGTCATCCACGGCATACAACTCGCCCACGATCGGATACCGCGCCTCTGCGCCGGTGACGTATGGGTAGCCGCTGACGATATACATGGCATACCGGTCGCGCGTGCTGCCGACGCCATAACAATGCGCCTCACCCATCAATTGATGATTGCTGCGGCCTTGGCGAAGTGTGCCATAGACAAATACCAGGTGTTGTTTTTCCATCCGTTGTCTGCCCTTGTCGATAATCAAGATCGCTCCGCCTCCGCAGGTTATCCTTGCTTGATGGTGATTATCGTATACATGATATCATTTTACCATGACCAACACGGGCAGAGAAAATTTTTCCGCAACCTCTTCATCCCTGGCACCTGGTCTATACGGGGAATGAATACGTGAACAGTGAGCAGTGAACAGTAACGAGTAAAAACCATAACCGCACTGTTCACTGTTCACTGCTCACTGTTCACTGCTCACTGTTCACTGCTCACTGTTCACTGCTCACTGTTCACCGCTCACTGTTCACTGAAACATGGGCCAGGCAAAGAAGAGCACCCCCACCCCGCCGGCGAACAACGAACAGATCCACACCAGCCTGAAGCGAGTCAGCGCCGCCACGGCGCCCATGGCGATGGATACCTGGAAGAGCGCGACCGCACTTGCAAAGCCATGATGCTTATGGAGAAGGCGGTCGGATTCCTTCAGCCGCTCGTCCCGCTCCCGCTCCTTCTCATGGGCCTTGGCCACGATCTCCTTTTGCTCCTCAGCATAGCGTTGCATGTTTTCCGCATATGCAGAGGGAGGGTTCTTGCCCATGGCCAGCCATGACGCGCGCGACGCCTCCTGGACCGCCGACTTGATTCCCTTTGCCTGGTAATAGGACCACTGGTCCGAGGCTTCTGATTGCAGCCGGGTCGCTTCCGTCTTCAGTACCAGGGCCTCATTGACCGTGGCGCCGGCCTTAAGCGAGGCGATGGCGGCGAGAACGGCGAGGATTGCGGTGGTGATGGAGATCTGCTTGAGGAACGATCCCCCCTCCTGCTCGAGTTCTTCCTTGATGGCTTCGTGCAGGTTTTCGGTTTCGACTTCCGGACCTTCGGGCATCCTGTGCCTCCTTTCATACGCCGGTACGCATCGCCGCAGAAGGTTCTCCGCAATAGTTTTCAGCGGCCTGCCAGGAGCACCCCCTTACGGAGACAAATTATACCAGAAAAGAGTGATGCCGCAGAGACACAGAGACATGGAATTATTGTTTCGGTGGTTAACTATCTGAATCGTAGGGGCAAACTGCTGTTCGCCAATCAGGGCGCATGCAATGCGCCCCTACACGCCGATTTCAGGATTAATCGGCGGAGTTGGTTCTCCTGCCGCCAGGCTCCCCGCGACGCCCTGACACCCGGAGCGCCCGGCCGATACCGGCAAGGGAGAGCAGTGCGCAGACCCAGCCGATCCAGTCTCCCAACAGCGCATAGACCGTGGGTCCCTGCTTCATGATCGCTACCCGGTCAACCAGCGTTTCCCTGGTCCAGATGCCGCTACGCGTGACAATGCGCCCGACCGGGTCCACGAAGGCTGAGATGCCGGTGTTGGTGGAGCGCACCAGGGAGCGGCGGTGCTCGATCGCACGGAAGCTCGCCAGGGCAAGGTGCTCCATCGGTTCGGTCGATTTGCCGTACCATGAGTCATTGCTCAGGTTGATCATCACATCGGGAATGCGCCTGCCAAGACCGCCCCGCATGAGGGAGCGGATCTGGCCGGGAATAATGTCCTCGTAACAGATGTTCACCGAGAGCAGGTATTTTCCGAACGGGAGCGGTTCAAGGCTCTTCCCCGGCCGGAACCTGCCCACGGACGGCACCAGCGAATACAGCGCCGGGAAGGTCTCGCCAAGCGGAAGGTACTCGCCGAGGGGAACGAGCGCCATTTTGTCGTAGGTGCCCTTAATATGGCCGCTGTCGTCCGCAAGCAAGGCGGAATTATAGACGCGGTCCGCACTGTCCTGCCCGAGGTGCAGGACTGCGCCGAACAGGGTAGGGGTGTGGGTGTCCCCCAGCTCACCGCTCGGCAGGCTCCCGTCACGTGACATCATCCAGACGCGGAGGACGCTTTCAGGCCATACGATCAGGTCGGGGTGGCTGTTGGCGGCAAGCGTCCCGGACATCTCCCGGTGATCGCTGAGCAGGCTTTCAAGGTACAGTCGCTTGTCCCCGGCGCCGCGGTTGGCCTGAATCAGCCCGATGGTCAGTTTGTCGGCGGCCGCGGCCTGCTGATCCACGGAGTTGATGCGGACCCGGCCGTAGATGAGGACCGATGCGAAAACCGCCGCAAAGACCGCCGCCAGGCGCACGGCAAGCCACCGGTTCCTGCCCCGCTGTTCGAGCACCGCGAAGAGGGTGGAATTGAGGTACACGACCAAAAAGGTAACGCCGAGGATGCCGGTCAGGTCCGCGATCTGGGTCACCATGGAGAGTTGATACTGGCCGGCGCCGAGGTAGTTCGGGAAGAGTTCCGGCCAAAACTTCTCCAATGCGGTCCAGACCACGGGGGAGACCCAGGCCACGCTCCAACCGGTATCGCGGGTGATCAGCCGCGTACCCCACGCCCAGGCGGCGAAGACGATGCCATTGGCCGCAGCCAGCAGCAGAAGACCGAGGCCGGCGAGCGGCCAGGGCGCGCCGGCGAACTGCCGAAACATCTGGATGGCCCAGTAGAAGCCGCCGCAGTTCATTGCTATGCCGGCAAGCCAGCCGATCCAGAAGGCCCGTCCGGGGCGCTGATCCCGGATCGCCCACAGCACCGGCACGAGGCAGATCCAATCCAGGTAGAACCGGTCAAAACCGGCGTAGCCGAGAAACACGAGAATGCCGCCCATTATGGCGGCAATCCAGGGCAGTGCGGTTGTAAGGGAGATCTTTCTCAAGGTGCGGTCCTCATGGCCGGCAGCGTGCATTCTCCGGCATCCGCGGCATGGTTCATGCCGGAAAACCATCAGATACGGGCCGCCGCCGTCAAATGATGTTCTTTCCTCTTAGGGTTTCACATTCCGGAGTAGCACCACGTGCCGGTCCGGGGCTCTTTCCAAGCTGCAGCAAACAGATTCTCAAGCTGCTTTGTCAGCGACCGTCTGTGCGGGCCGGAAATAGCGTACCACATAAGGCACGCCGAACATCGCGCCAAGGACAATCATCATGGTGGTATTCGGGTCGCGAATGTAGGAGTTAAGGTGAAAGGTCGTCAGCGCGATGACGCCAAAATACAGCATGTCTCCGGCGATGGCAAAAGCCCAGCCGGTAAGGAAGCCGTGGCCGGCAGCAAGCGCCGTGGCGCGGCCCGTCATTGGGTCCACCCCGAAGGAAATCATTACGAGCGAAAGGGGGCCTGCGCCGGCGCCTCCGAAATGCGCCACGCTGCGAGCCGTTGCAGCCTTGAGAGCCGCGCCGAAACGAGCCAGAAAGGGGACTCTCCCCATCACCGCGGCAAGGATCCGAAGGATCGGTTCGAAGACAAGGGCCAGGAAAATATCAGAAACCAGATAGAGCACGGCGATGATGGGCCAGGCCAAGCCTTTGGCGTCAGCGAGCAATACACCGGCGGGGATTCCGCCCCCGACGGGGATAATGAATAGCTTCAGCACGGAAAGCATGATGGATGTTGACTGGCCCGAACCGAGAATTTGGCCGGACTGCGGGATAAATGACATGGCGCTCCAAGCGTGGCGATACCAAGTATGAGGTTATGCTGCGGCTACGCTGCATGGTGCTATCGTACCAGAGATGGGAGGGGAGGTGTCAATGCTTTAGTGTCCCTGCCCAGCGTCCCACACTGTCAGAAGCTGCTGTGATCCCTGGGAACGAATGCCATTGTCGGCGAGAAGTTCTTCCGTTGCGGCCCGCATTTTTTTTCTGGGAAATATCATCGACTCGGCGGCTTTGCCCCAATAGGTAAACTCGTCGAACTCTCCCTGGGAGTCCCTCAACACCTGCACAAGATGGCTCAGGTTGCGGATGGAAATACCATTGACCGTTTTTACCACAAGCGAGGAAGGATTACTGTACCCCTTCGACAGCGCGTGAGGGAAGAACGGGGAGGAAACGACAACAAGCTCTTCACCGGGGAATGAAGGCTTGTCACCCATTCGGGCAACAAGCGGACTACCCACAAACGCCTGAGCGACAAGCATGTTGTTCCCCAAACTGTTCAAGCCGCCGATAAACTGCGATGTCGCGACCGAAAATACGAGAGGCCCATAGATAAAATAGTCCGGATACGAGCCCTGCAAATCGGAAATCAGCCTCGGAAAATCGGATGAAACCGGGAGTTCGACAGCTAATGTACTGCCTTTCCGGACGACTGTTAAGGGAATCGTCCCCTTGGCGGCAATTTTCTGGATAAGATATTTAAAACTCACGCGCAGATTATTGTCGATGGTTACCATGCCCTGATTATCAATGCTTGTGCCGCCGATCTTCGTAATGAGATCCCAGGTCTTAAGGGGATAGGAGGCATCTGTCGATGCAGGAGTGCGGACAATAACGCCGGTTACCGAATTGTCGAGTTTGAGGAATTTCCTCAGTTCGGGATTCTCAAACGATTGCAGCTCGTCAACCATCGCGGGTTTGCCGTAGTGATGCCCATCGGCGATTCCCTTGAGAAACAACTCAATCTCTTCGCAGGGTATGATGTAGCCGATGTTTTCCGCACCGTTGCCGAGACGGCTGAAAACCATCCCGATCATCTTGTCGCCGACAACTGCAGGCCCACCGCTATTACCGGGGTTTATCGCCGCATCGATTTGAATGCGAAGACCTGAAACCGGGTAGTTGTAATAGGAAAATTCAATTCTGGAAACAATTCCCTTGGTTATTGACAAATTCGCGCCGCCCGTGGGAAATCCGTAGGCCATCACGGCGTCCTTCACATCCGGAAGCGTGTTTGCGCGGGGAAGCGGCGGGTGTGTGGCAAATAAAGCTTCGTCGTCAAGCTTCAGCACCGCAAGGTCAATGCCCGGCGCAATGGCTTCAACGGTAGCAGATACCATGTCGCCGCTCTGGTTCGCCTGGACCTGGATTTGACTTGCATACAGCACCACATGTGCGTTGGTGAGAATCCGATGGCCTTCGATAATAACGCCGCTGCCGGAAATCTGCTGCGGCGCCTGTTTTGTCCAGGGCCGGAACGTATCGGGCATACGGACCGTTGAGAACACCTTCACGACAGAATCCTGGACAATGCTGGCGCTGCCCTGTTTGGCGGTCGAATCATCGGCGGCGCCGGCCATTACACTATGGGTGCAGAATAGTATGGCCAGAGCCATTAGTACCCTGTGCAGGCTATGATAAATTTTCAGATCGTTTTTCGCCATTCTTGATTCTCCGTAAGCCTTTATTTTCCTATAGTTTATTAGCATTCAAGCGCCCCATGATTCAGACGCTCCAGTAAGGCCGTTATATCCTGAACAAAGACTGCACCGTATTCCTCACCTTTGTAAGCGCTCTCGTTCCGTAAATGCATCCCCCAGCCCGCTTCACCGAGCAAGGGACGCATGGCAATAGTCAGACGGCGCAGTTCCGAAGCCAGCAGCAACGGATCGAGGTCCTGCCGTTTCGGATCGATCAAACCAAGCCAGAGAATCTCCAGCGCACGGAACAGTGGTGACCAGTTTACCCAAGCTGTTTTCACGCCGCCGGGACGGAGCAGCATATCAAGCATGCCGGGTTTCAGCCAGTACATCTTCTCACGGTTGCTGCTGCGCATCTCCACCACTCCGGAGCGGGCCATTTCCGCCAGAGCGCTCTGGGTTGTACGGGCAAAATAGCCGGTCTGACGGGCGATATCGGCTGGATGAATTTCATCACTGGCACCGAGCAGACAGAGCAGTTCGCAGCGGGAATTGACGCCCAAAAGCGCCCGCAGGCGAAGGAGCAGCGTTGCTATCCCCTGTAGGGGGAAAGGCTGGGAGTATCCGCGCAGCTTGACCGGCCCGCGCAGCAGGCCGTGGGAGCTGAACTCCGGCGCCTTCTCGGATGACAGCGGCAGCGGTTTTCCGTCCTTAAAATAAAATAGGGGCTCGGGAGTTGTCAGGGTATGGGAAGTTGAGAGGGTCTTCCATTTGAGAGTAGTGCTCGATTTTTTTCCAAGAAGCTCCGCGACGGCACTTAACTCGGCCGTGCATTTAAAATTGAACTGCCGCAGCAGATTTTTCAGCCGTTGCGCATTCATGAGCCCGCTGTTTACTGTCAGCCAGTCCAGTATCTCATCGAACAGTCGGGCATCATAACGGCAGACCGTCAGCGACAGCAGAAGCAGCGGCTCAGGGTCGATCACGCGGCGCTCTTCGGGTGCGCCCTGCCCGGCAACGCCAAGGCCCGACCATTGCCGCCAGAGAAAATCCAGCAGATGATCGAGAACTGCCGCCTTAAACTCGGCCAACGAGATGTCCATAACCGAACTCCTTCAGAAACCACTGTAGCCCCTGTAGGTAACCATCCGACGAATCGTGGGAACGGGTCCAACCGGCAGCGGCCAGTAGTTCTCCATCAGTCGGCCGCAGTTCCCGCAGGTCTGCTGCATGATAGCCGCCGGACTGATCAACCGCTGCGTACAGCTTGAAATGGATCTGATCATAACGGCCGATAAATCCGACTGTAAGCCGACCGCCAACGGTTTCCCAGGTTAGACGCTCGACAAACCCTTCAGGCAATCCCAATCGGAACAGGCCGCCGTCACCACTGCTCGGTCCATTGTTGAGCCAGTCCTGCTGCAAGCCGAGGTCAAGAGCCACTTCATGCGCCTCCCGGACAAGCACCCGTGGTAGCGGTGCCGGATCAAGCAGAACTCCATCGTCATCCATCAAGGCTACGATGTCAACGTCTTTGGTCGTCCGCGTTACCAGCCCCGTAGCTGCCAGCGCCGATCCGCCGCACACCACCAGGTTGAAGCGGGGCCACCTGCCAGTTCCAGGCGTCCATTCAATAAGCGAAGAGCCTGATCAAATTTTTCGTAGCCGTGGGTCATTGCTATACCTACTGCGCATTCTGCGCACTATAAATAGCATTATGTCGTTTTGCAATGGAAATATCTGGTTGGATCAACTCCAGGTTCCTCTGGAAGGTCGGTTCGTGGATCAGGGCGGCCAGGTTGGCTTGGGTTTTACCATAGACCTTCCACCGAACCGGGAGGCTGGCCTTGCGTGTCACAGCCCCCGGAGGGTTTCCAGCCACTCTTGAATGAAGAGATCGATATACTCCCGGCTGACGGCGCTCGAATGTGGCGTGATAACAACGTTTTTCCTCCCCCAGAGCGGCGAGGAGGGAGGTAGCGGCTCCTCTGCAAAGACATCCAGGGCAGCACCCGCAAGGGGGCCATTCTCCAGGGCTGTTGCCAGGTCCTCCTCCCGGTAACAATTGCCGCGTCCCAGGTTATACAGATAGGCCCCCGGCTTCATGACATTGAAGTGCCGCGCGGTGATAATGCCGTCGGTTTCCTTCCCGCCCGGCAGAACCAGGACCACGTGATCGGCGTGAGGGAGTTCCTCTTCCAACCGGTCGAACGTGATCATCCGGTCGATGCCGGTGGTTTCCGCCGATCCGGCCAGGCTGCGTTTGACGCCGGTTACGTGCGCTCCAAAAGCCTTCAGCAATCCCGCCATCGACCGTCCGAGCGCTCCGCAGCCGATGATCATCACCCGCTGGCTGAAGAGCGCCACGCAATCGCTATAGCCCAAGCGCCCCCAGACCCGGTTGTTTTGATCATCGAGCGAAGTGCCGATGCGCCGGTTGAAAAACAGCATCATCGAGAGGAGGCTCTCGCGCATGATCCGGCCGTGGAAGCTCCCGTAGATGGTCTTCACCCGGCCGGACGGGTCTCCCGCAACCCAGTCGTGGCCTGCCGCGGGGGTAAACAGCACCTTCAACCTGGGGGCACGTTCGTACCAGTCGTGCTTGAATGCCCACACCAAGGCACATTCGGCCTCGGGGAGCTTCTCCATAAAGTCGCCGTTCCCCTCGGCGACCATAATGCGCGTCTCCGGGAGAGCCTCACGAATCAGATCGACATGGCGCGATTTGAGCGTAAAGGCGTCCATGCTGTTGTGGAGGTGGATCAGGAGATTGCTTATTTTCATGGCGCGCCTTTCCCGTTCGTCAATCCGTTATTGTGAATATTGGCTCCCGGTGTAACATCTGCATAAATAATTGTATTCGCAGTTGAATAAGTACTTGAAAGAACGGATAAATCAGGAGCCAGTATCGTACTGCCTCCGGAAAAATGAAAACCGCCATCTTCTCCCCAGTTATTTGCCGCAATAAAATAAAAGTTACATCCTGCGACCATTTCCGACCAATACTGAAAAGGGAGATCATCTCCCACCCAATTGGTGGAAAAGACTAAAATCCCTACCTGAGCTTCTGAAAGATAATTTATAAATTCCCAGTAGTTAATATCGCAGCAAATCCCCAACCCAATTTTGCCCCATTCGGTATTGACGGACTGATACCCTAAATCTCCTGTTTCCGCCCAATTAAGGTCCGGTCCGAATAAATGAATCTTGCGGTATTTGCCAATGATTAAACCGTCGGGACCGAGGATGACTTGTGAATTGTAAAATTTCCTGGTAGTTAGATCGGATTCCGCCAAGCCCAGGACAATATATGCCTTGTAACGTCGTGCGATCATGGCGAAGGCATTGGTTGCGGGACCGGGAATGGTCTCTGCGAGGATTTCAGATTCTGCTCTATTGTGAATGTTCAACCCCGTTGTACACATCTCCGGCAGGACAATAATCCTGGCATTGTTTACCGCAGCCTCGCTGACTAAATCTGAAAGACATCTTATATTTTCCTCTTTATTGGATGGGATGGCTCTATATTGTATAGAGGCGACTTTAAGAGTGGAATGTCTGTCTCTCACTGAACGTCCACCTTTTTGACCCCCTCCGGCCGCCAACTGGGCGGGATCACATGGTTCTCGGTATTCTCTTTCCCCGGCAGTGGGCTCCCGTAGGTTACCTCGATCTATTTTCCGGGGGAAAGTACAAAGGAATTGCTGCCGGCTTCGTACATAAAGCGGTCGAATTCGACCGCTTTAAAATGGTTCATCGGGGAATTCCGGGGAAAGCTGCTTTGTCCGTAATCCGCGTAGGGGCTCATTGCATGCGCCCTGATTGGGTTTTTGTAGACATAATGGTTGTCAGTTGCCAAGCAGAGCTAACAAGCGAAAAGACCTGCCATCCTTGCAAACGTGGGTTATGCTGCGGAGAGGGAACTCACTACAGCTCAGAGCCACAACCAAGGAGG
>Ga0326728_10020810_pt1 | contig 12443 bp, 9 predicted proteins | sample MB3enrmetagenome_FD_207602 | JGI IMG/M metagenome (GOLD analysis project Ga0326728, IMG submission 207602) | Lab enriched peat soil microbial communities from McLean, Ithaca, NY, United States - MB31MN | ecosystem: Environmental > Terrestrial > Soil > Wetlands > Peat | place: USA: New York...
ACACGATGCTGCATGAATCCACCAAGCATTTCCTGGAAGGCTTTCGTTATGACGCGCACCCCATGGGCATGTTCATCAGCACGGTGGCGGCGCTGGCCACGATTTATCCCGAGGCCCGCCATGTCCACAGCGCGGAAACGCGCCGGTTGCAGATCTATCGCCTGATCGGCAAGGTACCCACCATTGCTGCCTACACCTATCGGCACGGCCTGGGATATCCCTATGTGTATCCCGACAATGATTTGAGCTACAGCGAGAACTTCCTGAGCATGCTATGGAAGATGGCCGAGGTTAAATACAGGGCAAACCCCGTCCTGGCGCGCGCGCTCGACATCCTCTTCATCCTGCACGCCGACCACGAACAAAACTGCAGCGCCAATGTCATGCGCTCAGTGGGCAGCTCGCAGGCTGACCCCTTTGTGGCAACTGCCGCGGCGGCCGCCGCTCTCTCCGGCCCCTTACACGGAGGCGCCAATGAAGAAGTGCTGAAGATGATTGACGAAATCGGTTCCAAGGATCGCGTTCCGGCCTATATCGAAGCCATCAAAACCGGCAAGGGCAAGCTGATGGGCTTTGGCCACCGAATTTATAAGAATTATGACCCGCGCGCCCGCATCATCAAGGAAACCGCCGACCAGGTCTTTTCCGTCACGGGCAAGAACCCCAAACTTGACATCGCGCTGGAACTCGAACGCATCGCGCTGGAAGACGAATACTTCATCAAACGCAAACTCTATCCCAATGTGGATTTCTACTCGGGCATCATTTACCAGGCGATGGGTTTCACGCCGGAGATGTTTACGGTGCTATTCGCCATTCCGCGCACGGCCGGCTGGCTGGCGCAATGGGAGGAAATGGTCAGCGATCCCGAGCAGAAAATCGCCCGTCCGCGCCAGATTTATACCGGGCACGACCAGCGCGACGTCATCCCCATGGAGCAGCGCGGAGCGCAAAAGACCGCCAGCGGGGGACAGTAGGTGGGAATCCGGCCATCGGGCCCCTGAATGCTTCGAGCTTTGCATTTTCTTCGATCTGAAATTGCCGATTTGCGCAGATGTAGCGCGGACCTTCACAACATGTCTGGGCTCCATCTGCTCTTGGCGCCCAGGCCCAGAGACCTGTGCCCGCCGCCTGCTCTTCAATATTTCACATCGGTAAGCCGCCCGGTGGTTTCGCCGCGCAGCCACACGTAAATCGGCGCGTGGGGCGAAGGTGGTGGCCACGGCAATTCCAGCTTCAATGTTTGCTCCTGAGGATTGCCGCCCGGCACCGGGGTGGGAATTCCCTGCACGGGAAATCCCGCTTTGGAGTCCCATCCCGTCTTCTCGATGATTTGCAGGTCAACGCCCGCAAGGCTGCCGGCGTACAGGTTCGGGCCAAGTTTGTCCTCGCTCAGTGCAAACTTTTCAATGCGCGGCAGACGGATGAGGCGGCCCAGGACGGTGGGTTCGGAACTGCCCACACTTTCGGAAACAAGGGTCGCGGCTAATTGGCAGCCGGACTGGCCGACCACTCCGGGATCAACCGAAAGGAACAACCCCTCCTCACCGGCAAAGTCGAGTTGCGCGCTCGCTGTTCTGTCTCCCGGATGCAGCAGCAATTGTTGCCTCATGAAACCCTCATTGGCGCAAGTCAGGCTGAGCGTGGGGTGGGCATCCATATTGCGGGTCAGCAGCGAAAAGCTAACGGCGACCCCCGCCGGAATTTCCCCATCGCTCAGGTGTACGTCCGGCTGCTGGGAGAGCGACAAGCTAACACCGTCAATCTTGGGCCGCGGCCCGGCCACTTCCAGCGCCCCGGACAAGACGAGCGGAGATTCGATGTCCTGCACGAAAACATTGGCGGTCATCAACTCTCCAATATGCGCCGTCGCCTGAAGTTTCACCGTCGCTTTACGCTCCTGCAATTCGTGGGATTCACCCTTCACGGCGGGAAGGTCCCATAACGCTTCGGGAGTGGAAATATGCGTGATCCGTTCCAAGTGAGTTCCGCGCAAGACCACGGTTTGCTGCGTTTCGCCGATGTTCGCGCGCAGAGGTAAACCTTCAAGCGTGGGATTGGGAGGATGAATGATCAGAGGAACTTCGTGCGTGGACCCGTTCGTCTGGGTCAAAATCAAGTGGTAGCTGCCCGCCGCCCAGGCCGAGGTATCCACATCCAATTCCATGCTCTCCTGGTCACCCTGGGCCTTGCCCTTCGGTAGTTCAAAGGTAATTTCCTTGGGCGTGGCCTTCTTGTCTCCCGCTTTTGCTATCGCCACTTTCTCGACAAACTCAAAATCCGTTCCGACCAGTTCCGCTTTAATCAGACCCGTACCTTCCACCAGGCGGTCGGCGGATTCCTGTGCGACCTTGGCCTTGGCAAAGTCTCCCATGGGCCGCAGATCAACGTCCCCTTTCACCGTCAGAGGCTGCCAGTCCCACATCGCCGCCAATTGGTATCGGCCCGGGGGCAGCCTGACTTGTGACAGGTCGAGATTCAGCGTATTACCATGGGGCGCCACGTGCACACTTATCGGAAGGTCGGCGTGCTGTTTGGCGGCAACCAACTCCCACCGCCGCGCGCGTAGCAGCAGCCGGGATTCCGCAGGCTTGGCCATGGGAACAGTGATGATGGCTTTTCCCCCGATGGGCACATAAGCGGGCCCCTCCAGGGCCACCGTGGGCGGCTGCGCATCAGGAACTTTCATCATCCACAGGTAGGCGGATCGCATGTGCGGTTTGTCCGGCTCACTTTTTGCGCACAGAGCCAGGCCCGTCGCCTCAAAGGGTTGCGTAAAGGCGGAGCGGAAATCGGTGTCAGGAAAAACCATGGTGCGCAGATTCAGAAGCAACTCCGCGCCGCCGGCCGCCACTCCCACCGGCGTACCGAAAAACATCGAAGCCACGACCCCCGCCAAACCCGCCGACTGGGCGATCAGTTCCGTGGTGTTGGACGTCACCGGATCCAGGCTCTGGAAGGAGGGTACCAACGCCTGCATCAGCACTGTGGCCTGTAGGTTCGCCGGTTGGACAGAGTTGATCTTGGGGATGATAAGATCGTAATCGCTACCAAAACCCGCGAGCGCGGCATTGAGGTCCAGGCTCGGATCGGAGCGTTGCTGATACTCCTGAAGCGCCTCCACCAGGGCGCCCACTTTAGTCGTCTGCTCGGCGTAATCGGTGAGTTGCGGAATCAGGTCGGGATTCTTAACGACCAGGGAATTGACTTTCCGGGTGTCGAGTCCGTGCGGGCCAAAGACCAGCCCCACCACACTGGCGCGCACGGGAACCTCCCACACCTGCACGTCCTTGGCGGGCAGCGGTTCCAACACGTGGATATCCTGCTTGGCCTCTTTCATCTCCTCTTTAATCAGCGCCGGCGTCTCCGTTTGCTCGTCCTGCCCCTCCGCAGGCTTCAACCTGGCCCCTTCGGGCGTGGGGACTGCCACAACGATTAATGCAACCTTGGCGCTGTCACGGATGACGGGTGAAATATGCACAGGTTCGAATTTTATCTTTTGCCCGGCCTCAAGAACATTGATATTCTGGACGGGCAGTGGCGGACCACCGTCCGCCGGGACCACCAGCAATCGAAAGCGGCAGACGTTCATCGTTCCCGGGCAGGGCGGCATGGTTGAGCCAAAAATCTGCGCAATTCCGGTGAAGAAGAGTAGAAAAGACATTAGAAACAATGTTTGGCCCTTCAAAGACACGCATGCAAATTTGTTCATCATAACCCACCGGTTCCACAAGTGATTTTGCACCTCAATTATAATTCGATGCGAGATAAGGGCGACAGGTGGTTCAGCCCGCCTTGTTCGCCGCCAAAATCCTCGCGTTCATTGGGCATTAAGTCATTCCTCCACCCGCGTCAAACGCAGGGTTTTGATCTCCCACGGCTTCATGTGGAAATGAATTGTTGTTCCCTCCCCCACCGGGCCCACGGTGACGTCTTCCAGCAGGGTAGTTTCCGTGGCGCGGACCCGCCGCGGGAGTTCAAGGGTCACGTCGCCCTCATGGCCCTCACACTCCACGAAGCGGGCGATGGCATCCGTATCATAAAAGCCTTCCATCTGTTTCAGGGCATACAGAACCACGTGGTCGCTGTGGGTTTGCATGAAAGAGTAAACGCCGGGCAAGCCGCCTTTTTTGTGTGCCCACTGTTCCTGCGGGCTGGGGTGCTGGGGTTCCTGCATGGCCAGCAGGGGCGAGTTGAAGGCCAGAGCCTGGAATTGCACCTGACCCTCCCGCCAGCCGCCGCGATGGGGATAGATGGAATAGCTGAAGGTGTGTTCGCCTTCATCGGCGCGCGGATCGGGGCCCCAGGGCCCGCGAATCACTGACAGATGGATGGCATTGTCCTTGGCATCATAACCATTGCGGCCGTTATTAAGGATGGCGACCCCATAGTCCGTGCTTGAGATGTCTACCCATTTTCCCATGACGGCTTCCTCACCGGTCTGGTCGCGCTCAATGACGCCGTAGGGAATTTCCGCCGACACTTTATTGGAGGTGATGTTCAGGGGAAAGCCCGCCTTGAGGAATGCCTCCCGCTCGTACCAATCGAGCGTCATGGCAACGTCGACGCGTGGCACGCCCGCCATCAGGCTGATATCCTGCGTGAATTCCGAGTCCCGGAAGCGACGCACCACCCGGATCGTGGCGCGTACCGGGCCCTGCTCGGTGATCTCGACGCGGGCAGCTTTCTCGATTTCCCATTTCTTGCCCGTCAAACCGATGTCCCAGGCCGGGCCCGCGTATTCTTTGGAGACCTCGCGGGCCCGCTCCGCGGTATCTTCCCAGGCGGTCAGGGAGTTCCCTTCCCCGCGCAGGGCTTCGCGCTTATTCAATTTGTCATAGAGGCGGGCGATGTTGCCGGTTTCAGGATTAATCTCCACATGGAAAAATTCGTTTTCCGCCCAGGGCCGGGGCTTTGCCCCCACGCGCAGAGGCGAAGGTGCCGGGGAGGCGTCCGTGTCCGCCACCAGCCGGTAGAGTTTCAATCCCATTTGCGGAACGTGCTGCGCCACAAAACCCACTGTCGCTATCTCACGCGCCCCTGACTTCGCGGGCGTTTTCAAGATCTGGATCGGCATCTTTTCCTCTCCGTGCACGGCCACCATGCGCGCCGGCAGTGAAAAGGCGGATACTTCTGCCGTGACCAAATCGCTGCGGTCAAACGACTGCGGGTTGTAAACCACCAGCGGCACGCCCTCGCCACGTGTGTCAAGCTGGAGCCCCAGGTTTTCCAGCGAGAAATCGAGGGCGCGATTACCGCGCAGGAAAACCTCCTCATACTGTTTCGCCGCATCGGCGTAAATGGGCCCAATGCCCGAGCCCGCCGCCAGATCGTGAGCCTGGTCGAGCAACACCAGCTTCCAGGCTTCGCTGATGTCGCGCACCGGATAGTAGTCGCGATAACCAAAGAACACCGCCAGCTCCGACATCTTCTCCGCATTCAGCAGAAGCTGCTCCGACTCACGGTTATGTCGCTTCATATCCACCTGGGTGGTGTAGCAGCCGGGGAAAACCGGGTTCAGCTCCTTTTCGTAAACAGGAAAATCCTTCTTCTCGGTCAGCAGCAGATCGATGTAATTGGCCACGTTAGTGGGCTTCACACGCACATCATCCGGGGAGGCGTTCAGCCGGGCAATGCCGGCGATGTCTTCCGGATTGGGCCCGCCGCCGTGATCACCCTTGCCGTAAAGTACCAGGATATTTTTTACTCCGGCGCGGTCAGCGCTGCGCATGCCGTTGACAGTGATGTGCGGGGGATCGAGTGTCTGAGTATACTCGCCGGGCGTGGAATAACCCAGCACGCGGCTGCCGTCCAGGCCGGTCCACCAGATGATGGGCGGGCGCGTGGGGTCATGGGGGCGGTTGAAAACGTATAACTCAATGCCCGCATTTTGGGCAATCTGCGGCATGGTGACGGGATGGCCGAAAACGTCCGGCTGCCATGCAAAGCGAACGTAGTGGCCGAATTTCTCCTTGCTGTACTTCTGGCCCATCAGGAATTGCCGCACCAGCGATTCGCCGTCGCTGACGTTTTCATCCATCTGCACCCAACCCGAGGTGGCGGGAATGAAATTGCCGGTCCGCGCCTTCTCCTGGAGCCCTTTGAAAACGTCCGGATAAAAGTGCTCCATCGAGTCCAGAACCACCGCCTGGTCCTGCGCAAAGGTATAGTCCGGATTCGCGTCCATCAACCGGATCTGGTTGGTGAAGGTGTTGTACATGATGTCGTGAATGGACTCTTCCCAGCGCCACAGCCACGCCATATCCATGTGGGCGTAACCCACCACGTGGGCGGTGTAATCCTTGGGGTGAGAAGTGGTGGGCGCCGGGGTTTGCGCCCGCAGGGTGGAAGCTAAACAGATTGCCGCAAGGACCGTGATCATGAGCTTTCGCACGAGCTTTCCTCCGGTTGAAAACTATCTTTTCCCTCTGCCCCCAGAGGGAGAGGGTAAGAATCACTCACTGTGGCGCCACTGAATATATACTCTCCCCAAGCCGGAGGCAATTCCCCACAACGAGATATTGGGGACTCCCTATCGCGGCGGTCGAAGGGGCAAGGACAGAAAGGCCAGGCCCACGTCGCGGCCCATGTGACTGATCTGGTCGCCTTCCAATCCGTCGTAGAAAAGGGCCAGGCGGTTCCCCACTTTCATCACCGAAGGCAGGCCGACGACACAAAGAGACCACTTGCAATTCCTGGAATCAAGGACGACGGCTTTCTTTGCCGCGTCCCATTTATTCAAGTCTTGACTCCAATAGACCCAAACGGCGTCCGTATACTCATGCCCATTCCTGATTCCGACGTGATTGGTAAATAGATACCAGGTCTTGTCCGCTTCCTGGTAATACAGCGAGGTGTTTTCAACCTGTTCGTCCAAGGGGAATAGGGGTTGGGGATCGATGCTCCACGGGCCTTGCAAATTTTTGGTGCGGGCGATGCCGAAGGTCCTTCTGATTCGTTTTGGCGGCCCGCCTTCGTGAACGGAGGGGCTGAAGAATTGCAAATATTCCCCGCGATATTTCACCACGTAACCGGGGCTCGCCGTGGCGCTCTAATAAGTCCCGGGCTGGGGGCGAAAGGGAACGACCTCCGGCTGTTTCTGCCACGGGCCCGAAGGAGAGGCGCTCCACGCCTTCATGGTCAGGTAGGGAAACATGGGCACTCGGTCCGGAGGAGGCGAGGCATTCGGGGTGCCCATATAAAACATCTGCCAGGCGCTGCCGTCGAAATAGGTGACCCCATAGCTGGCAGATTGGGAGTCCTCCGAACCGGGCTTGCCCAGGTCAAGCACCGGACCTTTCTTCGTCCAGTTCATGAGGTCCTTGCTAGTGGCTAGAGCGCAAAGCCACCCCTTTGGCCCCGCGGCATCGTAATGCATGTAGTACTTTCCCCCGGCTGCAAAAACCCAGACATCCCGAGCCCCGTATTTGTCGCATTCCTGCGGCCCGCCGCCGTGGCGAAGCACCACGCCATAGTCTTGCGCCTCCATCCGGAGCGTCGCCCGCGGGCGGCCGTCCTCGTAAGGCGCCTGGACATTGGCCATCACCGACGTGTCCCCTGCGAAGCGGCCTAAGGTTCCCCACACTGAAATTGAATTGACCAGGACCAACATCATCAATGCCTTAATTGCACGAACCATGATGCCTCCACTGTATCTTGTAGTATCATACTTCTCCCCTTTCGCCACGAAGACTTGGAGGCAAGGAGAACGCAGATGGCCCTCGATGAAAAAATTCACGAGACTTTGGCGCGCGTTGCCAAAGCTCCCATTCCCACTGACCGCGAAGCTTCCCTGTTTGACACGGGCGTGATCGACTCATTCGATCTGGTCGATTTCGTCGCTGACCTGGAAAAGGAGTTCCATGTCAAGGTGCCGGACAACGACCTTCACCCTTCCAAGTTTGAATCTCTTGCCAAAATTGCTGCTTACCTGAGCAGCCATGGAGCCGCGTAGATGGCGGCGCTGGCTGGATTCGGGCATTCCCTTCCCGCGGGTGTGTTGACCAACGATATGCTGGCGGCGGAATTCCAGGTTGACCCCGCATGGATTGTCAGCATGTGTGGCATCGAGACGCGGCGCGTGGTGGCGGAGGGGGAAACCGTCTGCGACCTGGCGGAGCGCGCGGCGCGGGCTTGTTTGCACGATGCCGGCACCACCGCTGAAAAGCTGGGAGCGATTATTGCCTGCACGGGCACTCCCCACCGGCAGTTTCCCGGCGTCTCGGCAGAGGTTCAGAAACGGCTCAACGCTCCGGGAATCCCCGCCTTTGATTTGCACCTGGCCAGCATCTCCGGCCTGCTTGGCCTGGCGCTCGCCAACCAGATGTGCGAGACATGGGGACCCACCCTGGTGGTGGCGGCGGAGACCATGACTCGCGCCCTGGCGCAGGGCTCCCGCGTCAAGGAAACCGCCATCCTCTTTGGCGATGGCGCCGGCGCCTGCCTGGTCACACCCGGCGATGCACCGCTCCAGATCCGCGATGTGCGCGTGGCGAGCGACGCCGCTTTCTCCGAAGCCCTGCGCATGGATTTTGGCGGCACACTGGAGATGGATGGCCGCACCATCATCATGCACGCCGTGCGCAAACTCGCCCGGGCGGTGGCGGAATTGCTGGAAAAGCACTCCCTGCCGGTCGAACAGGTTGGCCTCTTCATCTTCCACCAGGCAAACCTGAGGTTGCTCGAGAGGCTCATGAAAGAGCTGAAGATCGACCCCCATCAGTGTTTTGTAAACATTGATCGGTATGGGAATACCTCCTCCGCGTCGTGGCTGATTGCGGCGTCGGAAGCCAGGGCCGCGGGCCGGCTGCGCCCAGGGATGAAGGTGGTGATTGCCGCCTTCGGCGCGGGTCTGAGCTGGGGCGCGGCGCTGGTGGAGGTAAGTTAGGGGCGGGGGGCTGGCCAGGCAGATGTAACATCGACCGTGTCAACCTGCTCAACGAGTAGCGGGGCGTACAGGCTTGGCCTTCGTGCCGTGTTGGGCGCGAGTCGATGGCCACCGCGCGGGAACTCCTCTCAGCATGCCCTCCGCGCTGATGTCCTCATCAACATCGGGCCAGTGAATTCCGTGTCCGTTCCCGATGATTTCCCAGTGCGCTCGCTGCTCGGGAGTGGCGTCCATCAGGCGCCAGGACCACGCCAATGGCACACTCACAATTCGACCGTCTGCGAAGTGGGCGACGATAGCTTCATCCGTTACATTTACGGTTACGATGCGTGGTTCAGTCAGGATTGCAGTGCTCATCCCATGCCTCCCTAATTCGCGCCAAGTTCGACTCAATCATCTGTCGAATCCGGTTTAGTTCTCGCTCCTGTAAACCCTCATTTCGAGCAAGCTCGACCGGCTCTAACCAGAACTTACTTAGCATTTTCTCACGTTGCACGTGAACATGCATCGGTTCATTGCAATCGAAGCTGTAAAAGTAGATCCGGTATGGGCCGGGAACATCCTTGATGGTCGGCATCGAAGAAGATTATAGCCAAATTCCGCACTTTTGGGGTTGGCAAAGCATCGTCGGGCATTGCGGGCGGCGCGAGAACGAGCCAAAGCTGTAGTGTCTCGAATATGGTCCTTTGCCCACCAAGTCAATTTAGTGCCGCGTTTCAGTGGGCTTTACCCAGACCTGATGACCTTGGACGTCTCCGAGGTCTTACTGACAGCCTGCTGCAACTCGCGGCTCGCAGGCGCTCGCCAAAAGTGCCGACCTCAAGGTCGGCGCTACGTCTTACTTTTGCCTTTTGAATTTTGCATTTTGACTTGCTCTTGCAGCCCCGCTGCCTTCTGCCAACTGCCTACCGCCTACTGCCTGCTTCCTTCCGCTTACTGCTTACTGCCTACCGCATTCTGCTCTGCGGCGGGTTCGGTGGTGGGCGTGCACGGTGGGGCGCCCTGATCGCGCTTATACTCGGCAAATCCCTTCATTAAGGCATTAACGAGCATGGCGCCCAGTTGTTGGGCTCCGGTATAGGTGGGGTGGGTAAAATCTCCGGTCACCAGGCGGGGCGAGTCGTCGTACCAGCGCGCCATGGTTCCCATGCCTCCCATGGCGGCAAAGGTGTTGTAAAAGGCCACGCCTTCGGTGCGCGCGGCGTGCTGCTGGGCGGCGACGAGAATGGGGATGCTGGGGATGGTGACGATGTCGCCGTCATCGTTGCGCGCTCCGCGATCCATAGGCGCCATGATCAGGATCGACACCCCGGGCAGCGCCTCCCGGATGCGCCCAATCACCACGGCGTAATTGTGGAGATATTCCGAATAAGGCAGGTACCCATAATTACTCTCATTCGTGCCAAAGTTGAGAATAACCAGATCGGGCTTGCGGTTGCGGAGATCCTCAATCCAGGCATCCTCGTGGAAGAGGGTGAGATGGTGAACCGTGCCACCCAACATTCCCAGCGTGTCGTAGACCACGCCCGGGGTGAAGCGTTCCAGCGCGACGCCGTAAAGGGTGACCGGGCCGTCGCCGTCCGGCGTAATCTTCAGCTTGTGGCTCCCGTCCTCCACTGAGATCGACACCACCGCCGAGGCCTTGGCGTCTGCCTGGGTGGAGAATTCCCTCGGCTCTTCCTTATCGACATAAGCGAGAAAAGACCCGCCCTGCGGCTGGGCGCGATAGTAAATCTCAAAACGGCTGACCGCCGAACCCTCGCCCTTCTTCATGGTCCGGATCTCGGAAAAAGCCGAACTCGAGGCCGCCGTAAAGCTGGCGCCGCCCAGGCCGCAGGCTCCGGCGGTTCCGCCCGGAATCACCGGTGAATTCACTTTCCATCCCTTGCCTTCCATCACCACGCCCTCGTGGTAGTAGAAGTCCCAAGGCTTGGAGGCAAGGATGAACCCGTGCCCGGAGTCGCCGAACTTTTCCTGAAGCAGGGTGCGGGCTTGGCCGGAAATCAGGTCGCCGCTGATGGGCGAATCACCGAAGTGGCTGATGCGGGTGATGGCGCCGGGCTGTTTCTGCTCGGTGCGGAGCAGCGCCGCATAAAAGTGGTTCATCCCGCAACCGAAATCTTGAATCGAAATGCTCTCCGCCGGCTCCTTCAAAATCTGCTGCACATCCTCCCGCACCGGCCAGTTTTTCCCCACATATTCACCCGTGAGGAAAGAGGGAGGAAGGGATGCGGCGGCGGCGCTGGCCGCGGCGGCTTGACTGGCGGTGACGGTTGCGGGGCCGGCATCCACCCGATGAGGCTTCAGAAACACCCGCGCAAGGGCGCCGGACTTCCACGCCGCGCAGGTGGCGGCGAGGCGGCGAAAATCGAGAATGCGAAAGCGCTCGAGCGGCGGGGCGAAATAAGGAATCGCCGCCAGCAGGCAGAACAACCCAATCGTGATCCAGGTTTTCGGTAGCTTCATCACCATTGCTCAGTACCAAAACATCGAACTGCTTTTCCCTCGCCCCCTGGGGGGAGAGGCGGGACCGCAAGGCGGTGGGTGCGGGGGGTTTGTGCCAAGTAGAAAGCCCTAGGTTAAGTGGGGAACATGCGCCTAAGTTTTGACCCCCTCACCCCTCCCGCCCCGGCTGATGAAAACGCCGGCTGCGGGCCACCCTCTCCCCCAAGGGGGCGAGGGATGTGAACTCTATTGGCGGCCATCCTGGCCGTGTTTCCCTTCACGGGCGGGACGCCCGTGCCACGCCCCCCGCCCCTAAAACTTAAAATAGATAAATTGCGTCACAGCCGTGTGGCTGGTCCAGGCGATCAGCATCGCCACTGCCGCCAGCGCCGCGGCTTGCGCCGGCGCCGGCCATGCTGCGAACCAGTTCTCCGCGCGCTGGTACCAGTTTTCGGGCAGCCACTGCGCCAGCATCACCAGGACCAGCATCACGGGCACCGGCCAGGGAATATTGATCAATTCGGTCGAGCCCCGCGCGATGCCGGCAAGAATTTCCCAGGCCTGCCCGGCAGAATCGCAGCGGAAGAAAATCCAGGTGATGCAGACAAAATGGAAAGTCAGCACGACACCGGCGATACGCGCCAACAGGTGTTTGGGGCGCGGTTTTCCCCGCCGCGGCCACAACGCTTCCGCCGCGTGATTCACCGCCAGCCCCAAACCGTGCATCAGTCCCCAAATTAAAAATGTCCAGGAAGCGCCATGCCAGATTCCGCCCAGGGCGAAAGTAACGATGGTGTTCCAGTAGAGCCGCCACTTCGCACGCCGAGGGGAGGGCAGGGAAAAGAAAATGTAGTCGCGCAGCCAGGTGGAAAAGGAGATGTGCCAGCGCCGCCAGAATTCCACCAGGGATTCCGAGCGGTAAGGCGAGTTGAAATTATCGGGCAGGCGGAAACCCAGCAATTGCGCCACACCAATGGCGATGTCGCTGTAACCGGAGAAGTCGCAATAGATCTGCACCGCGAACGCATAGACGGCGATCAGGATTTCGAGCGAGGAGAACATGCGGGGCAGCTCAAACGCGCGGTCTACGAGGTTGACCGAAAGGTAGTCG
>Ga0326728_10020813_pt1 | contig 12442 bp, 10 predicted proteins | sample MB3enrmetagenome_FD_207602 | JGI IMG/M metagenome (GOLD analysis project Ga0326728, IMG submission 207602) | Lab enriched peat soil microbial communities from McLean, Ithaca, NY, United States - MB31MN | ecosystem: Environmental > Terrestrial > Soil > Wetlands > Peat | place: USA: New York...
CCCAAGAAGGGGGCTGGAGCGGGCACCGTTCCCGACGCCCAGGATCCGACCAAGCGGCACGCCCCGATCATGTTCACCACCGACCTCTCCCTGAGGATGGACCCGATCTATGCGCCGATCACGAAGCGCTTCTTCGAGCGACCGAAGGAGTTCGCCGAGGCGTTCGCCAAGGCGTGGTATAAGCTGACGCACCGCGACATGGGGCCTCTCTCGCGGTACCTTGGCCCGCTCGTTCCTAAGCAGCCTCAGCTCTGGCAAGACCCTGTTCCCGCCGTGGATCATGAACTCATCGGGGAGCGGGACATTGCCGCTCTGAAGGCCAAGATCCTCGCATCCGGACTGTCGATTTCCGAATTGGTCACGACGGCTTGGGCGTCGGCGGCGACGTTCCGCGGCTCCGACAAGCGCGGTGGGGCGAACGGCGCGCGCATTCGCCTCGCGCCGCAAGAGGATTGGGAAGTGAACCAGCCGGCCGCACTGGCGAAGGTCCTGAAGAAGCTGACGGCGATTCAGAAGGAATTCAACAGCGCGCAGTCCGGCGGGAAGAAGGTCTCGCTGGCTGACCTGATCGTTCTGGGCGGCTGCGCAGCCGTCGAGGAAGCGGCGAAAAAGGCCGGGTACAAGGTGAACGTTCCTTTCGCGCCCGGGCGCACGGATGCCTCGCAGAAGCAGACCGATGTGCACTCCTTCGCCGTACTCGAGCCGACCGCAGACGGGTTCCGCAACTACCTCCGGAATGGAGACCCGAGAACAGCGGAGGAGCGGCTGGTGGATCGCGCGCAGTTGCTGACGCTGACGGCCCCCGAGATGACGGTTCTCGTCGGCGGTCTGCGCGCCCTGAATGCTAACTTCGGGCAGTCCAAACACGGCGTCTTCACCAAACGGCCCGGGACGCTGACCAATGATTTCTTCGTCAACCTACTCGACATGCATACGAAGTGGCAGCCCTCCTCGACATCCGAAGGCGTGTATGAGGGGCGCGATCGCGCCACGGGCGAAATCAAGTGGACCGGCACCCGTGTCGACCTTATCTTCGGCTCGAATTCCCAGCTCCGAGCCATCGCGGAAGTCTATGCATCTGACGACTCGAAGGAGACGTTTGTGAAGGACTTCGTGACTGCGTGGAACAAGGTGATGAACCTTGATCGCTACGACCTTGCCTGAGCGGGTAGATACAAGCGCACAGGTATCCGTCAGCCGACGGATTCCTGTGCGGCTCTTCATCTCGTAACGACGTTCGAATTTGGGAAGAACCGCGGAGGAATCCGTCGGCTAACGGATACCTCCGCGCTAAATGGTCAGAGCCGCAGTGGGGAGAAATTGCGGAGCACGGCGATGCCGGGTGGCTTGCTCGAAGCCATAGGCAAGCTTGAGCAAAGTCGGCTCACTGTAAGCCTTGCCGAAGAATGAGATTCCCACGGGCAGGCCGAAAACGAAACCGACCGGAACGTTGATGTTCGGGTAACCCGCGACCGCTGCCGGAGCCGAACTCCCGCCGGAGTCGTGGTCTCCATCGACCAAGTCGGTCAGCCAGGCAGGCCCTCCGGTAGGCGCGACCAGGGCATCCAGTTGAAGCTTCTCCATGACGGCATCGATTCCCTCCTTTCGTGTGAGGCGATGGTTCTTCTCCAGCGCGTCCAGGTAGCCCTTCTCCGTCAGTGGCCCCTTAGCCTCCGCTTTGATGAAGAGGTCTTGTCCGAAGTACGGCATCTCCTTTCCACGGTTGCGCTCGTTGAACTCGATGATCTCCCGTAAAGTATGCACGGGCGCGCCGGGCCCGAGCGCCGCCAGATAAGTGTTCATGTCAGCCTTGAGCTCGTAGAGGAGCACCTGAAGTTCGGAGTCGCCGAGCTGGTCCATGGCTCCAAGGTCAGCCGGATCCACTATGGTCGCACCCTGGCGCTTCATGTCTTCGATGGCCTGGTCCATTAATCTGTCCACGGCATCGCTAATACCGAAGAATCTGCGCACCACGCCGATTCTCGAGCCATGCAGCCCGCTTGGGTCAAGGAATTTGGTGTAGTCAGCAAGCGCTTTGCCACGGTTCGCCTCGGTTGCAGGGTCGTCGGCGTCAACTCCGGTCAGAGCGCCCAGCAGAATCGCGGCGTCGGTGACGGTTCGCGCCATCGGACCTGCCGTATCCTGGCTATGGGCGATTGGAACGATTCCGGCGCGGCTGACCAGGCCGACGGTTGGCTTGATCCCAACAATCCCGTTGACGCCTGACGGACAGACGATTGAGCCGTCGGTCTCGGTGCCAATGGCCAGCGCGCAGAAGTTTGCCGAAACCGCAGCAGCTGACCCGGAACTCGAGCCGCAAGGATTCCGGTCGAGCGCGTAAGGGTTGCGCGTCAGGCCGCCTCGCCCGCTCCAACCGCTGGTCGAGTGCGACGACCGGATGTTGGCCCACTCGCTCAGGTTGCTCTTGCCGAGAATCACGGCGCCGGCCTCGCGGAGCCTCTGCGCCAAGAAGGCGTCTTTCGGCGGGCGCGCTCCCGCCAGGGCAAGCGATCCCGCCGTGGTCATCATCCGGTCGCGGGTAGCAATGTTGTCTTTGATGAGAACCGGAATACCATGCAGCGGTCCGCGCGGCCCTTTGGCTTTGCGCTCCCGGTCGAGTTCCTCGGCTATCGCCAGCGCCTCCGGGTTGACTTCAATGACGGAGTTGACGGCGGGCCCATGCTTGTCGACCTGCTCGATGCGCGCGAGGTACTTTTCCGTAATGGAGCGCGCCGTGAGCCGGCCGGATTGCATTCCCTGCTGGACCTTGGCTACCGTGATATCATCAAGTTCGAATGGCCTTGGGGGCGGAAGCGCCGCTGGAGCCGCTGCTGTTGCCGCATGGGCACGCTGGCAGAACGAAGGCAGAACTGCCGCTGCCACCCCGGTTAGCATTCCGGAGTTCAAGAAACCTCTTCGATTGAGCTTGGAAGTAATGTTGGATTGATTCGTCTGGTGCACGGTGTTCGATTTCCCCCTTTCAACCCCTGCATCGCGTGCCGAAGAACCCCTCACCTCCAACCCCTCTCCCGCAGGGAGGGCGGGGGGTGTGGAAATATGACAAATTATCCTCCCCATTCGAGGGGAGAGGGCTAGGGGCAAGGGCTTGCATTTGATCCTACACCGCTTATAGCGTAACTAAGAAACAGATACGCCACGTATAGTCTGAATCAGCCCCTCCAGATTTTCGATCGTTGTGCGAGGATTCATGAGCGTGGTCCGCAGGTAGACTCGATTCCGCAAAACGGTCTGTACCAGGAAGTACTTTCCGCCAGCCACCACCTTTTTTCTCAGCTCGATTTGATGCGCGTCGAGTTTTTCCGATGCGTTCTCGAGAGCCTTCAGCGCTACGGGAACGTGGCGGAAACAGAGAATGTTGCTTGCCGGTTCCGTGGCCAGCTCAAAATCGGGCTGGGCTTCGAGCAGGGTCGCGAATTCGCGCGCCAGGTCGAAAGTCTTGGTAACCAACTGGCCGATGGCCTTCGCTCCGTGGACGCGCAGTGCCAGCCAGAGCTTGATTCCCATGGTTCTCTTTGTACACTCGAAGGTACGAAGAGCAAGGTCGAAGTCTGCTTCTTCGGGGCGCCGAGCGAAGAGATAGCTCGCCTCTTGCGAGAAGGCGCCGTAGTTGTCTTCACGGTGGCGAAATAAGACGGCGGTGACCAAGCTGGGGGCAAAGAGCATCTTGTGCACGTCCCACACCAGGGAGGATGCCAGCTCGATTCCCTCCGTGAGGCTGCGATACTTCTCTGAGAACAGGGCCGAGGCGCCATGCGCGCCATCGATGTGAAACCACACTCCCTTTTCCCGGCAGAATTCTCCCATCTCCCGCAAGGGATCGAAAGAACCCGTGGCCGTGGTGCCGGCGCTCCCCACGATGGCGATCACCTTTTTCCCTTCTTGCGCCGTCTTCCGGTAGAGACCGTCGAGCGCGGAAACATCGGCTCGGAAGCGGCTGTCCGTGGGAATTGCGACAACGGACTCTTGGCCCAGGCCCAGGACTCCCGCCGCGCGTCCCAGGGAGTAATGCGCCTGGTCTGAAACCAGCAGCGCGAGAGGCGGCCCCCGATGAAGTCCCTGCCGCCACGCCGAGCCGTGCGTGGCATGATTGCGAGCCGCGAGCAGCGCCGTCAAGTTTCCGAGAGAGCCTCCGGAAGTCAGGACGCCGTCGGAATCCTCGTCCCAGCTTACCGATGAACACAGCCAGCGAATCACTTGCCGTTCGATCTGCGTGCCGGCCTGCGCCATTTCATGGACCGCTGCGCTGTTATTGAGCAAACTCGATATCAGGTCCGCCAGAGCCGCCAGCGGCAAGACGGGGGGGAGTTGGTGACCCATGTAGCCAGGATGATGCAGGTGGATGCTCTGCCGGATGATCTGCGCGAGACAACGCGAGACTTCAGTCTCCGGGTCGCCCGTCGGGTTCAGGGGAAGAGAGTCCTGGTATTGCTGGGCAAGTTCAAGCGGGGCCTGGAGGGAAAGAACGGGCAGTTCACCTGCCAGGGCAGAATCAAGATAAGTTGCCAATGCCTCGACTACTTGATGGCCATGGCGCCGGAACAACTCGGGATCGTAAGGATCAGTGGGCATAAGAGGCAATGGTAACCCAATGGTACAATCCCAGGCTATGAAATCACTCAACCTGGATTGGCGGTTCGTGCTGGTGAGGCCGCGGAATCCCCTGAACATCGGGGCAGCGGCGCGTGCCATGGCTAATTTCGGATTTCGCGAGATGTTGGTTGTGGCCCCCTACAGCCCGGTGTGGCAGGAAACGAGATCAGCGGTGGGAGCGGAGGGGATTGTCACTTCAGCGCGCGCCGTGGAGAGTCTGGTGGAAGCCATCGGAGATGCGTCCGTGGTTGTGGGCACTACGGCAGGGTCTCGGCGAAACCTTGGCCGAGACCTTATCTCGCTTCCTGACTTCCCCGCCTGGCTCCGGCAACGCCAGGCAGCGGGTTGTGTGGCCCTGCTGTTCGGTTCCGAGAAGACGGGTCTTTCGAACGAGCACATGAGTTATTGCCACGCCCTGGTTCGCATTCCCACCGCGGTGGATTGTCCCTCCATGAATTTGGGGCAAGCCGTGGCGGTGTGCGCCTACGAATTGTCGCGCGCCGGCCTTGTGCCAACCCGTCCGCTGCCGCTCACCGTCCACTCATCGAATCCCGCGGGCGCCCAGTCTCTCGAGCACGTGTTCGAGCGTGCCGCGCACGTTTTGGACCAGGTGGGATATTTGAAGCCCAAAAGCCGGCGCGCCACGCTCCTGAAGCTACGCCGCCTGCTACTGGACCTTGAACTCACCAACCACGACGCCAGAGTTTTGGGCGGAATCCTGGCGCAGATCGAGTGGAAGCTCCAAAGAAATTCTGAATAGTGAATGGTGAATAGCGAATTATAAATGCTAAATTCTTGTATGGTTTTGTCTTGGATTTGATACCCGGTTCGCGCCTCTGCCACCGCACCGCCAAGGCGCTTGATGTTCACACTTTGGCTCGTGGCGCTACGCGCGCGAAGATTAACTCATCATCCGTATATTCACAATTCACCATTTACTATTCATAATTTACAGAGGGGCTGGGAAGTTGTACCAGCGCGTCCGCAGGGCGGAAGGCGGGGCGGGTTTGCGGGTCGCGCCAGTTGTCGAGCATGGCGACCTGCTGCACGCAAGAGATCGTGCAGCGCGGCGCGCATGACTTTTGAGTGTGATACTCGTGTTCAAGTTGCGCCCGAGTGTATTTCTCGAGTGGAATGGCGGGATATCCGCGCTGCTGCGAGCAATAGTGAACCAGCCCATCCTCGCAGATGTAGAGGTAGCGGCTGCCGGCGCGGCAGCGCCACTCGTTCGCGAGCCCGCGTGCGATGTTCTTCTGGAACTGGTTGAAGCGCGCGTAGGAACGCTTGCCCATCTCCATGATCTGAGCGAAGAGCTGTTGCTGGCGCTCACTGAGCGGCCGAAGCTGCCCGCCGTGGTCGTGGAGGATGCCCACGGTACTCGTGAATCCGAGTTCGAGCGCCCGGTGCGCCACTTCCAGGGCGTCCTCAGGATTACGAACGCAAGTTCCCAAGACGGAGTTGATATTCACCTGAAAGATAGCGTAGCGGGCGAGCAGGCGCAGCTTACGGTCCAAAACCCGCAGGCTCTTCTTTGAGACCTCGTCGGGAATAACGTTGTCAATGCTGATTTGCAGATGGTCCAGGCCGGCGCGATTCAAGTGTTCGATACGTTGGGGCGTCAACAGGTAACCGTTGGTGATCAAACCCGCTATTATCCCGTGCCTGCGGATGTGCTGAACGATTCTTTCCAGCTCGGGGTGCAACAGCGGTTCGCCGCCACTGATCGTGACGATGGTGGTTCCCAGCGCCGCCAAACGGTCGACGCGGCGGAACATCACCTCCAGGGGAAGGGGTTTCGAAACTTTGTCGAACTCGTTGCAATAAGCGCAGGAAAGATTGCATCGCCGAATGGGAATAAGATGGGCGAGAACGGGATGCTTGGTCGAGAGCAATGCTTTGGCAATCATCCGCCATTCCCGAAGGCGGGTGTTCCAAAATCGCAGTTTCCTACGAAGGGTGAGTTGGTTCATTTGTAAAAAAAATGCCCTGCAAAGCCCACAAAAGACCAGAAACCGTTTAATGCTAATTCATCGTTCTCTTGCTGACAACCGACAAGACCCGAATGGTCGAAAATTACGAGCGAAGTGCGGATTCCGGCGGTTAAGCGAACGCTAATGCCTGCGTAGGCCAGCAAGAGAACTGGTAATGCCTGCAAATCTTCAGCTTGCCCCTGGAAGCAGGCAGGGATATGCTATTGTTCTTCAACAACCACGCGACTTGGCGGGGTGCTGAATCGAATTCTGAGGCGGGATCTTAATTTCCGGAGTGGCCATTGAAAGCGATACCTGTTCTGCAAGCGGCTCGAATGATTGCCCGAGGCACGTGGAGCTTCTGCACTAATCGGCCCCTGGTGGTTTCCTTTGAGCTGACCCACTCCTGCACGGCCGATTGCCAGCATTGCGACAAGGGAGGGATCAAACCCGATCCGGAGGGGCTGCTGCGGGCGGAGGATTACGCCGAGCTGCGCAGCCTTCTGAAACCCATGGCCGTGCAGCTCTCAGGTGGCGAGCCCTTGCTGCGGAAGGATCTCGCGGAGATCATCCAAGCTGTGAAGGAGCCCAGCGGCCTGCCTTACACCATTCTGGTAACTAATGGGCGGCTGTTGACGGAAGAGAAGTATCTGGCTCTGCGGCCCCTCGGCATCAACCAGGTCTCAATCTCACTGGACTTCCCTGATTCCAGGCACGACGATTTCCGCCGCTCACTCGGCCTTTACGCTCACCTCGAGAAACTCGTTCCCGCGCTTGCCCGCTACGGCCACGACGACGTGGCGCTCAACACCGCCATCACGCGCGAGAATCTTCCGGCACTGGTTGGGATCTACGAACGCGCCAAAGAGTGGGGAGTTTCCATCTCCTATAGCGCTTACACACCCCTGCGGACCGGGAGCATGGAACATTACATCCAGTCGGCGGAAGACCTTGCTCTTCTGCGCAAGACTCTCGATCAATTACTGGAGCTGAAAGCCAAGAATGGGCGCGTCGCCAATTCTCCCTGGACGCTTTCGGGCATCCATGGTTTCTTCCGCGACGGGACTGTGCCGGGATGCAACGCCGGGCGGAGGTTTATGGTAGTAACACCCCAGGGCGGCTTGCGTCCGTGCTCGATGTTTGACAACGAGTACGCTTCGCAGAAGGCGATGCTGGAAAGATTCGTCCCCGCTAACCAGTGCGGGGCGTGCTACGTCTCCATTCGCTCCTACCTCGACGCCTCGTTTTGGACACTCCTCAAAGACAACCTCAGTAGCCGGGTTTTTTCGCGGAATGGGAACTCCAACCAGTGCTGATCCCCGCCTGGTTTGGCAAGTGACCCCTCACCCGTCCCGAGCCCGCTGATGAAAACGGCGGTCGCGGGCCACCCTCCCCCCATGGGAGAGGGCTAAGACCCAATCCCTGAGTGAGGGGGTTGCACCCTTGTGTTCACCGCGCATCTTAGATAGCTTGTCCCACTTTCGTTGCCTCGCTGACCTCGACAAGGCGGCCCGTCGCGACACCGTAAATGTAACCGTAGACAGGAATGTGTTTCGGCACCAAAGGGTGGGCCTTGATCCGCGCCACATCAGCCACTACGCTCCGGGCTTGGTCGCCAATGGTCAACCATTCGATGAAATGACCTTCGTATGAGCCCGGCCCTTTACCTACGTCCTTCCATTTGCCTCCTTGGAGCTGGGCCGTCTCGAGACTGTGCGCCAGCAGGTCGCGCATGATTTCGTTCGTGAAGGCTAGCATGCCGCAGTCGGTGTGATGAATCACAAACCATTCGCGCGTCCCAAGCAGCTTGTAGGATATAACCAGGGACCGGATCGCATCGTCGCTGGCCCGTCCGCCGGCGTTGCGAATGACGTGGGCATCACCTTCGCTCAGCCCGGCAAAACGCGCCGGGTCCAAGCGCGCGTCCATGCAGGTGAGGATGGCAAACCGCCGCGCGGGCGGCATTGCCAGCTTGCCCTTATCACCAAAACCTTTCACGTAAGTGTCATTCGCAGCGAGAACTTGCTTCAAGACTTCGCTCATGTTGTTTCCTCCTCGGTTGATTAGAATAAATAGCAGCGTGCCCCGAGAACTCCTCGATTGACGGGCAAGGTTGTTACTCTCTGATCGCAAATCCGACAGTGGAAATTTGGCAAGAAATAAGCGGCTAACGCAGCAAGGCGCAAAATGCCCTGTCGCGAGGCCTCCGGCGGGCCGGTTAGCGTGTAATCTGGAAGGGGGCTTTCGAAGTAGCTATGCGAAGTCGGGTCTCACAGCACACGCCACCGGCCATGTACATGGACAACAACAACACCGACTTATGACGCGGCTGATAGGCATGTGAGAAACCAAAGTACTGACTATTACAGGATAGCAGGCATCCGCAATCCTGGCGAGAAGATTTCTTGTCAAAACTAACCTCATTATTTCCTGACTCCCAACTTTCCACTTCCGCTCATCGCTCGTCACTGCTTTAGCAGCTTTTCGATTGCTTCCACCACCTCGGGAGAGTCCGGCTTCACCTTCGATTCGAAGCGCTCAACAACGTTTCCGTTGCGATCGACCAGGAACTTTGTGAAGTTCCACTTGATATCGCCGGTCAGGCTGGGATTCGCCTGCTGGGTGAGGTATTGATAGAGGGGAGTGCAGTCAGCGCCTTTCACCGAGACCTTGGCAAACATGGGAAAACTGACGCTGTACTTGGTCGAGCAGAAGGTCTTAATCTCCGCATTCGTCCCCGGTTCTTGACCACCAAAGTTGTTGGCCGGGAAACCCAGGATCACAAACCCCTGGTCCTTGTATTTCTCGTAAATCGATTCCAGAGCCGAATATTGCGGTGTGAAACCGCATCGGCTGGCGACGTTTACCAGCAGAATAACCTTGCCCTTGTAACTCGAAAGGGCAGTGGGCTCGCCATCAATGGAAGGAAGGGTGAAATTGTAAACGCTTTCACCCGCAAACAAGGGCGCCGCGAAAGATGCAGACGCCAACAGAAAACTCAGAAACAGACGTGTATCGAGACCCCGAAGGACCATCGTTTTTCTCCTTTGTCGTTTCGCGCCCTGACCCGGAGCCTTTCCTTCAGCTCGGGTGAATATATATGATAACTCACAACGCAAGGTCCGAGCAACCGACAGAGAAACACGACAACTGGCGGGATCCAGGGATAGGGTAGAATGGGAATATGAAAACTTGGTTTGCTTTCGGAAAGACGGGCTTGACCTTGGAATTGCCTGAGGGGTTCGAGTATCAGGTACTGGAGGCGCGCTCGGCGGTTCCGCTGGCTGATCCGTCAGCGGCCATCGATCGGGCGCTCGACAACCCTGTAGCAGGTCCCCCTCTCAAGCAACTCGCAGCGGGGAAGAGATCGGCGGCGATTTCAGTCTGTGACATCACGCGTCCGGCCCCGAACCGGGCGGTCCTGCCGCCTCTGCTCGCCAGGCTGGAGGCGGCGGGGATTGCGCATGAGCGCATCGCGATCCTGATTGCCACCGGCCTGCACCGTCCGGCCACGGAGGCAGAAATTGGGGAGATTTGTGGAGCGGGGGTGGCAGGGAACTACCGCGTCGTCAACCACCATGCGCGCGAGCTCGCCGAGCACCGCTACCTGGGTGATACGCCATCGGGAACTCTCGTCTTCATAGACGAGCGATTCCTTTCCGCCGACCTTCACATCACGCTGGGATTCATCGAGCCCCACCTGATGCTGGGCTTTTCGGGGGGAAGGAAGCTGATTGCGCCGGGCCTCGCCGCCGAACAGACCATCAAGGTTTTGCACAGTTCCAAGTTCATGCGCGATTGCCGCGCCGTGGAAGGGTCGATCGAGGAAAACCCCTTGCACCGCGAGCTTCTGGAAATTGCGCGCCTGGCGCGGCACGACTTCCTGGTGGACGCGGCGCTGGCCCGAGGGACGGGGCAGCGTCCGATCGCCGCACTCTTCGCGGGCGAGCCGGTGGCGGCCCATCGCCAGGGTGTGAAGTTCGTCTCGCAGGTGATGCTCGAAACCCTGGAAGAGCCGGTGGACGCGGTTATCACCACCTCGGCGGGCTACCCGTTGGACCTGACCTTTTACCAAGCCGTCAAGGGGATCACGGCTGCCTCGCACATTGTGAAGCCCGGCGGCAAGATTCTGCTGCTGGCCGAATGCGCGGAAGGGCCTGGCGGAGCCGAGTTCAGTGAGATGCTGGCCAAGCACCCCTCAGACCGCGGCTTCATGGATGCGATCGCCGGGGCGGCCGTGGTCGTGGACCAATGGCAACTCGAAAAACTGGCACTCGTGACCGCCAAGGCAGAAATCGCCTACTACGTTCCTGGCCTGCCACGCCAATACCATGCATCGCTCTGGGGAAAAGCTTACGACACACCGGAGGCCGCCGTTGGCGCGCTTGTCTCCTCACTCCCTCGCGGCGCGCACATCGCGCTGATCCCTGAAGGGCCGTATGTGTTGGCGCAGGTTGGGCAGGCAGAGGGCAAGCCGCCAGGTCGGCAGGTGGCTGCCTAGTTCATCCTCACAACCTTTGCCCCCGGGGCTGTGTGGATCTCAAAAGTGGAAGCGGGCAATTTCAGGTTTACCTTGATTCCGGTGTAGCGGGCGATTAGATAGTTGCCGCTCGTCTCGAAGAATTGCTCCTGGGCCGGCATCCATGAATCTTCGCTGACCCACATCTGGATTTTGGTAAGCTGGACAGCGATACTTTGCTTGATCGGGGTCAATTCGAGGACCGCTGTAGTGTCTCCTCCGAGTTCTTCTTCCTTCAAGTATTTAATGTCGTACGATTTCCTTAAATCCCCTGTTTCCGCCCCGAAGCTGAGTAGAAAGAATCCCTCCACCAAGCCGGACTTCTGCTCCAAATTGTATTCCTGGAGCTGATTGATTTTCGGCATGTAGATTTGCGCTTTGTTCTTCTTAAACAGCATGATCTTCGAGTCCGGCTGCTGCATCTCAATCCGGATCTCAGCACTCTTGCCCTTCGCGCCTTTGCTGAAGAACAGGTGGCCTTCCTCTGTAGACTTGTCGTTCACAAGCACTGTGACGTTGGTGTACTCGAGATTTGCAGAAAGGGTGTGCAATCGTCTGCCGGCATCGTTCATGCGCGAGAGGATCTCCGAGAGATCGGCGAGGATTTTTCCTTTGCGGGGGATGGGGGCAACCGCGCCGCTCGACATCGGCGCAAAAAGCCCGGCAGCGAAGAGCAGCCAAGGCAATAAGAGCAGCGACAAGTGACGAGTGACGAGTTTGAGGCGGCGAGTTCTTGCCTTTCGCCGCTCACCTTTCACTGCACTTGTTCCTTGCGCGGCAGTCCTCACTTGTCGCTACCTTGCCCTTTCTCATAGGCTCGTCACTTTTCACTGTCTTTGCGGCTTACCAGCACCGTGTAGCCGAGTACCACTTCGTTCTTGTCGGTAACGGGCACAATCGATACCACGGTGAAAGGCTGGTGCAATTGCCGGCTCAGAATAGTCTGGATGGCGTCCTCCGGCTTTGTAGCCGCGAAGGATTCCACCAGCCGGGCGTCCACGAGGTAGCGCCATCCTTCTTTCCCGTGACCCATTTCGACGAAGCCTTGCTGGTGGCGAAGGTCGGTCAATTCCAGCGTGGGGCGGTCGTTGAACCAGTTGCGGGGTGTCAGGAAAATGAAGGCCAGGATAGCCAGGACCATCAGGTCGTATTGCCAGGTTCCGCGCTCGTACGTCCAGAAGACGGTGCGACGTATACCCGGTTTGATCTTCTCCCAAGCCCTCCCGAGCCCGCCACCCAGCGCGCCGGCCTGGGTTTGCGGCAAGGGAGGATTGCGGATTTCTGTGCTCTGAGCCATAGAAAAGCGTCGGCCAAAAAATAATTGGAAATGCCGCATGAATCA
>Ga0326728_10020816_pt1 | contig 12440 bp, 17 predicted proteins | sample MB3enrmetagenome_FD_207602 | JGI IMG/M metagenome (GOLD analysis project Ga0326728, IMG submission 207602) | Lab enriched peat soil microbial communities from McLean, Ithaca, NY, United States - MB31MN | ecosystem: Environmental > Terrestrial > Soil > Wetlands > Peat | place: USA: New York...
ATCTTTGGGAATTGTTCAACTCATTGCCAAGCGTACAAAACGGACAGAGTGGCACACAGTTATGCATACATTTCAATTACTTATAGCCGGACAGTAATGATTTGAGAAAAGCTTTCGAGACATCGGAGGATATTGCCTCAATCGTTTTCTTGAATTTGACGACAACACTTCTGTTGCATGCAACACTTTTCCTGTTCAAATCCACAATCTTCGACAGGTCTCACCTTGCTGTAAGTGTCTACATACATTACTTAAAAGGAAAACATTACGATTAACGTACACCGAGCATAGATTTTGCCTAAGTACTAGGCTGCATATCGCGTTAGCTGAAGGCAGGATCGGAGTGCCGGAGATTTATCCGGCAAGATGCAGGCAGAAAGGAGTCTACTCCATGCGTGGCGCAAAATTAGGTTTATGTTTATTTGCCCTGATGTTTTTTCTCGTCGCACCAGTCGTGGTTACGTCATACTCCGGCGATACCTGTTCGCCGTATTCGGAGGGTTCATGGATGGACGACCTGACCGTTGTCCAGTTGTTCAACAGCCCGAACGACTATAAGTGGGAGGGGTCTTGGGACCCTCGATATGACGCCGACTGGCAGCGACATTACTGTGACCAGCCCCAAATTCTCATACCAAGTTCAAAGTTAGATTTCGATTCACCTGCCTCTCCGCAGGTGACCACAGCCGCAAAGGGAGCCGAGAATGGGTCCACCAGTAACCCTTCGGAGTTCGGCCACGTGCGTATTATTCCTTAATATGAAGTGAAGGCATCGCAAAGGGGATGCGCAGCACCCCTTTTTCGATGCGGCATAGTCCGCGGCCAACTGAAAACATTTAACTTCTATAAGAGAAAAGGAACAAATTTAATTATGAGTTGCCATCAACTCATAGGGGACTGGAAGCAAGTCAAAGGAGCGTTCGGAGAGGAGGACAAACTCACCGATGACAATGTGCACGTCAATGCTGGAAAACGCGACATACTTCTCGGCAAGATACAAGAGAGACACGACATGGCACGTGAGGAGGCAAAAAAGGAACTCAAGGATTGTGAAGCTTCTTTTAAGTAGTCGAGGCATGCTCATCATTCTTCTCGTTCCCAAGGTACATCTAAAACGGGATATTATCGCAAATGCATTAGGGCGTTATCTAAAAACAGCGTTGGAGTATTCCACTGGTAGCGAAACTTACAACAATCTTAGAAAAAGGAATAAAATGACGAAAACGACTTATTCGACAATGTTGCTCGTTATTGGTTTCATGGCGCTAATGCTCATGTTGCCATCTGCTTATCTCAACGCTGCACCCATAGGTAACCCAAATAATTCTCCAGCCTCCCCGGTATCTAACGTTAACCAGACTGATATCAAAGGCTTAAATCAATCAGAATCCCCTCTTCTAATCGCACAGACGACGGAGGAGCATCGTTCCTCCGAGAGCTCTTCGAGTTCCACGTCAGAGGCGCCGCCGCCAGTTCAGGAGCATCGCTCTTCGGAGAGTTCCTCGAGCTCCACCATGAGATCCACGACAGAGGCGCCGCCAGAGCATTGTGTCAGTCACTGTCGTGACCATTATAAGCAAAGTTTGGTCGAGTGCAATGAACCGCACCACCCACATCACAACAAATGCGAAAAATGGGCTCAGGAAAGTGAACAGGAATGCCTCGCCTCATGTAAGTAATCGGGATCAACCGAGGTGGAGGTGTGAGGCGTAGTAAGGCTGGAGGGAGCTTTCCCTTGATTCTTGGGAATTATTGCAGTAAAGAGATTGCTTGAATCGGACTGTCCGGGGGCCAAAGGCCCCGGCTCTACGCCCTATTCATGGCTTTGCCGCGGCAATTTCATAATAATCTATGAGGGAGAGTCATAGTATAGAGACGCTCTGAGCAATATTGTTTCAGAAAGTGGCAGTCAAGACACGGCATCGCACGTAAAGAGGCAGAAAGGAGTCTTTCCCGTGAATCGTACAAAACTCGGTTTTTTTGTTCTGATCTTTCTTGTTGGCGCAACACTTCTGGTTCCGGTGCTCTTAACCGGTATTGCTTCGGCATCCTGCGGCGTCTGCGTCGCTGACTACGACCGCTGCGCTGTCCGTGACTACGAACGCTGCGCTGTCCGTGACTACGACCGCTGCGCTGTCCGTGACTACGAACGCTGCGCTGTCCGTGACTACGACCGCTGCGCTGTCCGTGACTACGACCGCTGCTCTGTCCGTGACTACGACCGCTGCTCTGTCCGTGACTACGAACGCTGCGCTGTCCGTGACTGCGACCGTTGCGACCGCTGCGCTTCCGTCAGTGAGTACCGTTGCGACCTCTACAGCTGCTCTTGGACCCGCGACTACGGCTGTTGCAACAGCCGTTAGGGGTGCGTGGCATGCATGACTCTGGAGGGAAAAGTATATCCTAAGTATATTCTATCAAAACTTATTTAACGGAAAGGCATAAGCAATGGCGTTCAATCTTCCTGACATTCCTGCTATTTCTGGGCCGCTGGTATCTTTAATTGCCGGCCTGTTAGTTTTAATCATGCCCAGGCTCTTGAATTATGTCGTGGCGTTCTACTTGATCATTACAGGTATCCTGGGTTTGCTTCATCGTTAACTGGAAATGATTCAGCTCCTTGGGATTGGCTTATTCTCGTCGACCGAGCAAAATCGAGTTGCTATATTCCTCCAGATACTGCCTCCGGTTTCCAGCCAAGAAGGCAGAGCCGATTTTGCCCCTGCCTCGATGGAAAGGTGAGGAAGTGTCTTGGGGATAGAAGACCTCTATTATCCTGCTGAAGGTGGTTGAGATCAGGTTGCCGCCCTTAAGGGACAGGCACGCAGGCATCCCTCTTCTGTTCGATCCTCTGAGATAAAAAATGCAACCTCACTAAAGATACCCCCCGAAGTTGAAGTGTTGCGCGTGACAGGGAAGAAATGCAACGCTTTTGTTGCATGCAACGCTCTTTCAATGCCAAGTCGCACCGCCGCATGGTACTCACCATGCTCCAAGTACGCATAATCATGATACAAAGTTAAACGGAAAGGCTCGCAGTCTTTCGGGTATGGAACTTGCTCAAAGACAGCTGTATGGGAACACAATGTGAACCAGCATCAGAACTATTCAGCTTCTTGAATAGATAGAAAGGACCAAATCCATGAGATTAAAAAGAAATTCCCGGATTACATGGGGTTTGATTATGGCTGTTTTGTCGGCCGGCGTGTTTTTCGCAGGAGCTGGAACGAGTCTCGCGGGGTCTGAATACAATTGCGATGATTATGCCAGGAACTACGCCGACCACCACAGCGGTGGGGGTGGAGATGTCGTGGGCGGCGCACTGGGAGGAGCCGCTACGGGGGCGATCCTCGGTGGAATCATTGGCGGCGGCAGAGGTGCCGGAACAGGCGCCGCAATCGGCGGGGGAGTCGGCGCGCTCGGTGGCAGCGCTCACGCAGCTGGGGATTGGAACTACACCTATAATCGGGCCTATGACCGCTGTATGAATGAAAGATAACAAGTCCGGTTACCGTCTTAATAACGAAGTTTACTCATTAGGCAACATTGGGACCGGGCGGCGCGACAACAGCAAATGGACGAGAAGTGGCCACGTTCACTCAATGTGCGCAGGTTGTCGCCGAATAGGAGGTGGTATGAAACGGTTGACTCTTTTGCTGGCAGCATTGGTTTTCCTGCTCATTTCATCTGCGCCGAATTTCGGTTTGGCGGAAGAATACTCTCACGAAGGGGAGTATCGGGAGAACCAGCACGAGAAGCACCAACATAAGAAGTACCATAAGAAACTTCACAAGAAGCAGAGGAAGCACCGGAAGCGCCATGAAGAAGAGCATAGAGAATCATCGACCTATTGATTTGGGAAGGAGGCAGGGTCAACTAATGGCTCTGCTCTGCCTTTCTTACTCGTGCGCCCCCATTATTGCCGCACACCCCCCTTTTACGCTTTTCGGCCAATTTTTTAGCCTCCGAAGCGCGAACCAGAGTTAGATGCCAGCATTGGCGACACTCTTGCGCAGAATGGGAACTTCTCAGGATGTATCCATTCTGAACCTAAGCCCATGCATCAATACAGTGGAGCATCCACGGAAGTAGCCGGTAGATCCAGTTCGAGGCCTTTCATGCTGGCTTCCAACCCTTTCCCGATTCACCGTTTCTCCCTGCATTGCCAGAAATTTTGAGAGTTGCCATCGGAGATCGAATCTGCATTGAGCCGAGGAGCTATCGACTGCGGGGATGGGGGTGTGTCCTGAAAATGCTAAAACCAGTCTCATTGGAATATAACTTGCGTGGTCGATTGGGATAAAGGATAATTAAATGGGCCTTCTGGGTGCTCAGGAGCTTCTTCGATCGGAATCTAACCCCAAAGTTCGGATTGGCATGCATCGCGCCCAAGGTGACGCATTGTTCGGATTCATATCGAGACCTGTTATGGAGCGTTGGCCGTTCTTTTGCCGTTCACCCCTGCGGGAAGTTACCTCGGGTTTGTGGCGCCTCCGACTTTCTTTTTCCTCTTATTGACCGTCATGCTGGTGGCCTGCCTGTTGGTGCTGGCGGTAGAAGGCATGAAACAATGGTTCTTCCGGCACTTCGCCACTGAGTGAAGCTGAAGGGTGAATTCTTATCTCATGATGGACAAACGACAAAATATAAATCAGGTAGTGGGTCGGCTATGCAGCTTCGTGCTGAGGGTAGCGCGTGCTTTCAGAAGCAACCAGGGGTTCTTGTTGTCCGGAGCCGTTGCCTATTATACCTTGTTGTCAATTGTACCCCTGTCAATCCTCGCCCTCGTTGTGCTGACACATTTTATAGAAGAGCAGGAGTTGATTCACACCTTATCAACGTACCTGGACATGGTGATACCCGGCTATGCAGCGACTTTGACCGAACAGGTGCGGGCATTCCTTGAGCACCGTAGGGTGGTCGGTATCATCGGTTTCATCGTCATGCTGTTTTTCAGTTCCATAGCCTTTTCCGTTCTTGAAAACGCCATGTCGGTGATCTTTTTCCAACAGGCCAGAATTCAACGTCGCAACTTTCTCATGTCCGCAATTATTCCCTATGTATATATCTTTGTGATAGGGCTGGGAATAGTACTGGTGTCGTTTATTGTGGGTGCAATCGAGACACTGGAAAGCAGGCATTTGACATTCCTTGGCTGGAGCTTGAACTTTGGGGGCGCTACCAGCGTGGCGCTGCATATCTTGGGGATAGTTGGCGAGGTGCTGATGATCAGCTCCATCTATCTGGTGATGCCAGTGGTGCGGGTTAGATTTCGTCACGCACTCATCGGCGGGTTAATCGCAACGGTTTTATGGGAGATCATCCGCCGTGTGACGGTCTATTATTACACGGTCGTATCTATGGTAAATGTAATTTACGGTTCCATGGCCATAACGATGGTTGCCCTTTTCAGCATAGAGTTTGTAGCAATAATCCTGCTGTTGGGAGCCCAGGTTATTGCAGAACTTGAGCGCAAACCCGACGAATCGACCAAGGAGGAACAATCGGGATTTGAGACATGATTGTGTGATGCCATTTAATAACATGTCATTTCGGATTGTCCTCAGGTTTCCTCATCCATACCTTAGAAGAATATAGTCTGCTGAGTAGTGGGGCTATGTTCTTTAATGAACTGATGGGTGAGTAGACTCCTGGGAGTCAAAGCGGTCAAAATCTTTAAGAAGAGATGCGAGACGTGTGGGCACGAATTTGAATCCTTAATCTCCCAGTAATAGAATGGCATGTGGGTGAACTATTCCCTCGTGTCGGATTTATTGAGACCAACTCGAATATGAAAGCAAAAAGGGTGATTGCGACCCCCAATGAGAAGAACAGTTGGCAGCAGGGCCGCTTTTTGAAGTGTCGCTGAAGGGAGATGAACGAATGGCACCCTCGGACCAATTCTCCAAATCATCGTGGATGTTGGCGTCGATCGCCGTGATGGTTGCGGCCCTTTACCTGGCCAAGGGCTTGCTGGTCTCCTTGACACTGGCCGTGCTCCTGAGCTTCTTGCTAAGCCCGGGGTGCGACTGGCTCGAGCGGCGCAGGCTGGGCCGTATTCCAACTGTATTTGTTACGGTATTCGTGGGCTTCGCAGTGCTGGGTGCGGTGGTATGGACGGCAGTGGTTCAAATGACCGACCTGGCCCCCAAAATGCCTGAGTATCAAGTCAACATTCAAGCGAAACTCAAATCGGTGAATCACTATTTCATCGCCGCGCTGAGCGAGGTAACAAAATCAACCGAAGACATCCAACAGAATCTCCCTAAAGAGGAACAGGCCGAGGGGCCACAGGGGACTCAAGAGCGGCCATACTCGGTTCGTGTTCTTTCCCCGACGGCGAGCCCACTGCAAGTCCTGGGTGGAACGTTCGGCAAACTGATCGAAGGGTTGGGGTCGGCCGCCATCGTCTTCGTTCTCGTGGTTTTCTTTCTGTTGCGGCGAGAGGACTTGCGCGATCGTTTCATCCGCCTCGTGGGAAAAGGTCAAGTGCACCTGACCACGCCCATGCTGGAAGACGCCGCCAAGCGGGTCAGCAGATTCCTCTCGATGCTGTTTCTCGTCAATGTCACTTTTGGCGTTGCGGTCGGCATCGGGCTCTCCCTGATCGGCGTGCCCAATGCCATTCTGTGGGGGATCCTAGCCGCAACATTGAGGTTCGTTCCTTACATCGGCGCGTGGATTGCCGCCGCGGCGCCGATCGGTTTGGCGATGGCCGTCTCGACGGGCTGGTGGGCGCCCATGCTCACGTTTGGGCTGTTTGCGGTTTTGGAACTCTTGTGTGGTAATATCTTGGAGCCTTGGCTTTATGGCAAGGGCACCGGCGTGTCGCCGGTGGCGGTCGTGGTGGCGGCGGTTTTCTGGACATGGTTGTGGGGGGTTGCAGGACTGCTGCTGGCGACCCCGTTGACTGTATGCCTCTTGGTGATCGGCAAGCACGTTCCCCAACTATCCTTCCTTGACATTCTGCTGGGAAATGAGCCGGTGTTCGAGCCTAAAAGGCGGGTCTATCAGCGGCTTCTGGCAGGAGATCAAGAAGAGGCAACCGAATTGGTCGACGACGATCTTGAGAACAAGCCGGTGGTCGAGGTCTACGACACGCTGCTCATCCCGGCTCTGGCTTTGGCCGAAACCGACTGGCATCGCGGCGAACTGGACGAGGGAAGGCACAAGTTCATTTTGCAGAGCCTGAGGGAGATGATAGACGAAAGGGATGAGGGCCAGCAGAAAGTGCAGGCGAAAGAGGGAATCGAGGACGGCATCTCGCCGCGGCCGCGCATCCTCTGCCTGCCCGCTCGCGACCAGGCGGATGAAATCGCCGGAATGATGCTGGCACAATTGTTGGCGACGGGCGAATGCCTTGTGCAGTCCGTCTCATTTACGGCCGCGGCCGGCGAGTTGGTCGATCTTGTCGAGGGGCGCAAACCCGACGTGGTGTGCATTTCCGCCACGCCACCCGCCTCCGTGCTGCATGCTCGCTATATGTGCAGGCGCGTTCGTGGTCGATTTCCGGAAGTACCCGTGGTCGTTGGATTGTGGAACGCACAAGGAGAACTGAGCAAGGCGAAAGCCCGCATGGGTGGTGGCGCCACAACGCATGTCGTTGCGACGTTGGCGGAGGCGCAAGAACAGGTAAACCTGCTGATCCAGCCGCTCTTGGGGCCTTCCGAGGAGACAAGTGCAGCCGAATGATCCAGCGTCTTTGCAGCAGTCTCTACTGCAATCCCTGCCCGTATTTGCTCGATGCGGGGGCATTCTCGGGCTTCGAGTGAACACATAGGAAATTGAACCCTCACAGACAGTTATGCCCATAAGAATAGACATGGAAGACCCGGACACAATGACCGGCAAACTAGCCGGCGCCTGCCCCCTGTGCCAACGAGTTGCCCGACAGGCGCCATGCCGACTATAGTATCAAATCAACGTCGTCAGTATCGGCCGCCGTACAGCGCGCGACCTTTGGACAGCGCTGCCACGCAGAATTACCTTCCGGATCTCCCGTCGGACCTGCGAACCATTTTCTGGAATGCTTGATACTAAGTTGCTCTCAAGTTGATCTTAGTAAGCCATGGAAACCCGGTCAGACCCGCTACTTTTCCTGGATCTTGCTCGAGGGCCGCCAGGGCTCGCTCTAGCTGATCCTCTACTGCTTCAATGCTGTTGAATGCTTTGTTGCCGAACCAGTTTTCCCTGATATCTTTCCAAATGTGTTCAACCGGATTAAGCTCGGGGCTGTAAGGCGGAAGGAATATAAGCGCCATGTTCTTCGGTACAATCAGCCCCTTTGCCGTGTGCCACCCTGCACCGTCCATGATCATGAGGATGAAATCATCGGGGTGACGCTCGCTAACTTCCTTCAGGAAGATGGACATGGCCTTTTCGTTCACTTCCGGCAAAATCAAGGAATCGATCGCGCCGTCATGAGGAGAAACCGCCGCATATGCGTAGGTATATTCGCGGATTATCTGGCTTGGTACACAAGGGCGAACTCCACGAGGCGCCCAGCAGCGATTTGGCCTGCTGATTCTACCGAAACGGCCTTCGTCTTGAAGCATCAGCAGCAGGCGCACCCCGATTGAAGCAAGTTCCTCTGCGCATCTACCCACCATTTTGGGGAGTTTTTTTAAAGCCCGCCTGGGCTTCTTCACTACCCTTTGGGTGGCGCGGCCTGGGGATGATTGTTCGCCAATTATGCCGGTCCAGCATCCGGTAAATGGTAGTTTTCGCAACCTTTCGTCCGACAATGCTTTCAAATGCTCGCTTGATCTCGCTCACAACCAGAATGCCGCCATGTGATGCCACATCCAGAAACTTTGCAAGGAATGCGCGCTCTTGCTGAATAGTCATGTAACCGTATCGACGACCACCCCAGTTTCGTTCCTGCCGTGACCTGCCAGCGCAAATTGAACGGAACCTCTTGCGCAGTCGGACGACCGTAGCCCTTGAACGGCCGATAATCCGCCCTGTAATCTCATCGGGAACATCAAAGACACTGGGGATAATCACGGTTTGAGCCATTCTGATTACTTCCGGATCCTTTGTTTTGTGGACGGCCTCCTGCGCCAACTCGATGTCCTTCGCGGATAATTTCACCTTCTTTGACATGAGTGCCCCCTCCATCTACAGTAGAGGCTCTCATCGTACATTAAAATCATTATGAACGCAACTTAGTATGAGTTACGAAAGCAGGAGCGGTTAAAGTTTTTTGGCGGACGCATAGAGGTTGACGAGAGCTTTGGCTGCCTCGCCGATGACCACGGCGTACGTTGCAATATGATCGGCGGTTACAACGGCTTTGCTCGTTTCACCAAGACCTATCCGTAAGTCGTTGGTGATAGCAAGCACATTTTCAGATACCATGGCGACGTTGGGAATGGCCTGGTTGAGGGCTTCCCGATTTGCGCTCAGGATTGCCCCAATATCCTTAACTGCGGCGTTCACGTTTCTGAGCGTCATAATAACATAGCCGCCGGCCACCACCACCACCAGAAAAATAATAAGCAGTCCCAGCTGACTGAAGGTTACGTATCCTTCCATAAGGGATTCCTTTTCCAGGAGGTGGTCCTTAAATTTTCTTATCCGTTTCTTCGCCCTCTGCGAGTGGTTCTTTTAATGATTCTTTGGCCGCCGTGCGTACACGAGAACTCTTTTCATCTACCGCACTTACTAATCGGTGTCCGGTGTGGGAAGCACTTCCTTTTATTTTTTCCCAAGCCTCGCAACCGCGCTGGCTTAAATCCTCACGCGTTTCTTTCCCGGTCTTGGGAGCTAAAAGAACGCCTGCTACCGCACCAATGGTAACGCCGAGCGCCAGAATTCCGGCCTTTTTTCGGCGCAACGCTTTTTCGCGATCGATTCTTGCCTGTCCTAATCGGTCAGCTATTTCTTTAATGAGCATGGCTGATCCTCCCATTATGATAAAATTTTTTAGAAGCGTCACACTGCCTCCATTAAAAGAGAACGAACGCTTTCTCAAGCGGGGTCATGAATTAGGCTGATTATTTTCATCTCAATGACCGCACCGTCGGCAACAAAGCCGGTCCACTTCCCAAAATCTTTTTGATGAGCTGTCTCCAAGTTTTTTGATGGCAAGCGCGATCGCTTATAGTCATAGTCGGATATATCCAGTACCATCACATCAGGAGTGCTCTGTGATAAGAAATCGCTTTTTGCTGCCTCAAGGTAAGCACCTGCCGGGGATGGTGTCAACGGCATTTAGGTGTCGTTTTTTTTGGGGGAAGTGATGAAAAAAAATAATCAGGGTGTGTCATAGTGTTACGGAGGATGATGGGCAGTTCGGCGCCACTTTTGTAACCAGGTGAGACCTGTCTTCTCGGGGGTCCGGGAGTTGCTGTTCCCGTTAAAGTTTTCCAGCTCATTCATAGGCAGTGTCCGACCAGCCCCTCACAGTTTGATCTTGATTAAAACCACAGGTGCAAAGACGCTCAATCCGACTGCCGGCGTTGTTCTGCCGGACGGCCGCCTGCTGAGAAGTTAAGAGCGGTGTTGATTACTTCCAGGCTGACGGGTCGGACTCAGACCGGCAGCAAAAAACAACATTCCATCAAAGAGGATGTTGGCCATCGTCATGCAAGATTGCGTACAGAAGTTAAATGTCCGGAGAGTGGAAGAGAATGTAAGGTGAAAAGTGTCGCTCACCACTACCATGGCAATGATAAACCGAATACTGGGAGTCCGGACAGTTAGAGATTATGAAAAAAGGTGCCCGGCGTGTGGACGTGAGTTTCAGGTATTTCAAAAATAGCCAGACCGATCGAAGCCCTTCATTCTGGCTTCCACCCTTGCCCGATTCACCTCTTAACTCTAATGCCCATCAATTGAAGACCTTGAAGAGTGGCCCTGGGAACTCGAACCAGCATTGAGCCGAGGAGTTATCAACTGCGGGGATAGTGGCTCTGCAAGCGCCCAGAACGGCCCCATTTGCTTATCGCTTGCGCTTTTTGATTGGGATATTATCGTATGATCTATGAACTATGGCGTTCCAAGAGCTTTTTGGGATGAAAACGATCCCCCAAAGTCGTCGCCTATTCGTTGAGTGTCAAGGTGATTATTCAGACAGAGATCAAAGGGGGAAAGTGTGTGGTTTTTAGAACAGATACTGTTTGAATCATTGCAGCCGCAACAACGTGTTATATGGATTTAATGCAATAGTGGGGTGTCCTCTACTGGTCAATCTAATTATTCATTAAGCCTTAAAATCAAGGCTTAAAAGGACGTGAGGTTATGAGCTACATCGATAGAAATCTTATGGATGGGGAGCATATAGTATATCGCGGCAGATTGAACTTGATAATTTTTATTTGGCCCATAGTTTGGTTTATTATTGCATTAGCGCTTTTCGGTATAGGTGTCAATTCTACAGAAGCCAATGTAAGAACACTTATGGTAGCAATTGGCGGTATATTCGCTTTAATCGCAGCAGTTACATTTATGCGTCCATTTATTCAGTATGTAACATCTGAATTTGGGATAACCAACAGGCGTGTTATTGTGAAAACTGGTTTATTTCGTAGGAAGTCACTTGAGGTATTGCTCAACAAGATTGAAGGTATTCAGGTGAACCAAAGTATATTAGGTAGACTTTTGGGATTTGGATCTATCACAGTAACAGGTACAGGTGGTACCAAAGATCCATTTCATAATATAGCGGCTCCTTTTGAGTTTAGAAAAAAAGCACAAGAGCAAATTTCTTCTGTTCAGAATTTAGATGTCCTGAACAGAACTTGATTTGGCTCCCCCTGGGGTTGTCAATGACAGCTACATCCCAAAACTCTCGTTCAGGTTTCTTTTCGCTATAAGCTTCTTTGCCTTCCATGACAAGTAAGCGAAAATCTCTTTGCTCCTTCCTTCTCGCTTCTCGCTCCTTGCTTATCGCTTCATGCTCTCGGCCGCCTTAGCTTCGCCATACGCGTCTTCTCATATACCTCAATGTATTGCCGTGCGGACCTGTCCCAAGAAAAATCCTGAGCCATGGCTCTTTTTTGAATCTCTATCCATTTGCGGCTGTCTCGGAAGAGTTCCAGCGCTGACTTTATCGCTTCGAGAAAGGCCTCTGGTTCGTACTTGTAAAATTTGAAGCCGGTCCCCGAATCCGGGTACTCGAGAACGTCCGTCACCGAGTCCCCGAGCCCCCCGGTCGCGTGTACCACCGGGATCGTACCGTAGCGCAGGCTATACATCTGGTTGAGCCCGCAAGGTTCGTATCGGGAAGGCATCAAGAAAATGTCGGCTCCCGCTTCAATCAGGTGCGCCATTTTGTCGTCATACTGGTTCGCGAGTTTCAGGCGGTTCTGGTAGAGTTTTTCCATTTCGCGCAGGCTTGCCTCGATAGCGGCTTCCCCTGTTGCAAGGATTACCAGGTTCACCGGCAGTTTCATCAAATCCGGCAGGATTTCTTCGAGCAGGTCGAAGCCCTTTTG